>OCTA010001291.1_pt1 | contig 23034 bp, 22 predicted proteins | sample 1538991 | NCBI WGS metagenome assembly OCTA01 (sample SAMEA3539302, study PRJEB22396) | soil metagenome | biome: tundra; feature: field; material: soil | place: USA | collected 2010-05 | depth 0.15 m | reverse complement strand
GACTACGATGAGGTCAGAATACCTGGGCCCGAATCTCCCCGTCTGGATTCTTACTGGTATGCACGTTCACATAAACATCGTGTGCCTTGATTGCCGTGACTAGGTCGCCGATCGTCTTGCCGGCCATCGGTCCCACCAAATTTTCCGCCTTGATCGTTCCATCGCTCAACTGGCCGTTGGACGGGCCGGAAATCTCCTTGGCCGGCGGCGCGGATGGATAGAGCCAGACGATTGGAGGCCCATTCTTGCCAAGTTCGCCCAGATGCAGATGGGCCATGGTCACGTCCTGAAGGTTGGCGACCGTCAATTGATAACGGATCTCGGTGCCGTCGGCGTTGATCCAAAACGAAGCTGTGCCGGTGGCTGAGGTCGTCACCGACGGCACTTGTCCGTCTCCAGTCAATTGTGCGATGTAATCCGCTTTGTTTGCCGAGGCCGAATTCTGGCTGCAGCCGCCGGCCATCAGGGCCAGCAACGCGAGGATCCCAGTGAATAGAGGAGTGGCTTTCATCCGCAAACAATAGCGCCGCAATCCCGCTGTCGCCATGGGGTCTTCACCTGCGCGCCAGCCTCGGCCGTCAACCGCGGCCCGCTCCCAGCCAAACTCTCGAGCCATCCCACGCTGCTGAACAACGGAATATCGTCGTTTGTCCGCAAAAAGTGCCAAAGCGCGTCTTAGGACCAACATGCAAGCAATGACTCTTGCTTCCGAGTTCCCGGGGGCCTGCGTGGGCGAATTTCGCGTGGAACACGTTTTCTCTTCCGAATTCCGACATCCAGTCTGGTTTGGTGGTTAGCCCTGTATTTCGCACAATAGATATTATGTTCACTTTCCATAAACCCCGCTATGAGTGCAGGAAACACCCTTCATGCTCCCCATCCTCCCGAGCGTGGGATTAACCTGGGAATTCTGAAATTCGCGCAGAAGGAAGTCTCGCGCTTGCGAGCACGCCGACCGCACCGGGGTACTCGGTCTACCACGCGCTTGTCACCTTTGCCGACGGCACCCAGCGGACCACCATGCCGCGCCGGGTCTTCGTCCGGGCTGGCACGCAGGCTCCAGTCATCACGACCCAGCCCACGTCACAGACGATGGCGACGGGGTCCACGGTCGTCGTCACAGTTGTTGCCCAGCCGGGAATTTCCACGCCGCCGTATTCGACCCCGTCCCGTCCGTTATCGCCTCCACCGCAGGTTGGGGATCGCCTCTATCAAGCCGGACTGCGGTCGCCGCAGCGGACATCCTCACCGGGGCATTCCCTCTGACGGACCCAGCGTCCAAGGATTCTGCAACCGTCGTTTCCCTATCCCCGAACGGAGCCGGGTACACTGTGCAGGTCGGCAGCGTCTCGGGAACCGCGGGAACGACCCTCGCGGAATTGTACGACGCCACGGCCAGCTACACGACCGCAACCCCGCACCTCATAAACTTGTCGTGCAAGCTCCAGGTCGGAGCCAACGGAATGCTGACCGCAGGCTTCTGGATTGGAGGCAGCACGTCGAAAACCGTGCTCATCCGAGCATCCGGCCCGGCCCTGCTTCCATTTGTAAGCTTCGGTATCCCGCTGATGCCCGATCCGCAGGTCAAGGTGTTTACTGCGGCCAACCAGGTCATTGCCTCGAACGCCGGTTGGGGCGGCAATCCACAGATCGCGGCCGCGGCGGCGGCCGTCTACGCGTTTGCGTTCACGAACCCTGCGAGCACGGACTCCGCAAGCCTGATCACCCTGCCTCCAGGGGGGTATACGGTTCAGGCGTCCAGCCTCACCGGCACAACCGGAACGACTCTCGTGGAAGTCTACGAGGTCCCGTGAGAATTCGCTGAACAACGCAGCAAACCGCCACTGCCCTTGGGGGCTCAGCAGAGTGGGATCGCCCATTGTCGTCTTGACCTCCACCATCATCTGTTTAGGTTCTGTGTATGCCTTTCAAGACCATCAGCGTCGATCTCGACGCCTATCGGGCGTTAAAAGCCGCCAAACAGTCGGAGCGCGAATCGTTCTCGGCGGTTATCAAGCGGACGGTCGAGTCGCCGCCCGCCGCCAGTTTTGGTGCCCTCCTGAAGCAGCTCGACGAATATTCCGGTCGGGGCGTCTTCACTTCAAAGGAACGCGCCGAACTCCGCCGGAAGCAGCGGGAGCCGCTGCGTTCCCGGTCGCGCCTCGCCCGGGCTGGCAATGCTTCTTGACTCGAGCTATCTGATCGACCTGGAAGAGGAACTCACCGAAAGGAAGTTCGGACCGGCGCTCGCCTTTGCGAACGCCCACCGCCGCGCCGAGCCGCGCATTAGCATTATCACGCTGGGCGAACTGGCCGCCGGCGCCGCCGAGGAGGCGGCCGTCCGCAAATTCCTGGCGCGCTACCGGGTGGTTTCCCTTAAGCCCGAGATCACTTACCTGGCCGGGCGCCTGGAGCGCGCCCTCTTGATTAGGGGGCAAAGGCTCGGTGAAAACGACAATTGGATCGCCGCCACCGCGCTTTACTACGGCGAACCTATCGTCACCAACGATCACGACTTCGCCCGCGTCACCCAGATGGGGCTTCCGCTCAAAATCCTCCCGTATTGAACCGGCCGGCGCATAATCCCAGCCGGATCATCGCGCTGCGCTTCGAAGCCGGCGATCCGCTTGCGCACCGCAGCGAGGGTGCCTTCCTGTGTCTGGGAGCCGAGTCCGATGCGCAGCGGTGCTGGCGAAACGTCGACACTCTCGATCATGCGGCGGATCTGACGCTGCGCGGCTGCTTGGGCGGCGCGCCCTCAGGGACCGGCAGCTCGAGACAATAGCGCAGCGAAGCCAGTCCCCTGTGGAAATGCCGGCCGCTTAGGGCCGCGTTGCGGCCCACCTGCTAGAGCGCGGCACAGTCATCGGGCGCGTTTTCGGAATCTCATCCAGATCGCTTTAGTAATTATCCTCCTCTCACTACGGATTGAGCCTCCCGCTTTTCCTTTTCCGAATAGTTGGTAAGATTGACGGATGACACACAAGAGCGCTGTCGTAGCCGCACGGGTGGCGCGGTTTGCGGGAGAGCGATTCGATCCACGGTATCTCGGCTATTTCGACGCCTTCAACCACCAGCGATTCTATGAGGCCCATGACATCCTCGAGGATCTCTGGCTTCTGGACCGCCGTGGACCCAACGGGGATTTCTTCAAGGGCCTGATTCAATTGGCCGGCGCTTTTGTGCTCATCCAGAAAGGTCGGCCGCGCGCGGCGGATGCTGTGTTCCAGCTGGCGGAATCCAATCTGCGCAACTTTCCTCGAAATCACGAATCCGCCGATTTGACCGCAGTGCAGGCATTGATTACGTCCTGGCGCCACGCTTTCGAGCAGACGGCATTTGCGTTAAACCCACTGACCTCCGCGGCCCCGCCATTCATCGCGTCGCCCTGTGAACACAGGAGAACGGGTTCGACGTGTTGACTCCAGATCGCCGGAAGTCGGCCACATTGCACGTCACAACCGTAAGTTTGCATTCAAGCCCAAAGGCTGCGATCAGGCCCTCCGAAATCCTCCAAGGAGGATTTTAACTTCATTTCGTTATGGCAGTGATAATCCTCCATTTCCCTCCTGATTATAGGTCAGATTCACGCTTGTCGTTGTGCGACAATGCGGCGCGGCCTTTCCAGGGATGACGCCCTGGGAGGATTATTACTTCACCGGACAGGTGACGCGGAGGCCTAGGGGATGCATCGGCGACTTGCTCATTTAGGACAAGTGACCCGCTGAATCTATTCAGATCGTAACGCTATTATCGGATCCAATCGAATCGCCCGCCTGATCGGAATCAGGCATGCAAATAGCGCTGTAACGGCAAGGATAACCACCGCGGTCCCTAGCGCGAGTGGATCGTATGGCGAAACTTCGAAAAGAACCGAAGACAGGAATCGGGCTAGGCCGATCGCCCCGGCAATGCCTACGACCAGTCCGAACAACGTCAGCGCAAGTGCATTTTGAATCACCAATTCAGCGATTTTTCGCGGAGATGCCCCAAGGGCGGCGCGGATTCCGATTTCGCGAGTGCGCTGGACGACCGAATAGGAAATCACTCCATAGAGTCCTACGGCAGCGAGCACCAGCGCCACACCCGCGAAAACGGTGATGAGCGCCGAGCGCAGACGAACATTGCCCAAAGATTCACTTTTGATCTTATCCAGCGCCTTCATGTCCACCAGAGGCTGGTCGGGGTCAACGTCATGGACCGCGACAGCTATCGAACGCTCAAGCGACTCGGGGCGCATGTTCCCGCGCACGACCAAAGCGAGGTGGTTTACCGGCGCCTGCGCGATGGTAAAGTAGCAAGCGGACTTTTCATCCGGTTCCGAAAGCCCTCCGAACTTCTCGTCGGCCACCACACCAACTATTTCCCATGGTATCTCGGATCCATGCTTCGTATTTGGATAAAGAATCTCCTGCATCTGGATCTGCCTGCCGATCGGATCGGTCGTCCGGAAAAGCTTGTTGGCCATCGTCGAGTTGATGACGACAGATGGGACGGACCCTTTGGCGTCCTGATCGGCAAGAGTCCGGCCCTTGACCAACCTGATGCCAAGTGTTCGGAAGTAGGAAGGCGTGACCATCTTGACCATGCAGTACGGTCGAAGGGAAGCGGCGATGGGCTCCGAGCCAACCACTTGGAACATCATCGCTCCCCAGCCCCACCCCTCCGTCGGGAGACCAGAGGTTAATGCAACATCCTGGACGCCAGGCAGCGATCCGACGCGCTCCCCGATAGTCCGGATGTAGCCGAGGAATTCCCCATCGGTGGGGAAACGCTTTACTGAGGTCGGAAGCCATGCGGTTGCGACGTTCGTGGAGTCAAACCCCGTGTCGACATGCTGCACCTTAACAAAGCTGCGAGCAAACAGGCCCGCGCCTACAAGGAGGATCGTCGTCAGAGCTACCTCGGCGACGACGAACGCGCTCCGGAACGAACGGCCTCCGCGGCCTGCGCTTGCTCCTCCGCCACTCTGTCTGATTGATTGGGAAAGGTCCGGGCGGGATGCGCGAAGCGCAGGCACCAGCCCGAAGACGATACCTGTAGTCCCGGTGAGGAGGAGCAAGAAAAGCACCACCCCTCTATCGAGGGCGGGATTGGCCTCCGGATTGAGCCAGTCGGCGGGCATTGCGGCCTTCACAGCCAGGATTCCGAAATAGGCGACCCCGATCCCGAGCGTCCCGCCAACCCAGGAGAGCAGCATGTTCTCCGTCAGGAACTGGCGCATTAGCCGCCCACGCCCCGCGCCCAAGGCGGCTCGGATTGCGACCTCGCGCTCTCGCGACACTCCGCGGGCAAGCGTGAGACCGGCCAGATTGGCACAGGCGATCAGAAGTACCATGCCCACCGCGGCCATAAGGATGAAAAGCGACTTGGTCGTGCCACCGCTGACATACTCCTCGGTGATCGGCCGCAGCACCACGCCCCATCCCTTGTTCGACTTCGGAAAATCGTGCGCCAGCGAGCTGGCGATCGCTGTCATCTGAGTGCGGGCCTGCTCCAGGGTCACACCGGCCTTAAGCCGCCCGAAGCAGTATAACACGCGACTATCGCGGTCGAGGGCGCTCGGGCCGAACGCCAGAGGCCTCCAAATCGTGGCCCAGGCGTTGTCGAAGCTGGGCGCTGCCTGGAGAACACCGATCACGATATTCGGTGCGCCATCGAGGATGATTGTCTTGCCGATGATTTTCGGGTCCCCGCCAAACTGCGTCTGCCACAAGGAATGAGTCAACACAGCGACATGGTCCCTTCCGGGTTGATGGTCACTCTCAACGAAAGTGCGGCCCATCGCCGCCTTTATGCCCCAGATTTCGAAAAAGTGCGCGGCAACCTTTACCCCATGCATCTCGGCCGGTTCGGCAACGCCTGTCAGGGTCGCTTTGTCGTAGACCCAAGCGGAGATTTGCTGGAATGGCCCGCGACTCTGCCAATCGAGAATGTTCGGTACCGAAGCCGCAGTCCTGCCATGATCCGGGCTCTCTTCGTAGATATCCACAATCCGCTGAGGTTCAGGATAAGGCAACGGCTTTAGCACTACGCTGTCGATAAAGCTGAAAATCGCCGCATTTGCACCGACGCCGAGCGCGATCGTTGCAATCCCGACCGTGGTGAAACCAGGGGTTCTTCGTAGCATCCTGGCGCCAAACCTTAGATCCTGCCACGTCATCTCGATCCATCTGCCAGGCCGGACGTCACGGCACTGCTCCTTGATTTGTTCCAAACCGCCAAACTCCATTGCAGCTTCCCGGCGAGCTCTCTCCGGACTCATGCCGGCGGCAAGGTTTTCCTCTATTTGCTGCTCAATATGAAAACGCAGCTCCGAATCGAGTTTCCGTTCGTTCGTCTTTTTGTGAAGCAATGCGAAGAGCCAACTCATAATCGCCTCATGATTCGGCTGCCCGCATAACCAACGAGATTGCTTCGGACAGGCGCGCCCAATCCAGTTCCTCGATTTCGAGTTGTTTTCGGCCTGCTGTCGTAAGGCTGTAGTACTTGGCCTCGCGTCCTGTCTTGGTTTCCTGCCAGTCGGCGTGCAGCCATTTGCGGTCCTCCAGTCGGTGCAAGGCTGGATAGAGGGACCCTTGCTGGACGCGCAGCACGTCCTTGGACATCAGCTGAATTTGCTTTGAAAGCGCATACCCGTGGATAGGCCCCATGGCGACGACCTTGAGTATTAGCATGTCGAGCATGCCTTGGAGGAGGTCCGATCTTTCGGCGCTCATACGATACCTCGACCTTCTACAGCTATGATATGTAGTTCGTCAAGGCATATCGCTCGGGAACCTTGAAGCTTCCAAATCGGTCCCTTACGAAACACCGTGGGCGCAAAGAGACCGTATGGGCAGCAGATGCCCAGGGTTCCTGGACAACGACGGCCGATTATACGGCCGCTAAGGTGTCGGAGACGAATTCATTGAGGCTGTCGCCGCGGGCCATGGCCTTGAGGGCCACTTTCCTGTGAATTTCGGGTGAAATACGAACAATAAACTTCCCGCTAAACTTTCGGTTTGCCGTTCCGCCAGGCAGCGGTTTTCCGTCAGCGAGAAGGGTTGCGACCCACTCTTCGACGATGGTCTGAAGTTGCGCCAGAACGTCGGCCTCGGTTTTCCCGTGACAACTTTGGCCGATCAGAGGGGGCGCGCTGCCGACATAGCAATGGTCCTCATCGTCCCATTCGACGATTTTGAGATATCTTTTTGCTGACGCCTTGATTTGAGATGCGGTGGGTTTCATGTGTGAGCATCGGCTACGGCTTTGTGGACTTGTTTTTCTTGATACCGTTGCGCGTCGTCTCCCGCTTTGCCGGAAATTGTCACCCGGAGCCCTTTGGGATGCTCAAGGTTGCGATGGCTGCCTTTGCCACCGCGGTTTACAAAACCGGCGCGCTCAAGGTCTGAGATTAACTGACGAACCTTACGCGGCACGATATCTAGTATCGACGTGATACCATAGGAGTCAAGCGGCGATTCATCCAACGGCCTTCGGCTGCCGAAGGCTGGCCCCGGCGGACTTGGGTCTCAGCAGGCGTCTCGGCGGGCCACTTTCGCGCTGCACGCGTCCGCAGCCCGCGGTGACGATCAGAAGTTGGCCGGCAGGATGCGTGTGCCAGACGGTGCATGCGCCCGGTTCAAAAGTGACGGTCGCTCCGGACATGCGATTCCGAGGGCTGATTTTGGGCTCTTCCGGGAGCTTTTCGATTTCGGCCCCAAAGGTTGATTGTGTTGACTTGACGATACTAACCGCTTAGCTTCGTTTCATGCTCCACGCGACCGTTAGCCGCAGAGGCGGAAAAGCCTCTTCCGAAGCCAAAACTCGCGCCAACCGGGTAAAGATGGCCGTGTATTGGGAGAAAGTTCGCGCTGGAAAGCTTCCTGCTCCAAAGCGTCACAAGAGGCCGCCGCCATCGGAAAAGATCGCGGAGATTCTGGAGCCCTACTGCCGGGACAAGGGTATCACTCGGCTCCAGGTTTTTGGCTCAGTTGCACGTTGCCAGGCCCGCCAGGGCAGCGACGTTGATTTGATCGCCACGTTCGACCCAAGCCGGAAGCCTCATGGGCTCGATTTCTTTGCGATCCCCGATGAGATGGAAGTGCTTCTTGGAGTCCCCGTTGATCTGCTAACCCCGGAGGCTATTGCGGGCATGACAAACCCTTACCGGAAGAACGCCATCGTCGCCGAAGCTCGTGAAATCCTCTCACTCTAAACCATCCCCCTCCCATTCACAGGAGGCGTACCTGCTTGATATGCTCGAATCGGCTCAAGCAATTGCGAAATACGTGGCGGGCGTCACTTATGAGGAATTCTGGGATAATGGCCTGATAAGGGACGCGGTAACGATGCGGATCCGCATCATTGGCGAAGCCGCCCGGCACGTTACAACAGCGACAGCAGCTACACTCACCGAGATCCCGTTCCCGAAGATTCGCGGTATGCGCAACCGCATCACCCACGACTACAAAGGGATCGACTATTCGGAAGTTTGGAAAGTCACACAGGAGCACATACCTGTTTTGATTGCTGCCCTAAAAGGGTACTTTGCGATCCACCCGATTCCGGCACTCGTAAAGACAGAGATCGAGCGTGTTCGCGAGCGTTCCCAAGCGGCGACGCAGGGACCCGGTCGGCCGCCAGCGACCGCGCCCGGGCACTGAGGCAGCTTCGGCGAAACATTTCCCTCATTGGTCTGTATTACATCCATGGCTCCGCGACCCCTCTTGTTGTCGGTCGGTTTGCTTGTTGTCGCGTGCCGGTGTGCGGCCGTCGACGACGCCGCGACAGCCCGCGACCTTCTTCAGGCGAGGAAATACGCCGAAGCCAAGGCCATCCTCGCCCGAATCGTCGCTGCCAATCCCAAGAACGCCGAGGCCTGCCACTACCTCGGGCTCGCTTGCAAGGCCCCCCGCAACCTGCCCGCCTATGAGGAGGCGCTTACGTGGCTAGGCAAGGCTGTCGAAATCGCCCCCAACAACGCCGGCTTCCTCGCGGATTACGGAGGCACGTCGTTGGAACTTTCGGCCATGATCCGCGCCACGAGCCTAACCCGCGCCATAAGCTATGCCATCAACGGTCGCGACGCGCTGGAGAAGTCGCTGACGCTCGACCCCGAAAACCTCAACGCGCGGGAGGGCCTGTTTCGATTCTACACCATGGCCCCCTGGCCGTTCGGCAGCAGTTCAAAGGCCACCGCGCAACTCGATGAGATCCGCAGACGCGATCCCGTCCGCGGCCTGGGACTTGGCGTGCAAGCCAAGATTCGGACGAAGGACTACGCCGCTGCGTTCAACCTGTGCGAGGACGCCATGGCCAGGAACCCGGACAACTATCTTGCCCTTTCCCTCTATGGGTACACCGCTGCAATCAGCGGCCAGCGCTTTGAACGCGGCCTCGCCTGTCTTCAAAAGGCGTCCGGTCTGACTTCGCCGGCCCAGACCGTCTTCAGCAAGGGCACCGTTTGGTTTTACGCGGGGAATATTCAGGAAAGGCTCAAACGCATGGCGGAAGCCCGCGATGCGTACAATAAGGCGGTGAGCATCGAACCCAACAACAAGCCCGCCGCCGGCGCCCTCGCCAGACTGTCCCGTTTGAACCCCTAGCCGAGGAAGTGGGGGTAGGTAAACACCCCATGGCTCCCGCACCACCCGGGCTTGCCATTGCTGCAGAGCAACCGGAAATCATTATTTTTTGGACAAGCCTTCCCCATCCTGTGAATGCCAATCTTCCCCGCGCCGCTTTCGTTCCCTGGATCAACGAGGATGATACAGTCATGCAGGATGATCTGGCGTGGTCCGTGCCGGCTCGCGCCGATCAGGCGAGCGATGCATGCTTGCCCACAGATTTGAACCAGCTGCGCGAAACCACCCGGGCGGCGATCCTGCCGCTTCGTGCCCCCGATCCTTTGCCCGCGGCGTAATCGCCGCGGTGCCAATCCGCGGGCAACACCGCAGCTAAGGAACGACGGCCGGCACCGGATTCTGTGGCGCCCGACCCGGTCGAATTGCGAGGTTTTCCGTCACGATGTAAACAACCATCGCGAGCAGCATGAAGAATGCGGCCGCCCAAAAGAACGGGCTGTGATGCATCCGCTTCCAGTACGGACGATGCGCGGGGTTTGGCCCGCCGTGCTGATGGAACTGGGGATCATTCATGGGGCGCGCGGATTTGGCTGACATTCATGAAGCGGTGATTGGCGGCCGGCGACCCGGTTGCGATGACGGCAAGCCGCGCGATGCGGACGACTCCCTGGCCGTGGAATTGTGCCAGACACCGTTTGATGCGATGAGGGCGTCGGATTCTTTCGGCCCCCAACTGTGGCGCTTGTACATGCGGGCCCGGTTGTGTCTCTTGAGGACCGGATCGACCACCGCCCAGGCGGCCTCAACCGCGTCCTCCCGGGTGAAAAGCGCTCCATCGCCCGCCATCGCATCGCCCAAGAGCCGCTCGTAGGGCGATTCTTCTCCCGAATGTTCCTCGACCAGGAGAAGCTCCCGCTGGTCGCCGACGAATTCCTTGCCCACCCGCTTGACGCGGGCGGCGATGGCAATCGCGGAAGCTGGGGAAAGCTGGAACCGCAGATAATTGGCCGGGCCGGTTGTCGGCGCCGAGTCGGCGAAGAGCCTTTGTGGGGGCGGCTTCAACCCGATCACAATCTCGGTCGCGGTTTTGGCCAGATATTTGCCGGAGCGCAGGTACCAAGGCACGCCCGCCCAACGCCACGAGTCGATGAAAAGCCGCATCGCGCAGAAGGTCTCGACATCGGAGTTCTTCGCCACGCCCGGCTCGCGCCGGTAGCCGGCATACTGGCCCCGCACAACGTCGTCCGGCCTCAGCGGGCGCATGGCGTCAAAGACCTTGGCTTTCTCATTATGCACGGCTCCAAAGTGCCTGGTCGCAGGCGCTTCCATGGCAAGCAGCGCGACGATCTGGAAGAGGTGGTTCTCGATCACGTCGCGCAGACACCCGGCGGTTTCATAAAACGCGCCGCGGTTCCCCACCCCGAAATCCTCGGACAGGGTTATCTGGACACTGGCCACAAAGTTGCGGTTCCAGATCGGTTCCAGGAAGGAATTGGCAAAGCGGAAATACAAGATGTTCATGATCGCCTCCTTCCCGAGGAAGTGGTCGATGCGGAAGATCGAGTTTTCCGGGAATATCGACCTCGCGACGTGGTTGAGCTCCCGCGCCGAGGCCAGGTCACGTCCGAACGGCTTTTCGACGATGACGCGCGCATTCTCCGCCAGGTTCGCAGCGCCGAGTCCTTGGATCACCGTCTCGAAGGCGGAGGGCGGGATGGCGAGATAGTGCGCCGGCCGCCGGGCGTTGCCCAGCGCCTTCCTGATCTTCCCGAACGTGGCAGGGTCTTTGTAATCCCCGCTCACGTAGCTGAATTGAGACAAAAGATGGCGCAGGGCGCGCCTATCCTTGATCCCGCCCGAGCGCTTGATGCTGTCCACCACGCGTGCATGCAGGCGCGAAAGACTCCAATTCGAGGAGGCGACGCCGATGACTGGAACTTTCAATGCGTCTCGTTTCGCCAGCGCGTAGAGCGCCGGAAAGATCATCTTGTGAGCGAGATCTCCTGTCACACCGAAGAGCACGAGCGCGTCTGAATGGGATGCGGCCATCAGGGCCCCACTTTCGCGGCGGCCTTCTCCTGATGGCCGCCGAACCCGTGGCGAAGGGCGGACAGCACCTTCTCGGCGAAGTCGTCCCCGCCACGAGAGCTGAAGCGCTCGTACAGCGCGGCACTGAGGACGGGAACCGGGACCGACTCGTCGATGGCCGCCGCTATGGTCCAACGTCCCTCTCCGGAATCGGACACCCGGCCCGCGAACTTCCCCAGATCCGGGCTGTCGACCAGGGCGCCGGCCGCCAGGTCCAGGAGCCACGAAGTGATGACGCTCCCGCGGCGCCAAACCTCGGCGATGTCCGCCATGTTCAGGTCGTATGCGTAAAACTCCGGGTGCCGCAGCGGGGTGGTTTCGGCATCGACACTGCACTTGCGTTTGCCGGCGTTTGCGTTGCGCAGGATGTTCAGCCCTTCCGCGTAGGAGGCCATGATGCCGTACTCGATGCCGTTGTGGACCATTTTCACGAAATGGCCCGCTCCGCTCGGACCGCAATGCAGGTAGCCATGCTCCGCTGTGCCGCCAAATTTTTCCCGACCGGGTGTGCGCGACGCCGCATCGATGCTCGGGGCGAGGGCGGCGAAGATGGGATCCAGGCGCTTGATGGGCTCTTCATCGCCGCCGATCATCAGGCAGTAGCCCCGCTCCGATCCCCAAACCCCGCCGCTGGTCCCTACGTCCACATAGTGGATGCCCATCGGTTTTAGCTCGGCAGCGCGGCTGATGTCGTCGTGGTAGTGGGAGTTGCCGCCGTCGATGACCACGTCGCCGCGTTGAAGCAGCGGAACGAGGGCCTTCAGCGTTTGATCGACGGCCGCCGCCGGCACCATCAACCAGAGGGCGCGGGGCTTGCGCAGCTTATGAACGAAGTCCTCGAGCGACGCCGCCCCGACCGCTTTCTCCCCGGCCAGCGCCTGCACAGCTTCCGGATGGATGTCGTAAACAACGCACGGATGGCCGGCCTTCAGTAGGCGGCGCACCATGTTGGTTCCCATCCGGCCCAATCCGATCATGCCCAGCTCCATGCGAACCTCCTCGGGGTTGAGACCCGCGACAAGCGAGGCGGCGCTTCATGCGGAGGGTTGTTCGATGCGTCATTCATGTCGTCGGCATGCGGAGCGGCCATATTATCGTACGCCGCGAGGCCGACGAGCGGCTATGGGGTGTTACCCGGCACTTTGGCCATGGAACGAATTCGAGCGCCGGTGCCTCACTCTCCACACACGATCCGCGGAGCCGCCGCTGCGAGTCCACGCCGGGCGCGGCGTGGCGAAATCACTCGGCACGAAGCGCCACCAGGGGATCCACCTGTGTCGCCCGGCGGGCGGGGAGCCATGAGGCCAGGAGAGCCACGAGCATGAGCAGGACGGCGGTTCCGAGAAACGTGAGCGGATCGGCTCCGCTGACGCCGTAAAGCCGGCTGGAAACGAGGCGCATGAGTCCGAAAGCCGCGATTATCCCCAGTCCGCAGCCGCCAAGGCTGAGAATCATCCCCTGGCGCACGATAAGACCCAGGATGTCTCCTGAATTGGCGCCAAGAGCCATCCGGACTCCGATCTCATGGGTGCGTTGGGCGACGTTGTAGGCCAATACGCCGTAGAGTCCGATGCAGGCAAGCGCCAGGGCCAAAGCGCTAAAGAAGCCCGCGATCTGCGCAATCGCGCGCTCATTCAAAAGAGAGCGATCCAAAATATCGTCCATCGGGCGCATCGCGATGACCCGTGCATTCGGGTCCACCCGCTGGATTGCCGCGGGCACGCTGGCGGCAAATGTCGCCGGGTTGCCCGCGGTGCGCAGCTGGAAGGTCATGGTTCCAGGCGATGGCGGTGAAGAAGCCGCAAAGGGGACATAAACCTCCGGGATGGTGACTTCCCTGAAATCGTGGTATTTTACGTCCCTGGCGACCCCCACCACCTCACAGTCCCGCTGCGGCCCGGCCTGAAATACCCGGAAGCGGCGGCCGATCGGGTCGGCCGGCCAGAAATATTTTCGCGCAAAGGTTTCGCTTATGACGGCCGGAACATTCGGCCCGTGCTCGGGCGGAGGGTTGACTGGGAACATGTCCCGGTCCGCCAGCGGCCGGCCTTTGAGCATCGACACCGCCAGGACGTTGAAAAAGTCCGGTCCTGCCGCGGTTGAATAGCCAACCATCGAGTCGCCCGGAGCCGGCGTGTACCCGTCGACGCCCAGGCCCACCATCACCGTGCCGCCGCCGCTCGCCAGGCCCCCCACGGCAAGGCTGGCGCCCTCCACGCCGGGCAGCCTCTTCAATTCGGTGAGCGAGCGCTTGAACAGGTCCGTCCGCCGGTTCGCATCATACCTCTTGTCGAAGAGGACCCAGGTCAGCAGCACGGTCCGGTGCTCGAACCCCGGATCAACCTCCTTGAGCTTTTGCAGCGTTCTCACGAACAGCCCCGCCCCCGCAATCAGGCAGACGCTGACCGCGATTTGCGCCGTCACGAGCGTCCGGTTTATCCGCTGCCGGGAACCGGTGACTCCCTGGGTCTGATTCTTCAAAACCGTCATCAGATCCAGCCGGCTGAAATGGAGGGCCGGAATGAGACCGGCCAAGACGCCTGTGAGGACGGAGACGCAGCCCAGGAACAGGAGCACGCGGACATCCGGGTGAAGGTTCACGTTGGCGAAATACGACGGAAGATAGCCCGCCAAGAACGGGATCCCCCACTGGGCGAAAACGAACCCAAGCGCCCCGCCCCCCAGCGCCAGAACCGTGCTTTCGGTCACCAACTGGGTGATCAGGCGCCTGCGGCCTGCACCGAGGGCAAGGCGAACCGCGAGTTCGCGCTGCCGGACGGTGCCGCGCGCGAACAGCAGGCTCGCCACATTGGCGCATGCGACGAGCAGGACGAGGACCGTGATCGTCGTCACAATGGCGAGTACCGGCTTGAAGAGCTGAAAGCCGGTGTAGCCCGATCCGCCAGGCTCCAATTCCACGTGGTCGCTCAGGAAGATCTTTTGGAAGGCGGCGGGCAGATGACCGCCCGTGGCCGCGACCACGTCCGCCTGGCTCCGCTGATAGATCACCTCCATCTCGGCCCGGGCCTTGACCTGCTTCGCGCCGGCCTGCAGACGGCCCATGATGTTGACCCAATTGTTCGCGAAGGGACTCTTCAACCGCTGCCCGAGGTCGGCGGGATCAATCTGGGCGACCATTTGGATCGGGACCCAAAGGTCCGTGCTGCTGCCGCGGTACATTCCGGCGAAGCCGGGCGGCGCCACACCGACGATTGTGAAGGCCACGTCGTCGATGCGGACGGCCTTGCCGATCACGCTGGGATCCGAGGCAAAGCGGTTTTGCCAGTACGCAAAGCTGAGGACTGCCGCGGCCCTCGGGTCGCCCGGGCGATCGTCCTCCGGCGTGAGCGTCCGCCCCAGGATCGCGGGCAGGCCGAGGAAACTGAAGAAGTTTCCGGAGACAAAGTTGGCCTGGACGGCCTCGACCTGGTTGCTGCCAAAGCCGCTGGCGATCAGCGTCCGGGCGCTGTTCTTTGTGCTTGTGGCCGCGACGTCCGCCAGCGACCTGGCATCGCTCCGGAATCGAACGAAAAAGGGATAGGAAAACCCGTACATGTTGTCGGGCGTCACCTGCGGCCCGATCCGGTCGGCAACCACCACGTGCTCCGGATCCTGAATGCCCGGCAAACCCCGCAGCACCACCCCGTCGAAGAGGCTGAAGATTGCGGTGTTTCCCCCGATCCCCAATGCCAGGGTGAGGACGGCAACGGAGGTGAACCCCGGGCTCTTGGCAAACTGCCGAAGGGCGTACTTGAGGCCGGAAAACATGGGTTGGAAGCGAACGTTGGCGGTCACTCGGCGCGCAGCGCCGTCACCGGATCAACCCGCGTCGCCCGGCGTGCCGGAAAATAGCTGGCAAGAAGCGCCACTCCGACAACCAGGAATGATGCCCCAGCCAGCGCAACCGGATCCGCCGGCTCGATGCCGAAAAGCGCGCGGCTGAGGGCGAACCCCGCCGCCGCCGCCACGGGCAGCCCAACGCAAATCCCCGCCAAACCCAGCGCCAGACCCTGGCGCAGCACGAGCCAGAGTGCGTCAACTGGCCGCGCGCCGAGCGCCATGCGAATCCCGATTTCCCGCGTGCGGCGCGAAACCGCGTAGGCCACGACGCCGTAGAGTCCGCTGACCGCAAGCACGAACGCCAGCAATCCGAGGACGCCGCCGAGCCACGCGCCGACCCATTGCAGAAACAACGCGAAGCGCAATTGCGCGTTCATCGTCGTCAGATCGAGCAGCACGATCCGGTCTTTGAAGCGGCGCACCTCGTCCCGCACCAGTCCGGCGAGGCCGGCGGGGCCGTTCTCCTGCGTGGCAATCAGCAGCCGCACCTCGCTTTGTGGCTCCTGGCGAAGCGGCAGATAAAGGCATGCCGCGGGCGCTGCGCCGGACCCCATCGGGTCGGTCAAATCATGGGCGACGCCGACAACCTCGCGCGGCGTAAGGTCGTGGTTTCCCGCGCGGAAGATCTTGCCGAGCGGGTCCTCGCCCGGCCAGAAGCGCTTCGCAATCGACTCGCTGACGATAACCACGCGCGTGGCGGCGCCGTCATCGCGCGCAGTGAAGTCGCGTCCGCGGATCAGCCGGATGCCCAGTGTGGCGAAATAGCCCGGCTCGACGGACACGCTCAGAACCGGCTGGCCTTGCGCGCCGCCGGACGCCGTGTCACCGGGCGGCACGACATGCATGGAAGCGCCCCCCCCGCTGAGCGCAAACGGCACCCATGTGCCCGCGCCTACCGCCCGCACGCCCGGCAGCGCGCGCACGCGCTCCTGCAACTGGTCGCAGTCGTCAATGCCCTCGCGCCCGCCGTTCAACTCCACCAGCGCACACAGAAGATTTTTTTGCGTGAATCCGAAATCGCTCCTCTGACCGTTGCCGAATCCGCGCGCAAAAAGCGCCGCCAGGGCGAGGAAGATGAGCGCCACGGCGACCTGGCCGGTGACCAAAGCGTTGCGCATCGTGAACCAGCGCGACGGCCCGAGCACAGGCGAAGTGTCGCTCTTGAGCAACGGACCGACATCGACCCGCGTTGCGCGCCACGCCGGGAAAAGGCCAAACGCGATCGTCGCGAAGCACGACAGTCCGAGCGTGAGGCCGACCACGCGCCCGTCGACGCGCAGATCGACCAGGTGCGAAAACATCATGGGCTGAAGCAGCAGCGGGACGAGGTCGATGCTCCAAATCGTGAGCAGAAGCCCGGCGGCGGCGCCGAGAAGCGACAGCATCGCCCCCTCGACGAGAAACTGGCGCATCAACCGCCATCTGCCGGCGCCCAGGGCGAGCCGCACTGCAATCTCGCGCCGGCGCTCCTCATTGCGCGCGAGCAACAGGCACGCGACATTCGCGCACGCCACGATCAGAACCAATCCGACCACCGACATCACCAGCAGGCCTCCCGCGCCGCGTGCCCTTGTGTTCGCGGTTTCGGATTGCACCAGGGCGCGCCGGCCATCGGCCAGCTTGGGCGCGTCTGGAGCGATGCGGGCCAGCGCAATAGCCACCTGGTCCTGCGCCTGGGCGGTCGTCGCTCCAGGCCCTAACCGTCCCAGGAGTTCGAAATCGCGAACCGTGCGGTCAGACCCATTTCCACGGGACTCTGCCGTCCGCCACAGATCGCACACGGGAATCCGCCGGTCGCCGCTGAAACCCTTTGCCGCGACACCGAGCACGGTGACCAGGCGGCGGTCCACGGTGATCGTCTGGCCCACGAGACTTGGATCTCCGCCAAAACGGCGTTGCCAGAGCCCGTAACTGATGACCACCGTCTGCTCGCCCGGCGAACCGCCCGATTTCTCCGAAAACAGGCGTCCTGCGACGGGCGCGATTCCGAGGACGGAAAAGTAGTTTTGCGATACGACGTCGCAGGTGAACTGTTCCGAGTCTCCAGGGCCGCCGACCAGCGCCACATGGCGGCCCACCGCAACGAGCCCTGCCAGCGACGGCATCGAGGCTCGCAGCTCTCGGTATTCCGGGAAGGAAAGCTGCGGCTGGACGCGGACGATTTCGTCCGCGTCCTTGAATGGCAGCGATCGAAGCCAGGCGGCGTCGAGTGCGCTGAAAACCGTCGAATTGACGCCGAAGCCCGCTGCGAGGGATAGCACCGCGACGGCGGTGAATCCCGGCGATTTGGCAAGCTGGCGGAAGGCGTACTTGAAGTCGGAAAACATGAATTGTATCGGAAAACGCCTTCCTAGCCCTTCGCCTCCACCTGCTCTTCGACAATCCGACCGTCAAAGAGGTGGACGACGCGGTCTGCGTGCCGGGCGAACCGGGAGTCGTGCGTCACCATGAGAATCGTGGCCCCGTCGCCGTGCAACTGATGCAGAAGATCCATCACCGCATCGCCGTTCTTGGAATCGAGGTTGCCCGTGGGCTCATCCGCCAGCAGCACCTCCGGATGGCCGGCGAGGGCGCGCGCGACGGCGACCCTCTGCTGCTGGCCTCCGGAGAGCTGCGAGGGCAGGTGCTTGCCACGATGCCCCATGCCGACCTTCTCCAGCGATTCGTTGACCCGCGCCTTGCGCTCGCCGGCCGGCATCCCGCGGTACGTCAGGGGAAGTTCGACATTCTCAAAGACCGTGAGGTCGCCGATGAGATTGAACGATTGAAAGATGAAGCCGATCTCCTGGTTTCGGATGCGCGCGCGCTCCGGGAGCGAGAGCCCCTGCACGAGATTGCCGTTGAGGAGGTGTAGGTGTCCGACTTTACCAGCGTGGGAGCCAGAGCCTCCGGAATGCTCGGATAACCGTAGCTGCGGCTGTAATTTCGGCCGAAATTCAGCGCGGGGTCAAACTGCCCGAGAGCCGCGAGCACATTGGCCCTGGCGATCGCGGGGGCATAGGCCTCGACCTTGATGTCCTGGTTGTTCTCAAGCGTGCTGCGGATGGCCTGATCAACGGTGAGCACGGGCCCGGAACCCGCGGCCTCCCGGGCAGCCCCAAACGCCGGGACCGAGGCGAACAAAAGGATCGCGCCCGCAACTCCCCTCTTCTTGCGGATCGGCGTCATGTTACGACCATCCTCGGAGGGCGTGGTATGGGCCGACCATGAGGGAATACACGCGGCTGACGTTGCGAAGCTGGATCATCGAACAATGTATCGCACGGGACGTGCCATTCCCCGCGAAACACGTTTATTATTCATGATGAAAATCTTACAACAACCGATCAATTTGCGCCGAGGCTGGAATGTTCGGAAGCGAAACCAAGCCGTCCCAATAATGGGACTAATCGCCGAATCAGGAATGCGCACTGGAGGCTATCCGAAAACTGACAATGGACAGTGCGGTGCAGATTTTGGTCGGGAGCAAGGCGACGCCGAGGAGGCAATCCTCAGAGAGGCTTGCCTTGAGGCGGCAATGCGGCTCCAGACCAAAAGATGCGCTGCAATGGCCTTTGGCAGTTTTCGGATAGCCTCTACTCACAGCGCAACGCCACGATGGGATCGATTCGCGAGGCGCGACTTCGATCCCGAGGCCGAACCGCAGCCTGCCCAGACCGGCTTACGTGCCACGGCCGCTCAGGTACTGCCGAACCTCCGCGTGATCGCCGATCATCTGCACCTCGAGGGCGTCCGCAGAACGCACAAAGATCGCCCGCAGAACCAGGTTCACGCGCAACTCGTAGAGGCCCGGTCGAAGCTGTCGGACACCGAGACCCGCATGTACATGAGGCCGCCCGAACGCGCCCGGAAGCGAGCGCAGCGCCCTCAGGCACGATTCCTGTGTCTCAGGGCCAAGCTTTCTAAACCCGGCGCCGGCGCGTTTTGTAAGATAGACCCGAAGCATGGTGCGAAAACGCCTCCAGCGATTCAAGGCCGCCGGCCTTTCGCTCCTTTGCTGCCTCCGCGAAAACACGGGCGGCCGCCGCATCAGCCTCATTCACCGTCATCTTGTACTCGGTCTCCATATAGTCGGCGGCCGTGACGACGACAGGGCGGAGGGCGATAATGTCAGCCCCGTCGACGATGCCGATCTCTTCCCCGGCCTTTGCGCGACGGAGCCACATCGAAAGATTTTTCCGGGCCTGTGTTACCGTTAGCGTCTGCATGGGGTCTTTATCGCGTCCCATTTGCGGACTGTCAAGCGTGCGTTCGCCATCATTGCCCTTGCGGTTCTGCCCGGAAACTGGAGCCCGGATCCTGATCAGTCATCTCATTGCATCCGGATTGGGCTGCCGCAAGGTGCTGCTTCAACTAACCATTCGCCATCCCCTGCGCAGACTGTCATAATCGGAGAAGATGAAACCCCTGCTGCGCCCCTTTCTCGTCCTTGGCTTGCTCCTGCCCTCGGTCGCGGTTTTTGCCGACATCGGAACGCTTGAGTCGTCCTTCCGCGCTCCGCCGGACGATTCCCGAATCATGATGCGCTGGTGGTGGTTTGGTCCGGCCGTCACCAAGACCGAAATCGCGCGCGAAATCCGGACCATGAAGGCCGGCGGCATAGGCGGGTTCGAAGTCCAGCCGGTCTATCCCCTCGCCCTCGACGGGCAGCTTCCCGGACTGAAGAACGTTCCATTCCTTTCGCCGGAATTTTTCGATCTGCTCAGATTCACGGCGGAGGAGGCGAAGGCTGAGGGAATGCGGATGGACCTGACGCTCGGAAGCGGCTGGCCCTACGGCGGTCCCATGTTTTCGGCGGCCGAGAGCCCGGGAGCGCTTCGAATATCCAACGCGGTCGCAGCGGCCGGAGAACCCAGCGTGGCCCTGCCGGCTCTCCAGCCGGGCGAAAAGCTGATGGCCGCATTCATGGGTCCGGCGCCCGGCGCCGAGGCAATGACCGACACGTACCGGCCCTTCTACCAGCAGATGGAGATCAGGGACCAGATGGCCTGGCTTCCCAAGCCCGTGAAGGGTCCCGCCCCTGTCGTCTTCTTCATCGCAAGCCACACCGGAATGCAGGTCAAGCGGGCGGCCGTCGGCGCCGAGGGATACGTCGCCGACCACTATGATGCCGCCGCCGTTCAGAAGTTCATTCGCGAAATCGCCGAGCCGGAGCTGGCCGCGTGCGGGCCAAACGTGCCGGCGACGGTATTCTGCGACAGCTTGGAGGTTTTCAACACCGATTGGACGCCGAATCTCCTCGATGAATTCAAGCGGCGACGGGGTTACGATTTGGCGCCCCACCTTCCCGCACTGATTTCCGACACGGGGATGAGAGCCACTGAAATCCGCCATGACTGGGGCCGGACGCTCACCGAGGTCTTTACGGACAACTTTGTCGCCCAGATCCAATCGTGGGCCGCCTCCCACGGCACCCAGTTCCGAATCCAGGCCTACGGCACCCCGCCTGCGGCTCTCTTCAGCTACGCGGCGGCGGCGCTGCCCGAGGGCGAGAGCATGGGTTGGAAGGGTTTCGGGCCCATGCGCTGGGCCTCCTCGGCGAGCCACCTCCTGGGCAGGCAGATTGCCTCAAGCGAGACGTGGACCTGGCTTCACCGGCCCGTCTTTCGTGCGACCCCGCTCGACATGAAGGCTGCGGCGGACACGTATTTTCTCCAGGGCAGCAACCAGTTGATTGGCCACGGATGGCCCTATACGGCGGAAGGTGTGGAGACCCCCGGCTGGCGTTTCTACGCCTCGGGCGTCTTCGACGAGAAGAATCCATGGTGGATCGTGATGCCGGACGTCACCTCGTACCTCCAGCGGACCAGCTTTCTTCTTCGCCAGGGAACCCCTGCAAACGACGTCGCCCTGTACCTCCCCAACGACGATGCGTGGGCAAAGTTCACCCCGGGAAACGTTGCGATGAGTTCAACGGTCTTCGGATGCCTTGGGCCGGACATCGCCCGCCTGATTCTCGAGTCCGGCTATAACTTCGACGGCTTTGATGACGAGCTGCTGGCCCTGCGGGCCAAGGTCGGCGGGGGTTCGCTGGCCTTCGGCGACGTCGGCTACCGCGTCGTCGTCCTGGCCGGCGTGGAGCGGATGCCCCTTCCCACGCTTCGGACACTCGAGGCCTTCGCCCGGGCCGGCGGAATCCTGATCGCCACTCGCCGGCTGCCGGACACCGTGCCGGGCTTCACCGCAACGGAGGAGGAGCAAGGCCAACTCCGCGTCATCATCCGCCGGCTCTTTCTCGAGCCCAATTCGCCGGGAGTTTTTCTTCCCGACGAAGCCGCGTTAGCCGCCGCCCTGAATCGCAGGCTTGTGCCCGATGCGGAATTCGCGCCGGCCGCGCCGGATCTCGGAATCGTGCACCGCCACACTGCCGATGCGGAAATCTATTTTATCGCCAACACCGGCGGCCGGCCGGTCCGCACCGAGGGCACGTTTCGGGTCGCCGGGGCCGAGCCCGAATGGTGGGATCTCATGAACGGACGGGTGGAACCCGCGCCCGTCGTCCGCCGGAGCGGCCAAACAACGAGCGTCAGAATCGATCTCCCGGCCTTTGGCTCGCGGGCTCTGGTATTTTCCACCCGGCACCTCCCCGCTGCTCATGTCCATGCTACCTCCGGCCCGCTTCCAACCCCGCTCGACCTGAGCACCGGATGGACAGTGACCTTCGGCGGCGATGGCAAGCCCGTGGCGATGGACCACCTCAAGTCGTGGACCGAGGACGACGCGACCCGCAGCTTTTCGGGCGTGGCAACCTATGTGAAATCGATCACTGTTCCCGAGGGAACGGTGAAGGCCGGACTGGATCTGGCACTCGATTTCGGCGAGCCAGCGCCGGCCGGCGGCTTTCGGTCCGGGCCGAGCGCGGCCAACGGCGGACCCGGGGGAGCAGTTCCGCCCACCAACGGAGGACCCGGGGGAGCAGTTCCGAAGAAAGGAGGCCGCCGCGGCCGCGGCGGCGCGGCTGCGTACGAATCCTTTGAGGGTCCGGTGCGGGAGGCCGCTGTCGTTTATGTGAATGGGGTGCGCGCTGGCTCCGTCTGGCATCCGCCGTATGTCCTCGACGTCACCGGATTGCTGAAGACGGGAGAGAATACCATCCGGATCGACGTCGCCAACCTCGCCCTCAACTCCATGGCCGCGCATCCCTTGCCGGATTACAAAGCGCTCAACGCGCGATACGGGGAACGGTTCCTGTTTCAGGAGCCGGGCCTGATCCAGGCCGTGCCGGCGGGCCTTCTCGGGCCGATCGAGCTGCTCGCAGAGCCCCTGCCCTGAGCGCCGACTCTCCGCGATGGGAATGAACCGCGGCAGATAAAATCACCATTCAGGAGGAAATTCGCTCCACTTTGCCGACGAGCAACACGTAGGAAAGGACGCCGCCCAAGGCCACGACGGCGATGAACGCGAGCGCGGGAGCGAATCCCCCGTACTTGACGATCACACCGATCACGAGCGGCACCAAGGCCGAGGCGAGGTTTCCGAAGAAATTGAACACGCCTCCGGTCAGGCCGATCAGCCGCTTCGGCGCCAGCAAGGACAC
>OCTA010001289.1_pt1 | contig 23063 bp, 19 predicted proteins | sample 1538991 | NCBI WGS metagenome assembly OCTA01 (sample SAMEA3539302, study PRJEB22396) | soil metagenome | biome: tundra; feature: field; material: soil | place: USA | collected 2010-05 | depth 0.15 m | reverse complement strand
ATCTTGGGCTGCTTCGAACGGTTCTCGAATCCGCGCCATGGCGAAGCCCCGATCGAGTTCAGGTCCTCACCCGTGCAGGCGAAGCGCTCCGCTTCGAATTTGCTCCTTACGAATTCCCGCGCTAATTTGTGGGAGTAATCTACGGCGTTGTTGCATGGATCGAGCTTCGGTCGAGTTTTCCCATAGCCAAGGTGGTTTACGCGGCGATGTGTGAGTAGCGGATGGAGTCCGGGCTTCCCGCGTCTAGCATGCGGTTGAGAACAGCCACGCCGACAGCTGCCTCGGCTCGCTGGCCGATCGAGCCACGGGCCCGCAGCCGAGGACCGATGATGGCCTTGTATCGGCCCATTGCGCTTTCAACCAGAGCGCGTCGACCATAGTCGGTCTCTTTCTGCCAGCCCAGCCTTCCCCGTGCAGCAATCAGAAGAATGTGCTTGTCCCGCTGCGACGGATTGTGCCCGGCCTCTTCACTGAGCACCGCTGTCACGTGGGGCGGAATGATCACGCGGATGTCTTTGCCGCGCGCGGCCACTACCTCGTAGGTCCGCATCCCGTCATAAGCGCCGTCGGCTGTGACGCTGGCGATCGTCGCGTCTATCTGATCCAGCAACGGAGCCACTTGCGAAGGATCTCCCACATCGTTCCCAGTAAGGGTTGAGGCCGTGATCTTCCCGCTGGCGGCATCCACGGCCAGGTGTAGCTTTTTCCAAGTGCGCCGCGCTCTTGCGCCATGCTTCTTCTGAAGCCACTCACCGGCTCCGAAGACTTTCAGCCCTGTACTGTCGATCAATAAGTGGATTGGCCCATCAGGCAGGATAAAGCCCTTGGAGATTGACGCCATTTTCCTTGCCCTTCGGCTCAAGGTGCTATGGTCTGGCGTACGCAGCGGCACACCCAGCAGTCCGAAGATGGAGACCATCAGCCCCTCGGTTTGACGAAACGCCAAGTGAAATGCCAGACGCAGCATCATGCCCGTCTCGATTGCCAGTTCGGAATAGCTCGACTGCCCGCCAGGGGTCGTCCGACGAGGCGCGTTCCAGCCGTCCAGTACTTCTGCAGTGACCCATAACGTCAGACTGCCTCGACGCCGAAGACCTGCATCATACTCCGCCCAGTTCTTCACCCTGAATCTCATCTTTGGGATGTGGTGGCGGCGTGAGGCATTGTGCTTGTTAGGCATTGAAGTGGCGGCCTTTCGATAATCTGTCCCAGACTAGCCGATTTCAACCCTATCCGTGCAACAACGCCAAGCAGCTGCCCGCAGGAGGAAAAAGTGAACACACATCCCATCGACTCCAATCCTGCCAGCTACGTGCCCACGGTCCTCGCCTTGTACTTGAGCCTTCCAGATATGCCCCGTCGCCGTAGTCGGGGGTGTGGGAAAGTGGGAACCGGTCAGACTGCTCGAGTGAGAAGCCTGAGAACCTGTCCAGAAACTAGCGAAGGAACCATGGAAGGAATATGCGGGGAGCTTTGGGGCCGATAGCGTAGTGTCATGTACCCGAGTGATCTGACGGACAAGCAGTGGTCCAGGCTAGATCCAATGTTGAACGAGCCCCGAGGCGAACGTCACGCCGGAGGCCGGCCGCGGAAGCATGAGCAGCGACGGGTGGTGGACGCACTGCTTTATGTGGTGAAAACCGGTTGTCAGTGGCGTCAGTTGCCGAGTGATTTTCCTCCCTGGAAAACAGTTCATGAGCATTTTCGCGCCTGGCGCGACAGCGGCGTGTGGGAGCGCGTAGGGCAGACGCTTCGCGAACAGGGCCGCAAGGCAGGCGGACGGAACGCCACGCCCACCGTGGCGATTATCGATTCGCAGTCGGCCAAGACGGCGCTAAAAGGGGGCGGCGCGGTTACGACGCGGGCAAGAAAATCAAGGGGCGCAAGCGGCACATCGCAGTAGATACGCAAGGCAACCTGCTGGCGGTGATCGTGCATTCAGCAGGCATTCAGGACCGTGTGGCGGCCCGGGCCGTGCTGATGCGCTTGTTCTGCCGCTTCGACTCGATCACCAAGGTCTTTGCCGATGGCGGCTACACCGGCAAACTGATCGACTGGGCAAAAGATATGTTTGGCTACTCCGTCGAAATCGTAAAACGCAACGAGCAACACCTGTTTCGAGTACTGCCCAAGCGCTGGATCGTCGAACGCACTTTCGCATGGCTCAACTGGTCTCGACGCCTCAGCAAGGACTACGAACTTCGTCACACCTCGGCGGAATCTATGATCCATATCGCATTCGCGCACATGCTCCTGCATCGATCTCCTTAGTTTCTGGACAGGTTCTGAGAACACGGCCCCTCCGCCAACGTAGCACCTGGGGTTCACATAGCTCTCATGCTCTTTGAACGATTCGCAGGGAAGGAGTTTGCTCACTCCGGGCGCACGAGGATCTTCACATGCTGATCCTTCTCGTGCAGCAGACCGTGGTACCCCTTCCCGATCAAATCATCCAGAGCAATCCTGTCGCTGATGAGAACGTCGCCGCGGAAGCGGGGATCGGTCATGATTTGAATGGTTTCGTCGTAGAGTCCGTAACCGCTCATGCTTCCCGAGACGATCTTCTCGCGAAAGACGATGTCGGTCAGGTCCAGCGCGGCGGGCTCTTCAAAAACGCCCATGACGACCAGTCGGCCCCGCGTGCGCGTCAGCCTGCCTGCCATGAGGATGGTCGATGGCAACCCGGCGCACTCTATGACTACATCGAATCCTTCGCCGCAGGTGACTTCCAATGCCCGCTTCAAGGGATCCTGGCGGCTGGGGTCTATGACTGCGTCAGCGCCGCAAAGCCGCGCGGCCTGGATGCGCCTCTCGGCAACTTCGATGGCTACGACCCTCTTGGCGCCGCGAATGCGGGCAGCCATGAGCGCCATCAGGCCAATGGGGCCGGCGCCGACTATGGCGACATTGTCCCCGGCTGTCGCCCCACTCTGCACAACCGCGCGCACCGTCGCGGAGAAAGGCTCAACCAGCGCGCCGACTTCGTCGGTAATAGAGTCGGCCAGGTGAAAGCACTGATATGCATTGAGGTTGAGCCGCTCCGCAAGCGCTCCACCGGTCCAGGATGTCCCAAGGAAGGCCACCTGGTCGCATTGCGCCATCGAGTTGCTTCGGCACCATCGGCACACGTGGCAGCCAATGATGGGACAGGCGGCGATGCGGTCGCCAACCTTGAAGTTATCAACGCCTTCACCCACCGCAATCACTTCGCCTGACATTTCGTGGCCGATAGTGACGGGCGCCTGCACGCCTGTGAGCGAGTGGGGCCGCGCAAGCGGAATGTAAAGAGGTCCTCCCACATATTCATGCAGATCAGTCCCGCAGATTCCGCACCACGCCACCTTGACCTGGAGCTGACCGGGAGGCGGAGGAGGAGGCTCATTCACATTCTCAATGCGAACATCACGACGTCCGTGCCAGACTGCAGCTTTCATAGCGCCTCCTGCTTTCGTTACGCGGTGAATCACATCACGCAATCGTGGCCATGTCCAATCTTTCCCCTGCATAATCTCGGCGGCAATGCATGACGGAACTGGTAATGTTCTTCAGCACTGCCTCATCGGCAAGCTCAAATGGATAGATGATCTCCAAGAATGCAGGAACATCCTCCAGGCCCGCCGCGTGCATATCGCTCGCGAAGCCGGCAAGATCAAACAGGCCGCGGCTATCGGGCCAACCCCAGTGCGAATCGCTCTGAAAATCGGTGTTCTGCAGATGGAATGCGCCGATTGATTTCCCCAGTTCATTCAACCACTCCGGCATCCTCGCGCCAGGTCCGTACAGCGGCTGATACAGGGCGTGGCCAATATCTACCAGAAGCTTTACAGAAACCGCGCAGCGACCGTCGAGATCATTCATGAATCTCTTCCCTTGCTCGACGGTATACGGGATCTCGCGCGCAAGCGGAGTGCACTCTACCTGGAGACGCTCCAGTCCTGCCGCTCTGGCAATTGTCGATAACGCAATAACTGCCTCAAGCAGGTCCTGATAGCGCTGCTCTCGCCGTGCTGGGTCAGAAGCGTCTGCCACGCTCATTCCTCCCAACGGGCCTCCTGAAGCCTTGGCCCCGACTTCCACGGCAACATCGAAGGCCCGCTTCCACCACTCCAAAGAAGCGCGCCGGCCAGCAGCATCAGGATGCAGCAAACCGTCGAAGCAGTAATTGGCCAGGCCGCTGAAGGCACTCTCTATCTGCAATCCCCAGTCCGCTGCTGCCTTACGAACTTCCGCTGCCATCGGGTGGCGCGAGGTTTCAGGCCACCATGGATCGAGCAGGTCATAAGTAAACTGCACCATATTCAAGCCCAGTGTCTCACTAACAATTCGAGCCCAGACTTGAGGTTCTACCCACCGCTTGACCGCAAAGCTGAGATTGATTCCCAGGTTCATGGAGACTCTCCTTGGTTTGCACTACTCGAGATTTGTGTGGCGAACTCGCATCTCGTCAGGCGACTGTTTCGTTTCTTCGCGCAGAAGGATGGAGACTAGGTCAAAGAAGACCAGTTGTACAGCTTCGTACAAGCTCCCCATAGGCAACAGACCTGCTGAGTTAGCGCGGTCATTGGCCATGGTTTGCGCCGGGAGATGAATCACCACGTCTGCCAGCCGTGGCGCCGCTCCATCGGGCTGCGCAGTTACAACCATGGTGCGCGCCCCGGCTTCACGAGCTACGCCCAGCAATGCCAACACCGTTGAAAAGGAGCCTGGACCCGCACTTACCAGAAGCAGATCGCCCTTGCCAATGGGCGGTGTGGTCATATCGCCGGCGACGTGCGCATTCAGGCCAAGATGCATCAGACGCATGCAAAGGGCCTTCATCATCAGCCCTTCGCGACCGACACCGTAGCAGGTGATTCGACCCGCTCGCAGAATCTCAGCACACATGCGCTCGCCCAAGTCGCGGGAGGATTGCTGGAAAACTGCGCCGATCTCCGACAGGGCTCTTTGAGCCATTGCTTCAAGATTCCATTCGCTCTCATCCATAGGCCTTCTCACTGTTGAGGGCGCTCCCTTAGGCGAGATACTCTGCATGCACGCTGCAACGTGGTTGCTGAACGAACCTGACTGCAGAGCCGTCTCGCTTTGCGCCCACCAGGGCCAACCCTTAGTGACTTGCTGTTGCGGCCTCAAGAAGAAGCACCCAGTCCTCATCGCCATCGTGATTTTTGCCCGGTGGCGTGAACTGTTTTGATCCGCTGTTGGCCAGGGGGCCGCCCGCGATCTCCTGGTAGCTTCCGTTCGAGGGGTCGAACCACCTACCCTGGGCGGGGCCGCGCAGCTTTTCCATGTTGACCGTAATGGCGCGGTTGGTGGGAACGTAGGCCACCACGGTCACTCCATCACGGGTCCGGGCAGCGGTGCAATAGTCGCTCTTGCTTACGCGGGTGTCCACGTCTCCATACGTTCCCAGCCCGGCCGTGACGGTGGAGTGATCCTGATCCGGTACAAGGTCCTGCCAGCGAATCGATGAGAAGAAATTCTTCCAAATTCCGAGCTGCTCCACGCCGGGGGTATCGATTTGGCTCTGCCATCCATCCTTGAACGACCAGGTGTAGCGATTCCCATAGAACTGTCCAGTGCCGCCAGAGAGCATGGTCCAATAATCCTCTTTGCGCAGCACCAGGGGCGTTCCGAAGTCCGGCGGAGTGCCGACGTCTTCCAGATCGTAGTGGGCTTCAACAAGGTAATCCGGCGCCACCGGCTTCTGATTGTAGCTATGTAGGATCTGGATGTAAGTCGGCGAGTAAGTATAGGTGCTATTCAAATCGATGAGCGGTATCCAGCGCGGGTCGTCGAACGACGAACTGGTACGAACATGGAGCTCTACGGTTTGCAGTTGGTGGGGAGCAGCGGAGCGGATTCCCTTCGACACAGCCTGCACCAGGTCATCGTCAGATGGCACTGTCCACAGGTTAAAGTCGTTACCGTTGATCCACATCACATTGCTGAAGCCACTGTATCGTTTGCCGAGGTACTGCCCGTACGCATAGGCGGCCTCCATCCCGTTGTTGCGCAGCGTGGGCAGCCATCCGATGGTTTCTATGGGATCGAGAAAGACCAGCAGGTGGTGATTGGCGGCAAGCTGCACGATGTGATACAGGCGCACAAAATACTCTTCGTTCGGCTTGCCCAGATCGTAGTGCTGGTAGTCCGTGCCGCCTGCCACGTATCCGGTGAACGGCTTGATTCCATCCGGAGTGGTGGCGTTGGTGTTCTCCCGGTAGTCATTCCCGGCGCACATCACGTCGATCCATCCCAGAGTATTGAAGCCGTGCGCCTCGCGATCGGCAAAATAGTACTCCGCATCTTTCTCGCTCAGGCGACCCATAAGCCCCTGTGGTGTATCGCCCACGATAAGAAATGGCTTTCCATCTTGATCAACCAGGTAGCGGTGATTCGCGCTTACCTTCAATGGATACGCCGGAAAGTGTGAATCCTTTTCCGCCGGGGCCGCAGACTTCGCCAGGCCCGTCAGGGTCACAGCCAGGATGGAAATTACTAGAGCGAACCGACTGGTGAGCTTGCTTGCTTGATTCATTGGGCGGGTTTCCTCCATTGTGGTGCCTACGAAAATGAGCCCCGCCTGCGAAAGCGGGGCCCAGGTTTGTTGAGATGGACTTTACGCGCTGACCGGGACCAAATCTAGAACTCCAAGCGGAAGGTTCCTTGTCCTTGGCGGTTGCTGATCCCTGAACTCAGATTGGTAATCTGCCCGAAGCTCGAATGCAGCGAGTTATTATCCGGTGCCTGCAGTTGTGTGCGGTTGAAAGCGTTGAAGTAGTCAAGCCGCAGGCTGGCCTTCACGTGCTCGTTGATTCTGAAGGTCTTGATTATGTCGAAGCTTTCGAAGCGCAGTGGCGGCGTCCGCAGTTCAGCATACGCCCTCTTCGATGTACCCAGGCCCCACGGACCGGTGTTATTGAATGAACCGGTAGAGAACTGCACCGGCTGGGCCGAGGTCTTGCCGGTGAAGTAGTCCTTCGATTGCTTGTAGCTGTACGTCTTCAGCGGGACGCTGGTGACGATATCCGGCCTGTCGAAGCTGTTGACCAGCAGCGGATTGAAGCCATTGTACGCACCGAACGGATTGCCTCCCGAGTAGGTGAGAATAGCGCTGATCTGCCATCCGCCTACAATTTCAGAAAGCAGGCGGCTGGAGTTCAGAAACTTCTGTCCCCGGCCAAACGGAAGCGCGTAGGTACCCACCATTTTGTAACTGTACAACTGGTCGATGTACGAGGGTACATACTCCGGCCCCGGGTTGTAGGCGTTCATGCCATTGGGAGACCAGGGGGCGGAACCGATCGCAGTGTTGGCCGTGTTTCTCGAGATGGTCAGATTGGTCAGGAAGCTCAACCCGTTTGAGAAGCGCTTCTCGCCCACCACCTGCAGCGCGTTGTAAAATGCAGTTCCGTCCATTTCATAGGATGGGAAAAAACCTCCGAACTGCGGATAGGGAGTAAGTGCCTGCTCCAGGGTCGCCGAGGCTCCGTACTGCGCAACATAGCCCGGATAGGGAGGCTGGAAGCCGGCCGCAACCACGGCCGGGTCGGTGATGGACAGACCGAGCAGGTTCCCATATTGCAGCACCGAAGGATTGGGTTGATTCGACAGTTCCAGCGTCGCGGGCAGGTGAATCGCGCGGTTGCCCACGTAGGAGACAGTCATGAACAAGCCCCAGGGCAACTCGCGTTGAACTCCCATGCTCCACGCCTGGTCGTAGGGTGCCGTGCCCACCGACGGCGCGTTAGGCAGATACGGCATGTTGTTGCGTTTGCTCACCGGGAAGTCAAAGACGATACCGCCATTCCCAACGGTGGGACTGAACGGGGTGGCCTGCGGAGCCGGAAGCGTCGTCGCGTCCCAGCTTCCGTAACCTGGTGTGCTGCTGCCGGTTGCCGACCGAAGGAAGGACCCATTCGTCAACGGTGACATGAACGACGCCGCAAACGAAGTGCCGTATTCATAGGCGCCCCCGTTCAGGAAGCTGATGTAGAAGCCCCCCTGTACCACGGTTTTTGGTGTGAGTCGATAAGAGAAACCCACCCGCGGTTGAAAGTCCTTCCAGTGAATGGCTGCGCGCGTGACTCCCGAGCAACCGTTGCAGTCTCCGAACTTGGTCACTGTGCCGAGCAGTCCGTTCGCGCCGGGGTTGGGTGCTGTGCGATCCACATAGATGATGTTGTTGTTGTTCTCCGTGAAAGGCACCAGGATATCCCACCGGATTCCGGCATTCACCGTGAGGCGTGAGTTGAGCTTGAAGTCGTCCTGCCCGTAGAAGGCGAATGCCCGGTTTCGCATTCTGTCCTCGCTGGTGAATATGCGTTCCGACGCATCCACCTGACCCAGTAGGAAGCTGGCAAATGAGCTGCCGTAGAGGCCAAAATTCGGATCGTTTGAATCCGGCGTCGACGTAGTTCTCTGGCTGAAGTTGAATGTGCCGCTGCAGAAATTGCAGTTGAGAGTGTCTTGGTATGTGCGCCGCAATTGGACTCCGAAGTTCAGGGTATGCCGCCCCTTGGTCCAAAGCCAGTTATTCACACCCACAATGCCCAGCATGCGGTTGTTGTTTACTGTCAGACCACCTGAACAGCACTCCAGATACGCTCCTCCGCTTACTCCCCATGTGCTGGGCGCGTTCTGCCCGTCGAAGGTGATAAGGGGAAGCGTGCTTCCATTCTCCACCGCAGCGAAATTCACATTCAGGTTGGCATTGTCCTGGGAGATGATGTTCCCGATCCAGTCCGCTCCAACCGTCACCACCAGGTTCTTCGAAATCGTCTTGACATAATTCAACACGAACCCCGTGCCGAGGATGTTGTTTGACATCTGGCTTTGCAGGGGGTTTGAGGTCGGCACAATGGGAGCCGACGTCAGAATTGGCGAGTTCACAGAGTTGCGCCAATGGCTGAAGTGAATACTCTGCGAACTTGTAAGGTTCTCGTCAATCGTGTAATCCCAAAGGAACTGCCGGATGGGGATTGCCGCAACCGACGGGTTCTTGTTGTTCTGCAGTCCCCCGAGTGTGCCGGCGCCGGTTCGATCAGGGTCGGGAATATACTGCAGCAGGGACTTGGCCTGCGCGCTGAAGCGCGTAGGATCGATCTTGTTACTTGGGAAGGGCAGGCCGGTTGTCGGATCGTAGATGGGGATAACTGCGCCCGAAGAATCCACGAATTGGCTGAAGTCGCCGCCCTTCATGGCCACGGTAGGAACCGTGCCGATGATCGGCTGCGCCTGATTCATCCGGAACCAATCGGCGCTGAAGTGGAAGAATGTCCGGTTCTTCCCGTGGTAAATTTTGGGAATAATGACCGGTCCGCCCACCGTGAATCCATAGTCGTTCTCCTGATTGACAGGAGGAAGAGGCGTTCCCGTGGAGGAAAAACGGGTGGGGAAAAAGCCGGCGGAATCAAACAACTGGTTGCGCACGATCTCAAAGGCGTCGCCGTGCAACTGGTTGGTGCCGGAGGCCATGTTGAAGGTCACCGCGCCTTGCCCCAGGCCGTATACCGCGTTGAATGTCGAACTGCTTACGCGGAACTCATCCACCGCTTCATAGGGCGGATTGATGTTGGTTTGGTTGCCTTGAAATTGCACAAACGCTACAGGGACGCCGTTGAACTGCGTCTCGTTCTCGAACGTGACGCCGCCGTTGATATTGTGAGATCCGGCAGAGCCCTGCACACCCGGCACCAGGTAGCTGAAGGAGTCGATCTGTCGGGCCACCCCCGCAATCTCGATGGGAGCAGCGCTCACCATTTCCGGTTCCAGGGTAGCTCCCACCTCAGGCGACGTAGTATCCAGCGTGATAAGACTGCCTTCTACTTTCACCGTCTCCGCAGCAGATCCGGGAGTCAGAGTGAGATTGACGTTGGATATCCTGGCCACTTCAACCACTGCCGTCGTTTCGGTCTTACTGAAACCCTTGGCGTCCGCGGTCACCGAGTAGGTGCCGGGGGTCAGTCCGATCACCGTGAATGAGCCGGCCGAAGAGGTCACTGCCCGCGATACAACTCCCGTGGCGCGGTTGGTAATGGTAATCGCGGCTCCGGGAATCACCGCCTGGCTTGAATCGGTGACGGTTCCGTTGATGCCGTTCTGGGTCTGAGCATGCGCTGGCGGAATCGGGAGCAGCATGGCCACGCAAACCAAGACTGGCACGGCGACATTCTGCCAAAAGCGGATGCGGAAATTGGCTCTACCAGTTCTCTGTGTCATTGTCAGCTCCAAAATCGCGCGCCACCATATACCGAACCGCAGCAATAGCCGGCGCGCCGAATAACTTGTCTACGATCGATCCACCAGGGATGCGGGGAAGACGGCTGCAGCAGGTAGAAATGGAGCTGTTTGCCCGGACTCCGAGCATGGATCGTACCGCGGAGTGTCTCCATAGTCCCCAGATTTGTGCGCGCAGTATAGAGGATTCCCATGATTTTTTTGTGCAAAGCTATGGGGGATGCCCCTCAGCCGTTTGAAATCGGGGTTTCCGGGGTCGCACAGGGACAAAGTCCGCGCCAGGTTGAAGCCCCTCTGCAGCTCCCGTTCAAGGTTCCCCAGGAGCGGGTTTTGTGTTTACTGACGCATGATCCGCAACGCTATATCTACTGAGTAGGCCGGGGTCTTGAGGTTGCGCGTCTCGCCTTCATGGCTGAAGCTTTCGCCTCCCACGATCCTGCCTGACGCAGGGTCGATCCACTCCGCCTTGTAATTGCCCGGCGGCAGATTCACCACCAGCGTCTCCTCATAATTTCCCGGTGTTACGGTGTAATCCGCTCCATCGCCGCCTTCGCCGTGATGGATGTAAAGCGCGTATTGCTTGCCGTACTGGCTCAGCCCCCGGTAATGCGTTCCTGGGAGCAGCCCGCTGACCACAAATCCCCGATCAGGTTGCATCACAAAAAAATCGAAGCTTTCAAGAAACCTCTTGAGGTTGTGCAGGGCACCGAGCACTTGTGCGTTGTCCGGCGTATTTCCGGCCGGGTCATCGACTGTGAACCGCCCGTTCAACTGGTTGAAGCCTGCTCCCCCGCCCACCATGAACTCCCACGATTCAACGCGCGAGGCCACAACCGGGTCGCCTCTGTACATGGGGTAATAAGCGGTCTCATTCTGCTCGATCGGCTTGTCATGCCAATACTCGCGATCGAGTCCCTGCAGCCCTCCCATCTCCTCGCTTCCGGTGCGCCAGAGGTACTGCGTCACTACAATCGAATCGGCTGGATCGCCGGTCATATCCACGGGGCCATCCGCTCCGCCTTGCACCTCCTGTCCGATCAGGTGTCTCTTCGGCAGGCCGTTTTCCGCCTCGTGCGTCACGTGCAGCATGTGCGCCACCCACGGCCCCGCCTCGTTCACAGGAGTAAACAGTGCCGGCTCATCGCACACTTCAAGAATCACGTTGTCGAACGTGTTTACCTCCGCTACGATCTTGCGAATGTAATCTGCTTCACGTTCCACCAACTGAGCGTCCTTCAGAGTCTGAGTATCCCTGAATCCCACACGCCCCACTCCCTGAATGTTGTTTTCCCAATAGAGAGGGCTCATCGGCCATGTGTCGGAATACTGCCCGTTGAAGAGACATATCTCCACCACGATGCCCCGTTTGCTGGCTTCCGCAATAAAGCTCTTGAGGCGCGCGAAATATTCAGGGTTCCACTTGTCCAGGTCGAATTTGTTGCCGGAAAGAAGATAGCCCGGCTCCTTGCTTCGCGCCCACGGTAACACCAGGCTTGCCGGCTTGGCGCCCAGGGTGTTTCCGGTCATGAATTTGCCCATGGGCTCGAACAGGTAGCCGGGATAGATGCGCGTGTAGTTCAGGCCATAACCGTGAAGCGCATCAAGGTAGCGCACAAAATCGAAGTCGCCGTTCACTACCGCTCCGTAGTGCTCGGCCGAGGTGATGAGCAGAACCGGCTTGCCCTGAAACGAGAAGTAGTGCGGGTTCCGCGCATCGATGCCCACGGTCTGCGCCTGCGCTCTCATGGCAATGCCTGCCAGGAGAATTGGTAATACCCACTTCAATCTCCGCCCCATTCGGCCTCCCCTTTTGTTCGGTGCCTTCTACGCTCTTACCTTCCGAAATAGAGCGTCCACATGCGCTTCGCCGATGCGCAAATCGTTCCTCTGTGGTCCCAGGGCTGTTGTACTGACAGGGTTCAAGGGTGGCATGTGGTACGGCTGCTGCTGATGTACCAGCGTGTCGTTCCGTATTCGCCTGCGATAGATTGCCGGTGTCATGCCCACGATGCGGCGAAAGACGGTGCCGAAGTAACTCTGGTCGCAGAAGCCCACTTGTTGGCTGATGTCGGCCATCGACTCTTCTGTCTTCTCCAGCAGCGCCTGTGCCCGCTCAATCCTGAAGTGGTTCAGGTAGGTGACGAACGACAATCCCGTCACCCGCTTGAACAGGCTCATGAAATGCGATTCGCTCATCCCGCAGATCCGAGAAGCCTCGCGCACCTGCACTTGGTTGCCACAATTCTCGCCCAGGTAGCGAAACAGCGGGCGCAGCCGTTCCAGGTTCTGCTGCTGGCGCTGGTAGGTCTCCGCCGTTCCCGCGTAGGAAGCGTACTGGTTCACAAGCTGCATCAGCAGCATCTTCATATACGTCTTCAACGCCAGCTTTCCGCGCGCTGACGAGGCCGGAAGCTCCGAGCGGACGCGCAGCATGAGGTCCAGCACTTGGCGCGGAACACCGGTATCCGCAGGCACGATATGGGGAAAGTCCTCATCCTGAAGCAGGAACGGGGCGAGGTACTCGGCGCTGTCGCTTGCCCCGTCGCACCGAATCAGGTCCGGCTCGAAGAAGAGCGCCGCGATGGTCACCGGCGTCGAGGACTGGCACTCGATGCGATGGTAAAGGGTGCTGCCGATGATCGCCAGGTCCCCCTCGTTGAAGGGCAGCAACCGGTCCTGGATGTGGCAGTTCGCCGAGCCGGAGCACAGATACAGCACCTCAAAATATCGATGCCGGTTCATGCGCACTTTGTTGCGGTCGTCTACCGTAAGGAATAGCACGTCCGCGGGGCAAGGGGCGTCGAACGGCCAGATGTGAACTCCTTCTGCATTGATCTGCGGCTCGACAAGGTCGAATTGATTCCGGTACGAGTTCTTGGGCAAATGAATGCGGCGGGGAAGGCTGCCGCGCTTTTGTGCCCGCGGTTGCATTGCGGGAAAATCCCGCCTTCCGGAATCAATGCTCGATAGGGAAGACTTCTTCGACTTGGCCATTGCGGACTCCATACATGCACGTGTTCAGATTCACTGTCGCGTCGCTATAGTGCACCCACACTTGGACTTTCTGCCCCGGCTCGAGGCCCGGGGATGACTTGTCGAGTTCGATCAGCGCATGCTCGGCATGCAGCGCTGTCAGGCGCGCGCCGGGCGCGTCCTTGAGCCGGGGCAGGCCCCTCTCGCCGCTGATCGCCTTTACTCCGCAGTCCAGCACCGCATGCTGCCCGCCGCGCGTGCTGACGACCGTGGCCAACACCGTGAGCGAGCGCTGGAATGGAGCGCCCCGTTCCAGGTAAATGTCATCCATCAGGAGATAGGAGCCCGCCTGTATCTCTGTGATGCCGGGATAATCTCCCGAGATCGCATAGGTGCCCGTTCCTCCGGTGGAGACAATGGGGCACGGGATTCCAGCGTTTTCGAACCGAGCCGCCGTGTCCACCAGAATCCTGCTCCCTTTCAGGACCGTTTCGTTCTTCTCCGGGCCGCGCGGCATCCCCTGGAGATGCCCATCGTATCCCATTACGCCGCGCACGGCGAGTCCCGATTCGATTGCGCACCGTGCCAGGTCGAGCGCTGCCTCTCCGGAGTCAACCCCGCACCGGTCTAACCCGATGTTCATATCCACCAGGATCTCGACCTGCGCATTTCGATTCCGCTGCGCCCGCGCCAGGTCGCGAACCGCGCTGCGATTGTCTACCCCCACCATGACCTGCGCGTGGCGCGAAAGCTCGGCCAGCCGTTCCGGCTTCTCCTGGCCCGCGATTTCATTGGCGATGAGGATGCTGCCGATACCGTGCGCTACCAGGATCTCGGCTTCCCGAATCGTCGCGCAGGTCATCCCGATTGCTCCCGCGCGCAGTTGCTTGTGCGCCAGCAGCGGCACCTTGTGGTTCTTGAAGTGGGGCCGCAGCTTGGCGCGCCGCGAGGCGAAGAACGCCGCCATGTCGCGAAGATTCCCCTCCATCGCGTCCAGGTCTACTATTAGCGCCGGCGTTGTGATTTGCTCAACGTTCATGGAACTCCGTCAAAGCCTGGTTTTGAAAAACGCCTTCAGGGCAGAATCTCCTCGTACAGCTTGACCTCGAACCGCTCAACCAGTCCCGGCCGCACGTTGTCGAAGAAATGCGCAATGTACGGCGTGGCGCAGTGCTCGTCGAAGATCTTCTTGTCCTTCCACTTCTCGATGAAAGTGATGCCGCTGTGGTCGTCCGTGCGCTGGTTCAGCTCATAGCGCACGCAGCCCGGCTCGGCGTGGGTAGGCTTGATGAGCACATGGAGCGCTTCGATCAGCTCTTCCGTTTTGCCTTCCTTGGCAAAGAAATCCGCAACACAGACAACCTGGGTGGTGTTCTTATTTGGCATATTGGTTTCCTTCCTCGATGGTTTTCAGTGACAGATACAAATCCATGGCTTTCTCCGGCGTCTCCTGGCCGTGCACCACTGCGCGCACTGCCTGGATCATGGCCTTGGGCGTCTCGCACTGGAAGATATTCCGGCCCATATCCACGCCGGCCGCGCCTTCGTTCACCGCGTGGTAGGCCATTTCGAGAGCCTCTTTTTCCGGCAGCTTCTTGCCGCCGGCGATCACCAACGGAACCGGGCATCCGGCGGCTACCCGCGCGAAACCCGTCTCGCAGTAATAGGTCTTGACAAAGTGGGCGCCCAGTTCGGCGCATATCCGCGTAGCCAGGCCCAGGTACTTGGAGTCGCGCACCATGTCCTTGCCCACGCCGGTCACCGCCATGGTGGGTATGCCGTGGCGGTTGCCGGCGTCCACAAGTTCCACCAGGTTCCCAATCGACTGGTGCTCGTGCACTCCGCCGATGTAAACCTGCACGGCCAGCGCGGACGCGTTCAGCCGCACAGCATCTTCAATGTCCACCGTGATGCGCTCGTTGGAGAGCTCCTTCAAAATGCTCTGGCCTCCGGTGGAGCGCAACACCACCGGCTTCGACATCTCCGGCGGAATGGAACTGCGCAGCGCTCCCCGGGTGATCATCAGCGCATCGGCAAAGGGAATCAGCGGCACGATGGTGATGTCGATGCGCTCCAGGCCCGTCGTCGGGCCCTGAAAGTAGCCGTGATCCACCGCCAACATCACCGTGTGCCCATCTTCGGGAGAGAAAACCCTCGCAAGCCGGTTCTTCATTCCCCAGTCCAGCGCATTGCTTCCCTTAAGCGGAAAAACCGTGCTCGCCTGCGGCACATTCAGATGATAGTTTTTTCCGTCCTGCATATCCTGCGTATCGGCCATTTCAAGTCTCCTTAACCTGCATCAATCCTATGCTGAAACCTCGAAACACGAGCGCGATTGACGTGGCGCCTGCATCCTGCGATCCCCGTGTCTTCTCGCCAAGAAACTTCGCGCGCCCGTAGCGGGCTACCATCCCGCTGGTGGCCTCAGCTCCCTGTCGTGCCGCCTCTGCCGCTTCTTCCATGGCCTCAACGACCGTCTTGCCTGCTGCTGCCGCTGCTCCGAATACCTCTATCGCGGGAACCAGCGCGTCCATCATCGTCTTGTCTCCCGGTTTGGCTTTGGTTTGTTTCCCCAGGGCGCACAAACCAGCTTCGAAACTCGACGCCAACGCCGCGCAGCCGCACTCCTCACCCATCTCAGCGTCTCCCATCCCCGCGATGAACGTACCCAGAAGCGCCGTCGATGCGCCCCCACCCACGCCCAGCACGCTCCAGCCGGCATCTTTCAGCCAGCTCTTGATGCTTGGCGTGCCGTCCGACTTCAATGCCTCGTCAAGCGTGTCGAATGCCTTCAGCATCGCGGTCCCGTGATCTCCGTCGCCCCCGATCGAGTCCAGCCGCGACAGGTTCTCGTGCTCCTGCCGGATTTGCTTGCCCGCTTCAGCGAACATGCGCTTCATCTCGATGATGCTGATTCCGTCTCTCATAGCTTGGCAAAAAATGGCGCATCCGCGGGAGCATCCCAAAGCTCGATGAGTTCTTTGTCCAGCCGTGCGATCATCATCTGGAATCCCGCTTGTTCCTGCGTGGTGATGAACTCCCCGATCGAGCTTCGCGCCAGTCGAATCTTCTTCGCTTCCAGCACTTGAGCAATCCTGCGGAAGACCAGGTACAACTCCATCAGCGTTGTCGCGCCCGCGCCGTTTAGTATCACCAGCAGTTCTTCTCCCTCCCTCACGCCCAGGTCCGCAAGCAGTTCTTCCAGCATGATTTCAGCGGTCTCGTCCGCAGTCTTCAACTGCATGCGGCCGGTACCCGCCTCGCCATGCTGTCCCATCCCGATCTCCATCTCGTCGTCGCCGAGATCGAAGATCGGTTGTCCCGTGGCCGGATGCGTGGCCGTACGCACCGCCACCGCCAGCGTGCGCATGTTGTCCGCCATCCGTTGCGCCACATCGAAACAGGCATCGAGCGACGCGCCCTTTTCCGCCGCGGCTCCGGCAACCTTGTAAACCGCCACGCAACCCACCAGTCCGCGGCGGTCCGTCGGGTCCGAACCCGATATATCCTCCTGGGTCAGCACCATCTTGACTTTCAGCCCTTCGCGCTCCGCAGCCTGCATCGCGATGTTTGAGGCCAGCACATCCCCAGCATGGTTCAGCACGATCAGCAGCGTGCTCTCGCCGCCCGCGCATGCGTCGCGAAACGCCTCGATGCACTTCACAGCTCCGGGCGCCGCGAAGATCTCGCCCGCAACGCTTGAGTCCAGCATGCCTTTGCCGACGAATCCGCTCAACCCGGGCTCGTGCCCGCTGCCGCCGAGCGTAACCAGTCTCACCATGCCCTTGGGCTTCGGGGACGTACGCACAATGGTGTTGGTTCCGTTGAGCTTCACCTTGTCGGGAAATGCCAGCGTGAACCCCTCCAGGAGTTCCCCCACCAGCTTGTTCGGATCGTTGATGAACTTCTTCATTCGCATCGTGCGCCGCTCCTATTCGTATACGGACGGATCCGTCATTACCATCGGGTCACGGAACTGCCGAGTGTGGGCGGCCAGCACTAGAATGCCGACCACCAGCCAGATGCTGCCAGCGATCTTGGCTGGCTGGCTGAGCCCCAGCCAGATCACCAGGCAGAACAGAAACCCTGCCCCGGGAAGCAGCAGGTCAAGCAGAAAACTCCTTTTTCGCGCGGGATTAGGCCGCAACCAGAAGCCCCAGATCACCGCCAGGTTCACGCCCATGAAGCCGAGGAATGCGCCAAAGTTCAGCAACTCGGCAGTGAGCTCGTAGCTGAGAACCTGCGCCCCGCAAAATGCCAGCACCCCCAGCAGAAGGATATTGATCCACGGCGTGTTGCGCACCGGGTGAAGCTGGGCGAAGATGCGCCGCGGAATCACATTCTCCCTGCCCATTCCGAACAGCAGCCGCGCCGCGCCCACCTGCGAGGTAAGCCCGGCTCCAATGTTTGCCACCACCAGCAGAATGGCCATCGCCTGAAACAGCACCGGTCCGCCCACGCGCCCGGTCACGTCGATAAACGCCGTCTCGACGTTCGCAAAGGTGGTGTAGTCCGGCCACGCCAGGTGCGCCAGGTAAACCAGCAGCCCGCCAAACAGGCCCGTAAACACGCATGTGAAGACCGCCGCCAGCATCACGTTCCGGCGCGGGTTCTTCACGTCTTCAGCCAGCGTGGTCACAGCGTCGAAACCCAGATAAGTCAGTGCGGCAAACGAGGTGGCCGAAGCGATGTCTCGAGGGCTAAACGTAGCCGGATTGTAAAACGGCTGCACGGAAAACAGCCCGCCAACTCCGTGCTGGGCCACCAAGTATTTTGTCGCCAGCACAATAAAACTGATCAGCACTCCGAACATGAACACCAGCATCACTTCGTTGGCGCGCGCTGTGTATCGGATTCCTCTCAGGTTCACAAACGTCATTCCTCCAGCGAACAGTAGTGCGCCCAGCCAGAAGGGAAGCCACGGTACGGCGCGTTGCAGCGACAGTGTTCCGTAGATCACGCAGAACAGGGGAATGAAGACGTAATCCAGCAGCATGGCCCACCCGGCAAAGAAGCCCACGTAGGGATGAATCCCGCGGCTGACATAAGCGTAAGCCGACCCCGCCGAGGGATACACGGCTGCCATGCGCCCGTAGCTGATCGCCGTAAGCACCATTGCCACCATCGCCCCCAGGATTGTGACCACCACATGCCCACGCGACTTCACCTCCGCGAGCCCGAAGATTGTCGCCGGGGCGCTGGGAGTAACCGCTACGATCCCATAGAAAATCAGGTCCCGCAGCGACAACACACGGTGGAGTTTTTGCGGGGCATCAGGCAGGCTCATGCACCCCCTTGGGGACTTCCCGCCTGAGCCCATCCCAAAGCGGCAGACCATCCGAATCCACCGCGAAGGTCTCCATCTGGCCTTTTTCGTATTCGGTAACGTGAATGCGGTGCTGGCCCAGCAATGCAAAGGCCACGTTGGTGGGCAGCATCCCGAGCGCCGGAAGCCGCCGCACCACCTTGCCATCCAGCCCCAGCACCGTCACATCGCCCTGCGCAAAGACCGCCACATAGAGCAGGCCGTTGGCGTCGAAGGCCATTCCGTCCGGCCCTTTCCAGCCCGGCGCAGCATCCGGCCGGATCACGTTCCCAAAGAGCGTGCGGCTGCCTGCAACACGGCCGTCTGCCCATGCGTATCGATAGATGTTTCCGGTGAGCGTCTCGTTTGCATACAGCGCTCCGTCCGGGCCGAAGGCGATGCCGTTGGTGAATTTGATGCCCCGGTCGAGCAGCGTGACACCGCCGGTCTCGGGGTCGATGCGGTAGACACGCCCGTCGTAGTCCACGTCCATGTAGTCAGAGCGAATCTGGTTGTTGGGGCAGAAGTTGCCAATCTCCACGCCGGAATCCGTCATATAGATAGCTCCGTCCAGACCGAAGCAGAGATCGTTGGGAAACAGGAACGGCTCCCCATCGCATCCCGTCGCCACCACCTCAGAGATTCCATCCATGGTCAGCCGCAGCAGCGACGGGAACTTCGACTCTGCCACCCAGATGGCTCCGTCCGCGCCCACCGCCAGGCCGTTTGGCCGTCCCGTCTTCTTGATCTCTCGCCTCGTTCGTCCGTCCGGGCTCAAATGCGACACGCACCCGCGCTCCGTTCCCCCCTCCACAATCAGCCAGCTCCCGTCGGCCAACGCCACGGGGCCCTCCGGATTTTGAAGATCAGCCGCGAAAACCATAAATCCCTCCGTTCTGTTGCAAACCTCTTACACTTCGGCTGTCTGGCCGCCGTCCACGTGGAGCATCTCCCCGGTCACAAAAGAGGCATCGTCCGAGGCCAGGAAGAGGGCCGCCGCGGCAATCTCATCCGGCCGGCCCAGGCGGCCCATTGGATATGTTTTGGCGAATGCATCCAGTTGCTCGGGCGTAAGCGCCTTGCGCAGCATGGGCGTGTCGGTGGGTCCTGGGCAAACGGCGTTCACCCGGATTCCGTGCTTCGCAAAATCGATGGCCATCGATCGGGTCAGCAGGGTGACGCCGCCTTTGGAACTCACGTAAGCCGCGGCGTGAGCGCACGCATCATGCGACCCGGTGGTCGAAGACACGTTGACGATTGCCCCGCGCCCCTTGGCCACCATGTGCGGCAGCACAGCCTTTGAGCATAGAAATGCCCCGGTCAGGTTTACCGCGATGATGCGCTGCCAAGCCTCCAGGGTGGTCTCGAGCACGGTTCCGTAGGTCAGGATGCCTGCGCCGTTAAAGAGGATGTGGAGATCGCCGAATTCAGCAAGCGTTCGCTCCACCACCTGCTTGACCTCGTCAGGCCTGGAAACGTCCAGCCGGACGAACTTCGCGCGCCCGCCCGCCGCGACAATCTGTTCCATCGCAGCCACACCGGCGCTCTCGCTGGTATCGGCCAGCATCACCGCCGCGCCTTCCGCGGCAAAGCGTTTTGCCACGGCCAGCCCGATGCCTGAAGCAGCTCCAGTTACGATTGCAACGTTGGCGGGAAGTCTCATGCGTTCCTCCGGTATAATCCCGAGATGGATGGGGGCCCGGGGTAAGCGTTTTCCAATATTCCTACAAAAACCCGGGGAATTTCTATAAAAAAACGCCCCAATCAATGTTGTAAAACTCCACTCCTGGGTACATTCCGCTGCCCAGATCATGCTGCTTCAACAAAACTTTCGTCAATCCTCAGAGACTCAGGGGATTGTTCACCGCTACGATGTTGTGTCGGCGCTGGTGATAGTTCGTTCTTTGGACCTGAAGCTCCATAACCTGAAAGGAACAGACTGGACGGTGTGCATGAGGTTATCTGACAAAGTAATCGTTGTGACAGGAGCCGCGGTTGGGCTGGGACGCGCTGCCGCGGCCAGGTTTGCTCGTGAAGGTGCGTCTGTGGTCCTCGCGGACATCAATGAAACCGAGGGAAACGCGCTCGCCGGGAAGCTTGTTGCACAAGGCCTGAAAGCTGTCTTTGTCCGGACTGACGTCTCCAGGGAGGATGAGGTCAAGGCTCTCGTCAATGCTGCCCTGGTCCGCTACGGCCGGATCGACGTGCTCCACAACAATGCGGCCATCCTGCTCAGCGACCGCGACCTCCCAGTCCATGAACTCAGCCTGGAAACCTGGGAATACGTGATGGGCGTGAACCTTCGCGGGGCATTTCTCTGCGGCAAATACGTTCTGCCAGCCATGTTGAAACAAGGCCGAGGCTCGATCGTCTACCTTGGTTCCCCGACCGGGATTGTTGGGTGCGCTCCCAAATTGTCCGCTTACAGCGCCAGCAAGGCAGGCGTCGCAGGCCTTGCAAGGGCCATGGCCGCGGCTTATGCACGCAACTCCATCCGCGTCAACGTCATCATCCCCGGCACCATGGACACTCCCATGAACAATTACATCCTCTGCAATGACGAGGTCCGTGAGCAGTTCCGCGAGGCCGTGCCCCTGGGCCGGCTGGGAACGCCGTCAGACATCGAGGGGATTGCGGTTTTCCTTGCCTCCGACGAGTCGTCCTACTGCACCGGTGGCATTTACATGTGCGACGGCGGCCTGACCGCGGTCTAAATCTGAAGGGGAGGAATTATCGCCGTGCGAACATTCAAGGCTTTTCTTTTTGCTCTTGCCGCGCTCACGCCCTCTATGCTGCCCGCCAGCCCGGCGGATGTCTCGTTTTCTCAGCCGGCGGCCCAGATTGCCCGCTTTGACTATGTTGAAGTTGAAATCAGCGCGACCGTCGGTGCGCCGGATGCCCGCAATCCATTTGTAGACGCTTCCCTTTTGGGGACGCTGGAAACCGCGGACGGCAGCCATCATTGGGCCGTCGAAGGCTTCTGCGACACGGCCGACGGCAGTGTCTTCCGGATTCGGTTTATGGCTCCGCTAGCAGGCGACTACAAGTACTCCGTCACCTACAAGCAGGGCAGCTTCACGAAATCGTCAAGCGGTACATTCCGCGCCGTCGAGGCGCAAAAGCGCGGTCTTCTCGGCGTGGATCCGGCTTACCCGTGGCACTTCATCTGGCAGGGAACCGGCGAGCACTACTTCTTCAACGGAACCACGGCCTACTGGCTGGTGGGCTTCCGTGACGACCACGTGATTCAATACAGCCTCGATCGGCTCCATCGGCTGAAGGTCAACCGGTTGCGCGTGACGATTGCCGGCCGCGAGGCTTCGACCTACTTCGGTGAGCCGATCATGAACGGGGCAGCCTGGACAGCTCTCATTGCGGCCTGGCCGGCACAAAGCGCGGACGATCCTCTTCATCCCGGGTTCGACTACAACCGCTTCAATGTGCCTTACTGGCAGAAGTTTGACCGGATGCTGCAATTTGCCCGCGATCGCGACATGAACATCTCCCTGGTTCTCGACATGGGTGACAGTCGGGTTCATCCAGGCGCGGGAAGCGAGGATGAGCGCCGCTTTATCCGCTATGCTGTCAACCGATTCTCGGCGTTTTCTAATATCACCTGGGACCTGGGAGACGATCTGGATTCCTATCGCGACGAGAAATGGACGCATGAAACCGGCATGCTGATCCAGGGACTCGATCCATACAAGCACCTTGAAACCAGCCATCCGGCTGCGAGCAACGATCATCAGGATCGCGCATCTTCGTGGTTTGGGTTCACTTCGTATCAGGAGTGGTCGCGCAACCAGCACGCATTGATGCTTGCATCGAGAAAGTTGCAGGAGAAGACCGGCCGCATCATCCCGCAGACCAACGAGGAGTACGGCTACGAGGACCACTATCCCTTCTGGGCTCTGCCCGATTCGGATTCGGCCGACGTGCTGAGGCGCACGGCGTGGGACATTTACATGGCCGGCGGCTATCAAACGGCTGGCGAGTCGGCGCGCCGCGGAACCAACATCCGGCCTGACCTTGGCGGCGGATGGCTCAACGGCCGTGGCGACGACACCCAGACCATGTTCCTCGGCTACGGCCATATCGTGCAATTTTTCACCGGCTTTGAATGGTGGAAGACAAATCCGCACGACGAACTGGTTAACAACAATGCCTATTGCCTCGCCGACCCAGGAAAGACGTATGCCGTGTATCTTCCTCATGGGGGCCAGGTGACCGTTCAACTCCAGCCCGGACGCTACCGCGCCACCTGGTTCAGCGCCCTGACCGGAGAGAAGATCGACCTGCCGCCCACCAATGGCCCTGTGTGGACTTCACCTGTCGCTCCAGACCCCTACGACTGGGCTCTGCTGCTTCAGGCGATGTAGTCGCGCAAGCGAAGGGCCTCTCGCCGTGCTTCCGCAATTGACGCATGGGCAAACCTGCCTGTGTTAGCCGTCGATGGCGCAGGCAGGATTCTTTCCACATTTCGCCGTTCAACCTAAAAACAGCAGTTCCCCGGCAAAAGGGCGCAGGTTTGGAGGAGTTTTCGGGG
>OCTA010001288.1_pt1 | contig 23064 bp, 19 predicted proteins | sample 1538991 | NCBI WGS metagenome assembly OCTA01 (sample SAMEA3539302, study PRJEB22396) | soil metagenome | biome: tundra; feature: field; material: soil | place: USA | collected 2010-05 | depth 0.15 m | reverse complement strand
CGTTGGCGTGCGACTGCGAGCCGCGATAATAATTGAGCGCCGCCGGACGGAAGGGGTAAGTTTTGCCTTCGATCTCGACGGTCGCACCAATCTGCGCCGCTTCGACGAACTCGCGAGCAATTCGCCGGATGGTCTCCGCCGGAACCGTGCAGATCTCCGACATGCGTTCCGGTGTATGGTCCCGTAGCTGATCCGCCCAGACTTGAAACCCGGTGCGTACCCGCATGCCGGCAAATTCGTGCGCGCCTTCGAGCGCCATATCCGCGGGGGCAGTCGCATTCCATGGTTGAGGGCCTGCGAGTTGCTTGTCCCAGACCATGGCGCGTCCCTGGTTGTCACGCAGCAGGTAGCCGTCATCTTTCACCAGGTAAGGTGCGTTGGTGCGGTCGCGGAGGAATTCGCGGTCATACTGCTTGAGCTCATGGATGAGCACGTGAGCCATACCCAGAACGAATGCGCGGTCGGTTCCCGGCAGGGTCGGAATCCACTCGTCCGCCTTGGCGGCGGCAACCGACATCCGCGGGTCGAGCGTCACCACCCTCATTCCCCGCATGCGCGCGTCGGCCATTCGTTTCGCGCTTCCCGAAAGATGCAGGTGCGAGGAAAAGCCGTCTCCGGAACCGATCTGAATCCAGTAATTGCAGCGATCATAGTCGTTGATCGCGGCAAACGAGCCGTCCACCGACCCGTTCACGGGGTGGTAGGACCCACCGCAGTAGTTCCCCAGCGAAGTAAAGAAGTTCGGCGAGCCAAACACTGCCGGCCATCCCCAGAGCACAATGCGCTGGAAGTCGCCGATCGCGCACAACAGCTTGCGCGGATCGTCCGCCCGCACCTTGCCCAGTTCGCGGGCAACGATGTCGTAGGCTTCGTCCCACGAGATCCCCACCCATTTCGGATCAATGCCGGGCCCCTTCTTTGGATTGGTCCGCTTCATGGGCTTGAGCACGCGCGTGGAATCATACAAGCGCGACAGCCCAGCATTGCCCTTGGGACACAGCTTGCCGAGATTGTCGGGATTGGTCGGATCGCCCTCGATCTTGAGCGCGACCCCATCACGAACCTGCACCCGGATGCCGCAGCCATGCAGGCACATTCCGCACGTGCTTAGGATCCAGTTGGATTCGGCCGGGACCATTTGCGCCACTGCCATAAGACCCCCCAACGATCACCTGAGGAGCTTCGTCCAGATGCCAACCTCAGGTATGTGACATTGATCACATATTCATGTGATTTGCGCCGGCGCGGCCAGTCTTCCATCCGCTGCACCAGCGCGCCATGTTGCGCGCAACGGCGAAGTGCGGGAACAAACCGCCGTGCTGAATGACATTCCCGATGCTCCGCCGCAGCCAAATCTGGTTCCACTCCGCAGTCAGTCACGGTTAACCCGCACGCCGCTTGCGGTAGGCAACGGTGCCGGTCGATCAGCTTTGTCGATCGGCTTTAGGGTGGTCGTCTTCCCCGAGTCGCTTCACTAGACCCGCCTTGTACACAGCGTCCGGCAAACCTGTGATCCGTATTCCACCGTGCCCTTTGTGCCGGATATTCAGCCCGATCAGCAGCGCGGTGATCTGCTCGACGATGCGCGCGTTCTCAAGCTTGCCGCCATCGATCGCTCGCACGCCGGCAATCTTCGCCGCGAGTTCCATCGCAACCTGCGTGGCGTTCGGATCGTCGCTGCACACGATCACGTCGCAATCCACGTCTTCGGTGCTGTTAAGCACGTCCGCCGAAACGTTCTGGAATGCCGCCGCAACGGAAACGCCCTTCGGAACCAGTTCCGCCGTCTGTTGCGCCGCCGAGCCTTGCCACACGCCAAGGGTGCGGCTAGCGCGTCCGCCCACGCTCGCCGCGAGCGGAACCGTGGCATCAATCAGGACGCTGCCGGGACGGATCGCCGGCTTCAGTTGCTTCAGCAGTGCCGCCTGCCCCGCGAACGGAACGGTGAGCACCAGCAGATCGCTGGCGGCGCAGGCCGCCAAATTCTCCATCCCGGAAACTTGAGCATTTATGCCGGCCCGCTTGCGGATGGTCTCTACCGTCTGCTGTGCCCGAGCGGCATCGCGCGAGCCGATGATGACGGTCTCTCCCGCGCGCGCCCAGCGCAGCGCGAGGCCCGTACCCGCCGGTCCGGTACCCCCGATGATGGCGATGGCGCGGCTCATGCGATCTGTCATGCGAATTGCGAAGCTAGCTTGCGTGAGCAGTGTACCCTCAAAGTGGTGAACATTTCAACACTTGACAATATGAACAGTTAGGAGGAAAATTCCGCAGTTTGTTGAGACGAGAATTCTTCAGCATGGATCGAACGCAGATTAACCGCGAAAGTGTGGCCGATCAGGTGGCCACTCTCCTACGCCAGCGCATTCTCGAGGGCGAGTTCCGCCCCGGCACCCAGGTTCAGGAATCGCCCCTGGCTTCTTCTCTGGGCGTTTCCCGCAACACCATGCGGGAGGCAATCCGGATCTTGTCACTCGAGGGTCTGGTGCGACGCAGCCTCCATCGGGGCGCTGCAGTCTCGCAGCTCTCCTTGCACGATGTACAGGAGATCTACCAGTTGCGCCGGATGCTGGAGTTGCCCGCCGTGCTTGCGGGGCGCAGTGCCAACCCCGGTTTGTTGCAGGAAATCCGCAGCGCGATAGGGCAATACGAACTAGCCGTGCGCGACCGGAACTGGTCCCGCGCCGTCGGTCACGACCTTCACTTTCACAGCCTGCTGATCCGCTTTCACGGCAACCAGCGGCTGGAGTCGTTTTATCGAAACATGCTCGGCGAACTACGTGTCGGGCTGGTTCTAGTGGACCGCACTCATGACAATCCGCTCGCACTGATTCCTGTCCACCGGAAAATATGCCAATTGCTCATTAGTGGAAACCTTACACAGTGTGCCGCTGTACTGGAACAACATCTCGAGGACTCCGAATCTAGACTGACTCAGATTATGCAAGCACGCGCGGCAAGAGTGGTGCGGACAGCTCAGTAGCTGCCGTGCAACGACGCCAGACTTACAGGAGGGAATTCGATGGCCGTTCAATGTGTTGTGGAACCCGACGCCGGAAGGCCCAATTCTGCTCAGTCTTTTCTGTTCCGCCGCTGCCTCTTTGGAGCGGTCGTTTGTCTCCAACTAGCCGTATCCAGTTGGTTGGGAGCCCAGACCGTAACCAGCACTCTCCAGGGACGCGTCTCGGACTCCACCGGCGCCGTGATTTCAGAAGCGTCGGTTACGGCGCTAAATACGGCCACCGGTTTGAAGCGCTCCGTCACTGCCAATGCGGTGGGCGAATATCAGATCGGCGGACTGCCCGCGGGCGATTACACCGTCAATGCCGAAAAACAAGGTTTCCAAAAGTCCGCCAAGAAGATTCGCCTGGATCTGGGCGCGTCAGGCAGTCTGGATTTCGCGCTGACTCCCGGACAGGTTCAAACCCAGGTCGAGGTACAGGACGTTGGCGAAGTTGCCGAGCCCACTCGAACCATGGTGAGCTCGGTCATTGATCAGCAAAAAATCGAGAACCTTCCGGTCAACGGCCGGGAGTTCATCGATTTCGCGTTGCTTGCGCCGGGCATCACCATCGGAAACACGACCTCTGGCAGCACCGACGTGATCGTCGAACCGGTCACCAAGCTTTCCTTCGCCGGCCAGAACATTCACTACAATTTCATTGCCGTCGACGGCGCCGATGACATCTCCACTGCCTCGGGCATCCAGCGTGGCACGCCGCCTCAGGAGTCGGTGCAGGAATTTCGGGTCATCAACAGCGACTACACTACGGAATTTGGACGAGCCACTGCCGGTATTGTGAACATCATCACTAAAGGTGGCACCAACAACGTGCACGGTTCGGTTTACGACTATCTGCGCAATAACAAACTTGACGCCGTCAGCATTCTCTCCGCGCCCGGCTTCAATGTGTTGCGCCAAAATCAGTTTGGCGGCGCTATCGGCGGACCGATCCAGAAAGACAAGACCTTCATCTTTGCCAATTACGAAGGTCAGAGACGCACCGAATCGCCAACCTACAATTCGACCGTGCTGAGCAACATTGCGGCCATTAATAACGTCAAGACGACGGTCTACGGTCTGCCTGCCGAAAACCTGTTCGTGCTGCGCAACGGAAACACGGACAACGGTCTGATCAGGCTCGATCAGAACTTCAGCCACAATAACCTGTACGTCCGCTATTTCATCAACGACGGCCGTTTGACCAACCAGTCGCCCCTGAACAACGGTTTCGACCTGCCGTCGGCGTTCAAGAACAACAACATTCGCGACCAGTCGCTTGCCGGCGGCTTGACGACGGTGGTTTCCCCATCGTGGGTGAACGAACTGCGTATGCAGTATGCGCACCGCAACTTCGATTTCCCGGTGGTTTCGACCCAGCCCCACCTGGAAGTCGCGAATACGTTTGCAGTTGGCGTCAACCGCGGGAATCCGGATATTTACACAGAGTCGCGCTTCGAACTGGTTGACAACATGACGCACAATGTGTCGAACCACACCATCAGTTTCGGCGCTAACTTCGATCGGGTCGGGACTTACGAATCGTTCCCGCTGTTTTATCCGTTCGAGGCGGACTTCTCGAACCTCGCGGCTTTTCTCGGTACGGATGGCGCGGCGGGATGTCCGCTAACAACGTCATGTCCGGATCCGTTCGTGATCTTCTTCGAACGCTTCAGCACGACTACGACTCCGCTTTTCACCGAGGGGTCTCTGCCGGGAGGAACGGCGGTGTATCACGGCGGCGCGATCTCCCAGGCGATCCGTCAACAAGCTTCGGCGACGCTGGACCACGACTACACCGGCTTCTACCTTCAGGATAAGTGGCGCGCCTCTACGAACCTGACATTGAATGCCGGAGTGCGGTGGGAATTTGAGACGTGGCCCTCCGGAGTGCTCAATACGCAGTGGAAGAACGTTGACCCGCGCGTGGGCCTGGCTTACAGCCTGGGAACGTCACGCAACGTCATGTTCCGCGCCGGTTTCGGCCTCTTCCACGGGATTATTCCATCGCCCCTGCTCATGTGCCAGGCGCCTTCCTGCGGCGGACAATCCGCCTACCCGGGGCGCTCATTTGAGAATGGTTTGAATGCGACGACTGGCCTGTTTAGTTTTGCCAGTTCGCCATTCATCAATTATTACGGCCTCAACGCCTTGCTCACAAACGCCACTTACCCGAACGGAACGGCTGCGCCCTTCTGCCCGACTGGAACTCTGGACAGTTGCGGATTCCTGCAGGATGCGACCATCGTACGGTTCGATCAGAATAGCCAGAACCCGTATGGCATTCAGACCAGCGCCTCGCTCGAGTTCCAGCCCTTCAAGGATTCGCTGTTGAGCATCACCGGCATCCACCTGCGCGGCGTACACCTCGGCAGCTTTTACAACGTGAATCAGCCCGACCCCAGCGGCACGGTGCAGGTGTACAATTCCAAGGGTCAGGCGAGTTGCAAGAACATGTATTTCGACTTCGCTAACGTTCAGAATCCGGGCGGGCCGATCACGCCCCCCAATTGCACAGCGTATCCCTCGCAAATGATTATTCCGGGCGTGCCTCACGTCAACGGGGTCCCGGGCTTCCGCGATCCGCAATACAGCGTTTTCTTCGAAGCCCGTTCGGGTTGGGATTCCGTTTACGACGGTTTGCTCATCAACATGAGCAAGCGAATGGCGAACAATTTTTCGTTTAACATCAGCTATACGTGGTCGCATTCCATCGATGACGGCCCCAACCCCAGCTTCGTGCTGATTCCGCAGGACAGTAACAATGGCAACTTCCGTGCGGAGCGCGCCAGTTCCGCCGACGATGCCCGGCATCGCTTCGTCGGCAATGCCATCTTTACCAGTCCTAAGAGCTGGAACATGATCGCGCGCGACTTCAGTTTCAGCACGATCGTCACCCTGCAATCTCCCCAGTACTTCACCAAATACGCCGGCTTTGACGTCAATGGCGACGTCTTCGGAAACAACGACCGGGTCGGCAACGAGCCGCGCAACACGTTTAAGGGAGACACGATGCAGACCGTCGACGTCCGCCTGGAGCGCACCTTCCCCATCTATGAGAAGTTGCATCTCCAATTCCTGGCGGAAGCCTTCAACTTGCTGAACACGGTCAACGTTCGCTACTTCAACACAAGTTATGGAGCAGCGGATTTCTGCGGGCCGGACCCCGGCGCGCCCGGTTGTGCGGGATCGCCCGCATTCTACCGGGAGGGTTCGCCCAATCCAACGTATGGCACGCCCAGCGCAGTGTTCAACCCGCGTCAGATTCAGCTTGCACTGCGTCTGACGTGGTAATGCGGCAAAGGTAGCGATCTGAACTTCGAAATGAAAGGAGTGGGGGGCAATGCGGTTCGGAATCTATTGCGAAATGCAGAACCCTCCGGGAAAGCCGCATTACGATCTGACCTGGGAAATCATGCGCCAGATCGAGCACGCCGACGATTGCGGCTTCGACGTCTATTCCGTCATTGATCACCACTTCTTCCAGAAGTTCTCGATCTCGGCAAATCCCCTGGCCATGTTTGCGGCGGCTGCGCAGCGCACCAAACGGATTCGCTTCCGCACCGCGCTGCATACTCTCCCGCTGGAAAATCCGATGCGTCTTGCAGGCATGATCGCCGAAACCGATATCCTCACCAACGGCCGCTTGGAATGCGGCCTGGGACGCGGCCATGCGTGGCTCTTCGGACCTTCGAACCTGCCGCTCGAGGAGAGCCGTCCACGCTACAACGAGGCGATTGACATTCTGGAGTTGGCGTTCACCAAAGAAGTGTTTTCCTATCACGGGCAGTATTACAACGTGGAGAATGTTTCGGTGGTTCCCCGCCCCATTCAGAAGCCACATCCCAAGTTCTACACCGGGGGCACCAGCGATATCACCTATCAGATGGCCGGCGAGAAAGGTTGGGGAATTCTTGTCCCGCCGCTTCTGCCCTGGAAGGTTCTGGAAGGACCGCTCAACCTCTACAAAAAGGCCTGCGCGGAACACGGACACCAAGCTGACATCGTCTATATCCGGCCGGTGTACATCGACGAAGACGAGAAACAGATTCGCACGGAGGCGGAGCAGGCGCTCCATAACTTTCTGGCCTTCAACGCGTCCCCACTGGAATCGATCTCCAGCGAGTCCAAGAAGAAAGAACTGCGTGAAAAAGGTTATGGTTTTTACGCCAGCGGCGCCATGGAATCGCTCCTGAAACTGACCTACGACGAAATCGTCGAGCAGGAAATTGCCTTCGTCGGCACGCCTGACAAGGTGATCCAGCAGGTTCGGAACCTGCAGGCGAAGGGTGGCATCGGGGAACTGGCGATCGTCTCGAATTTCGGCGGGATCGACCACTGGAAGAGCATTAAGACACATCAGATGTTTTCCAAACACGTCATGCCAGCCTTCCGCGCCAAGTCCCCGGACGCGGCGGCTGCGGACTGACGCGAGAACGATATCGATGGCTACTGTCGCCAAATCATCGCTGCTGCTTTCGACGTTCGCTCCCATGAGCGCGCGCCGCCTCTATATTCTCGGCGGCATCGCTCTGATCGCCGCGGGCATGGTATTCGGCGATATTTTTGCCGTCTTCGTCCTGCACCAGAATGCGGGACAACAGGGTGCGGCTCTGATCGAGGCGAGCCGTGCGGTCGCAGACCGGGACCCGGCTGCCGCAACCGCGATCTTCGGCCGGCTTGGCGGTGTGCTCGAAGACCGAGGCACCAAGGTGGATGCGCACGTCCACCTGCTTGACGCGGGCTATCTGGCATTGTTTCTTGCGCTGGTTCAGCCGTTCATCGCGCTCTCACCACCCACGAAGAAAGCCATGGCAGGCCTGTTCCTCATGGGTGGGATTCTTCTGCCGCTCGGCATTTTCCTGATTCACTACATGGGCCTGGCCTACAGCCCGTTCGCGGTAATCGGATGGGCGAGTGTGCTGGCCGATTCCGCCGGAGCAGTTCTCATCTTTGTTCTTCTGGTCCAGGTTTGGGGCTTCTGGAAATACCTGCAAAAGCGCGAACGCACCGAACCGGAGTTGCCCGCCGAAGACAGCACGCCTGGCCGCGCTCTTCTGAGCAGCGGCACACTGCTCGTGCTGCTTGGATTTCTGCATGGCGCTTACTATGCCGGCGCGCTGCTGTATCAGCACGAGCGGCTGGAAACCACGATTCTGCAACGCATGATTGGAGTTGCATCGGAAGGCAATCTGGCAGCGGCTACTGCCGAGGTTACAAGCTTTGGAAATCTGGCCGGAGCGCGCGCGGTGAATATCGCTGCGCACTCGCACATCATCGAGTTCGGATTGCTCGCCATGCTGCTCTCGTTCCTGCAGCCTTACGTGCTCTTGTCGGAAAAATGGAAGTGGCGCTGGGTGATAGTGCTGCTCGGCGGTTCTGTGATCTTGCCGGTGTTCGTGCTGCTGGAGTTGCCGGTGGGGTTGCTGGCCGGCGGCATCGCCGACCTTGGCGGCCTGATGGTCATCATCGGCTTGATCGGAATGCTGGTTGGGATCCTGCGTTATACGGGCCATTTCGACGCCGCCGCGGATGGTGTACGATGACCAGTTCGCGCAAGCTTCTTATTTCCGGTGGAATGGCGCTGGCCACGCTGGGAATGCTTTACGGGTTGTACTATGCCGTGTTCGTGGAGCACCAGACACTCGATCGCATGGGCGGATCGCTCGCCCAGTCTTTTATCGCAGCCGCCAACCGTAATCCCGGGCAGTCCCAGGCTGCGCTTGAGCAATATGGCGAAGCCAAGTACGACTATGTTCGCCAGGTAGACGCTCATTCCCACTCGATCGGGCTGGGCATGTTCATGATCGTGCTGGGGGTGCTCTTTGAAAGAGTAAACTTCCGCGAAGGAATTCGGCAGCTCATTGCATTCTCTCTGCTGGCGGGCAGTGTGCTGTTCCCGTTGGCGATCATTCTTCAAACCAGAAATCATGGCGCTTTGATGTTCAAGGCGCTGGCGGTAGCGGGACCGGGGCTGGTTATCGTCGGTTTGGGGGCGACGGCCTGGGGATTCGCGCGTCAGCGCACATTATCCTAAGAAACGAGACGAACTGTAATGTATCCGCGATCATTTCACTATCATCGGGCGGGATCACTGAAAGAAGCGGTTTCCATGCTCGGCCAACTCGGCGAAGGCGCGAAGTTTCTCGCCGGTGGGCAGAGTCTGATTCCGTTGCTCAAGTTTCGCCTCGCCAATCCCGATCACCTGGTGGACTTGAACTTCATCCCGGGCACCTCCTTTATTAAGGAGGACACGGGAGCCCTTCATTTCGGAGCGATGACCCGCCACGCCGAGATCGAGCACTCCGCGCTCGCGAGAAAGATTCCGGTCTTGCACGACTGCGCCGCCGGAATTGCCGACGTGCAAATTCGAAACATGGGCACCATCGGCGGATCGCTCGCGGAGGCCGATCCCAGCGGCGATTGGGCCAATGCCTTGATCACGCTCGACACCATCGTTCACTGCCTCGGGTCGAGCGGCGCGCGCACCATCCCTCTGAGCGAGTTCATTAAAGACGCCTACACATCAGTGCTGGCTCACGAGGAACTTGTAACCGAAGTTGAGGTGAAGATTCCGCCCAAGGGCAGCGGCGGGGCCTATCTTGCATTCAAGCGGTGCGCTCCCGTGTACCCAAGTGCCAGTGCTGCCGTACAACTGACCATGGCGGGCGACGTCTGCCAGGATGCGGCCATTGCTCTGGGCGGCGTCGGACTGATGGCGATCCGCGCGACCGAGGCCGAGACGGCACTTCGCGGAAAGATCCTGAACGACAAGACGATTGCCACCGCCGCCGAAGCCGCTCGTGCCGCCGCCGATCCCCAGCCTGACATGCGCGGATCGGCCGAATATAAACGCGAACTGGTGGTAGCTCTGGTGAAGCGCGCGATTCAGATTGCCACGCGCCGAGCTCGCGGAGAACAAGTCGAAGGAGCCCATCTCTATGCCTGAAACCGCAACCGTGGAAAAGATCGCCATCGACATCAAGATCAACGTAAACGGCAAGGCTTATACGCGGCAGGTCGAGCCGCGCATGTTGCTGGTTGAGTTCCTGCGCGAGGCATGCGATCTTACGGGCACGCACGTCGGATGCGACACGACTTACTGCGGTGCTTGCACCGTGCTGATGAACGGCCTGGCGGTAAAGTCCTGCACGATGTTTGCGGTGCAAGCGGACGGGTCGGAGATCACCACCGTCGAGGGCCTCGAAAAAGAGGGCAAGCTTCATCCCATTCAGCAGGCCTTCGGCGATTCGTATGGCCTGCAGTGCGGCTTCTGCACGCCCGGTCTGATGCTCTCGACTCACCAGTTGCTTGCCGAGCACCCCGAGCCAAGCGACAAGGAAATTCGCAAAGCGGTGGCCGGCAACACCTGCCGCTGCACCGGGTACGTGAACGTTTTCAAGGCCATTCGGCAAGCGGGCCGGAACATGAAGGGAGCCTAAGATGGCGATCAAGTTCTCGGGTGAGTTCGAGGTTAAGAGGAAACCTGAGGAGGTCTATGCCTTCCTCACCGATCCGAACCGGTTCGCGCCGCTGCTGCCGGATTTTCAGAGCGTCTCGGTGCAAGATCCAACGCACTTTAGCGTGAAGGTGAAGGTGGGCATTTCCTATATTAAAGGCACCGCAGACGTGAAGTTGGAACTGACCGAGGCCGATCATCCCCGCCGCGCTCAATATAAAGGACAGGGATCCGTCGCCGGTGGAAACGTTACCATGGTCGCCGGCTTTGACCTGTCTCCGATCGCGGACGGAACCAAAGTGAACTGGCAGGGCGAAGCCCAGCTTTTCGGCCGCCTGACTTCCATGGCCGGGGGTCTGCTCGAGCCGCTGGGCAAGAAGTCGATTCAGAAATTAATCGATGGATTGCAGGCGGCTTTGGCGTAGTGGCGCGGGGCTGGCCTTCGTGCCCGCCAAGAAATTCGTGGAGGCACTCATAGCGTGACTGAAGAAAAAAAGAACGGACGGCACTGGGTAGGTACTTCCCTCCCTCGAAAAGAGGACGACCGGCTGCTGCGCGGTCGGGGCAAATTTGTGGACGATATCAAGTTGCGCGAGATGACGTATCTCCGCTTCGTGCGCTCCCCGTATGCGCATGCCCGGATCATCAGCGTGGACACCTCGGCGGCGGCAGCGTTGCCTGGTGTCGTGTGCACGATAACCGGCAAGGAAGTGGCCGCCCAGACGCAGCCTTTCATCGAGATGGGGCCGGACCATGCGCAGAAGATTCGCGACTTCCCCATGGCTGTCGAAAAGGCCCGCTACCAGGGGGAACCCGTTGCTGCGGTAGTCGCTGAGTCTGCCAGCCTCGCCGACGATGCCGCCGAACTTGTACAGGTCGAATACGAACCGCTCGAGCCGGTGGTCGAATCGGAGCAGGCGCTGTTAGATAAAAGCATTCTTCACGAAGAAGCGGGAACGAACAAAGTTTGGACCGGCATTTGGGAGTTCGGCGAGGTGGAGAAAGCGTTTAAGGAAGCGGCCTATGTGGTGAACATCGACCGCATGCATTTCCATCGCTTCTCTTCGACCCCACTCGAGACCAACGTCGTGATCGGCCAGTGGGAGCCGAAAGAAGATCGTATTCACTACTGGTGCAATAATTCGTTTCCCTCATTTGCGATTCAATTTCTTGCTGCCCACCTCGCGGTCCATATTGATCGCATTCGCGTGCAGACCTCCGATATCGGCGGCAGCTTCGGCATTAAGATCACCAACTATCCGCAGATGTCGGTGTGCGCGCTGGCTTCCAAGAAGGCCGGAGGACGTCCGGTGAAATGGGTGGAAACCCGCTCCGAGCACATGACCTCGAGCGCGCACGGAAACGAGCGCACTTTCCGCGACACGCGTGTCGCCCTCGACAAGAACGGGGTGATCACCGCGATCGCTTCCCGGCACATTGATGATTGCGGCGCTTATCCTCGCTACGAACCCTTGGGCTGCGTGGTTTATTCCCAAGTGTTCTGCGGTGCGTATCGCTTCAAGAACGCTCGTATCGAGTTCATACAGACCGTCAGCAACAAGTGCCCCGTCGGCCCCAATCGCGGATACTCGCGCATGCAGCACCTCTGGTTCCTGGAGCGCATCGTCGACATCTGCGGCCACGAAATTGGCATTGCACCGGACGAAATGCGCCTGCGCAACTACATCCGTCCGGAAGAGTTTCCTTACACCACACCCAACGGCTGCGTGTACGATTCCGGCGACTATCCGAAGATGCTGAAAGTTGCGAAAGACCTGATCGGTTGGGACGACTGGCAGAAGAAGCAGGTCGAGGCGCGCTTAGAAGGCCGCATCCTCGGGATTGGCATCGGCACCACGCTCGATTCCGGAACCAACAATTTCGGACAGTCGCAGATCGTCAACCCCAACGCGCCCTTCTCCGGTAACTCACAGGGTGCGAACTGCAAACTGGATATTTATGGCGAAGTCGTTGTTGCCGTGGGCTCCTGCCCGCAGGGCCAGGGACATGAGACGGTTTCAGCGCAAGTCGTCGCCGACGTCCTCAATATTTATCCCGACCTGATCACAGTTCGAACTGGTTTCGACACTGAGCGCAACGTGCACACCGGCTTCTCCGGAACCTATGCCAGCCAGTTTGCGGTTTCGGGTTTGTCGGCGGTGCACGGCGCCGCACAGAAGCTTAAGGCCGAGATGAAGCGCCTGGCCGCGTTTGTGCTCGAAACGAAGGAAGACGATCTGGAATTCGGAGTCGGTCAGCAGGGGCCGGAAGTCAAGGCCAAGAGCAATGGCAAGTCCATCAACTACTGGGGTCTGGCGAACATTGTCAACGTGAATAGCTCAATGCTCTCTCCGGAACTTCAAGACATCACGCTCAACTGCCGCTACATCTGGCGCGCCCCGTTCAAGGTGCCGGACAAACAAAAGAAGTATGGAAACCTCACCCTGACTTATTCCGCGCAGTTGCACATCGCAGTGATCGAGGTGGACCGCGACACCTTCGTGCCCACGATTCTCGACTACGTTGCGGTCGAAGATTGTGGCGTTGCCATCAATCCGCGGATCGTGGAGGGCCAGGTGTATGGCGCGACCGCTCACAGCATTGGCGCCGCGCTGATGGAGACCTGCGCTTACGATGCGGTCGGCAACATGCTGACCAGCACCTTCAGCGACTACACGCCGATCACAGCCGTGAACATTCCGAACATCAAATATGGCCACATTTCGACTCCTTCGCCCTTCACCTACAGTGGCGCCAAGGGTATGGGTGAAGGCGGCGCAGCTCCGATCCACACGATTTCAGCGACCTTGCAGGACGCGTTGTTTACGCGAGGTATCTTCATCGACGACTCCTTTAACAACGCCGACAGCATCTTCCGCTCGCTGAAGCATCACAAAAGTGGACAACTCGCTCAGTTAGTGAAGTTGGAGAAGCGGGTTTAGGACGGGATGAAGAAAGTTTGCATTATCGGTTGCGGTGCGATCGGCAGCCTCTACGCCGCGCACCTGGCGCGCGTCGCCGAGGTCTGGGCATTCGTTCGCCGCGAAGATCACGCTGCTGAACTCAACCGCAGGGGCCTGCGCATTACCGGAACGCACAACTTCGCTGTTCCGTTAAAGGCCACGACCAACCCAGAAGACTTGCCGGACTGCGATCTCGGCATCGTCGCCACGAAAGCCACTCAGGTGAAAGAATCATTTCGCCTGGTGGGTCGCCGCTTCGATCACGGAGCCGTCCTCTCCGCTCAGAACGGAGTCGGGAGTGAAGAAATCATCGCTACCCTCACGCACGGTTACGTCCTCCGCGCCACCACTTTCATGAGCGGCACGCGCCACAGTGACACACACGTGCAGTATGAACTCGACACTCCAACCTGGATCGGTCCCTTCGAGCCCACCGGCACGCCATTCTCTGTCGTCAAAGAAGCTGCGGATCTCATCGTCGCCGGCGGCCTCAAAGCCGAGGCGCTCGAAGACGCCCGTCCGGCACAGTGGTCCAAACTGATTTTTAATGCCTCGGTGAACAGCGTGTCCGCCCTGACCGGCCTGCCGCACTCGCCGCACTTCTCCAACGAAGCGAAATTCTCCGACCTCGGCCATCTGCTCCATGCGTTAATCGATGAGGGCAAGAGAGTGGCCGAGGCCGCCAGCGTTCGCCTGCATGAAGATCCATGGGAGATGAACCGGGTCGGCGCCGCGACCAATCACCCGCCCTCCATGCTTTACGATGTCCGCCATAAGTTGACGACTGAAATCGATTTTCTCTCCGGAGCCATCGCTCGCGAAGCGGAGCGCGTCGGTATCGCCGCGCCTCTGCACACCGCGGTCTACCGGCTCATCAAAGGCAAAGAGGCAGCCTGGGATTTTCAGGACGAAAATAAAGCCGTAACCGTACATTGAGATTGCTATGACTTGGCCCGTAGACAAAATAAAACTCGATCGCGTCCGCGCCCAGATGAAAGATCAGAATCTCTCCGCCCTGATCTGCCGCGCGCCGGATAATGTTCTCTACCTCACCAATTACTGGTGCATGAAGGGCTACGACGCCGTTATTTTTCCGCGCGATGGCGAGCCCACATTGATTGCCCTCGAGCCGCAGCAGGCTGACGCCGAGCGGAACTCGTGGACAAAAGACATTCTCTACTTCAAGGGCTATGACGAGCGCGATCCGCGCCCGCCGCAGTTCCGCGCCTGGGACCGCGCCTACGAAGTCCTGAAGCAACGCGGCCTGACCGACAAAGTTGCCGTCGAACTCAACATGGGCACGCAGTCTGCCGACCGCATGGTGGGCGAGCCGACCACCTTTATGCTGTCCTATTTCGAATCGTTCAAGAAATTTTGCGGCGAGGTCGTGGACGCGACGCCGCTCCTCAACGAAGTCCGCTCGATCAAGACCGCTCAGGAAGTCGAGCGCATGCGCTTAGCCAATGAACTCGCAGCCCTCGCCATGGACTACACGCGCGAGCACATGCGTCCCGGCATGAAAGAAAGCGAAGTGGGCGCGATGTATGAAGGCTTCGTGCATGGAATCGGCGTCGGGTACAAGGGGAAAGTCGAGATGGCGCGCGCCTTCACGCTGATCTGGTCGGGCAAGGGCATCGCCACCTTCACCGCCACCGGCGATCGCCCGATTCAGAAAGACGAGCCAACCCTGTTCGAAATCTGGGTCTGCGCCGATGGCTATTGGACCGATCTGACCAAGAATGCCTGCCCCGGCGAATTGAAGCCCGAGTATCACAAGCTGCTCGACCTACTGCTTAAAGTCTTCAACGGCGCCGTTTCCTTCGCGCGCGCGGGAGCGAGCTTTCCCGAACTCGACAAGCTCATTCGAGCGCGCATCGCCGAAGGTGGATACCCCGGACAGCCCTCCCACCCCATCTGCCACGGCGTCGGTGCCCGCGCCCACGAGTGGCCCTACGCGCACCAGGCAGGCACCGGCACTATAAAAAAAGGCATGGTGCTGGCAATCGAGCCTGGCATTTACTGGCCTGGCGGCGGAGGCCTGCGTTTGGAAGACAATTTTCTGATCACTGAAACCGGCAACGAGAAGTTGTGCACCGACCCAGACGATTTCCGTCTGGCAAAAAGTAGCGCTGGCAGTGGGAAGTTGGCGAACAGCGAATTGCAAACCACCAACCGTGCCTGAAACGAACATCAAATACGCTTCCAGCCTCGATGAAAAACTCATCGACCGCATTCTCGCCGAAGTGCGCGAAGACGAAATCGTCTCCATGTCTACCGACGTGATCAACATCCCCAGCCCGACCGGCGAAGAACTGCAGATGGCGCAGTACATGCAATCCGCGCTGCAGAAGCTCGGCCTCGACATCACCTGGCAGGAAGTCGAAGAAGCGCGCGCCAACGTGGTCGGCCGTTGGAAAGGATCGGGCGGCGGCAAGAACCTGATGTTCAACGGCCACATGGATACCTCCAACACTGGCCAGGAAGAATTTCTAACCGGTCTCGGCTACAAACCGCACGCCGTGGTCAAGGATGGTTTCATTTACGGACTTGGCATCTACAACATGAAGGGCGCGCTGGTCTGCTACACCAATGCGGTAAGAGCGCTGCAGCGCGCCGGCGTACGCTTGAAAGGCGACGTCATCATCGCCGCCGTCGCCGGCGAAATCGAAAAGACGCAGTGGGGCGAATTCAAAGGCAAAGAGTATCGAGGTTACGGATACGGCACGCACTACCTCGTCAACCATGGAGTGCTGCCCGACATGTGCATTCTCGGCGAGCCCACCGACATGCACGTCGTTCTTGAACATTTCGGTTCCCTGTGGGTGCGCATCTCGTGTACCGGGATTTACGTACATACCGCCTTCTGCGAGGGCCGCGAAGAAATGAATTCCATCCGCCGCATGCTCGAACTCATGCCGCCCCTTCTGAAGTGGATTGAAGGATGGGAGAAGAAGGCAAGCTACGGCGGCAAGAAGGCCCTGGTGAATCTCGGCGGTATCCGCGGCGGACACGCTTGGCGCGCCAGCCGTACTCCTGAAAAAACCGACTTGTTCCTCGATGTGCGGGTCCCTCCCACCATCCCCATGGCCGAAGCGCGGCGCGAGATCCAGCGCGTCTTCTTCGACCTTGAAAAAGCGCATGCCGACTGGGGCCTGGAATTCGAAACCTACGTCTCAGTCCCCGGCGCGCGCATCAGCGAAGAGCACGAGATGATCCGTGCCATCGACCGCAATCACGAGCGCATCACCGGCAAAACGCCGGAGCGGGAAGTCGTCACCTGGTGCTCCGACGCCAGCGTTCTCAGCCGGTTCGGAGTCGAGACCGTGAACTACGGCCCCTCCAGCGGTCCGCGCGACAAAGAAGGAGAAAAAGTCCGCATTCAAACATTAGTGGACATCACAAAGATTTACGCCTTAACCGCCGCCGAATTATGCGGAGTCAGCGCGTAACCGAGTTCATATCGCGTTAGCGATGCCGTAGGTTTTTCGAAATCAGATGCCCTTTCCGTTGCTGGGCGTCAGAGGTCCTTTTGCCAAGTCCGAAAGAAATCGATCGCCGTTACAAAAACATCCGCTCCCGCATGCAAGCCGCTGGAGTGGACGCTCTCATCGTCTGCGGCAATCAATACGCCGGATTCGAGGGAGCGGTTTTCTACACCTCCGGATTCGAAATCGTTCATCGTTACGTATACGTCGTCATCCCGCTTGAAGACGAACCCACGCTCGTCTTTCCGCGCGAAGCTCGTTGGATCGGCGACAAAACGAAGCCTTGGGTGAAAGATCAGGTCTGGCCCAACGTTCCCGGCCAGTGGTTGCGCGACCGAGGCATTGAGTGCAAATGGAAGCGCGTCGGTACTTTTGGCATGGACTTCGTGATGGCCGTGCGCGACTACCGCGAACTCGCGCAAGGTCCGTTCGAACTCGTTCCTTTTGACCGGGAGTTCGACATGGCGCGCGCCGTCAAGAGCGAAGAAGAACTGGTGGAAGTCCGCGACGCCATGGACATCGTCGTCGATGGCTTCTGGGCGCTGATTGCCGCGTACAAGCCGGGCAAGACCGAAGCCGAAATCATGGCGCCCGCGGTCGAGCGTTTCTTCGCTCGCGGCGCCGGCCCGCGCATGATGAATATTCTGCTCTCCGGTGAACACGGAGAGGCCAACGCGTACTTCAAAGTTCCCGGTCATCGCCGAGTTGCCGGCGACGATCTTCTCCTGTATTCGCTCGAAGTCACCGGAGCCGGCGGCTACTGGGTTGAATTTTCGCGCGCCCTGATTCAGGGCAAGCCCAGCCCGACCACGCAGAAGATGGCCGACGCCTATCCGCACGCCATGGAATCAGCGCGCAAGTTGATGCGTCACGGCGAACTTGCTTCCACCGTGCATCGCACGCTTGCCGACTCGTTCGCCAAGCACGGATTCACTCTCGGTCATCTTTCCGGCCATAGCATCGGCATGACCATGCTTGAGTATCCTGCGATTGGCGCAAAGAGCGAGGTTCCGCTCGAAGAGAACATGATCTTTTCACTCCATCCGCAGGTCGTCGATCAGGACGGCAAGGTCTGCCTCTATACCCAGGACACATATCGAATCGGCAAGACCGAAGGCGAGTGCCTGGCCGATGTGCCGTGGAAATTCTTTAACGGTGAGGAGACGCGGGAGAGCGGGAAAATGCTTTGCCATCTGACTTCTGACTTAGCTTGACTCTTGGAGGGTGACTTTGTTGAAAATCTGCATCGTCGGTTGCGGCGCTGTCGGCAGCCTCTTTGCCGCACACCTCGCCCAAACAAGCGAGGCCGAAATCTGGGTCTACGATGTCTGGAAGGATCACGTCGAAGCCATCCGCAAGAATGGGCTGCGCATTTCCGGAGCCGCCGATTTCACTGCAAAACTGAATGCCACCAGCGATCCCAACGAACTTCCACGCTGCGATTATGGCATCGTCGCGACCAAAGCCATCCACACGCGCGGTGCGATCGCGCAGGTGGCCCGCGCCTTCGACGAAAATAGCGCCGTCTGCTCCGTTCAAAACGGCGTCGGCAACGAGGAGATCATCGCGGAACACGTAAGGTACGTGATTCGGGGCACAACCTTCCCCGCCGGACATCCCATCGCTCCCGGCCACATCGGCTTCGACATCAAGGGCGACACTTGGATTGGTCCCTTTGAACCGACGAACACGCCGATGTCCAAGATCGAAGAACTGGCCGGCCTGATCACGCGCTCCGGCATGAATGTAATTCCGTTGAAAGACGCCCGCGGCGCGCAGTGGACCAAGCTGATCTTCAACGCTGCCACCAACCCCGTCGGAGCCCTGACGCTGCTGCATCACGGCGCCGCCACGCGTTTCGGGCCAACCGGTCAGCTCTTCAACGATCTGATCGTCGAAGGCGAGGCCGTCGCCCGTGCGCTTCATATCGAACTGCGCGGCGATCCGCGCGCCCTAGTGCAGAAAGGGGCGAACGCTCCCGGCAAGCACCGCGCCTCGATGCTGCAGGACGTGCTCGCCAAGCGCCCGACCGAAGTTGATTTCATGAACGGCGCAATCGTGAAGTGGGGTGAGAACCAAGGCATTCCCACGCCGTTGAACAAAGCTGTCTGGGAACTGATCAAAGGCCTGGAACTCGCCTGGACCGACCCGGACTAACGAGGTCTTAGGGTCAGGTCGCAAGCCTCGGGAAGCGACCGGCCCGGAATCACTGGAGTTTGTATTTCCTGAGAACTAATACGGAGTCAAAGAACTAATACGGAGCCAAAGCCATCATGACCATCCCATTCAACATCGGAGTTCTTCAACTCAGCATGGAGCCCGTCCACGAAACCGCAGCCATGGCCAAGGCCTGCGAGGACGCCAGTTTCGACGCTTTCTGGATTGCGGAAGCCTACCCCTGGTGGCGTAAACATTCCTTTGAAGCCCGCTCCTCGACCGCAATTCTTGCCGTCATCGCCAGCCAGACCCGGCGCATTCAACTCGGTTGGGGAATTATTTCGCCTTACACACGTCATCCGGTGCAGATCGCGATGGAGGCGCGCGTTATGCAGGATCTGGCCGGCGACCGCTTTCTGCTGGGCTTGGGCGCATCGAAGATCTTCATGAAAGAAATCGGCGAGGGGGAAGGCGAGAAAGTCGGCCCAGCCACCGTGATGCGGGAAAGCATCGAAGTCATCCGCGGCGTACTCAAGGGCGACAAGTTTGAATATCAGGGCAAAGTGTTCGCCGCCAGCGTTCCACCGCTGAAGAGCGATGCGCACACCCCACGCACCGTTCCTCCTGTGTATGTTGCGGGAACTGGACCCGCGATGCAAAAACTGGGGGGGTCGGTCGGCGATGGACTACTCACGGCGTCGATCACCACTCCCGCGTTCGTGCGCTACTCGAAGAAGAATATGGAAGAGGGCGCGGCGAAAGCGGGCAAAGATGCTTCCAAGCTGATCCTCGGCTGCGTGATCGTAGGCAGTATTGGGCGCGATTCGAAGAAAGGCAGAGAAGGTGCGCGCGAGCAAGCTAGCATGTATCTTGCCAATAAAGTGCAGAACATCAAAGGCTCGGCCGACGTGTTGCTCCAATCCGCCGGCATCACCTTCGAAGAGCTGCAGCCGGTAGCGGACGCCATGGAAAAGGGTGGCCGCAAAGCCGCCGCGCGGGCCGTCAGCGATGAACTACTCCGCAAAGTCTGTCCCATCGCGGGCACGCCTGACGAGTGCATTCAGAAGATCGAAGAATACCGCGCCGCTGGCTGCACTCACATCATGCTCGAAATCTGGGGCGACGATCGCACGGGCCAAGCAAAGCTGTTCGGCGATGAAGTCCTGCCGCATTTTAGAAAGTAGAAAACTTCTTCCACTTTCCCATCACTAGCTTCGTGATCGTCGCCAGGCTGCATGTTCGACTACCGGGCGGGAAGTGGGAACGACATCGCCGTCGATTTCCTACGGTCCTTAGCAGCCATGTTCATGGTGCACCACAACTCCACTCCCCACCAGAGCAAGGCTGTCAGTTCGGTCTCAGTCCAGGACATCATTGACTAACTCCGGGCAGACCTTCAGCGAATGTAGAGAATAGTCAACAGCGGGAGGTGCCCAGAGTTGTCCTGACGATTCTGCTGTTCATTGAAACGCACCGGTAGGGCGCAAGGGCGCATTTGAGTCTCCATTACTGGGAGTATCGCCAGATATTTCACGCTATGGTGGGCAAGCGTAGCGGTGCCATGGTTCGTGGAGCGAAACGCTGTTTCCGATACCCCATGAGGATTGTTCGAGCAGACAACAACGCCAAACGGCTGAATTCTTAGTTGCCATCTGACACATCCCCGGCTGGAATCTGCATGTTGAGCAATTGAGTTGGGCAAACCGGGAGACCCGCCCATTCGGGAGTGCTTCCCTCCCATTGGTAGTCTATTTTGGACCGAAGCGGGCCAGAAGTCCTGTTGCAGGAAGTTTCACCGGATCAGTCCTGTCAAACGCCCTTGAGGGAAGTCTGAGGGCGGTATTCAGGGCACAAAAGGTTTTGTAAAACAGGTGAACGCCACTGGATCGAGCAGCGAGACCTGAGCGCCAAGCGGCGGGACCTTTCCGATCGAGCGATCGAGCCGCTAAAGAACAGGAGCCGTGCCACCCAATTGCTTCTCCAGATGGGTGCTCTGCGGCCGGTACCTGAGCGATACACCGGACAAGATAAAAACAGCAGCGTTGGTAGCGGTGGCAGTTGCCCATTATACCAACAACCCCCCGGGCACAATCCCCAGCACAGAGGGTGGGGTTGGGCTTCACGCTTCCTGAATTGCGCCCAATTGCGCCCACTGAGAGTTCCGATAAGTGCTTTAGAATTTGGCGGGAGAGAGGATTTGAAACTCCGACCCCCTGGTTCTTCCGCTGGGGGTTCATTTCAATTCCTAAGTCATTGATTGTGAACAGCAGTTGGCCGGTAAAATTAGGACCTGGAACCGTCGAACTACACGTCTGACGCGTGTCTCACAAACACCGCAATTGATTGATTGCAAAATATTTGGTCGGGGAGAGAGGATTTGAACCTCCGACCCCCTGGTCCCGAACCAGGTGCTCTACCAGGCTGAGCCACTCCCCGACTGAGCCGCCACGGGAACGGCGCGGCGTCTCGAACTTAGACAGTATAGCATTCTGCGGTTGGTGATTTTCTCCGGTGGGCTGCCCGGTGCGGTCTCGAGCCGGCGCTGATTCCGCGCCCGCGAGTCCTGCTACAATCTTGGTCATAGCCGCGAGTTGCCGCTATTAAAACGTTTCTATGCTGGCTTTTACTGCTGGAAAGCTGTTGACTCCGACCGGCGCCGTCGAGCGTCCTCTCGTGCTCATCGACGAAGGACGCGTCCTCGAAATTTCTGCCCGCAGCGGCCGCCAGCTTCCCGCCGGAGTTGCCCCGTCCGACTTCGGCGATGGCGTGATGGCGCCGGGCTACGTTGATCTTCACATTCACGGTAGCGCGGGGTTCGATGTCATGAACGAAGACGCGGAGGCGCTGCCGGCCATCGAACAACTGCTGGCACGGCACGGGGTCACGAGTTATTTCCCCACTACCGTCACCGCCCCAATGGATACGATTTTGCGCGCCCTCGAACGGCTGGCGAGTGCGATCGAAAAACGCGAGCGCGATTACGAACGAAAAGACAGGAACGCGGATGGCACGGATCGCGCCCGCCCGCTCGGGATCCATCTTGAGGGTCCATTCCTCAGCCATGCGCGTCGCGGGGTACACCCACCGGAAAACTTGCTGGCTCCGACGCTCGCGACTTTCGAGCGGTTCTGGCAAGCGGCGCGCGGACGAATTCGCATGATGACGATTGCTCCCGAATTGGAAGGCGCGCCCGAGGTGATTGCCGAAGCAGCGCGGCGCGGCGTTTGCGTGAGCCTCGGACATTCCGACGCCGATTTTGCAGCAGCCGAACGGGGAATTGCCGCGGGAGCGCGACACGCGACGCATACCTTCAATGCCATGCGTCCGCTGAGTCATAACACGTTGGACCATCGCAGCCCGGGTATTTTGGCGGCCGTGCTCACGGATCGTCGCGTGAGCGCGGACATCATTGCCGACGGTGTTCATCTTGATCCGGCAATCGTGAAGCTCGTTGCCAGCGCCAAAGGCCCGGAGCAAACGGTGCTCATCACGGATGCCATTTCGGCGACCGGCATGCCCGATGGCCGCTATCGCCTGGGATCGTTCGCAGTGGATGTTCGCGACGGCAAGTGCATGGCGGACGGCAAGCTGGCGGGAAGCGTTTTGACCATGGACCGCGCAGTCCGCAATCTGGCGCGTTTCGCGGAATGGGATTTGTCCCAGGCAGTGGCAGCGGCCAGCCGAAATCCGGCGCGGGTAGCGCGAATCGCGAACAAAGGCGTTCTCGCGGCGGGAGCCGACGCGGACTTCGTGGTGCTCAGCCCCGCCGGCGAAGTGTTGCGAATTTTTATCGGCGGCGTGGAATGCTCCGGGTAACTCCCAAATGTCTTGTAGAGACGCGGCTTGCCGCGTCTCCCGCGCGGAGTGAAACGGGGCAAGCCCCGTCTCTACAGGAAAACGACGAAGGAGAACAGTGGCTGAAACCCGCAAATTTCCGCATCATTTGATTCGAGAGATTTTTGAGCAGCCCGACGCTTTGCGGCGAACCATTGCGCCGCG
>OCTA010001286.1_pt1 | contig 23109 bp, 21 predicted proteins | sample 1538991 | NCBI WGS metagenome assembly OCTA01 (sample SAMEA3539302, study PRJEB22396) | soil metagenome | biome: tundra; feature: field; material: soil | place: USA | collected 2010-05 | depth 0.15 m | reverse complement strand
AACTGACTTACTCAACTACGGGCGGCATCAGCCGAGCGAAACCGGCGCTCGGAACGCTAAAGCTGTGCATAATTCAGGTCAATCAGTGCCCGGCGGCTGCACGATCGCTGTCTTTCCGGTATTGGTTTCATCCTCGTTACTCCGCTTCAGCCCGTTCAAGAACTGCCGAAATTTACGGCGCTGCGAGTCGTCCTCAAACACAAATTCCACGCAAAAACCGTCGGCTACGGCACGCAGTACTCTTCCGTATAGACAAATGTGATGGCTCTCGACAGCGTTGTTTAGATCGTCCGCCCGATCCTCAAAGACAATTTCAACGACCGTACCAAGGTAAAAGCCCGCCGGCGCGACAATGTGAGCTCCGTGAGGGCCGATTTCGAAAACCGGATTCGGGCGCGGGATGCCGCCCGTCCAGTAATATGCCACCAGGCCCGCTGGTTGCATGCGGGGCGACCGCCGCCGTTCTGCCCCTTTTGATAGCAACCGACCGATCGCCGATTTTGCTAGCAACTTGCGGATCTCCATAACTTCCTCACACCGCGCGTCCCAATCCAGACCAAGGCGGCTCCGTTGACTGCACTTGCTTCAGATGCGCTCCCGGCGGCTGCTCCGGATGCCGGGAGGCCCAATAGTCGAGCATCTTCTCGGGCGGGCAAATCAGCAATTGATCTCCCACCTGGGTGCCCGACCCATAAATACTGCGAGCGGGCAACTGCAGGACGCTGGCGCACTGCCGCCGGATGCCCGCAATGCGCAAGGGTCCTAGGTTCTCGATCACGTGAATCACACGGTTTTGAGCATCCAGATAAACCACGTCGATGGCGAACATTAAACCGAACGTGTGGATGCCATGGGACGGAACGATCCAGACCGCCTCGTCCGAACGCATTCGCATCTTGCCGAGGAGGCCTCGCAATCTGGCAAGCGGTGTATCGGCAACCGTTACTCCCAGGTTGACAAACGATTGCTTCGAGATGTTAAATGCGCAGAAAGAGCTTTTCACCCGCTTACCATCCTTCCGGAGTACCGAGGTTCGTACACTGACCGTCGCGAAGGCGCCTCATGCCGAGGAGCGCCGCTGCCTTACAAGGCTTGAAAGAATCGGTTGGCAGGCGGACCCAGAGGGTACCCCGTCTGCCCCACAAAAACGCGAGCCCATGCGCACCAACGTGGGACAGACGCTTTCGTGTGTCAATACGGCGATCCCAGCGATTCTTTCACAGCTTCTTACGGTCGCGGCTCCGCGAGCCCGTGTGGCACCTTTTCTAATCGACACGCTTGCGGCGCCGTTGGATCAGGATGATCAGCACAACCACGAATCCAACTCCTGCAATGATTCGAATCAACGTAACGCTGTCCATTTTGATGCTCCTTACGATTTGGGTTATGTTTCAAAGAACTTCGAAAAACCTTCAAACATCTTAATCATGGCCGGGCCCAACGCCACCACAAAAAGCGATGGAAAGATGAAAAAGACCAGGGGAAATACCAGCTTCACAGTGGTCTTGGCAGCGCGTTCTTCCGCCCGCTGGCGTCTCTGGGTGCGCATGGTATCGGAGAACACGCGCAAGGCTTTGGCAATGCTAGCGCCAAATGTGTCGGCTTGAATCAGCGTGTTTACCAGGGTCCGGATGCTGTCGAGATTGGTTCGATCGGCCAGAGCTTTCAGCGCGTCAACGCGCGGCCGGCCGGCTTTCTGCTCCAGCATCAAGAGGCCGAATTCGTCGGCAACCTCGGGCTGGCTGAGGCGAAGCTCCTGAGAGACTTTTAGGATGTCTTGGTCGAGGCTCAGACCGGCTTCACTGCAAATGACCATCAGGTCCAGCGCCTCGGGGAGCCCCAGGCGGATCTTCAACTGACGGTTCGAGATGCGGTTCCCCAGCCAGAAATCCGGCGCCAGGAATCCCAGCCCGACGGCCAGCGCATACACGAAGAACGGTCCCCAGGTATAGATTCGCGTCAGGGTTACCAGTAGAACAAGGGATAGCGGGACCAACACCTTGGCGCCATAAAACATGCTTACGGCGGAATCTTGGCGAAAGCCAGCGCGGATGAGGCGCTTCTGCAGCACGGAAACTTCCTGGGTACCGCGCGGCAAAACGTTCTGAAACGGCCGGACCATCTGTTCCATCGCCCCCTGACGGGGATGGAAGAGGCTGAAAAGCGAACTCGTCGAGGGCTCGAGGCGCGCATCCACCACGGCCGACAGCCTCTCCCGGATCACATCGCGGCAGAAGAGAAGCAATCCCGCGCTTAGAATCAATCCGAAGGTGCCAAGAAACGTGACGATCAGGATGGTCATAGGTTTTGCCTCATACCTGGATGCGCACGATCTTGCGAATGATCAGTGCCCCCACCATCGTACTCACAATTGAGCCATAGAGCATTACACGCCCCACCTCGGTTGTCCAGAGCACACTCATCTGCTCCGGGTGGACCATATAGATCAACACGCCCAGCACTGCCGGCAGGAGCGACAGAATCCAGCCCGTCATCCGGCCTTGCGCGGTGTGGACCCTGACCTGGCCCTGCAAACGGAAGTCCTCGCGGATCAAATGGGCCACCCTGTCGAGGATTTCCGTCAGGTTGCCGCCACTCTCGTTCTGAATCAACACCGCCACCACCACGATACGAATGTCGTGAATGGGGACGCGGTATGCGAGATTCGTGAAGGCAAGGCGCAACTCCAGGCCATAATTCTGCTCTTCATAACACTGGCGAAATTCCCGGCGTATGGGTTCGGGAGATTCTTTGGCCGCCATACCCATAGCGGAACAGAGACTGTGCCCGGCTCGAATAGCGGCGTTCATCAGATCCAGAGCTTCCGGCAGGTATTGCCGCATGCGGTCAAACCGGCTGGAGCGCTGGCGCAAGACGTACAGAAACGGCGCGGAACCCGCCAGCGCGGCGATGGCGAACGCGAGAGGGACAGCTCCGGTGCGCAGTAGCACCAAGACACCCGCAGCAAAGGCCATCGAAGCGGACATCAGCAGGAGCCATCCTACCGTCCACTTTACGTCCGCCTGGTAGAGCAGCAGCCGCAGGGGCTCGGCATCCACGTGATGCAGCAGGCGATCCAACCAGGGAAGATTGCTGAGCTGTTCCTGGCGTCGAAGGTTCAGGCTGTCCTCTTTCGCGGCTCTGCTTTGCGGAGAGGCGAGCGACTCCAGACGCGAAACAGTCTGCTTGGCTTCTTTAGCGCGCGGGGCCGTGATGGCACTGGCAACCAGCATCACCGCCAGGAAGAAAGCCGCAAAAGTGACAACGAATATCCACATTAGCGTCGCCTCCCTAATTGACTTCCAGTGTCTTTTCGAAGATGTCTGCCGGCAGAAGGATGCCCGCCACCCGCAGTTTCTCCATGAATCTGGGGCGGATGCCGCTGGGCCGGAAAGTGCCGACAACCTTGCCACTGGGCCCAACTCCACGGCGCACAAAGGTGAAGATATCCTGCATGCTAATGGTGTCGCTTTCCATGCCGGTGATTTCGGAGACACTAATCACGCGCCGCGCGCCGTCGCTCATGCGTGCGATCTGCACGACCAGCCCGACAGCGGAGGCGATTTGCTGGCGCACCGCCTTTTCCTGAAGATTGAAACTCGCCATGGCTACCATGGATTCGAGGCGGGACAGCGCATCCCGGCAGGTGTTGGCGTGGATGGTGGTCATAGACCCCTCGTGGCCGGTATTCATGGCCTGGAGCATGTCAAAGGCTTCTTCGCCGCGGACCTCGCCGATGACAATGCGATCGGGCCGCATGCGGAGACTATTGATGAGGAGTTGCCTTTGATAAACCGCGCCCTTCCCCTCCACGTTGGGGGGCCTGGTTTCCAGGCGCACCACGTTTTCCTGTTGAATCTGCAACTCCGCCGAATCCTCTATGGTGATCAGCCGTTCGGTATTCGGTATGTAGCCGGAGAGCATGTTGAGAAAGGTGGTTTTGCCGGCGCCGGTTCCACCGGAGATCAGGATGCTGATTCTGGCGCGGACCGCGGCCGCAAGAACCTCGAGCATTTCCGGCGAGATGCTTTGCAGTTCCAAAAGTCTTTCCGCGGTGAGAGGCGATGCTCCAAAACGGCGGATGGAGAGCGCCGGACCATCCAGAGCCAGGGGAGGAATGATGGCATTCACGCGGGAGCCGTCCGGCAGGCGCGCGTCCACCATGGGTGACGACTCATCCACGCGCCGGCCTACGCCGCCGACGATCCGGTCGATGATCTGAAGGAGGTGCCGGTCGTCTCGAAACTTGATGTCGATTTTTTCCAGTACGCCGAGCCGCTCTATATAAACCAGGTCTTTCCGGTTCACCAGGATGTCGGAAATGGTGTGGTCCTTGAGCAGCGGCTCGAGCGGCCCAAACCCAAAGACTTCGTCCAACAGGGCGCCTTGCAGCCTGTCTTTTTCAGCGCCATTCAGAAGGAGTTTCTCCTTCTGAATGATTTCCTGGATGAGGCTGGTCACCGCCACCCGGGCGCGGCCGTCGGCCAGCGTGGACAACTTCTCCAGATCCAACTGCGTAATCAGCAGGTGGTGTATATCGGATTTGAGTTGATCAAAGCTCTGGCTATCCATTCGATATCGTCCTCATATCATGAAAACAGGCCCCAGCTTTTCTTCTTTGCCCCGGCCAGGGGCCGTCCGGCGGCCGCTCGCGCCATGGTTCGCAGTGCGTTGGCGACGGGTGACTTTTCCAGGATCAGAGGGTTGCCGGAATTCGAAGACCGGTGCACGGCGGCGTAATCGTTGGGCACTTTCCACTTAGGCTGCAACCCCAGCACCTTGGCGACGTGCTGATCGTCGAATTCCGTTTTCCGCGGGTCAAACCGGTTCACCACCAGCTCGATATGACGCTCCCCCTCGTGCTGGATATGGGAGATGAACCGCTGTGTGTTGCGCAGCGATGGGATGTTGAGCTGCGTTACCAGATAAATTGTGTCGGCCATTTGGAAAAGGGGCTCGATGCCTTCTCCGAGGCCGCGCCCGGCATCAATCACCACGAACGGATACTGGTTACCGATGACGTCCATGAGTTTTCCGACCGTTCGGCTTTCGCTTTGGACGGATGGGGTGTAAGTATCCGGGGCGGCGAGGATGGAAATGCCGGAAGCATGGGCGGTCATGAGCGTGGCAACAAAGTCGTGATCCAACCGCTTGGAATTCTGCAAGGCTTCGGCGACTGTGAACCTGGGTGTAACCCCCAGGAGCACAGCCACATCCCCCAGGTCCGGGTTCAGATCCAGCAGCGCCACTTCGGCGCCGGTTTCCATGCGGAGGGCGATGGCGAAATTGGTGGCGAGGGTGGTGACTCCGCTGCCGCCCTTCGCACCCCAGAAGACCAACAACTTTCCGCGCGTTTTCTTGGAGGTCCGATCGGAACGGCGCGCCGCGGCGCGCACCAGCGCGTCCCGAAACTCGGCGGGAGGAATGATGCCGGTCAAAAACTCCCGGGCGCCGGCGCGCATCGAGCGCACCATCTGGCCGCCATCGGAAGATGCCGAGTAGACCATTACGGTGGCCGACGGTTTCCGGGTGCAGACCGCTTCCACCAGATCCATGGCGATGTCCGGGTCTGAGTCCATCTCCACCACGAAAGCGTCGGAATCGAACTCGAGGAGCGCCGGGAGGTGAGCGTAACTGGGATAGGCAGCGAACTCCCGCAGGATGGTAGCGCGCTGAGCCTCCAGCGCCCGCCGTAGGTTTCGGCGGCCGGCTTCATCGGGGGCGATTAGGACTACCGAGGAATTAAGTTCCAGCATATTCGGAGGATCCGATGACGGCGTTGCCACGATGCGCGGTTCCCGCCGGGCCTGAGATTCGCCAGGCTCGCTTGCCGCAAGTTGAATTACTGTCAATCTGTTCACAGGATCTTTCATTCCCTTCATCGTGCAAAAAATGAAAACAAAGTACCAATTGCAATCGCCGGCGCATAGGGGATTGACAGCGCCGCCCGATTGCCGGGATCAACTTCGTGGTGCGGCCGCCCAGTTTTCACCAGGTGCACGACCATCTCGCCGGTATTATCGAGGCATTGGCCCAGAGATCGATGGTGGAGCGCATAGGCCACCGCGAGAATTCCGCCCGCCATGCCGGTCACAATAAAGGCCATGCAGAACTGGCTGGGACCAATCCACGCCCCCACCCCGGCGGCAAGTTTCAGATCGCCCATTCCCATGGCGCGCAGGAAGCAAGGCAATCCGAACAGGAGGACCGCCAGACCGAAGCCGGCAAAGCTGGTCCGCAGACCCGTCCACCCACCAGCTATCGCGGGAACGATCAGGCCGGATAAAAGGAACGGGACCGACAACCAGTTCGGTATGCGCCGGGTTCGTAAATCGATTCCCGATGCAACCAGGAGCACGATCAGGTTAGGCCACCACGCGATGGAATTCATAAGGTTTTTCCGATCGGCGATGTTCCAGGGCTAACTGACGTAGCTGGCGACTTTGTTCCCGACGCTGCCGAAAGCAAGGTTGATTTGGCTCGCGACTGAGTTCATACCCGCCGTTGCGGCGAATGCAATGAGCGCAACCACCAACGCGTACTCGATCAAGTCCTGGCCGTAATCCTCGTGAAGAATCTGGGCCTTGACGTACATTTTCAGAAGCATATCTTTCATCTTGGATTCTCTCCTTTCGAAACCAAACTGACGCAAGTTCCAATCACGATGGCCGTAACTGGCCTGGACCAATCCAGGCCCCGACCCCGGCAGCGAGTTTCAGATCGCCAAGCCCGCAAGGCTGTCGCGCAGCCCCGGCCATCCACTGGCTATCGGCTGAACGACGATAGGCTTTCTCCGACAGGCAAGGGGACCGAAGGATTCGATCCCCCTCTGGCCTACCACGTAAGATTCCGCAGCCCGCTGTTCCAGGACTAACTGACGTAGCTGGCGACTTTGCTACCGATGGCGCTGAAGGCAGTGTTGAGTTTGGTCGCGACTGCGCTCATACCCGCCGTTGCGGCGAATGCAATGAGCGCAACCACCAACGCGTATTCGATCAAGTCCTGGCCGTAGTCCTCGTGGAGAATCTGGGCCTTGACGTACATTTTCAGAAGCATGTCTTTCATCTTGATTTCTCTCCTCTTGAAATTAAACTGATGTGAGTTCCAACGTTTCTACCGACTAATCGAACATGCTGCGCCGCTTTTGCCCGAATACCGCCGGGTTCCGGCCTCGCACCTCCGATCAAAATCCTGTCCAGAATCCCATTCAGAGGACTTCGAGCCATGAAATCGCTCTGATCCACGGAGGGACGTGTAATACATCGCAATTCAAGATCCATACGGTATCCCCTTGAATCACAAGAGCTTACGCAGAGCTGGCGGGCCCGGTGTGACCAGCCGTATACAGGTTCAGCCACTTAGGATGAAGCGCGTATACAGTGGGCTGGTGGGCCGTAAGTGTGGGGTTGGTGTCGCATCGGCCTGATATGGTACTCGGTTCACTGAGGAGGCCTTGCACGGAAAACCCATGCCGGGACCTGGCGGGCACCCGCGGCTGGCCCCTGGGCGGCCGGTCAGTGATCAGGCGCCCGGATGTGGGTTTGCGGAGCATTTTGCCGTGGAAGTGCATTGTGCGGTGGAACGGAACATTAGGGGGATGGCCCATGCCGGCCCGGCCAGTACTTTCCTTTTTCCCACCGTGATTGGGTTGACAACCCCTGCCGGCAATCCGGCCAGAACCCGGTTCACGTATGTCGAGTATTCGGAGCCCTCGGGAAGCGGAAAGAATACGAAATGCTCAAACCGATCTATGACAAAGGAGCGGACCACCTCGGTCTCGCCGTTGCGCATCAGGAAAACATGCGGTCCGTCTGAATAGGGAACTTCCGGATATTGAACCGTCGCGAACGAAGGGAGATAGAAACCGGCGTGGCGATACCCGAGGAAATGCGAATCAAAGCCGATAATCAGCGTATTCGCCGGATCCAGATATTGGCCGAAATCCTGCCTTACCGCTGCAAGGTCCCGCTCGAAGTCACGCACCCCCTTGTGCGAGCAGTATATTGGAGCGCAGAGGAATATTGCGCAGTTCACGGCGACTCCGCCGGCCAGCACCGCGCGCCGGACTAGCCGACGCTGTTGGGAACGGGCAAATCGGTAGATTCCGACGGATATCCAGGCGAAGGCGGGCGGGCAAACGAGCAGGAGATAGCCGCTGTTCACGTAAAGGAAATAGACAAAGGTAAAGAACAGCAGGCCAGGGCCAACCCAGGCATATATAAACCTGGTGTGCTGCGTGATTTCGCCTCCGCGTCTCTCCAATCGTCTGAAAACAAACGGCGTGGCCGCCCCGAAGCACAGAATGAAAATCCAGGCGTGAGTAACCAGCCTGGCGACTGCAAGCGCGGGAGAACTGAGAGTCGTTCTCTGCCCTGGAACTGCGAGCCAAAGATGCATGAGAGAGCCGAAGTAGCGGTTGATGCCGCCGGACGCTTCCACCATTGGAATGAACCACGCGGCGGTCGCCACCCCAGCCGCGAGGAGTGCCAACCAGCGCCGCCTTCCGTCCATCCGGTGGACGGAAACCAACCATAATGGCGCCAAGAGCAGGCCTGTTGAAGGGCGGAAGCCGGCGGCCACCGCAAAGGCGAGCGAGGCTGGGATGACGAAGGCGGCATTGCCGCTGTATACCTTCCAGCACAGATACCCGATCAGGGCGGAGAAAAAGGCTTCGACAATGTAGGTCAACGCCACGATCCCATGAAACCAGCACAGCGGCGATACCAGGAACAGGACAGTGGAAACGAATGCCGGACCTCCACCAAACCACTCTTTCGTAAGGAGATAGATCATCCACGCCGCGCCACAACTGGCTGCGATGCTGATGGCCACCAGGGCGGTGTTAGGATCTGGCAGCAACATGTTCGCCAGCCGTCCCAGACACACGTAGAGAAAATAACCCGGTGGATGGGGTTGATGAACGGCGGGATCGAAGCGCCGTAGTGCCAGGGCAAAATTGACCGAGTCGATATCATATAACAGGTGGCTTCTGAACAGGATACGTGTTGCCGCGACGGCACACACCACGAATACCGCGTAGAGGCCGGAGCGATCTTTCGTCACGCCGAAATCCGCGTGCAATCCTGGGGCCAGTACCCGCGGTTGGAGTTTTGGTCGTCGATCCGAGGTGAACGACCGTAAATGTCTGTTGGCCTCCGCCGTAAGCCTGATCGTCGCCAGACACATATTCACCTGTTGTTCGAGTGGCCGCGACTGGCTACACCCGTTTACGGGTCGAACCGGGATTGCAGTGGCTTAGTCCTGCCTCATTCCGTAAATCTCCTGTTTACAATGCATTGGCATTTGGCTTGTCAATTGCAAGTCGGAAGGGAGATCACGGTCTTACCAAGGCGTATCCAGGTGGGCCTTGTCGCCGTGGAGGAAACAGCGATGCTGCTCTCGATCATCATCCCGGTTTACAACGAAGCTGAGAGTCTCCCGTCCCTGGTGGCCCGGCTGCGACCTATCGTCCGAGACATGGACGGCGATTACGAACTGATCTTTGTAAACGATGGCAGCACAGACGAAACCAGCCGCATGCTGTGGGATTTGAGCGTGATGGACCAGCGAGTCAAGGTCCTGAGCTTTAGCCGTAACTTCGGCCACCAGACGGCCATCACAGCCGGCCTGGACTTCGCCAACGGCGATGCCGCAGCGGTGATGGACGCCGACCTCCAGGACCCGCCCGAACTTCTGCCCGAGATGCTGCGCCTGATGCGTCAGGGCTACGACGTGGTTTCCGCGCAGCGGCAGGCCCGTCCCGGAGACGGCATCTGGAAGCGTTACACGGCGTCCGTCTTTTATTGGTTCATGCGCCGTTTTGTCGATCAACGCCTGCTTCCCGAGGTTGGCGATTTTCGCCTTTTTAGCAGAAGCGCTGTGCTAGCGATTCGCAGGTTCCGGGAGCAACACCGGTTTATGAGAGGACTGGTGGCCTGGTTGGGGCTGAAAGAAGCGATCATTCCCTTCCAGCGGGAAGAGCGCGCACATGGCACGACAAAGTACCCGCTTTTCAAGATGCTGCAACTGGCGTGGACTGCCATTAGTTCCTTCTCCGCGTTTCCCCTTCGGTTGAGCACGAATCTCGGCTTCGTCGTAATCCTGTTCGGCGTTGGCTATTTGCTGTACAGCATCTTCGTAGCGCTGATCGCGAAAACCTCGATGCCTGGTTGGACGTCCCTGGTCTGCCTCCAGATCATCTTTTCCGGGGCAATCCTGATGGCTGTAGGGTTGGTCGGCAACTACGTCGCCCGGATTTATGAAGAATCTAAACAACGGCCACTCTATGTGGTTTCGGACTTGCAGAATCTTCCCATGCCGATAGGCGGTCCGGAGCGCGGCGTGGTGCTGGAACCCTCCCTGCCGGTGGAGCCGGCCGTTGACCTCCCGTCGCTCGTTCGGGTCCGAAGATAGGTTAGGCTTCTGGCCGCATGCAGATTTACAGACGACTACCTTACATCTTCGCAGCGGCTTGCTCGATTCTTTATTTTTGCCCTTTTCTCCGGCTGCTCTCGCAGAACGGGGATGAGGGCACCTTAATCATGGGCGCCGTTCGAGTCGCCGAAGGACAGATCCCCTTCCGCGATTTTTTCGAAGTGATGGGACCGGGGACCTTTTACTGGCTGGCCCTGTTCTTTAAGCTGCTGGGCACCACGTGGTTCGCCACACGCGTATGCCTGCTAGTCACTACGACGGCCATTACGGTGGTGCTCTACTACCTTGCCCGGCGGCTCCGCTGCGGGCTCGACGCGGCGCCCGTGATCTTTTTCGTGGCGGTCTCCTACCATAGCTGGAACGCGATCAGCCATCACATGGACAGCAACCTGTTCGGTCTGCTCTCGTTTGCGGCGTTTGTCTCCTGGATCGACCAGCGCCGGAGCGTGATGCTCCTGCTGGCAGGCATCGGAGCGGGGCTTACAACCTGGTTCATGCTGCCAAAAGGCCTCCTGCTGTGCTTCTCGTTCCTATTGCTGTTGTGGATTCTCTATCGCAAGGCGCCGTTTTTCCGGCCGTCGGCGGCAATCCTGCTGGGTGGGTATCTGCTGGTCCTGATTTGCGGGGTGACTTGGTTCGGGGTCGCGGGAGGGCTGCGGGAAATGGTCTACGCCAACCTGCTTTGGCCGCTTCACAATTACGGAGCTACCAATGCTGTTCCGTACGGCCTTGAGTTTCGCGAACTATACTGGGAAGCATTTACGGCCTCTTTCCGGGGGGTTGCCTCACCCGTTGTAGCCAACGCGATCAGCGGCTTTCTTTCGGTCCCGTTTGCAGTGGTATTGGGTCTTCCGCTGGTTCTCCTGTTGTTTGTGGTCCGCTACCGGCGAGCCGCGTTCGATCGCGCTCTCCTCCCGTATTGGGTAGGCGGCGGTGCCTTCTACCTCTCCGAGATGCACCGGAAGGACATCAGCCACATCGTGTTTGGGTCGCCGCTGCTGATTATCCTTGCATTCTACTTTTGCTCCAGGCTGGAGAGCCGATGGGCCAGCCGCGCGCTTCAGTTTATCGCCGTCTCCGCTTTCTCTCTGGCCATGCTGAATCCTCTGGCGGCCCTGGTTGCGAGGCACGAGAGCGTTACTCGCCGCGGGGTGGTGTACACGTATGCCGATAATCCCGTGCTGGCATTCATGCTTACGCATATTCGTGCAGGTGAGGCGACCTTCGTATACCCGTATGCGCCCATGTACTATTTCCTGAGCGCTACCAAGAACCCGACGCGGCACAGCATTCTAATGTACCAGATCAATACGGACGCCCAGTTTCGCGGCGTTATCGAATCCCTGGAATCGCACAAGGTCCGCTATGTGATTTGGGACAGATCTTTTACTGCGTGGATCAACAAGTGGTTTCCGGCCTATCGTATCCCGCCCGGGGACGAGCTCATTGTCGAGCCGTATCTCTCGCAGCACTACAAAGTCGTTGGCAGGACAGAGGGTGGATTCGAGTTCCTGGAGCGAAAGGAGTCGATCACGACGTCCTTGGCCCTGTCAAACCGCATAGGAGTGAAATGAGAATGACCGCAAAGCATGAATCCGAGCTACATCGCCGGGAAGCCGATTTTCACGACGAGTGGGCCCTCACCACGCCGCTTGACCAGATTCTGGTGCGCGAATGTTTCGAAGCGCCAGCCGCCATGGAGAACCGCTTCATCCTGCGTCAGATGGGCCCTCTCCGTGGAAAGAAGATACTGGATATCGGCGCCGGCCTGGGTGAGTCGTCAGTCTATTTCGCCCTTCAAGGCGCGTTGGTTACGGCGGTTGATGTCTCTCCGCGAATGATTGAAACCGCTGTGAACTTGGGGAAACTGTACGGCGTAGAAATCCAAGGTATGGTGTCTATCGGCGAGGATCTGAGGTTGCCGCCGGACGAGTTCGACCTGGTCTACATCGCCAATACGATTCACCACATCCAGGATCGGGCGAGTCTCATCGAACAGGTCCACCGCACGCTGAAGCCAGGTGGCCGGTTCTTTTCGATTGACCCGATCGCATACAATCCCATCATTAATGTCTATCGACGGATGGCCACCCAAACGCGTACCGAAGACGAATCGCCCCTGGGGTTGAAGGATCTTCGGGAGGTGGGCCGGCACTTCAAGGACCTTCGCCACCGGGAGTTCTGGCTCGCCTCGCTGCTGCTGTTCATCAAGTACTACCTCGTGGATCGGGTTCATCCGAATGAGGATCGCTATTGGAAACGAATTCTCCGGGAAACCTGGGGAACGCTGTGGTGGTGGGCGCCTCTACAGGCCTTGGACGCACTCCTGACCCGCGTGCCGATGCTTCGCTACCTGTCCTGGAACATGGTCATGTGGGGCACAAAGAAGTAAGCCCCCCGGCAACGCTCAGTGGGAGGCCAGGCCGGCGGGGCTCCCCTGTTCCGCTGTCGCTCTTTTGCGCTCAAGAACTCGCACCGTGCCGTGCTCAAATATCACGTCGTAGTTCTGCCGCAAATACGGCTCAATGATCAGTTCGTTGTCGGGGGGACGGCTCCAGCCTAACGGGTTGAGCCATTTGATACTCGGGTCGTCGGGTCTTGGGTTCCAAAGAACATAACGGACCTTCTTATCGTCGAGCGACCGGACGGCTTCGCGAAATTGAGCATTGGTATGCATCCGGTAAACCAGCAGGCTGAACCGGGTCGGATTTTTCGCGGCAGCGAGAAAACAGTTTGTGGGCAAGCTCGGATAGGCAAAGATCTCCTCCCCCGCATGCGCGTTCAGGAATGCGAGAACGGGATCGCTGCCGAAAGTGTGGACCACGCCGCGCGGGGTATCGATCTCTGTCCGGGCGGACATCGCAAAAAGACCATTGAACCCGGCCAGGACTAAAGCGCATACCGTTACGAACTGCAATATTGAAACCAGCCACCTGAGCCGAAGCTGAGGGCATAAATAAAAGAACAGGATCAGAAGGAGAGGCGATCCAAAGCTAAGATGCCCGATGTCTTTCCGGTGGATCTCGGAGAGCCATAACGCTACCCCGGCGCCCCAATATGGCACTGTGGCACGCGTGAATGCCAGCGATCTCTTGAAGACACCGAAGGCTACAAGAAGGAATGGGAGGGCCATGACTAAGAGAAACGGCACGAATAGGACGGCGCTAACGCTGTAGCCGAGAACGGGCGAAAACAGCGGGACGAACGTGCTGGTCCATTTCTGCCAATAGAAATCAATGGCGCCTAAGCCATACGGGACCGCGTTTGCATAGCCGTACCTCGTGAGCGGCCACACCACATTGGCGTAGATGAGATCCGGTAATGCCCCGGCGGTCCAAAACAGAAGCACAACGGAAGCGATGACGGCAACATATCCCGCCACAAGCCACAAAGCGGAGTTCCGCAATTTGGACTCTCCGCGGAATAGCAACCACACGATCAGCAGGTACGAGACGAACAAAAAACAGCCCTTCGTCTGCAGGAAGCAAGTAGTGATGCCGGCGAGAAGTCCGGTTGCAAAGAAGAGGATCGGCCTGGCGTTTTCCAACGACCATAGCAGCACAGCGAACGACAGCAAGGCGAACACGGTGCTATCGCTATGGTGGCTGACGGCCGGCCAAAGCGGACCAAGCGTACCAAACAATACAACTGCGGAAACTGTCTCAAACCTTGCATGCAGCCGGCGGCTGAGGTGAAACATCAGCAGAATAGTCGCCAGGCATGTGAGCAGCAGCGAGATGCGCGTCGCAACCCACGTCGTGCCGAACAATTTGAAGAACAATGCCAGCCAATAAAACGTTCCCGGTCCCATGGCTTCAAAGAAATCACGGAAAGGGACCTGGCCTTCGGCAACGCGCTCGGCACCGTAAATGAGCGTCCCCTCATCCGGGCAATTCAACAGGAGGTGCATGAACGGGTAAAGATAGAGGATCGAGCAGGCTGTCAACACGACGTACGGAAGCGCTCTCCGCACAGCGATTTGGGTGGTGTCAACGGACAAAGATCGCACTGACGTCATCCGAATAGACCTCTTTCCAATCGGACAAGTAACCGTAAAACCGTCTCATCACGGTATTCTTCGAAAGCACACACAGATTTTACGTTCATCATGCTGCAACTGGCTGCTGCCGCCGCATCCGCTTGACAAATTTCCCGATTCGCTGGGCAACGCTCAGTGGGAGGCCAAGCCGGCGGGGCTGCCCTGTTCCGCCGTCGCTCCTTTGCGCTCAAGAATTCGTACCGTGCCGTGCTCAAATATCACGTCGTAGTTCTGCCGCAAATACGGCTCAACAATAAGTTCGTCTTGGCCGGGGGCCCTCCAGCCCAACGGGTTAAGCCATTTGACGCTCTCGTCATCGAGTCCTCGGTCCCAGAGAACATAACGGACCTTCTTGACGTCGAGCGCCCGAACGGCTTCTCGAAATTGAGCATTGGTATGCATCCGGTAAATCAGCAGGCTGAATCGGGTCGGATTCTTTGCACCGGCGAGAAAATAGTTCGTGGGCAGGTATGGATAGGCAAAGATCTCCTCGCCTGAATGCGCGTTCAGAAATGCGAGAACTGGATCGCTGCTGAATGTGTGGACCACGCCGCGCCGGGTATCGATCTCTGTCCGGGCGGACATGGCAACAAGAGCATTGAATGCGGCCAGAACGAAGGCGCATATCGTTACGAACTGCAAGATGGAAGACCACCACCTGAGCCGAAGCCGCGGGTATAGATAAAAGAACAGGATCAGAAGGAGGGGCGATCCATAGCTAAGATGCATGATGTCTTTCCGGTGGATCTCGGAAAGCCACAACGCTACCCCGGCAACCCAATATGGCAGGGTGGCGCGCGTGAATGCCAGCGATCTCTTAAACGCACCGAATGCTACCAGAAGAAATGGGAGGGCCATCAGTAAGAGAAACGGTACGAGTAGAATGGCGCTCATGCAGTAGCCTAGAACGGGCGAGAACAGCGGGACGAGCGTAGTGGTCCACCGCTGCCAATAAAACTCGATGGCGCCTAAGCCATAAGTGACCGAGTTCGCACGGTCGTATCTTGTGAGTGGCCACACCACATTGGCGTAGACGAGATCCGGCAATGCCCCGGCGGTCCAGAACAGAAGCACAACGGAAGCGCTGACGGCGGCGTATCCCGCCACAAGCCACAGAGTGGAGCTCCGCACTTTGGACGTTTTGCGGAATAGCAGCCACACGATCAGGAGATACGAGACGAACAGAAAAAAGCCCTTCGGCTGCAGGAACCAGGTAGTGATGCCGGCGAGAAGTCCGGCTGCAAAGAAGAGAATCGGCCTTGGGTTTTCCAACGACCATAGCAGCACAGCGAACGACAGCAGGGCGAACACAGTACTATCCCCATGGTGGCTGACTGTCGGCCAAAGCGGACCGAACAAACTACCCAGCAACACAACAGCAGAAACTGTGTCAAACCCGGTACGCAGCCGGCGGCTGAGGTGAAACATGAGCACAATCGTCGTCAACCACGTGAGCAGGAGCGAGATGCGCGTCGCAACCCACGTCGTGCCGAACAATTTGAAGAAAATTGCGAGCCAGTAGAACGTTCCCGGTCCCATGGCTTCAAAGAAATCACGGAAAGGGACCTGGCCTTCGGCAACGCGCTCGGCACCGTAAATGAGCGTCCCCTCATCCGGGCCATGCAACAGGAGGCGCATGAACGGGTAAAGATAGAGGACAGAACACGCTGTCAACACGAGGTACGGAAGCGCTCTCCGCACAGCGGTCTGGGTGGTGTCAACGGACAAAGCTCGCACTGACGTCATCCGAATAGACCTCTTTCCAACCGGACAAGTAAGGCAAAACCTGTGTCATCGCGGTGTTTTTCGAAAGCAGAAATAACCGAATTCGGTACTTGTCCAAAAGCACGCTGGGGTCTTCGACCAGAATCGCCCTAGCAGGAACCGCCCAAGCGCGGGGTAACGAATAATTGCCAGCATGACCAGGCCGAACATAGGTTCCCAGCGCGACATCGCTGCAGCCTCCCGGCACCGCTCGCGACCTCGCCGGAATTCCGGTCCGATCTCTCAAACACGATTGCCTTTCCATCATTGTCCACCATACGCCAGTGAGGATCCGACCGCAGGAGAGACGCAAGGGGCCAATCTGATGAGCATAGAACCAGATCGAACCCGTACTTTGCAAGCACTTCCCTCCAGTCCGGTTTTCCCCAGATTACCTTCAAGTAGTCCGTGACGATCCGCTCTCCATAGAAATTATGTCTTCCATCTATAAAAACCCGCTGACGAGGGTAGAAATGATAGACCAGGTAGTCAGCCCACTGATCGGAAGTCAGAAGCCGCGACGATGTGATCTGTCCCGCGTGCCTGGCAATTAAGTTGGTCGGGCAGTTCTCGACGAATAGATCCTTTGGCCATTGAATTGAACTGGTCAAACAGATGGTGGTTACAAGAATAATGGGGCACAGGCTGACGGACCCGAAATAGACTCGTATTTGTTCTGCAAGGTCATCGATGACTGCAGGCAATGACTGCCTCGTGCCGGTGCGGGCCCACGCCGTCCACCATGCCGAGATCTCCACGGCGACAATGGGCACGCTGACGAGTGCAAAAAGAGGTACGTGCCGCACCGAAACAAGCGAGCAGTACGCCAGGAAGAGGATCCACAAGGCGTCGGTTATCTTTCCTTTCCGCACCAGGGGAGCTACCATAATAAGTCCCAGAAAAAGAAGAGCCATGAACAGGAGCATCTGTTCGGAGCGGAATGTCGGCGAATGGAACTCGTCCACGAGATTGCGGATCCAGTCCGCACGAAGGACCTGTAGGACGTGCAAATGGAGTTTGACGCCATAAGGGTTTATCAGCGAGGCGGATAGGCAGGCGAATCCAACCCAAGCGTAGCGCACGGCCTCCAACCTGCGATACGGTCGGATCTCGCCGCGCAACCAAGCTTCCAGGGCCGAACCGGCCACCAGCAGCCCGAGTAGCGCAAAGCCTACCGGGAAGCCTCCGTGCAGGTTGGTCCAGAGCACCATAAGGGGCACCAAGAGCCAAATGCGAAAGCTCTTCCGTCGGCGATCGGCCGCAATCAGCCACATGAACACCACGGTTAAGAGCAGCGTGAACAGGTGCGGCCGCGCGAGGAAGTGAATGAAGGTTGTGTTGATCGCCATTAGGACCAGCGCGAGCGCGATGAGGCTGTTTGCGTGCAGCCACAACGCATATCGGAGTAACGCTGTAAAGGTGGCGGCGAGCAGGACACCGGAGAAAAGCACGACACCTTTGAGTCCGAACAAACTATGGAGAAAGGAAAAAATCACTTCCGACAGCCACTCAAACGCAAACCATTCTTGACCCGGTCGCGAGAACGAAAACAGGTCATGCGTGGGGACATGGCGGCCCGCCATGATGGCATCGCCGACCCGGATGTGCAGCCCCGTATCTCCGTCCGCCAGCAGGCGCTGCCATCCGCCCACCGGGACGAGGAACACCAGGATGATGATGAACATGAAGAAGAGGTCGGTGAGTGAAGGAAACAGCAGGCGCCTGGCCAGTTTCAGCGAGCGCGGCGTTTTTGCGTCTTCTGTTATGGGCGGTGCCATCGATGGGTCCGTGATCTCCCGATTCAGCATCAAAATATTTCGAGCCTGCATTAGAGCTGAGACATACCACGAGCAATCTGCAGCCCACTCGAAGACCCGGCCGGACAGCGCCGGCTTCGCGCTCTTTTCATCGTTCCCTCTATAGGTTAACTAGTAAATTAGTACGGCATAAGGTATTGCCAGTAGCAAATCCAATCCATGGTGTTCCCCGAAACCTCAGTGTGGCACGGCTGCGAGCACAACGTGTACACTGCCCAACAAGTTCCCGATTCTCCGACGACGCAGAAACCACCACTCCAAAAGGGTGAGCACCGCGGACGGGGCGGTGTTAACGGACATAGATCGCACTGACGTCATCCGAATAGACCCTTTTCCAACCGGACAAGTACGGCAAAACCCGTGTCATCGCGGTGTTCTGCGAAAGCAGACACAACCGAATTCGGTACTTGTCCAAAAGTATGTTGGGGTCTTCGGCCAGGGTCGCCCACCGCCCATATTCTGCAAGAACGCCAACCCAGTCAAAAACATCGCCCCGACCATCGACAAACACCTTTTCCTCTGGCAGAGCCCAGATCAGGTAATCGCCGAAGACGTAGTCATTGAGCATCGGCCCCGAGAGACCGGTTCTCCGGATATAATCTACGGCGCCGGTGGGGCTTGTTTTCCGGATCTGCTGCTGTATCGCCGCTCTGCCGGGAAATACACAAACGACTGTGACCAGAAAAGCCGCCATGAGCAGCCCGTTGGCAATCGGATGCTCCCGCTTTCCATCCCTTCCCAGCAGGGGCGCCAGGACACCGGACAACACAGGGCTCACTACGATCCCAAACACGAAGAGCAGCCGGACATGCTGCATCGCGAGGGCAAACGCCATCGCCAGGATCAGCAGTTCCCGCAGCTGCAGTTTTGACTGGCGCAATAAAGAAACGAGAAGAATGCCGACGACGGCGACGATCATCCCAACTCCCCTCAAACTACGCAGATCCGGTGGGAGCCATTCGTCAATCACGTTCAGGCTTGTCGCTTGTTGAAAGGCGACGTTTAGGGGGTAAAGCAGAAGATGAACGCCCACTGGATTCACGCAAAGCGCAACACCGCAGAGAATCAAAATCGCGCCGAGTAACTTGCGTCCTTTTCTGTCCCACGGTTCAGCGACCACCAGTCCCCATCTCCCGTTTGCGAAAGAGCAGATACAGTAAACGAGTACCACGCCCATTCCGAAGAAATAAGAGCCGTGGCAGTTCACCCAGACGGCAAACAGTGGGGGCAGCAGCCACAGCAGCCGCCGCCGGCCTCGCCAGGCCGATTCCAGCACAATGAGTTCCAAAACCAGGAAGATATGTCCCAGGAGCAGGGGGCGGATGGCCAGCCCGACGGTCGCAAAGAACCACGCGCACACCCCACCCATAAAGGCCACTAGCGCGCTCTCGCAACACTGATAACACAGCACATAAACCAAAACGAACAGAAGGGACGCAAGAATGGAAAACGCCAGCATGAGGCCCGAGTAGCCACCCAGGTGGTACACGGCGTACATGCCCAACTCCGCCAGCCACTCGTGCGCAGTCCATGAGTGACCTGAAGCCGTAAAAGAAAATGTATCCGTGGACGGAATCGAGTGTGTGTTCCACACGACCTGACCCAACTTCAAGTGGAACCAGAGGTCGGGATCGTTGAAGCGGTTGCTGACGGTGCAGACCGCGATGACCGCCAAGCCGAAAGCCATCATTACGCGGAACGAAAACACGACGCGCGCCAGCCTGACCAAAGGCGGCGCGGGAGAGTTGGGAATCGCGGACTTCATCGCTTCGGTTGGGGTGGCGCTCTCAAACTTCACTCATAGCCTCCGGCCCTGGTCCAATGAAGGATCGGACGATCAATCGCGGCGGGGCAGCAGCGGTGGCCAACGGCGCGCAGCATGCCATCCTGCCCCCTAAACGGAGTGACGGCGCGCCGTACGGCAGAGCTAGAGCAATCGATTGCCCAGTCTGGAAAGTCCTGTGAACGCAGGCGAAACCGAAGGTCCGCCAGACTCGTGGGCGCCGATGGTGTAAACGAATGTAGACGGGCCGGCTACCTGTCAGGGGCGGCACAGCGACCTTTCCGACAACATGCCGGTTTATCCCGGCGCACTTGCATCCCTGCAGAGCCCGCTTCCGTTTCGCCCGGCAAGGTTATTGTAACGCCGGCCCCGCGTTGCGGCGGAGATTTCAAAGGCGATCGTGCCCGCGCAAAAGGGGCTCCTGGACCGAGCCCGGGAGCAAACCGACATCGCGGTCAGAGCGAGTTTGGTACCCGGCGTGGAAGTCGAGTTTCAGGAGGACCTGACGTGTTTCGATGATAACTTCTGCGACGGTTATTGCTCGCCCGCTCCGAAAATGAACCACAAACTACCAATCTATCTCAGCACGCCCAGAATGTTGCTGTACTGATCGGTCCAAAGGCGGGTCTTTTCGGCACGGAGAACTTCTCCGCGCCCCTTCTGTCCGATGTCGGTTGCCAATTCTTCATTCGCGGTTACAAGCACCCACTCGGCAGCCGAGATCTGCTGCTCGGGATGCGCCTGTGACACCACTCGCAACGCCTGCCGGCCAAATGCTGCCGCCACCGCGGCCACCACTGGGGCGAGATTCAGATAGGTGTTGCTGATATGTACCGCGATGACTCCGTCGCGCTTCACATGCCGGAAATAACATAGGAAGGCCTCTCTGGTCAGCAGATGAATAGGTATGGAGTCGCCCGAAAAGGCGTCCAGGACCAATGTGTCGAACTTCTGATCGGGTTCGCTCTCCAACGATAGCCGGGCGTCGCCGAGCACAACCTCCACAGTCGCCTCGGAATCTTCCAAATAGGTGAATTTCGTCCGCGCTAACGTTTCAACCAGCGGATTGATTTCATAGAAGCGGTAATAGTCGCCATGGCGCCCGTAGGCGGCCAGGGTTCCGACACCCAATCCGACCACCCCGACCCGATGAGTTCGAAGCTGCCGCCCCAATGCCAGGCCAGCGCCGGACTCTCGGCCGTAGTAGTATCTCGGCTCGCGCCTTGTACGTTGGTCAGCCAGTATCACCTGGCCGCCATGAACGGTGCCGCCGTGGACAAGCGTGCGTACCGTGCCGCCCTGTCGCTTGACTCCTTCCCTGATGGCCACAACCCCATAAAAATTCCGCCCTTGGAACTTAACTGCTCCATCGCCGGCGAGACCTCCGAAAAGACGCAGTAGAACGAGAGCCGCAAGACCGCATATGGCTAGAAACGGCATCGGACGGTAGCCGAACAGGAAACGGAGGCTCAGTACGAGACCCATCGAGACCGCGACCTGTAATTCGAAGAAGTCTGAAAAGATAGCGGGTGCCACTAAGCCCACGAACAGTCCGCCCAGCGCCCCGCCGAGAGATATGCAGAGGTAGAACGAGGTCTGGCCGCTGCTCTCGGGCTTCAGTTGCGCGAGTTGGCCATGACAGAACATGCAGACGGTAAACAGGCCCGCGAGGCATAGCGGAAGGGCGATTCTGATGCCAACACCGGGGTTCGCCCCCAGCCAGATGAGTGCGACCAGGGCTCCAGGCACCAACACCCGGTAGATGCCGGCTCTAAAATGGCTCTCGTGATCGAAGCAGATAATGAAACTGATCAGATAAACCGCAAGCGGCGCGATCCACAACAGCGGGACGGGCGCTATGTCCTGTCCCAGTTTATTCGTGACAGCAAGCAGAAGCGTGGATGAACACGATGCAAGCGTGACCCACAGGAGTTTTCGCCGCAGGCCGACGCCGGATCCGGCTCGCGATTCGACGGCATAGCTGTCGACCTGATAGCGTGACGTTCGGATAACGGCCAATCCGCACGCGATAAGGAACAGGACGTAGCCCGCACGCCAGATCGCAAGTTGAGGACGAGTATCCAGTGCGGGCTCGATGACGAACGGGTACGTCAGCAAGGCCAAGAGAGCGCCCAGATTCGAGAGTGCGAATAGGCGGTACGGAGCGCTTCCGCACCCGCTTCGTGAGTACCAGGATTGCAGTAAAGGGGTGGTCGATGACAACACGAAGTAGGGCAGCCCGATGCTGCCGGCGAGAGCCGTCATGGCTCGATAGGCAGGGTGATCCAGGGCAGCCGGATGCGATTGTGTGCCGCCCGAAACCCACAGAACCACCGCGCTGAGCGCTAGCAGAAGGACGTGGGTCAGCAGTTGGGCACGGTGACTGAGCGAACGTATTGACCAGTGGGCATACAGATAGCCGAACAACAGCACGGTTTGAAAAAACATCATGCACGCCGTCCAGACTGCGGCCGCTCCGCCGAACCACGGTAACAACTGCTTCGCGATAATCGGCTGGATCAGGAACAGCAGCGTTGCACTCGTGAATATACTGGCAGCGTACGGGGCAATCCTTGCTGTCGTAACGAGTTTTGATGCCGGAGTCGTCTCGGTCAGAGTCGTCATCAGAGGCCTGGGGAACCCGCTTGCCTTCATTTCGAAGCGGATTGACAGTAATGCTAGCTTACCTCCGTCAAGCCGACAACCGTTAACTTGACAATAGAATACTGATATGGCAAAGAGAACGCTTCCACCGGCAGCTTTGGAGTTCTTCCGGAGAACCGGGAGAGAGGGCGGCAAACTCGGCGGCAAAATCGCCTGTCATAAACCTCGCCCCGCTTCATAATCGCCGGTCGTTAGCGCCTTGACGCGGCTCCTCGTCGAGAGTATTCCACTCCGCCTGCGCAAACTCCCCGAGAATCTGGTGCATGTCCCTCTGGTAGTCGGTTGAGCCGCCGGGCCGGACAGCGTCGCTCGTCGTCACGCACCGCCCCATCATGGGGAATCTGAAAAACATGTCGCAACCGCCGGGCCCTAGGTGTGTCCGCAGGGATCAGACCGCGTTTTCGGCGCCTACAACGAGATCCTTTCCCAGCGCATCCAATCCTACTTGATCCGCGGCACCTTGGTGGGGTGCTTGGGATGAAGCATCCGCCGCCGCCTTTCCTTCTCGTAAGCGACGGGCACTATATAGCCAGCATCCGCCCTCTTATGCCAGTATTGATATACAATAGGGCAATGCAGACCAAGCAGCAGATTCACGAACTGGTTGA
>OCTA010001283.1_pt1 | contig 23144 bp, 17 predicted proteins | sample 1538991 | NCBI WGS metagenome assembly OCTA01 (sample SAMEA3539302, study PRJEB22396) | soil metagenome | biome: tundra; feature: field; material: soil | place: USA | collected 2010-05 | depth 0.15 m | reverse complement strand
CGCGGGCGCCCGGCTTCGGTGCGACGCGTGCGTGTGTTGGACGAGATGCGGCTGTCCGACGTCGCGCTGTGGTGGCTTCCGTGTCGTGCGGGGCGCGGGCCTGACGGCTAGGCGCCCCGACATGACCCCAGGTTGCGCGGTCGGCTTTCGCCGGGCGCGCGAGGCTTCCGCGTTCGGAGCCAATACCTCCGAGAGCGAGGCCCGCCGCACGCCGGCGTGCCGAACAGACTGATCGCTCTCAAGGAGGTAGACAGTGCTCGCCGTCCATCCCTTCCGCCGCCTACTGTCCCGTCTTGGCGTCGTCATCTCCGCGGGGGTGCTCGTGAAGCTGATGCTGGATCTTGGTGAGCACGTGGATCTTGTGATGAAGGCGGCTGGGATCCCGAGGAACTCGTCCGGGCTTGGCGGGTTCGTGAATGGCGCGCACGCGCTCGTGACGCCGGCGCTGGTGATGGCGGCTGCGGTTGCGCCGCTGACGCTGGTCGTGGGAGGGGTGGTGCTGATGTTCGGCGGCCGGCGCGGGATGCAGATTGTCGGCACTTCGCTTGGCGTGCTGCTGTTGCTGGGTAGCGTGACGGCGCTGATCGACTAGCGGGCGATGAGGGTGCGCCAACGCGAAGCGGATCGGCTGCCCGTGTCTTGCGCCGGTCGCGCGCGCGAGATCGCTCGCGGGCATTGGCAGCTGGCAGCCGTCGGCGCCTGTGTGCTGGTGATGACCCTGGGCGTCTCGGCGCTCGATCCAACACCGGCTCGAGCATGGCTACTGGGCCTGCCGAGCCCGGGCTCGGTGATCAGCGGGCTGCTGGGAGGGATAGGGCATGTGATCGGTGGCACGGTGGGCAAGGTCGCGGTGACGGCTTTCTACGCGATCATCCACGCGCTGTTCGCGCCGATCGCGAAGTTCATCAACACGCAGCTGCTCGGCTGGCTGGTCGCGGTGCCCGACTACGCACGCGCAGGCTCACATGTGGCGGCGACCGAGCAGACGATGCTGGCGATGGCGGGCGCGGCGCTCGGGGCGGTGGCGACGATCTCGATCGCGAGGTTCTGGGTGGCGGGGCTGGCGGGCAGCGGCGGCTCGGCGCTCGAAGGCCTGGCGCGCACGGTTGGCGCGGCGTTGCTGCTGCCGATCTGGCCGTGGGTGTTTCACACGGCGGTCGCGCTCGCGAATGACGCCAGCACGGGTCTGCTGGGTTCGGGGAGCGTGACGAAGTCCAGCGCGAACCTGCTCGCGGTCGGTGTCGGCGCCGGAGTGGGGTTGGGTTTCCTGGGGGTGGGGCTGTTTGTGAGCATCGTGATGGCGGTGGTCGCGAGTGTCCTGTTCCTGGGGCTGTTGATGATGAAGGTGGTACTCGCGATCTCGACTGTCCTGGTGTTCATCGGGATGCCGATCGCGATCGTGCTCTCGCCCGTGGCGTCGTGGATCCCGCGGGTGCTCGCGCGCGCGTTTGTCGTCTGCCTCGCGGTGCCGTTCATTTGGGCGGTGTGTTTCGCGGCGAGCGGCGCGATGCTCAACGACGGCCTGTTTCTCAAGGGGTCCTCGGGGTTCTTCAACGCGCTGCTCGAGCCGCTGGCGGCGATCGCGACGCTGTGGCTGATGCTGCTCTTGCCGAGCAAGCTCGCGCAGATGGCGATGCTCGGCGCGGGCGCAGTTAGCGGCGGCTTCGTCTCGCGCGCCGTGAGCTATGCGGGAGGCTCGCAAATGCGTGACGCCACACGGCAGCACATGCCGGGCTGGGCGGGCGGTCATGGCGCTACGAGCGATCAGCGCTCGCGGGCGACCGACTCTCGCCTGGGCGCACGACTGAGCGCCGAGAGCGTGCTGGCCGCGAGCAAGGCCGCGAGCGCCGGCGCGACCGCCGCTGGGGCCGGAGCGGCGACTGCCGGCGTAGCATCGGCTGCGCGGGGCGGCGCGTCGAACGGAACGTCCGACGGTTCGGCGGAGCGCGGGTCCGGCTGGCGGCAACGCGCCCGCGGTGTCACGAATGCGCGCGCTTACTCGCCGCCGCCGCTGGCGAGTAGTCAGGGAGCCGTCGCAGCGAGTGGGGGTCTGCAGCGGCCGAGCTGGCGCCAAGACGACTTCGACGCGGAGATGCTCGAAGCGTCGCTACGCGAGCAGCGCCAGCCGGTGTCCGCCGGGCAGGCCAAGCAGGCGCTCGACGCGCTCCCAGCGCCCACGCAGGGAGCAGTAGAGAGCCTGGTCGCCGATCACGGCCCGCGGGCCCGGCAGCATCTCGCCTACCAAGCGCTCGGCGAGTGGACGCCAGAGCACCGCGAGGCGATCCGCACCCTCGCCGCCGCCAGCCCCGAGGTGCGAGCACAAGCGTTCTCCGAGAGCGGCCATTCCACGGCAGGGTTCGGCGAAAGCGCCGAGCCAGCGGCCGGGCGAGTCGCAGGATCCGGCGCCGACTCTTCAGCCGCAGGCGTATCGGCCCGCAGCGCGACCGGCGATGGCGGGAACGGGACCCGAGCGCGTTCGCCGCAGGACCAACCCCGACCGGATGACGGCGGTGGCTCGTGAACCCTGCTCCGGCGCATCTCGAGGCGAAGCTGCGATTCGGCTGGGACTTCACCGTCGGGCAGATCGCAGCGATGGTCGCCGGGATCCTGATCGGTTTCGCGTGGGCGAACTGGCTGAGCCCGATCCATGGGATCGGCGCGGCCGTGACCGGTGTTTATGTGGGCGGGCTACCGGTAGCGGCCGGGTTCGTGGCCTCGCAGACCGAGTTCGACCTCGGGGCAGTAGTGCTCTCGGCCGTCCGCTGGCGCCGGACCGAGGGGCGCTTCCTGCCCGGCGCGGGCGCGTGCGCGGGATATGCGGTGCTCGCAGACCACGACGATCGGGGCGGCGGCGACGAGCCGCCCGCGGTCCTTGACTCCGACCTGCTGTGGGGCGCGCCGTGACCGTCTCGACGACACCACCGAAGCTCCCAACCGCCCGTCGGCGAGTCGCTTCGCGTTCGGTGCGCCGGGCACCCGGCCGGACCGAGGCGCTCGCCGGCATGGCTGGACGAGGGGCCGGCCGGCGATGATCGAGGTCGTCAAGCGCAGGCGCGAGGAGCTTCGTGAGGCGGGCGAGCTGCTCGGCGTGGAGACCGTCGACCGCTCGGGTCTGGTGGTGACGAGCGAGGGCGCGTTCGTACGGACATTCAGGGTGTCGCCGGTGAATCCGCTGCTGATGTCCGGCGAGGAGCGCGAGAAGGCGGCCGGGACGTTGCAGCGGTTGATCTCCCAGCTGCACGCTGACGAGCGGATCCAGGTCCTAGTGGAGGGGCGTCCGGTGAATCTCGCCGAGCTGGTGGACGAGTCCCGGCGCGAGGTGGAGGCGAGTGCGGGACCGCCCCCGAGCCGCGAGCGGCCCGCCCGCGATCCGCTGTCGCTGTCGCGCTGGCGGCTGCACGCGGCGCTCGAGGAATCGTTGCGATTGCATGCCGACAGCCAGGCGGCGGTGGAGGTCCACCACTACGTGGTGGTTCCGTTCCTGCCCCGCCAGCACGTCGCGCGTGCCGCGCTCGCGTACGCGCGGCGCGGGAAGCTGCCGACGGCTCCGCTCGAGCGGACGCTGGCCACGCATCGGCGGGCGGTGCGTGAGCACCTCGGTCGCGTCGACGCGCTGCGCTCGGAGCTCGAGGCCGAGGGGATGGCGACGGAGCTGCTCGATGGGGAGCAGGTCGTGCACCTCTTGTGGTCGTGCTTTAACCCGACGAAGGCGGACCGGGGCAGGCGCCCAGCGGGCGCGGGGGAGCTACTCGGCGAGCTCGACGCGCCGGTTGAGCGCGACGCTGCGGTCCAGGCAGGGATGCGGTTGCGGGAGGCGATCGCCGGTTCGAGTCTCGATTTCGAGCGCGACTCGCAGCTGGCCCATGTCGATCGCGATGCGGAGCAGACGATCGTGGTCGCGACGACCGCGGGGCGCACTGCGATGGGGTGGCTGCATGGGGCGATGCTGACGCGGCAGCCGTTCACGTTGTGCGTGTATGTGCATGCGCTCGAGCGCCGCCGCGAGCGCCAGCGGTTGAAGCTCGCGTACCGCAGGTTGTTCACGATCAACCGCGGCGCTGAGTCACGTGGCCGGGTGCCGGACTTCGACCGCTACGTGCAGGAGCGCGAGTACGAAGGGCTGCTCGGCCAGCTCGCCTCGGGCCAGCAGACGGGGCTGTTCCACGTCTCGATCTACGAGCAGCTTCGCGCGCGGGGGCCCGACCCCGACCTGAGCGCGCTGTCCGAGGCGGTCGACTTCTGCGCCGAGCAGATCGAGTCAGCCGGCGACTGCAAAGTCAACGCGGGCACCTTCCGCCAGCAGAAGCTGTGGGAGAGCACGCTGCCGCTCGGGCGCGACGTGCTCGCGCAGGTGCGCAAGTACCCGACCGTGAACGCCGCCGACATGCTCCCGCTGGTCGGGACGAAGTGCGGGTCGCCGACGGGGATCCCGTTCGCGTTCGCCGACCCGGGGCGGACGGTCGAGCTGCTGAATCTGTACGACGAGCAGCACCCCAACCACACGCTGCTGATCGCCGGCCGCTCGGGGTCGGGCAAGACGATGACCGCGAATGTCCTGATGTCGCGCTGCCTGGCGCTTGGCGCGCGCGCGTTCGTGATCGACCGCGCCGGCCATTACGAGACGCTGTCGCGGCTCGTCGACGGTGCGCAGCAGATCGAGATCGGCGCCGAGGGGTCGCCGTACGCGCTGAACCCGTGGGATGTGCCGGAGCCGGCGAAGGTGCCGAGGGAGAAGATCGCGTTCCTGATCGCGCTTCACCAGGTGATGATGGGTCACCTCGACGGCCAGCAGCTGGGGATGCTCGCCTCCGGCATCCGCGCGGTCTACGGGAAGGCGGCCGGGCTCGGCGGCTCGCCGACTGAGTCGCTGCTGCGCGAGGAGCTGCGTGCGCAGGCTGATGACGCGCACAAGGCCGATGCGCCTGAGATCGCGGCGACGCTGCGGAACCTCGCCGACCAGCTGTCGGAGTACTGCGGGGAGGGCACCTACGCGTACCTGCTCGACCGCCCGACGACCGTTCCGCTCGACAGTCCGCTGGTGATCTTCGACACTCGCACCTGCCCGGAGAGCCAGCTGCAGCTGGTGATGTTCGCGATCATGGAGTACGTCACCGGCACCGTCCAGCGGCACTGGGCGACGCACCGCGCCGACGCGGTGAAGCCGGGCGCGCCGCTGTTCCTCGGCCGGTCGATGATGCTGATCGACGAGGCGTGGCATCTGATCCGCCGCGATGAGACCGGCGAATACGCGAACGACCTCGCCCGCCGCGCCCGGCATCTCGGACTGGCGCTGATCGTGATGAGCCAGCAGCTGTCTGACTTCAACACCGACTACGGCAAGGCGCTGGTGCGCAACTCCGCCCAGCAGCTGCTGCTCGCCCAGAACCCGCAGGAGATCCCGTTCATCGCCGAGACCGTCGAGCTCTCAGAGCGCGAGGCGAACGAACTCGGGCGGCTGAAGACGGTCAAGGGCCGCCACGCGCAGATGCTGTGGCTCAACGGCGCGCGCGGGCACGGCAAGGTCACGCTGCGTGTCGGTCCGAGCGAGTACTGGGCGTTCACGTCCGATCCGACCGAGGTCGCGATCCGCGACGCGATGATCGCCGAGCACGACGGCGACGTCTGGGCCGCGATCAACGCGCTCGCGCGGCGCGGCACTCGCGCGCACCGGGACGAACCAAGGGGAGCGGCGTGATGACGGCAGCGAGCGCTGAGGCACCGACGCACATCGGGTGGGTGCCCGTGCCTGATCACATCTCCAGGGACGCGCATAGAACTCCTGCCGCGAAGGTCCGCCCGGGACCGCTGCTGGCGGTCTGCGGGCTTGCTGGTGGGGCGGGCGCGACCACGCTCTCGTACCTGATCGCTCTCGCCGCCGCCCGGCAGTCGTCTGAGCCGGTACTGGTCGCCGACACCGGTGGGCCGAGCGGCGGGCTGGCTGCGCGCGCGTGCGTCGAGGTCACGCGCTCGCTCGGCGAGCTCGCCGAGCAGCTCGCCACCGGCGTCACACTCGCCGGCGGGATCTACGGGACCGGGCACCACGGATTGCGCGTCCTCGCGACCGGACCCGAGTTCTCATCGCCCCAGGCCGACGAGCAGGTGCGGAGGCTGCTCGTCGACGCGCGCGAGGCGCACGGGCTGACCGTGATCGACTGCGGCACGCTCACCCGCGAGGCCGAGCAGACCGCAGCCGCGGCGGCGACGCACGTCGCCTGGATGCTGACCGCGACCGCGCACGGCGTGAGCCGCGGCCGGCGCGTACTGGAAGCCGTTCCCCGGATGGCCGGCAAGGAGCTCATCGTCGCCCGGAACGATGTGCGTCAAGCGAACGCGCCGCTGCGCGAGCTCCGGCGGATCGCCGTCGAACGGCGGGCTCCGCTCGTGCTGGTACCGCACCTGACCGGCCTCGACGCCGACAGGCTCGCGGCTGCGGCGGACGCGGCGCAGGTTCCAGTGCAGGCGATCCTCGGAGCCCTGAGGAGATGACCAGCCATCGAACTGAGCTGCGATGGCCGGCCGCCCCCGCGGCACCGCGCGACCAAACCTCCCCAGAGCTCAACGTCGTCCGACCAGCCAATGACGCCGCGCTCGTCGAGGGACCTACGATCGCCGAGACGGCCCAGCTCGCGGCGAGCACCGCCGGCGTGATCACGATCGCCGTCCTTCTGATCGCGGTGGTCGTACGCGCGGGATTCGCCGCCGGCGCGCGACGCTGGCTGGCGTTCCCGTTCACCGGGATGGCGGCCAGCCCAGCCGAGGCGGCCAGCATCTTCATCCACAACCTGCGCGCGCTCGCGGCCGTCTGGGGCATGCTGCTCATCGCGCGATCGGGGTTTTCGGTGGCGCGCGAGGGTCAGCCTGGGGTTGTTCACCAGACGCTGCGGCGGCTCGGCGAGGCGCTGCTCGGCGCAGCGGTTGCGGCGAACGTGATCGTCGTGGGCGCGAGCCTCGGCGCCTACGGCACGCGCATGGTGGGGGCAGCGCTGCCGCACGGGCCGGTGGAGCTCGCCGCGTACTCGCTCGCGCTCGCGCTCTACCTGCAAGGCCGCAACCGCCTGCTCCCGATCCGACACGTGCTCGCGATAGCAGCGCTCAGCATTTCTGTGCTTGCGCTCGCCGCGCTGCTCGAGACATTCGTGAACGTATGAGACCCGGTCGGCTCCTGCTCTGCATGCTGCTCGGCGCCGGCGGGCTCGGAGCCTCGGTCCTGATGTTGGGGCACCTCTCCCACATGCTGCACCCGGTCGCGTTTCGCCCGTTCACGCCTCCGGTCGCATCTCGCCCCGTCGCTGGCACGGCCCATACCCACGCGACCGCGAATATCGCGGGTCGCGCGCGCTCCGCTCGCGTCCCCGCGAGCGCCCGAGTCCGGCGAAGCCTGTCCTCGGGGAGCGGCGGCTCGTTCGCGCTGCTCGCGCGCGTCGGGCTCGAATGCGCGGCCGGGATCCTGCTGATCGGGGTGCTCGCGATGCTGCTGGTCGGGCGGCGGGTGCGGCGCCGGAGCCGGCGGGTGTACGCGCTTTACGAGCTTCATCTCTCGACCCACGATCAGGCCAAGGGCCAGGACCTCGAGGACATGGTCGAATCGATCGCCAACATCGTGCGAGCGTGGCCCGCCGACCGCGTCCGCCACGGGCAGCCCTACCTCGCGCTCGAGCTGATCTGCGGCGCGGCGCCCCAGGCCGGCGCGCGGCTGGAGATGGAGTGGTCGATCAACGTCCGCTGCGAACCGCAATCCGTGAGCGCGCTCGACGGCGCGATCAGCGCCGCCTACCCCGATGTCAGGCTCGGGCGTACGCACGGCGAGCAGCCCCGGCCGCGTGCCGGCGTGCTGCGCGAGCCCGGCTACGTGATGCGCTTTCGCAAGGAGCGAAGCTTCGTCTACTCCCTGATCGCCGACGGCGAGGAGCTGGCGTCCTCGCCGCTGGAGCAGATCGCCCGCGCCCAGGTCGCGGTCGCCGCGCCGTCGGTCGTGCGCTTCCAGCTGACCCCGACCCCGTCGTTCTTCGAGGAGCTCGCCCGCCGGCTGTCGCGCCGCCACGAGCACAAGCTCGCTCGCCGGGAACGCTCAGGGCCGCGCGAAGCAGGCCTGTCGTCGACGTTCAACCGGGCCGAGATGCGCGCCGCCGAGCGCACCCAGAACCGCAGCCTGTTCTGGCTCGAAGCGGTAGTCGCCGCCGACACCCGCGACGCTTGCAAGACGGTCGCGGCCGCCGTGCAGTCTCGGCGCGGCGAGAACCGCCTACACCGCCGCTGGATGATGGTCCGCCAGCGCCTCTACTGCCGGCGCTTCCCGGGCGCGCTCGGCCCGCTCGTCCCGTCCTTCCGCTCGCTCGTGTCAGCTGCCGAGGTCGCGCACCTGCTCGAGCTGCCCTCGGCGCGGATGAAGGGCGTTCCGGTTCGCCGGGTGACGATCCCGCGAATCCCCGCGCCGCCTGAGATCGTCCGCGGCACCCGCCCACGCCGCTCCGGCTCGACGCGCGCCAGCCGGCCTACGCCTGCGACCAACGGTCACGGGGCCGGCACCGAGCCCGCCGCCGAGGCGAGTGGGAGGTCGACGTGAGCTCCGCAGCAGCTCGCACGCACGCCGAGCACGGCCCGCGGCCCGAGGAGCTGTATCCGATGCTGCGCGCCGAGAACGCGGAGGTGCTGATCCACCCCTCCGACCGCAAGTACGGAGCGCTGCTGGTCGGCGGCCAGGGATGTGGGAAGACCTCCGCGCTGCTCGCCTTCTACCTCAACGACATCGAGGACGACGACGCCGCGCCGATCGTGATCGACCCGAAGTCAGAGCTCTCGCGGATGTGCCTGCGCCTGACGCCGCCCGACTGCCGCAAGCGGGTGTGGTTCCTCGACCTTGGCCGCCCGGCGTTCGGGATGAGCCCGCTGCGGCTGATCGGCGACCGGCCGCTCGCGATCGAGGCGGCCCAGCTCGCCGAGAACGTCGTCGCCGCGCTGCTCGACATCAACGAAAACCAGATCTACCAATCCTCGCGCCGCTACCTCTACCACGCCGTGATCGGCGCGATCGCGATCGCCCAGCGGCAGTCGCGGCGCGCGAGGCTCGAGGACGTCTACACGCTGCTTCGCCCGGCGAAGGACGAGTTCCGAAACGCGGTCGCCGAAGCGTGCGCGGACCAACCCGACCTCGACCAGACCGCCGAGTTCTTCCGCTCAGAGCTGCCCGACGACCTGCGGATGGCGACCAGCCGCGTCGCGGAGCGGCTCGATGCGCCGCGCAACAAGATCTCGGGGCTCACCGGCGTGCCGCCGCTGCGCCGGTTCTTCAACCACCCGAGCGACGTGCCGTTGCGCGAGATCATCCAGGCGCGGGACATTCTGATCGTCGACGCGAACATGGGCGCGATCGGGACCGAGAACAGCAAGGCGTGCATGCTGTTCATCCTGCGCATGCTGCACGCGCAGCTGCAGCGCCAGGTCCACCTGCCCGAAGCCGACCGGCCGCGAGTACCCCTGCTCGTCGACGAGGCGCACTACGTCGCCGGCGGCGAGAACGTGGTCGACCAGGTCGCCACTCACCGGGCAGCGGGACTTGAGCCCGCGTTCGGGCTGCAGTACTTCGCGCAGCTCGGCTCCGCGTCAGAGCACCAGCAGAAGATCCTCAAGGGCGTGCTCAACCTGCTGCAGAGCCGCTTCCTGTTCCGGATGGGCGACGCCGAGGACGCCGAGCAGGCCACGCGCATCGCGATGGCCGTCTACGCGACGATGATCCGCGACGACCCCGACTCCCGCGCCCGCCTGCGCGTCACCCCCGAGCAGGCACTGAACTTCCCCAACTACTACTGCCTCGCATCATGGATCGCGAACGGCACCCGCGTGCCGAGCTTCATGGGCCAGACCTATCCGCTGCCCGATGTCGGCGATGAATGGGCCGACCAGCACCTCGCCGACCAAGCCGAGCGCGTTGGCCCCTACCCCGAGCAGCTCGCGTCCACGCTCGTCGCCCAGGCGTCTGAATCCGACATGGAGCCGGCGAAGAGCACAGCGTCCGCGTTCGCACCGGCGACCTCCGAGCTCGCAGAGTCCGCAGCGGAACAACAGCGCCAGCCCACGTCTTCGCCGGCCCGTCCGGCCAAGCGCGAGGTGAAGGTCGACTACGAGCCACCGCCGGCGAAGGCCGCAGACGTCTCCGAGAGCCCTGTGCGGCAGGTCGTCGGACGCCGCACAGCCGAACCTGCCCGGCGGCGCGAAGCGACGCCGTCGGCCGACACGCTGCGCGAGCTCGCGTTCCTTGACCGCATCAACGAGATCGGGCCCGCCGACCAGTTCGACGGCGAGACCCGCATGCCCAGGCTCTACGACGAGGACTACACGATCCTCGCGCTGCTCGACCGCGTCGGCTTCGCGCCGGTGACCCTGATCGCTCGGGCCGCGCTCCCGGGCCGTGCGCCTCGCACCGTCTTCGACCGCCTCGTAAAGCTCTACCGGCACGGGCTGATCGCGCGGCACACCACCGGCCTGCACGGGCATTCATCCAACGACGGCAAACCGCCGCTGCTGCACTCGCTGACTCGCCGCGGCCTCCAGGTCGCGCAGGAGCGCGAGCCCGCGCCGGCGATCTCCCCCAAACGCGAATGGAAGCCCATCGAGCAACCCCACGCCGCCCGGCTCTCGCACGACCTCCACGCGCTCGGCTGGGCGATCGAGTTCCATCGCGCCGTTGGCGACCTAGCCACCGACCGCTGGCGCACACCGCGCTACGCCACCGGCCGCTACCCCGTCCCTCTTGTCGGATCCGGCCAGCGCCGGCACCCGATCACCCTCAACGAGATCCCGGTCCCCGACGGGCAGGCGATCATCGACCTCGAGCTCAAGACGTTCACCGAGATCAAACCCGACCTCTCCCTCGAGCTGCGCATCGAACCGCTGAAGCTCACGTTTGACCTGCTGGTCGAGATCGACCTCACCGCCCGCCCCTCCTACAACCGCGAGAAGTTCCTCGCCTACGACGCATTCCTCTGCGGCTGGAGCCTCGCTCACCCCCGCTACCGAGCCCAGGGCACCCGTCCCGCCGTCGCGTTCGTCAGCCTGAACAATCACGCCGCGCTCGCCTGCGCGCGCGAGGCCGACGAGCTCATGACCGGCAGGATCGGCGCGATGGGCACCCCAGCTGAGCATTGGTGTTACGCCGGGCGCGAACACCTATTCTTCGCCGTCGAGAGCGACATCCATCGCGGCGATAGGTCGGCGTTCGCTCTGCCGCCCCACCCGCCCGGGCTCCGGGAACGGCTCACGGGAAGCCGGGAGTTCGCGCTCGACCGGGTGAGCCTGCTGACGGATCTAAGCCCTCATGTCGCTTAGGCACTCGCTGACCTGGCGATCCCGCTCGTCGGCTCGAGCCGCGAGCCTGTGTGGTCACCGACCGGAAGCAGGCGCCTGCCCGGATCGCCCTCGCGCCTGCGACGTAGCCGTCGTGGTCGCGCGCTTGCAGACATGGACTCAGTCTGATTCCATGCCTATAGTCGAACGCATGTTCGTAGGATGCCGCCGGATCACCACCGTCAGCCGGCGAATCGGCATTAGAGTCGCGACCGTGGATGCCCTCGCCCTTCGCGCCGACCTGGACCCTGTCCATGAGTGAGGCGATCGTCCGCGAGGCGCTTCGCCTGCACGTCATGGCGGCCATCGCCGGGGCAAAGGAGACGGTCGATGAGCTGTGGGTACCGCGCTCCAACGAGCGAGCGGACATCGCGGTGCTCGGGCGGTGGATGGACGGCTTCGAAATCAAGACCGACCGGGACACACTCAAGCGTCTGCCCCGCCAGGTCGTCGCATATGGGCGCCTCTTCGACCGCTGCACCGCAGTCATCGCCGATCGCCACCGTGGCCAAGCCGAAGCAATCCTCCCGGACTGGTGGGGGATCACCACGGTCCGCGTCAACGGCTCGGTGTCGTTCACGGCCGTCCGTCAGCCGCGGAAGAACCCGACGATCGACCCCGAGATTCTCGTTCGCCTGCTGTGGCGCGGCGAAGCAATGGACGCCCTGGTTGACCTTGGTCACGATCCAGACCGCAAAGCGTCTCGCGGCTCGCTCTGGGCCGATCTCCTGCGCGTCGCGTCGCTGGCCCAACTCCGGTCGGTCGTGCGCGGTGCACTTCTCAGCCGGGACTTGCGTCAGGCGAAGCTGCCGACACGGCGCGCTGTTGCTGCAGGTCGCGCACCTGGCCAGTGACGAGCTCGAGGTGGTGCGAAGTGCCCGCTGCGCGCCACAGCCCCTGAGACCCCGGCTCCCGCCAGCCGCTCGCGCACTCGTCGATGACGCTGTCTCCCCATGAATATGCCCCTCCGGCAAACTCGCTGCGCGCGACGAGCTGCTTGCAGAGGTCTTCGTACTGCTCGCTGCCTTCCTGGCTGATCGGGTGACCGCGAGCGACGATCGTCTCCGTCTCTGCGGTGTATCGGATGTTGGCGCGCATGAGCATCATCTTCTTCGCACCGATCTCCTCCGGCGGCGGATCGGGGTGCTGGATCACGTAGTCGCCAAAGGCCGGAATCCGAGTCAACCGGTAGTTGCCCAGAGCAGACCACAACGCCCACTCGCGACGCGGGATCGTTCCAACGGTCCCCTGCGTGACCACGCTCAACGACTTGGGAATCGACGTGCCGAGCAAGACAACACACCGCCAATCCGCCACGCCGAGCATCTCTTCGAGCGCGTCGGCGACGTCCTCGGGATGCACTTCCGAGTCTGCCTCCAGAAAGCCGAGGTCGACAAGAAGGTCGGAGTCTCCGGGATCAACCCCGATGTCGCTCAACCTGCTCGCCAGAAGCTCCTTGTGACCCTTCCCAGCGGTGGGGGTCACCTTTCGCATTCTGTATCGCAGCGCGACCCCGTACCCGTCCTGGAGCGCCGCCGTGGCAACCATCTTCACGTGCGCCGCGCTGCTCTCACCAACGTACGCCACCGGCACGAATCGCACGCCACGCTTTCGCGCTTCGACGTAGATTCGGGCAAGGACCGGGTCTTGCCCGTTCTTCCCCGCGACCGCCAGCGTCGGTTTCAGCCGCACCACGTCGAGATAGATCGGCCGAGTGCCGACCGCCTTCCGCACGGCTTGCGTCCAGCCCGCTACCCGCGTCTCCGTCAATGGCGGCTGGACCGTCTTCGGCCCGACAACCTCCACCAATGGCGTCACCGTCTGCCAAAGCGTTGGCGGAGCCTGCACCAACGCAGCACGCTCGCCGACCTGGCTCTGGATGACGGGGACGTAGTGCCCGACATCGACAGGCAGCGGGTCGAGCCTCGGTGGCTTGAGGAGCGGAAGCTGGTGGGGGATGACGGTTGTCATGACGATCAAGTATTATAACCCCAGGGGTTATAGCATGATATGGAGCGACATCATCGACATTGAGTGGTTGGATCGCAAACTTCAGAAGTCCTGCGCGAGTGACAAGGACGGGAAGCGCCACTTCGGCGACGACCAATGGAAGGTTCTGAAGCGGCGCCTCTTTGCACTCGAAGGAGCGCCGACGCTCGCTGCCCTGACCGGCGCGCCGGGAAACCTCCATCAGTTGTCGGCAGACCGCGCCGGCCAGTTCGCTCTCGACCTGCGCGGGTCGTATCGGCTGGTCTTCGCCCAGAACAACGATCCGCTGCCGCTCCTCGCCGACGGCGGGATCGATCGCACGCTCGTAACCAAGATCAGGATTACGGAGGTCGTTGACTACCATGGCCGCTGAGCAGACCACCTGGCAGCGCGACTGGACCGTCGCGCCCGGTGAAATCCTTCTCGAAGCTCTCGAAGAGCGCGGGATGTCGCAGTCCGAGCTCGCCCGGCGGATGGGCCGACCGACGAAGACAATCAACGAGATCGTCAACGGCAAGGCAGCGATCACGCCCGACACGGCGATCCAGCTCGACCTGGCCCTCGGGATCGGTGCCTCGTTCTGGAATGGCCTCGAAGCGGCGTATCGTGCTGACTTGGCGCGCGTCCGAGCAGAGACCGACATGGCCACCCACGCCTCGTGGGCCGGCGCCTTCCCACTCAAAGACCTCGTCAAGTACGGTCTGATCGACGCCGGGACCACGAAGGCCGGAAAGGTCGCGGCACTCCTTCGCTACTTCGGCGTCAGCAACCCCGACGCGTGGAACAGTCAGTGGGCTGGCGCGGCAGTAGCGTATCGGTCCTCGGCAGCGTTCGTAGCGTCTCCGCACGCCTCCGCAGCCTGGTTGCGGTGGGGGGAGATCGTCGCTGCGAAGATCGAGACGGCGCCCTTCGACGCTCAGCGATTCCGGGATGTTCTCGCAGAGATTCGCGAGCTGACGCGGCGCGACTTCCCGATGGTCCGAAAGCGAATCGTTGACCTGTGCGCCAGCGCAGGCGTTGCGCTCGTCATCACCCCCGAACTCTCCGGCACGCATCTCAGCGGCGCCGCACGCTGGCTCGCTCCCGACAAGGGGATCATCCAACTCAGCCTCCGCTACAAGACGGACGACCAGTTCTGGTTCAGCTTCTTCCACGAGGCGCGACACCTCCTGGGCAAGAAGATCGACCACGTCGATAGCTACGACAAGCCCGAGCCCGAGGGCGAACTCGATCCCGCCGAAGACGAGGCCAACCGCTTCGCGCGCGACACGCTCATTCCACCCGACGGCTACGTCACGTTCGTGGCGGCCGCGAACTTCTCGCAGGATGCCATCCGCGCATTCGCTGAGGAGCAGAACATCGCTCCGGGAATCGTCCTCGGTCGACTGCAGCGCGACGACCACGTCGCGGCGTCAAAGTTGAACACCCTCAAGAAGCCCATCCAGCCCGCGGTTGGGGCGTAGGCGCCACGCTGCCGGCTCAGCAGCAAGGGCGCCGTATCGCGCGCGCGTCACCTTGCTTGTGATCGAATCATCGAGAATCGACCCATGAGGGCCACTCCGGAGAGCACATGAACGACACCTTCAAAGACATCGAGAAGCTAGAGGCCGATCTCTGGGAGGCTGCGGACAACCTCCGCGCGAATTCCAAGCTGACGTCGAGCGACTACTTCATGCCGGTGTTGGGGGTGATCTTCCTCCGCCATGCGGCAAACCGCTTCGACGCCGCGCACAGGCAGATCGAGGCAGACCAGGCCACTGGGCGAATGCCGAACCGAAAGCTGCTTCCGGCCGACTACCTGAGCCGACGCGCGCTCTGGCTGCCAGAACAGGCCCGATACGACTGGATCATGAATCGTGCCGCAACGAGCGGCACGGATCTCGCACAGCTCATCACGGACGCGATGATCGCGATCGAGGCCGAGTTCGAGCCTTTGGACGGCGTCCTCCCAAAGGATTTCGCGATCTTCGAGCCGGTTGTTCTCGAAGACCTCATGCGGCTCTTCAACAGCGAGCAGATCAGGCAGGCGACCGGAGACGTTTTCGGTCGCATCTACGAGTATTTCCTGGCGCGGTTCTCGATGCAGAAGGCGCACGACAACGGCGAGTTCTTTACGCCGTCCTCGATCGTGGAGACGCTCGTTAACGTGATCGAGCCAGATCACGGCATCGTCTTCGATCCCGCTTCAGGGTCAGGTGGCATGTTCGTCCAGTCCAGCCACTTCATCGAGCAAGAAGGAGCAGATACCGCCAAGCGGGTCGTCTTCTACGGGCAAGAGAAGAACCGAGACACCATCGCCATCGCCAAGATGAACCTCGCCGTCCACGGACTTGAGGGCAAGATCGCCGAGGCGATCACGTACTACCAAGACGAGCACAACCTCGTAGGCGAGTGCGACTTCGTCATGGCCAATCCGCCGTTCAACGTCGATCTAGTCGACGCAGAGCGCATTAAGACGGACCCTCGCCTCCCGTTCGGGCTGCCTGGCGTCAACAAGCAGAAGAAGGTCAGCAACGCCAACTATCTCTGGATCTCATACTTCTGGAGCTACCTCAGCGACAAGGGACGGGCAGGCTTTGTGATGTCGTCGCAGGCCTCCAGCGCAGGGCACGGAGAGCGCGAAGTCCGGCAGAAGATCGTCGAGACGGACGGCGTCGACGCGATCGTCTCCATCCGATCAGGATTCTTCTACACGCGCGCGGTCCCGTGCGAGCTGTGGTTCTTTGATCGCAACAAGCCAGCGGAGCGCAGCGACAAGGTGCTGATGCTTGATGCTCGCAGCGTCCACCGAAAGGTCACTCGGAAGATCTACGATTTTTCATCCGAACAACTGAAGAACCTGACGGCGATCGTGTGGCTACCGAGGTCAGCAGGAACGCTTCCTCGGACTTGTTCGGGAGTACATCCGCCGGCTCTGTGACGAGAACCGAGAACTCTCCGCTCCCCTCGCAGCTTTCTCCGAGAGGCTTCAGGAGCTGCGACTGGAACTGCAAGACCTCAGGCCGCGGTCAGATGACGGTCCTCTCCGAGAAGTCAGAGCCGAGCTCGATAGCGCTAGCTCAGCGTACGCGTCCGACCGCGAGGCGGCTCTTGCGGCCGTCGCGAAGTTTGTCGCGGCGTACGCGTCGACCTTGCCCGAGACTAATGCCGACCAAAACCTCGCGCGGGAGAGTTTTGACCCCATCGCGGGCGCTCTTCGAGGGTTGTCAAAGCAGACAGATCTGCTGTTCCAGTTGACCTCTCGTGCTCTTGGACTCACAACCGAGTCGCCGAACGGAGACTACGCGGCCGCGGCTCACCGCAGGCGCATCGCCAACATTCTGAGGGACCTCGACGAGGACCGTCGCCTGGCGGTTGAGCAACTGCGGAGCGCCGTCTACTTCCACAAGCAAATCGCCTGGCTTCAGGACCGCTTCCCTGATGCGGTATTTGCTCCCGTCCCTGGCCTTGCCAACACCGTGAGCCGCGACGAGATCGCCACCGCAGATTGGAGCCTCTCGCCCGCGCGATACGTGGGTGTCGCCCCACCCGAGCCAGACGATGACCTTGACTTCGGGGAGACAATGCGCGACTTGCATGTCGAGCTCGCCGATCTGAACCGAGAGGCATCCGAGTTGGCGACAGCAATCGCCCACCGCTTCGAGGAGCTCGGTCTTTGAGCCTAGCCGAGCCTCGGCCGATCAAGGACTACTGCATTGGCATCTATGACGGCCCGCACGCCACACCGGGCGAGTCGGATGACGGGCCGGTGTTTCTGGGGGTCAAGAACCTCACCGAAGAAGGGAGGCTCGACCTTTCCGAGATTCGTCATGTGTCCGACGACGACTTCCCACGGTGGACGCGGCGTGTCACGCCGCAAGCGGGAGACGTTGTCTTCACGTATGAGGCATCGCTCCACCGTTATGCCCTGATTCCCGACAGCTTCGAGGGATGTCTCGGCCGGCGCGTCGCACTTGTCCGCCCTGATCCAGGCCAGGTAGACAGCAGATACCTGCTCTATTTCTTCCTCTCCTACGCGTGGAGGTCCACGATGGAGAGCAACGTCATGACGGGCGCAACGGTGGATCGCATTCCGCTGGAGAGGTTCCCCGACTTTCCTGTTGCCTTGCCGCCCGTTGGAACGCAAGAGCGAGTGGCGGACGTCCTTGCCGCCTACGACGCGCTTGTCGAGAACAACCGCCGTCGCATCGCGCTGCTCGATCAGGCCGCCAACGAGCTATCTCGCGAATGGTTCGTCCGCTTGCGCTTTCCAGGTCACGAGCACACTCCAGTTGTAGACGGGATCCCCCAGGGTTGGGAGCAGCGACCTCTTGGCGATTGCGTGCGGTTCCGGTCCGGAGGAACACCCAGTAAGCAGCGAACGGACTACTGGGAAGGCGACCTTCCGTGGGTCAGCTCGGGCGAGATGACAGCGACTCGCATCTACGACACCTCGCTCCACCTCTCCAACCAGGGAGCGCAGAACGGCTCTACGGTAGTGCCAGCCGGAACCCTCCTCATTGTGGTTCGAGGTATGTCACTGGCCAAGGAGTGTCGTGTTGCCGTTGCCGCCCGGTCCCTAACGTTCAACCAAGACATCAAGGCACTCACGTGCAAACCGGGGATAGATCCCTCGTTCTTGGCGTACTCGCTTCTCGCCGCCCGTCCCTTCATCAAAGAGCTGGCTACGGAGGCGTCGCATGGCACGAAGAAGCTCGATACGCCTGCCTTAGAGCGGCTACCGATCCTTGTTCCGCCGGCGAGCCTTCAAGCCTCCTTCCGTGAAGTCGTCGAACAGCTGGACGCTCTCCGAGACACCTTGCATGCGCACGCCGAGAAACTCAAAGTTGCTCGCACCCTGCTACTCCCACAGCTCCTCAGCGGTGAGGTCGCGCCTTGATGCGTGGAACCGCTCGAATCCTGCGCTCTGACTCCTTGGCCGAACTCTCGGCGGTCGACTCGCCGGCTCACTCGACGGCGCCGCACGAGGGCACGCGCGGGTGATCACCAGCATCAACAGCGAGGACCGCCTGGTCCAGGCGACCTTTGCGGATTACCTCGAGAAGACGCTTCAGTGGGATAGCGTCTACGCGTTCAACGCAGAGACCTTCGGGCCAGGTGGAACACTCGGTCGCACGAACGAACGCGACGTCGTTCTGGTCCGCGACCTACGGGCGGCGATCGACAAGCTGAACGTGATGCTCCCGGACGTCGCCCGCGAACAAGCAGTCGTCAAGCTCACGCAACACGACGCGTCACGTTCGCTCCTGCAACACAACCGCGACTTCTACCGCTTCATCCGCAACGGCGTCCCAGTTGAGTGGCGCGATGACAACGGCAGCGCCAAACACGGCACGGTTCAGGTCATCGACTTCCGCAACCCGGGCGCCAACCACTTTCTCGCGGTGCGTGAGCTGAAGATCCAAGGTCTTCGTGTGCCGCACTACAACCGCCGTGCGGACCTTGTCTGCTTCGTCAACGGACTCCCGATCGTCTTCATCGAACTGAAGGCCGTGTACCGCAACATCCGCGCCGGCTTTGACGAGAACCTCACGGACTACATGAGTCCAACGAGCATCGCCCACGCGTTTCACCACAACGCATTTCTCGTCGTGAGCAACGGTGACCGGGCTCGGTACGGCTCGATCACGAGCCAGTGGGAGCACTTCGTGGAGTGGAAGCGCAACGACGAGAGGGAGAAGGGACGCGTAGATGCAAAGGTCCTTCTCCACGGAATGCTCGAGAAGAGCCGCTTGCTCGACATCGTCGAGAGCTTCATCCTCTTCGACGACAGTCGCGCCGGCGGGACGCGCAAGGTCGTGGCGCGGAACCACCAGGTCCTCGGCGTCAACAACGCGGTCGATTCGGTCATCCGCCAGGAGGAACTCAAGCGCGAGTTCCCAGCCGATGTGCGATTGAAGGAGTACCGCGTCTCACGGGAAGAGGTCGTGGCCCGTGCCAAAGAACGTGCCAGAGACGACCTCCCGCGTGTTGAGCCCTACGCCGACGGCGACCTGCCGCTCGTCGAGCGCGCGCATCCGGACCTCGGCCGACTTGGCGTGTTCTGGCACACACAAGGAAGCGGCAAGTCCTACTCGATGGCTTTCTTCGCGGAGAAGGTCCGCCGTGTCGTTCCTGGCAACTTCACCTTCGTCGTGATGACCGATCGCGACGACCTCGACGATCAGATCTGGCGGACGTTCGTTGGCTGCGGGGTCGCTGACGAGAACACGCCGCGCGCCGGCTCAGGAAAGGACCTGAAGGGGCTACTCATCGAGAACCACCGCTTCGTCCTCAGCCTGATCCACAAGTTCAACCAGCCCGTAACCGAGCCGTATAGCGAGCGGGACGACATCATCGTGATCTCCGATGAGGCGCACCGAAGCCAGGCCGGCAAGTTCGCGCGCAACATGCGCCTGGCTCTTCCGAATGCCTCGTTCCTCGGTTTCACGGGCACGCCGCTCTTCAAGAACGATCAGGTCACGCGTCGCATCTTCGGAAGCTACATCTCCAGGTACGACTTCAAGCGCTCCGAAGAGGATCAGTCGACCGTCAAACTCGTGTACGAGAACCGAGGCGAGAAGCTGGGCCTAGCCCGCCTCGACCTGAACGACCGGATCGCGGAGAAGATTGAGGAGGCCGAGCTCGATCCCGATCAGACTGTTCTGCTCGAGAAGTTGCTCGGCCAGGACTACGAGGTCGTCACCGCAGATGAACGGCTCGACAAGATCGCCGACGATTTCGTCGAGCACTGCGCGACGCGCTGGGACGCAGGCAAGTCTCTTTTTGTCTGCATCGACAAGCTCACTTGTGCGCGCATGTTCCAGCGTGTCCAACCGCGTTGGAACTTCAAACTCAACGAGCTCAAGTCCGAGATCCCGAAGGTCGAGGCGGCTCTCGCGGGTACCTCCGATGACCTAGAGCGGGAACGGCTTCAGAGGCAGCTCGTGCAGCTCCGTGGCCAGGCGGACTGGATGGAGCCAACGGTCATCGAGATCATCATCAGCGAAGCGCAGAACGAAGTACGCGACTTCGCGAAATGGGGCTTCGACATCATCCCGCACCGCGTGGTGATGAAAACGGGCTTCCAAACGCCAGACGGAAAGCGAATGGGTGTCGAGGACGCCTTCAAAGATCCGAGCCATCCGTTCCGGGTTGGGATCGTGTGTGCGATGTGGCTGACCGGATTCGATGTGGAATGTCTCAGCACGCTCTACATCGACAAGCCGATGAAGGCTCACAACTTGATGCAGGCGATCGCGCGTGCGAATCGCGTGTTTCCCGGCAAGGACTGCGGCGTGATCGTCGACTACAACGGGATGCTTAAGAGCTTGCGCCAAGCGCTCGCGCAGTACGCACTTGGAGACGACGCAGATGACGACGGCGACGAGCTCGTGGCGCCGATCGAAGAACTCGTCGCCTCGCTCCTCGACGCGATCGAGGCCGCGGAGGACCACCTCAAGAAACTTGGGTTCGATCCCGCCGGTCTGATCGGCACGACTGGCTTTGCGCGGATCCAAGGTTTGCACGACGCCGTCGATGCGGTGCAAACGACCGACGAGGACAAACGCCGTTTCGAGATCATGGCCCGCCACGTCTTCGCCCGCTTCAAGACCCTCCTCATGGAGCCAAGTGCCTGCACCTATGCGGAACGCCACGACAACATCGAGGCGATCTACAAGAAGCTCGAGGAGAAGCGCGACACGGCCGACGTGACGCAACTCCTCAAGGAGCTGCATCGCATTGTCAACGACGCGATCCGCACTCAGGTTCCTGGCGACGACCAAGCCGAGGGGCTCAGGGTGGATCTCAGCGCGATCGACTTCGACAAGCTTCGCGAGGAGTTCGCGACCAAGGTCCGGGGCAAGAACATCGCGCTGCAGGACATTCGCGCAGCCGTTGAGGAGAAGCTTGCTCAGATGCTTGCGAGCAACCCGCTCCGCATGGACTACTACCGCAAGTACCAGGAGATCATCGCCGACTACAACCGAGAGAAAGACCGCGTCACCGTCGAGGACACGTTCGTGAAGCTGGTCCAGTTCGCGAGGAGTCTCGACGCCGAGCAGCAGCGCGCTGCTCGAGAAGGACTCACCGACCGGGAGCTTGCGCTGTTCGATCTGGTCTTCAAGGACGAAATCTCGATGCGAGATCGCGAACGGCTCAAGCAGGCCAGCAAGAACCTGCTCGCGTCGCTGATCGAGCTGCTCAAACCGATGGCCGATTGGACCCAAAACACATCGACGCAGGCTGAAGTAAAAGTGTTCATTCTTGACACGCTTTGGCGTGAACTCCCGAGACCGCCGTTCACGGAGGAGGACACCGAAGCGGCGGCCAGCCGCGTGTACGACTTCGTCTGGCAGCTCGGCGCTAGTCACGAGCCGCTGGCGGCCTGACGCGAGCCGCGACCGGTGGTCTCCGTGTCCGGCTTCTGGCGCGGGCGAATGGGGCGTGCCCCTAGGTGCAGAAGGCGCGGCGTCGTTTGGATGCGTGAAGGAAGCGACCTGCCGGCGCCCTGGTGACGGCTGCTAACGCTCGTGCTGGATCGCCCTGGAGCCCTTGCTGCGTTATGCCCCGTCTGGTCCGCACTAGGTCGTCGCTACTCCTCCGTGGATTGGCGCGAGCGCTGATCGTGAGCCCCCGCTATTGCTGGGGATTTCGCGTTAGTGCGGACTTGGCCGGAGGATGTCCGTAGTCCGCACTAAGTCGGCTGCAGTGTTTGACCCCCCGCAAGTGAAATGTCCCGTCGTCACAGGCTATTGCGGAGTAGATAGTGCGGAGTTGGGTCACGTTTGGACCGGAGACTTGGGTAGGTGCGAAACCGCGGCCTCCATCGCCGTCGGATCGCCGCATCAAGAGCCGCTACGCACTTGCCCAGCGGGGAGCTAATTGGGGTTGCATACGCCGCTGAGCGTGTTAACGTGCAAGCTCTCGATTGATGGCTTGCTCTAGTGGAGCAACCCCCTCGCACCGACGAGGACCCGAGACGCAGTACATAGCCAGGACGTTTCTCCGAGATCCGGCCGGGCGCTCGAGAAGACGAAGAACCGCATCGAGCGAGACTGGTGCTGTGCGCCCTGAGTTGCTCGCTGGGATCTCTCTGATCTGTCGCTAGCGTTCTCTTGACGGTGTTGCCGTGGCCTTGCCTCGGGTGCGCATCGGGTCTCGGTTCTCGGCTTCCGTCAACCGTCAACCGTCTCGTTCGCTCACCGACCCCGCGCGCGTCCCCGACGTTGCACCCCGGTTCTCAGGCACGAGCGTGCGCGAGCCTGCGGCGCGCTCGGACGGGGGACCTTCGCCGGTCTGCCCGAGCGAGCACCCACAGAACGAGAGGAGGTTCCATGGGCTGAGCGCGACTCGACGCCCGATGACGTCGGGTGAACCGAACGTCCCTACAAACACGTCGACCCCGAGGTGATGTCTCGGGGCCGGCGACAAGCCTCGAAAGGAGGCTCCATGATCAGAAGGAACCGTAGCACTCGCTCGGGCGGCATCGCGCTGCTCGAGCGTCCCGGCCCGCAGAGGAGGCGCGGAGGCATCGGCGTACGCCGGACGATCCGCGCAGTCGCGCGGCTGGCGCGTTCGTGGCGCCGGCTGGCGCACGTGCCGACACTGATGCAGGTGCGCGCGCTGGCGCACTTCGACGGGCGCGAGCCGTGCTCGTACCTGCTCGATCCGGCGGTCAACTACGTGCCCGAGCTCCCGCTCGGGGGCGAGGATCCGCTCGGTCGGCACGCGTTGTGCTTCACCGGCCGCCACCCCGACAGCGGGCGGCGGTTCGAGCTGGTGACGCTGCCCGACGGGTGCGCGTTCGACCTGCTCGGCATCAGCGGCTGATC
>OCTA010001278.1_pt1 | contig 23191 bp, 21 predicted proteins | sample 1538991 | NCBI WGS metagenome assembly OCTA01 (sample SAMEA3539302, study PRJEB22396) | soil metagenome | biome: tundra; feature: field; material: soil | place: USA | collected 2010-05 | depth 0.15 m | reverse complement strand
GATCCGAAGCGCGCCTCTCTTGGCGCTGAACGAAGTCGAGGATGTCGAAACGCTTTGATGTGCAGACCCATTTTCAGCCTTCTCAGGCGCTGAGTCGCGGCCCATCAGGGTTTTCGGTGCAGTAGCTTTCGTCTGAGACCCGGCCAAAACTCGGACGCCATGTTGCTGGCCAAATCAAACCCGAGTTGGAGAGAGCCCTCGGAGAGTCCGAGGCGCACCGTGTTGAGCCGGCCCGGATATCACTCGTCCGCAAGATAGGCCGCTCCATAAGCGCCGATCTGCACGGAACACTTGCCGTTGCTGTAGATCAGGTTCCGAACAGTGCTCCGACGCCAGCGGTCACCGCCATGGCTAGAGCGCCCCAAAAAGTGACGCGTAATGCGCCCACGGTCACGCCTGCACCTCCAGCGCGCGCAGCCAGTCCGCCCAGAAGAGCCAGGAACAACAGTGATGTTCCGGAGACAACGGGAATCAGAGTTGCCTGCGGGACTACGCCTGTGACCACGAGAGGCAGCGCTGCTCCGACGGCGAAGCTGGCGGCCGATGCTAACGCAGCTTGAATCGGGCGCGGCTTGAGCTTGACAGAGATGCCGAGTTCGTCTTGGGCATGCGCACCTAAGGCGTCATGAGCCATCAGTTGCTGTGCGACCTGTTTAGCAAGCTTTGGGTCGAGGCCGCGGGCGACGTAGATCGCCATCAGTTCCCTGTGCTCGCCCTCGTTGTCTGTCTTCAGTTCCGCGCGTTCCAGCTTGAGGTCGGCGCGTTCGGTGTCGGCCTGTGAGTGCACAGATACGTACTCACCTGCCGCCATCGACATCGCCCCAGCGACCAGGCCGGCGACCCCCGCGACCATCACGTTGCTGTGAGTCGCACGCGCAGCCGCGACGCCCAGCACCAGACTCGCGGTCGAAAGAATCCCGTCGTTCGCACCCAATACCGCCGCGCGTAGCCAGCCGATGCGTCCGGTGCGGTGTCGTTCCCTTTGGGGTTCAGGCACTCTTGGTTTCCCTTGGTCCTTGAAGCTCACCCGCCAGCCTTACGGAGGTCGCCAACCAACTGAATCTTTCGTCAGCTACAGTTGGACCGTAATCGCCAGTCCAACGCCCGGATACGAGCGGTCATAAAGGTAGTACCCGTTGTCATAAGCAATGTAAAGGTCGTCGCTATCGAACCAGTTTTCTGCCCAGGATTCCGGGTAGGGATCCACGAGCAGGAACGAAACGCCGCCGTACTCGAAACGGGGATATCCCATGTAAATGGTTGGGAGAGCATGCATCCGGAACCAGTGTTGATACCCGAAATAGAGATCAAAGCTGGCCTGAGGAATGTAGGAGCCGCCGTAGCCTCCACGTTGTGCCCAGTTGCGATGCTGGCTTCCCCACTGGTGAGCACGATCCCCCTGCCATGTACTCTGCCCCTGCCACGCGCCCTGCTGTTGCCATCCCCGCTTCTGCTGCCACGCGACTGCTTGCTGCTGCGCACGCTGCGGTTGCTGCTGCTGAGCCTGTGGAACTCGCTGCTGCTGTGGTTGCTGTCTCGGAGCCTGTTGCGCCTGCTGCTGTTGTTGCGGTCGCTGTTGCTGAGGCTGTTGGGCCCGCTGCTGTTGCTGCGGTTGCTGTTTCGGAGCCTGTCGCGCCTGCTGCTGTTGCTGTGGTCGTTGTTGCTGAGGCTGTTGGGCCCGCTGCTGTTGCTGCGGTTGTTGTTTCGGAGCCTGTTGCGCCTGCTGCCGTTGCTCTGGCCGCTGTTGCTGAGGCTGTTGGGCCCGCTGCTGTTGCTGCGGTTGTTGTTTCGGAGCCTGTTGCGCCTGCTGCTGTTGCTGTGGCCGCTGTTGCTGAGGCTGTTGGGCCCGCTGCTGTTGCTGCGGTTGCTGTTTCGGAGCCTGTTGGGCCCGCTGCTGTTGCTGCGGTTGCTGTTTCGGAGCCTGTTGGGCCTGCTGCGGTCGCTGTTGCTGAGGCTGTTGGGCCCGCTGCTGCGGTTGCTGCGCCTGTTCCTGAGGGTGCTGTTGTTTCTCGTTCTGCGCGTACATAGGGACCAACGTCCCGAAAAGCAGAAACAGGGCAGCCGTGCTATTGACTCGAATGAACTGCATGGTGTAATCGTCTCCCTAACTTAAAGTCGCTATTGGGTGTGCACGCAGACGACCAGTCCGCCTTAACTTCTGCTCCACGGCCTCTGCCAATTCCATGTCGGCCTGGTCTTGTGCACCGTCCCATACGGGATGATTGGGCGAAGAATAAAGCGGATGCAACTGTGGGGCGGCACCGCCTTCGATGTATTGATCGCCTATGGCATGTGCCCGCCAGCACCACGACCGGCTTCCCTCTTGCACAGGGCGGTCCTGCTTCTCGTTGAAGAAGAATCTAGCCTTCCATGTCCGATCCGGAGGAACTGGTCGTGGCGGATGAACTTCCTATTTCTTGGTTTCGTAAGCGACGTATTCTGTCTTCTCTTGGGCAGGCGTCTCGCCGCGATTCGTAACCACCGCTGGTGCCCTCTCCGTCGGCTTGTCCGTCGTCCCATAGTCGGCGGAAGTTTCTGAGGCGGAGGAGATATTCCGGGCTCCAGTATTTTTGAGGGCTGTCTTCGCCCGATTACACCAGTCCTGATTGTCGCAATGAACGGACAGGAGAATGCCGCCATGCCTGATTCTGCCGGCGTACCGCTTGGCCACATATTCCGTCAGGCCCGAGCCGGCCAGCAATCCCACGATCCAACCCAGGGCCCCGCCAGCGCCGGCGCCAGCCAAAGCAGCCAGCACTGGTCCAGCCGCGACGAGCGGCACTAAAGCCGCGATGGTCACAGTCTGAATGGAGCAGAACCAAGCCAATGCGGCGCCAACCACCGCACACACTGCCGCTCCCGCCGCCGCGCCCTCCAAGGCCTTAGCCCGCTTCACAAGCGCGAAATCCTTTGAACCCTGGTTGTCGGACGACAGGACCGAGATGTCCGTCGTCCGATACCCTGCTTTATGCAGGACGTTGACGGCATCCGAAACGGTTGTGCGATCCGGGTAGATTCCTATTACCGATGTGTTTCTTGCCATTTGCTATTCCTCCTTTTGGAAGTGTCGTATTTGTGTCTGTGCACGAGCCGGGCCAAGCGCCGCAGGCTAACCTTCTGCGAAGATGCTGGGTTAGGACGGTGCCACGTAAGTGCAGAATCTGCCTTTGAGGATGCACATTTCGCTGGGGCCAAAGAGCGCATGGGCAACTCGGCCCAGACTCGTTCTACAAGCCTCTTGGATTCGAACGGCGGTCAACGTGCCATAACTTAAGCCAAGCCGGGAAACCGGAAGCAGCAGGAGGAAACATGAATTGGGACCAGATTGAAGGCAGGTGGAAGCAGTTCACCGGCTCTGCCCGCGAGCGCTGGGGGAAACTCAATGATAACGATTGGGAAGCGATCGCCGGCAAGAAGGATCAGTTGGTTGGGCGCATTCAGGAGCGGTATGGAGTGGCGAAGGCGGAGGCTGAAAAGCAGGCCGATGAATGGTCGCGGGCGCTGAAGCAACACGGGCGCGAAAGCTCCGCTGCCACCCGCCTTTAGAGTAGTAGGAATCGCCCGACTGGGCTAAGGAATATGGACCTATGAAGCCGACCCAAGCTCGAATCGCGACTTTATGGTGCCGGTTGATGCACAGCGAGCCAATGTGGCCCTCGCACGGCGAGTATGAGTGCCGGACGTGCGGGCGGCGGCATCGAGTGTGCTGGGAACAACCGGTGCCCGCGCCGCGTGCGCAGGCATTACAGCGCGGAATGCTGGCTCAAAGCGCCTCGGTGACCGCAAGTGAATCGAGGATACAATGTTCATACCAGTAGCCTTGGCCGTTCTTGTGCTGTTGAGTCTCATCCTGTCGTTGATTCCTTGTCCCGGCACCGCCACCCGGACACATTAGCTACAAACGGTCCGTGCCCACCAGTCGGTCCTCCCGAAAGCCCGTCCATCTTCGTCTTCCGGATTACAACGTACCCATATCTCTCCATGCAAAAGTGCTGGACTTTCTGAAACTGCTACCGACCCGTCTGGCCTTCGGATTGCTGAACATCGGAGTGAATTTACGAAGTAACCTTTCAATTTGCCCTCTGCTGCAGCCGGCGGGTGGAAAGAGAGTGGGCGATAGCAACGGCGTGCTTGCGGGAGCCGATATTAGATTCTCTATACTTTACTGCCGCTCACTCGACTTCCTGCTTGTTTGCTGCTGCAGAGGTTTTTTTTGCTTTGAATATTCATAGTGATCTCTCCGGGGATCGCGATTGCGGTAGCCATCTGGCGTTCCTGGCGTAGGAATCATAGGACGTGGACCTCACCAGGATCGACTTAGCTCAACATTCCAGGCGGACCGACGCCGCATCCCAGCCCGAACCTGGGCGAGCCGCATCGGCAGAAGCTCTTGGTGGTCAATGAGCTTCTCCGATGCGGTTTTTCTTTTGGGGAACGGATTTCAGGTCGGGTGGAAACTGCCCGATTCGCGGCAGTTCCTGCGTGCCGTGCGGCAATAACTGCATGGGTCGATCACTTCCGTGGTAGGACTGGCTTCTGGAGCTTCTCAGCTTTGCCGCTGAGCCCCGTTTCCCTCAAGGTATGGCAAGCACGGGCCTGAACGACACAAGAGTCGGGCCCTCCGCATGGTAATGTGCCGATGGACCTTGGAATGCTTCTTGTCCATCGTGTGCTGCCAGCCAGCCGAGTCTTGCAGGCATGGTGCCCGACAGAGCGAAGGGCCGGCCGCACATGTATCGAGATCAAAGGAGAAGAAACAGATGAGTGTCTTGAAAACAGCAGTATCGACGGTGTTTTGCCTGGCGCTGGCGGGCGTGGTATTCTCGCCCGGCGCAAAGGCGGACGAGTGGAACAACAAAACCGTGATAACCTTCAGCGGGCCCGTAGAGATTCCGGGAGTCCATCTCAAAGGGTGGGGAGTGTTACCAGCCGGCACCTATGTGTTCAAACTTTTGGACTCGCAGGTCGACCGCCACATTGTCCAGATCTTCAACAAGGACGAAACAGTGGTTTACGCCACCATACTGGCCATTCCGAATTACCGCCTCAAACCGACCGGCAAAACCGTAGTTACTTTCCGCGAGAGGCCGGCTGGGTTGCCAGAGGCACTTCGGGGATGGTTCTATCCGGGCAAGCAGTTTGGAGACGAATTTGTGTACCCGCGGGCAAAAGCAGTTGAGTTAGCCAAGACGGCCAATACAGCAGTTCTCGCCACGACGGCCGATTTGCCTGTTGAGGTCGAAAAGCCGATCTTGACGGTGAGCGAACCGGAAGTAGCACAGTTGCAGCAGGCTCCCGTCGTCGCGGTCCAACCCACTGGAGAAGACGTGGAAATCGCCCAGGTAGTCACTCCTCCGCCAACGCAGGAACCGGTAGTGGCGCAGGCCGAGCCGACGCAGCCGGCGGCGACGCTGCCCGCGACGGCTAGTTCGTTGCCCCTGATCGCACTCTTCGGATTCCTGGCTCTGGGCTTGGCTTGGACCCTCCGATTGGTGCAGAAGCGCCTTTCGTAACGGGCTTGGTCCGGTGACAACATCAGAAGGAAATACAGCTATGAGGAGGAGGCTGTCGAGGGCCGGAAATCATGGCGTAGCGAAAGCTATCGCTTTTCCGGCCCTTCTCTTCCTTGTCCTGGTGGTCTGCGCCGGAGACCGGACTCCACAGATAAAGCAGGATCGCGACTCGGAGTCTTTCCGTATCTCCGTGGATGTTGCCCTCGTGGTGTTGCCCGCTACGGTGATCGACCGGCAGGGGGGCTTTGTCTCCGATCTGGGCGAGCAGAACTTTGAGGTTTATGAGAACGGTGCACCACAGCGCATCCGGCTTTTCAAAAACGAAGACATTCCGGTCACTGTGGGCCTGGTTGTCGACCATAGCTCAACCATGGGATCGAAACTGGCGGAGGTGACCGCCGCCGCTCGCACCTTCGTGCGGTCCAGCAATCAGGAAGACGAGATGTTCGTCGTCAACTTCAACGAGAATGTGTCGCTGGGCCTGCCTCGCACAACCCGATTCACCAACAGCGCCGCCGAACTCGAATACGCGATTACGACCGCGCCTGCCGGAGGCCAGACCGCTCTTTACGATGCGATCGCCAAGGCGTTGGAGGAACTACAGGCGGGCAGCCGGGATAAGAAAGTCCTGATCGTCGTCAGTGATGGCGGCGACAACGCCAGCGCGCGAAGCTTATCCCAAGTAATGAAACTGGCCGAGCAATCGAGCGCCGTCATCTATACGTTAGGCGTATTCGACGAAGAAGATCCGGACCGGAATCCGGCTGTGCTCAAGCGCCTGGCGCTGGCCACCGGAGGCGAGGCCTTTTTCCCGAGCCAACTCAGCGAAGTGGTCGCCATCTGCGGGCGCATCGCGCGGGACATTCGCCATCAATACACGATCGGATATGTTCCGAGCAACCTAACTCGTGACGGTGCTTATCGTGCAATTCGGGTCCGTGCCCGGGCGAACGGCCACGACAGACTGTCCGTGCGCACGCGTGCCGGCTACATAGCCGGCGGCGAACCACGGCTTGACGAGAATGGCGCCAAATGAGGCTCCTAGTTGGGACCCAACCACTCGGGCGGATTCTGAAGTGGGCCCAGCGGGCGCTCCTCGCCTGCGCCGTTTTGCTTTTGGGCTATTGCGGGTTTGCCCTGGGGGACGCCTGGGTTTTCCAGTGGCGCGAGAGCCGGGATCTCGACCGCCTGTTGCGTGTTGAGCGCCTGGCGAGCAAAGGTACTGCTCAAGCGCAATCCTTTGTTTCGCCGAAGGGCCTGATCGGCCGAGTTGAGATTCCACGTCTCTTCTTTTCCCAGGTCGTCGTCGAAGGGATCGACAGAACCACTCTGCGGCGCGTCATCGGACATATTCCCGGCACGGCGCTGCCGGGACAGGCCGGCAACGTAGGCTTGGCCGGACATCGTGATGCACTCTTTCGCCCGCTGAAGGATTTGAGGATAAACGACGAGATTCAGTTTTCAACGCCGAATGGCCATTTCAGGTATAAAGTCGAATCGCTAAGGGTTGTGGACCCAGACGATGTAGCGGTGTTGGCTCCGTCAGCCGTGAAGGCGCTGACGATGGTGACCTGTTACCCTTTCTACTACGTCGGGCCGGCGCCTAAGCGGTGGGTCGTAAGGGCCCGCCAGGTGTCAGCGCAAACGCTGGTACGATCAGGTGTGGAATGATGAAGAGCGGAGTAAGAGTGAAACACGTTTCGGTTGTTAGCGCCGCCCGAATCCTCGTCATTGAAGACAATGGCTCGGACGTCTTCCTTCTCGATCGAGCCCTGCAGCGGCAGGACCTCCGATTTGAACTGGTTCACCTGTCGAGCGGAGGCGAAGCCCTGGCCTTCATCCGCAGACAAGGGGCCTATGCGAATGCGGCAATTCCAAACCTGATCCTGTTGGACTTGAACTTGTCCAAGTACACCGGCGAAGATATCCTGCGCGAGATCCGAAGCGCCACTCACCTCGGCGGCGTTCCGGTGTGCGTATGGAGTTCTTCCCGCTCCCGGCGAGATGAGACTCTGCTCAAGGAGCTCGGCGTTTCCCTGTTTATCACCAAGCCTTCGGGTCTCGATCAATTCATGGAGATCGGCAAGACCATCAAGGATCTGCTAGCGGGGGCCAGCGCTGGCTGACCCCGGCTGGATGCCGCCCTGTCTTCTTTGCGGAGATCGGTGCGCATTTCCTGAGCGAAGGTGATATACCATACCGCCCGCGGCGGCCATTCACGTGCATTGAAGAACTCGAAGAGCGGTTGTGAAGCCATGGTTCGACTGCTTCCCTTATCATGCCCTCAGTAAGGCGGGGAATTGCTTGGTCGCGCCTGCCTTAGACTGGCTCGAAGTTTGGTAACTAGAAAAGGAGAACGCGTTATGGTTCTTAAGGGATTGATCGGATTGGTCTTTGCAGGCGCGCTGGCTGTCAGCCCCGTTATGGCCGAGGTTGTGGTTCGGATCGCGCCGCCTCATTTTATAGTCGAGAGGCGGCCGCCGCCGCCGCCCGGGCGCGAGTATGTCTGGGTCTCCGGGTACCATCGCTGGGATGGCAACGCATATGCCTGGACCCCGGGAATGTGGCAACAGCCTCCGCGGTTGCATGCCCACTGGGTAGCGCATCGCTGGGTTCACCGTCATGGCGGTTGGGTCTTAGTCGAAGGGCACTGGCGATAGGTTCGCTTCACGGCAAACTCTAAAAGCCGCCAGATGGCGCTACTGGCATGTGTTTTAAATCGGCCTGGCTCTAGCGCCGGGCCGACGCAACTCTCGTGGAGGACTCAAGGCGTCGCGTCTGGCTCCGCGACGCTTTCGCCCGGTTGTTCAAGCCAGGCCTGGGGCAACGACGATGATTCGCCTAGCAATCTCGGTGGTGCTGCTCTGCCAGGCGCACCTCTATGCGCAAGGGCCGCAGCCGCCGTGCGGCAAGGGATCCGTTCCGCCCTATCCCGCTCTTGACAGTCCGCCCATCGTAACGTTTTGGAGCGAGTCGGATTTTGGCCACGACTGGAGGCCACCCGCATGCACCGGTTGGTCTGAAGTTGGCTTCTCCACGCTAATCACCACAGTCGCGCGCTTTCGTTATACCTCGGGAGAAGATGGCTTGCTGCGCCATATCGGGGCAATTTCAGAGCTCGCGGGCATGCGCTACTGGTCGACCACTCACAAGCAATGGCTCACATTAATTGTGGACGCCTACGCCTCGATCGGGTCGCGATCTCCTCAACGCCGCGACGACTTCACTCCCGATGAGATGCAGCAAGGCAAGGTGCTCTATCTGGAACAGGTTGACAACCTTTCCGGCAAAGCCATCTATCGAATGCACATTGCAGAGGCTTCGGCGGACCGCCTCGTCTTCGATGTCGAAAATGTCAGCCTCATGCGCTATTTCTTTGTGACGCTCTTCCACCCAGGTGATGTGCAGTCGGTCTATTTTCTGGACCGCGAATCCGACAACACTTGGCGCTACTACAGCATCGCGCGCACCGGACGGAACGCGAGCCGTCTCACCACGGGACATGAGTCCTCCTCGATCAACCGGGCCGTTGCATTCTATCGCTCCCTAGTCGGAATTCCCACCGACCAGGAGCCGCCGGCGGCGCGCTGAAGGCATCAGTCATCAGGAAACGCGCAGCGGTTAAAGGGCTAGTGTCCTGTCTCACAAGTTCGCAACATGATTCCAGAGCTTTGTATCAGGGCACGGCTTCAGCCGTGCCGGCGTGGGATCTACTAAACATGGCCTTTAGGCCCTGCAATAGGGCGATAGCCTCGTGGGATTTTTGTCAACGAACTTTCAGAGATGGGACACTAGCCTTGAGATTCCGAACGCCCGGCCTGTGTCTCATTAAGGGAGAGTCATTCCTGCCGCGGTAAGCGCCGCAGGATGTCGCAGGTCTGAGTCCACTGACTGCAATTGACCGAGTTCTTGAAGTACCCGGGTCCAATCGCTGTCGTTGGTCTTGGTCGAAATGGAAAGGCTCAGGTCGTGGTAAAACGCGAGAACATCACTTCGGAGGTCTTGCGGCACTTCGGTGTAGTGGCCGTCCAACTTGTGTAGCAGCTCGGCGTAAGTGACATCCGTCAGTTTATAGTTTCCCGCCGGGGTGAAGTCCCCCACGTCAAGATTGTCATTCGGCAGCTTAAGAGTGCCCGCATTTTGCTCAGAAAGCAGTTCGCGGTAACGGTCAATCGTCGAATTGAAGCTGGCCATGTACAGTTTTTCAGTCTCGGGCGTCAGCCTCTTGAACGAGAGCGCTCGGAACGGGCCCACCTTTGGCACGATACGGAACAAAGATGCCAAGACTTTCGACCGTATCCCAGGCTGGCTATAGGTGGCGCCCCAGGTCTTTTCGTAGCTGGAACGAGACAGATTATAGAGGAACATCTTGCGCGTGACGCTGGGAGCTTCTTGTCTGATTTCCTGTTTTTTGAGTTGCCAGGCGACTCTCGTGATAGCCGGAAGAACCGACCCGACCGCATGGCGATACGATCCGATGGCGAGATTGACATCCATGAACACTTTTTCCAGCCTCATCCCGTAGGTGTCCTGAAACGCCCGATCAAGCAAGGGCTTGGCCACTTCAAAACCGATGAAGTCTTTATATGCAGCGGGGGCGTAACGGCCCTTGGCCGCCTGATAGACATCAAAAGCGAACTCCGTCTTATAGTGGGCAGCCGGATCGTCGGCATACGTTACCAGTTTTCCGAACTTCAGCTTGAGCTTCGGGTAGAACAGAGGAACTGCCCGGTTAACGGCCAATGGGTGACCATTATTGTCGGCGGCATAGTGCGACAGCGCTCCCAGAGAGAACGCGTATTCATTGAGGTCTTGCGAGTCGCGGATCAGGTTGAGGACGAAATCGCCGCTGCGGACGTAATGTGTCAGATTGCTAAAGAACTTGCTGCCGAAAGGGTAGTACCCCAAATCCTGAATAATGCACCCTCCATAGGCGAATCCGTGCGCTTGCGTCAGCTCGTCTATGGTGGCAGCCGGGAAACGTTTAAGTAGCAGCGGTTTGATCGCACTGTCCCAGGTTGAATCGATAATGGCTTCGTGGGTCAGAACGGAATAGGCAGATGCTGTTGAAACCGATAAAAGAAGCAACAGTCCAAAAGCAGCCGAGGGCCGAAGGCTACGGGGTCGGTTCACTGCTTCGCGTTGTGTCATAATTCTTTTTTTGGTGCCCCTGAGGATGGATGTGGGCACGTTCGTGGCCACTGCTGGCTGCGGGCGCTTTAGCCTGCAGCTTGACCGCACAGAACTCGCTGCCGCTTGACCGAGTCCTGGCCGCGATGGAAGAGCGCTGCGGCGGCACAATCACGTTTGATATCAAAGCAAATCCTGCACGTTTCGTAACAGAATCTGCACCTGCTATGGACGCCACACCTCTGCTACGACTCCCCTAGCCTGCAATAGTCTTCCGAATTCTTTCCACAAACCCTTAGCCTGCATGGCTACGCCTGCCCGTTGCCGGACGAACTAAAGATGGTGCCCGCCGTGCACTACTGCAAAAGGCTGGAGAACCCGGACACTGCGACCGATGCGAGAAATTCGGCGGCTGCCCTGATGGCTCTTCTGAATAACTATTCGGCGCGGGAGCGCTAGGCGAGCGGGAAAAGAACAAAAGGACAACAACAAGATGAAGATAATCAGTGTGTTTTTGACGGTGTGCGGACTCGTGGCGGCCCAGGCGCCGCAGGCTCCAAGTCCAGTTCAGCACTCAACCCAAATCGACGCCGGGATGGCCGCTGGCGCGCCTCCTGTCTATCGCATCACAGTGGTAGCCCGAACCACCAAGGCCATTAACTACAATCACCGCAGCGGATCGACGGAAATCGGTTTCCGCGGTACGGCGCTCTTACCCGATGCCCGCGGCGAGGCCAAGGTGGAGAGCAGGCAAGGCGTGATCAGGATCGACGCACGCATGGATAGGCTGCAGCCCGCCACGAAGTTCGGTCCCGAGTACCTGACTTACGTAATGTGGGCCATCACTCCCGAGGGCCGTGCCACCAACGTTGGCGAAGTGCTCTTGGATGGAGACAAGACCAAGTTGGATGCCACCACGGAGTTGCAGTCGTTTGGCTTAATCGTAACCGCGGAACCTTATTTCGCGGTAACTCAGCCCAGCGACGTGGTCGTCATGGAAAATTTCGTCAGGCCGGATACGACCGGCACGATTGAACAGGTCGACGCGAAGTACGAGCTCTTACAGCGAGGCCAGTACACCTTGAACGTCAACCCGGCCGAGATCGCGCCCATGCGGCTGGAATCGAAGGTGCCATTGGAGTTGTACGAAGCGCGCAATGCCGTCCAGATCGCACGTTGGACCGGTGCTGAGAGGTACGCCCCCGAAACCTTCCAAAAGGCCGTCCAGGGCCTGGAGAATGCCGAAGGCTATCTCACGGGTAAGGCCGGAAAGAAGCCCATTGGCACGGTGGCGCGTGAGGCCGTTCAAATGGCCGAAGACGCCCGGATCATCACGGTAAAGAAGATCGATGAGGAGCGGCTGACCAACGAACGCCTGGCCGGGGCGGACCGTGAAGCACGCGCTGAAAGCGCACGCCTTGCGGCACAAGCCGACGCCGCGCGAGTCGCACGGGACGCCGAGACGGCGCAGGTTGCCGCACAGACCGAAGCGGACCGCGTGAAGCAAGAGAACATTGCGAAGATGGACGCTGCTCAAAATGCAGCGGACCTGGCAAAGCGTGACCACGCAGCGCAGATGGCTGCGGCGCAGACCGAAGCCGATCGTCTGAAACGCGAGAACGACGCTAAGACGACCGCCGCCCAAACCGAAGCGGACCGGCTTAAAAAGGATAGCGATGCGCAGATGGCTGCGGCGCAGACCGAAGCCGATCGTCTGAAACGCGAGAACGACGCACAGCGAGCTAGTACCCAGGCGGAACTGGATCGCGCGGCTAAGGAGAAGACGCAGGCAGAGGCGGAGAAGACGGAACTTCGAGCTCAGCTCCTGGCGCAATTCAACGCCGTTCTACAGACCAGGGATACAGCGCGTGGTCTGATCGTGAACATGTCGGATGTCCTCTTCGATACCGCCAAGTATTCGTTACGGCCTCTGGCGCGCGAGAAACTGGCCAAGGTTGCCGGCATCGTCTCCGGGCATCCGGGTCTTAGGCTGGATGTGGAAGGTCACACGGATAGCGTCGGCGGCGACGAGTACAATCAGCAGCTCTCCGAACAGCGGGGCGGGGCAGTGCGTGATTACCTGACCCAGCAAGGAATGCCGGCGAGTTCAGTCACGTCGAAGGGCTTCGGCAAGACTCAGCCGGTGGCTTCCAATAACACCGCGGCGGGCCGGCAGTTGAATCGCCGGGTCGAGATAGTGATCTCCGGTGACGTGATTGGCACGGAGATCGGCACGCCGATCGCAGCAGCGCGGTAACCGCAATTAGACGCGATGCGGGGGAAGAACTTGGCCCCCGCATCTGCCGTAACTGCGGAATGACTTTACTAAGCCTGGATTCCGAAGTCGGCTTCGGCGAAGTTGTATTCCCACAGCGGAAGACCAAGAAAAAGTAAGTCTTGTATCAGGGCACGGCTTGAGCCGTGCCGGAACGTGATGAAGCTGATGGGCTTTAGCCCCTGGCCCGGCAGACAGGGGCTAAAGCCCTCCGAGTGCGCGCTGTCGGTGGCACGGCTCAAGCCGTGCCCTGATACAAGGCGTCCAGCTTCGGAATTCAAGATAAGTTGGGTCAGTTTCCGCCGTTACCTGAACTTGATGCGGCGCAGCGCAACGGCGACCATGTGCAGCAGCATCCAGCCGTGGCTCCAGCGCTGGATATTGGTTTCGCCATAAGTGCGCGCGCCATAGCGCACCGGCATATCGGAGATTTTCAAATTGAACCGCGCGGCGCCGAAGATCAGGTCGAAATCGCCAAAGGGATCGAAATCGCCCAGCCAGGAACGGTTCTCTGCGATCACCTCATAATCGTGGCGGCTCAGCACTTTGGTCCCGCAGAGGGTGTCCCGGATGCTCTGCCCGAGCAGCCAGCTAAACGCCTGGCTGAAAAACTTGTTCCCGAGAAGGTTGAAAAAGCGCATGGCCTGGTCCTGCATGGGGTAAACCAGGCGGACGCCGTTGATGAAATCGCCGCGGCCGGCCAGCCACGCTTCGTAAAAGCGCGGCAGATCCTCGGGCGCAACGGTGAGGTCGGCATCCAGGATCATCAGGACGTCGCCGGTGGCTTGCGAGAAGCCCAACCGCACGGCGTCGCCCTTGCCCTTGCCGGTTTGGCGGAATAGCCGGGCGGGGTAACCAGGGCGGCGGGCGATTTCGTTTTGCACGGCTTGGTAGGTGCCGTCCTGGGAGCCGCCCTCGACCACGATCAGTTCGGTGCCGGAACCCATCTGGGGAAGGCGGTCGAAGATGCGCGGGATATTCCCTTCCTCATTTCGCGCCGCCACAATCACGCTCACGCTGGCCTCGCGATCGGGCTGCGCCTCGGGCCGCGGGCGAGCCACCAGCACGTTGGTGATGGCCAGGTATGAAAACGGCCACAGCCGCACCAGGTAACGGTTGGCCAAGGTGCCGGCGAGAGGCACGTGCACCGGGCACATCAGTTCGCGGGAATGCCGGATGACTTCAAAGCGCGACAGATAGAGTAGGTTGGTCACATCGCCAACCGTCAGCCAGTTCTGCGGCAGCAGGCGCTTCGCCAGGCCCAGGGTCTCGGCGATGCTGCGCGGGCCTTCCCACAGGCTGCTGTAGAAGTTGAGGAAGATCCGCGTTGCCGGATGGCAATGGTCCGCGATGCGCGCCAGCGCCGCCTGCACATCCCAGAGGTCGTTGATCAGGTCGGAGCAGATGATGGCGTCGAACTTCTCGCCGAGGTCGAAATCGTGAGCGTCGGCGGTCACGAAACGAAGTTCGGGATGGCGCTCCCCGGCCAGCCTCACCATCTCGGCGGAAAAGTCGATACCCACTCCGAACGACGGGCGCAACGACGCCAGCAGATCGCCAGTGGCGCAGCCTATCTCGAGCACGCGCGCCCCCGGCGGGATGGCGAAGGCGAACCAGCGCTCGAGTTGGGCGCGATAGTAGCGGCGCAACGGCTGCCAGCGCTGGATCTGGCGGGCGAATTCGTCCCAGAATTCCCTGCGTTGCTCGGTGTACTTGGATTGTTCGGGGTTTACCATCGCGATGATAGTTTGGGACGGGCAAGGGCCGGGCATGCCCGGCCGCAACGCGCGCGGCTACTTCTTCTTGGGCGCCGTCGGCGGCTTCCATTTCCAATATACGGCACAATCCTGGCCTTTATCCTCGAACTTCTTGTCAAAAGCGGCGGGAACGCCGAGATCGTCCAACGCGTCCGTGTCCTCGCAACTGGCCACTGCGGCGAATCTTCCAGCGGCGATTTGTTTGGTTAATTCCGCCTTGGGAAAGATGTGCAGCCGCTTTTCCATCTCGGGTTTCAGTTGAAGCTTGTGCGAATCGTCGTGCTCCATGCCGGAGGGAGGCGTGCGCCGAGTCAGGAAGTAGATGGACTCATCGGCGAACACGGGCGCGCTGCGCGGCACGACTTGATCCAGCTTGCGGGCGATGTTTGACAGCCGGCCCCACCACGGGGCGCCATCCCAATCGTCGTATAGGTCCCTGGCCAGAGAGATCGCCAGAATCGAGCTCACCAAAACCACCGGCCAGCGCGGCTGCATGGGCCGGGCGAACTGCGACACGATGTAAGCGAGGCCCGCCACGGCGAGGGTGGCCAGGAATGGAAGAGTCAGCAGATAGTAGCGAGCGAACGTGGGATGTGCCGTGGAAATGTGCAGGCTCAGTCCCAGCGCCAGCCAGCCGCACAGGTAGAACGGTGCGCGCGTCGCCCGGTCCCAATTGCTGCGGAAACGAACGAAGAACAGGCCCGTGGCCACCAGGATTGCGAGCAGGATCGCCTGCGGATCGTTGGCCCATGCGGTGAGCACATCGGCATCGTGTTTGGTGGCGCCGTCCCAGGCCACCTGACGGTACAGCAGGTGATACTCAATGAGGTCGAAGCGCACCACGCGCGCCGCCCGCAGCACCATCGGCACAAACGGCAGCAGCGGAAGCGCCGCCCCACCCAGGAAACCCGCCAGCTTCGTCCATCGCGCGCCGGCGCGATTGTAGACTAGCAGCCACACCAGCAGAATCGGCACCGCGGCCGAGCCCAGCAGCGTGGCCCCGGCCGCGGCCACAACGCAAAAACCGGCCGCCGCCGCGGGCCGCCAGCCGCGGTGTTCCACCGCCCACAGCGTCGAGCGATATGCCGCCACCAGAAGGAAGAGGCACAGCGCGTAGCCTTGCCCGATCGTCGAGTAATCCACAAACTGATGGTTGAGACCCGCTACCGCGACCACCGTCAAGGCGCCGGCGAGACGCCAACCGGCTATAGGGAACCGCACGTAAACCGCGTGCGCGGCAAGCAGCACGCCGAAGGCGCCCATCACCCCCGCCACGGCGTGCGCGGTTCGCCAGGTATCGCCGAACAATCGCATCCATCCCGCATTCCAATACGCGTTCAGCGGGGCTTGCGGAAAAAAGAAATCCAGGTAGGGCGTCTTCCCCGCTTTGATAAGCTGCGCGGCAAGCAGGTGGAATCCTTCGTCCCAGGCGAAAGCGAGGGTCTGCGCGTAGACGGCCAGTCCGGCGGTTAAGAGTAGGGCCACCAGTGCAAAGGGCGCCCATGGCCGGCGCCAGATTTTCTTGCGCCGCGGGGTTACCGGCGGCGCCGCGACAGTTTCCGGCGCGCCGGGAGGCTCCGCGAACTGTGGCGCGCTGGCCAGCGGATTGCTAGCTTCCGCCATGGCTCTATTCTCCGCTCCAGATCATACGCGTGTGGTCGCGGTCGGCGGTGTTGCGGTCATCCAGGTATATGGCGCCGGCGCCGGTCCATTCCACCGACCCTGGAATCGGCCAGTCCGTAATCAGGTAGTTGGTTGGATCGGCATCGCCCGCGTCGACGTCCTTGATCCAGACTCGTCCGAAGACCTGGCGAAAAGTTGCCAGAACATTTCGGGCGAAATCGGTTTCGGCGGCGCGGTCCAGGATGACGTTGGCCGCGGTGCGCCCGGAGACGGCGCGCACGTCGGTCAGGAACTCCTGGCTGAGCAACTCGGCGGGAATGGCTTTCCCGGTGTACGCGTCGAGCAGCGTGAAACCGTAATGCACTCCCTGGGCGTGCGCACGCCGCAGCGCGTAACGCGCGGAGACCGGGACGAACCGCACCTTGGCCGGCAGCGGCTGCGGCAAGAAATGCCGCTCGGCGATGTCCAGCACATCCGGGTCGACGTCCACCGCATCCACGCGCTCGACCTCGGGCAGGGCCGAAACGTCTCGGGGAAACGTGAATCCCGCTGCGCCGACCGCCAGCACCAGCGCGCAAGGCGCGGCAGCCAGCAAGCGGTCCGCCTCCAGCACGTACCCAACCGAGGTTTCGCCGGTATCGGCGAAGATGGCGGAAGCGCGTCCGCCGTTCAAATACATGGCGCGCTCCATTCGCCCGCTCGCTCGCCGCTCCTCCACGATGCGAATCGTCTGGTGCGGGCTGTCGAAGCGAAACCGCTGGTTGGCGGGCACCGGCGATCCTAACCCAGCCCGGCTTACCACCGCGAGCGCAGCCGCGCCCGCGGCCACGATCATCCACCTCCGCCGGTGGCTGGCGGTCCAAAGGGCGGCGGCGGCGAACAACAGCCCGCAAATCGCGTAACCGGACGCTCTCACACCGAATTTCGGGAACAGGAAGACGGGTGTCACGATGCCGCCGGCAACGCTCCCGAGCGTGGAGTAGAAGAGCACGCGGCCGGACGCCTTGCCCGCTTTGCCCTCGTCGTTGGTGAGCTCGGCCAGCAGGGGGACCGACTGCGCCACCAGGTATACCGGCACCGCAAACAACAGCGTGGCCGCCGCGCCGATCGCCGGCGCCAGGCTCAATCCCGCATCCAGAAAGCGTTCCAGAAGAGCGGCTTCAAAGGGGAACGAAACCGCGGCATATATGGCGCCCGCCAGAAACAGGTTGACCGTGAGCGCGGTGCGCATGCGCGGGTGGCTCCAACGCGACGACAACTGGCCCCCGTGCCAATAACCGGCGCTCAAGGCGAACAGGATCACGGCCAGCAGCACGCCGGTGAGCGTCATGCTGGATCCGACCACCGGTATGGCCAAACGGATAGCAATCACTTCGACGGCCAGGGTCGAGAAGCCTTCCGCAAAAGCAACCGCCCAAGCCAGCAGCCGGAAAAAAGTGTCCTGCCTGATCATTCGCGCGTCCGAAACCGGGAATTCCACACTTAACATGGCGCAGATGCTCGCCAGAAATCGTAACCGCGTATCGGGAGACGCGACCGTAGGGAGCGGTCACCGTCGCCCGTTCCGGCACAGACCCGCAGAACCGTTCGTGGCGGTGCGCGCGCCACGCCGCCAAAATCCTATGCAGTTCCGAAATACGTACTAAGCTATGTGATGAAATGTCCCGTCTCGCGGTGGTGGCCGTCTGCTTGTGCGGCGTAGCGGCGAATGTCTGGTTCGCGTGGAACCTATTCTTGCCCGGCGCGGCGGGAACCGGGCGCAATGATTTTCTCGAGCTGTACGCAGGCGGGCAACTGGCGGGAAGCCCGGACCTATATAATCAGGCCAGCGTTCGTGCGGCGGAGTTGCGCGCCATCGGCGAGTCCGGGCTTCCGTTCCCGCGTCTGCCTTATTACGCGCTGCTCCTGAAACCGTTGACGTGGATGCCGTACCGCACGGCGTATGCGGTTTGGATCGTCATCCTGGTGGCGGCGTTGGCGGCCTTTGCAATCCTGTGGCCCCATGTCAGTCCCGCCGGCAAATGGATGGTGTGCTGCTGGTCGCTCCCCGCTTGGGTCAGCGTATTCAATGGACAGGATGTGGCGCTGCTGTTGTTGTGGGCGGCCCTGGCGGTCTGGTTGTTGCGCCGCGGAAAAGAGGCCACTGCGGGAGCCGTGCTGGCGCTTTGCGCCGCGAAATATCATCTTGTGGTGCTGGTCCCGCTAGTGATTCTGGCACAGCGGCGTTGGCGCATGGCGGCGGGAGCGGTGGGAGCCGGCGCGGCAATGCTGGCAGTGTCGTTTCTGGTCGCCGGTGCGTCCTGGCCCCGCGAGTATTGGGCGGCGCTGGCGGGTCCTGGAATACAGCAGGCTGTCAGCCGCATGCCAAACCTACACGGCCTGTTGAGCGTCATGCCATTCGGCCTGGCGTTGGAAGTCGTGGCGGCGATTCTGGTGGCCGCTACGGTGTTCCTGGCGGCGCGCCGCACATCCGAATTTGAAGGGCCGCTGGCACTGGCGCTGGTAGGTAGCCTCCTGGTGAGCCCGCATACCTATCTGGCCGATTGCGCGCTGCTGTTGCCGGCGTTGATGATGACCACCGGTGGCGGCGCGGCCGGAAACCGCAGACTGATTTCCGGTGTCGCCCTGGCCACGCCCGTTCCCTGGTTTCTGATGCAACTGCCTTTGCCCCTGCCTACGCTCACGCGAGCGCTGATGGTGGCGCTGGTATACGGAATGGCCGATTCGCTGGGCCTGCGCTGGCCCTGGACCGGCGCGGCCGCCCGAAAGGCCCAAGCCGGCGCAACCGCCGGCAAGACCGGCTGAGGGTATCGAACTCCGACGCAGGCGGGTTCGTGGTTAATTAAGCAGGCGGCGAGGGCCTTACTGCGCCGGCGGCGGCGCCAGCAGCGGCTCTTTCGCGCCGCGGTGGCAGGTGTAGCAGGCGACGTGCTCCTTGCCGTCGGGAAATTGCGGGTTGATCGATCGCACCAACTCGATCATTTTGCGCGCGACCAGCTTGTGATGATTTTCGTCGCTGGCGAAGTCGCCTTGGATATGGCAGAAGGTGCATTCCACGCCCAGAGCGGTGCGGAACGCATGCATGGCTTCATGTATCTCCTCGGGCTTGAGGAGTTGCAGGTTCTTGAAAACGTGCGGCGCCGCCTTGCCACCAACGGGCGGCGCGCCTGGCGGCGCGGTCTGTGGCGCCTGGGCGCACAGCGGGAGCACCATCAGCATCGTGAGTAGAAATCGCATGGAGACATCATACAACGGAACAAGAGCAATCCTATCGGAGCCGCGACCAAACGGAGCGGTCCGCGCGCTGATGACGTAACGAGCCCTGCCGGCTACGCTTTGGCAACCACGCCCAGGACTTCGACGGCCTTCTTGACCACCGGATCGTCTTCCAGTTTCTTCGGCTGCGGCTGCTGCGGTTCCGGCTCGGCAATCGGCTCGCCGTTGTCGTCGTACTCGATTTGCGGCTCGGCGCCGGCCACCACGGTGCCCGGCATGACGCGAGTATCCTGAATGGCCTTGCCGTCGGGCGAATAGTATTTCGCCACCGACAGGATGACGGCGCTCCCATCGTCCATGGTGAGGGCGCGGCGTAGCGCGGCATCCCCGTAGGTGGGTTCGCCCACCAGTTGCGCGCGCTTGTTGCCGGCCAGCGCGGCGGCGGCTATTTCCGCGCCACCGGCGGTTCCGTGATTCACCAGCACAGCCAGGGGCAGGGTCGTGATGGCCTTGCCGGGATCGGCGTCAAAGTCCTGCTCGGGCACCTTTTGGCCCTTGAGGTAAGTGATGCGCCCGCTCGCCAGGAATAGGTTCGCGAAGGCAATGCCGTCTTCCGGCGCGCCGATCGAACAGTTACGCAAATCCACCACCAGTTTCTGTGCGCCGTCCTTCTGCAGTTGGCGGATGTCGTCGGCGGTCTGCTTGACCTGATCCGGCGTCAAAGCGCCGATCTCGAGGTAACCCACCGCGCCCGACAGCATTTTCGTCTGGACCGGCGGAACCGTCAGGTTGACCCGCGTGAGCGTGATGGTTTGCGGTTCCGGATGGCGCGCGCGGACCACGCTCAATTCCACCGTGGACCCGTTGGCTCCCTGCAGCAGCAAACTGGCGTATGCGAGCGGCATGTCCCTCGTGGCGATGCCCTTGATGCTTTCGATCATGTCGTGCGTCGACAGGCCCGCATTGGCGGCCGGCGAATCGGGCAGCGTGCCCACCACGCCCATCCAGCCCGGCTTCTTCGACAGCACCAGCCCCACGTCGGCGCGCTTCAGGTCTTTGTTCTTGAGATATTCCTGGTATTGGTCGGCGTTCAGGTAGCTGGCGAAGGGGTCGATCGCTTCCAGCAGGCCGTTCAGAGCGCCCAGCGTTACGCTCTTCATGTCCGGCTCTTCGACGTATTCGCTCTTGATGTGCGCCACCACGTCGCTGAACACGCCGATGTGCTTGAGCGTGTCGGACTGGTCGGCGCCCTTGCTCGGGAGGCTGCCGGTGACGAGCAGGATCGTGAGACACGCCGACGCGCTCACCACCAGGTATTTGATACGGCTAAGCATATGGTTTGAAGACCGCTCCGAGGGCCTGTGTCTCGATTATACCAACCGAACAGAGCCGCGACCGAAGGGAGCGGTCGGCGACTAAACCGGATACTCCATGACAGGTCCCATCTGTTTGACGTGCGGCGGGGCCGTTTGGTGGCGGTTATTTCCAGCCCATCCGGTCGCGCAGGCCGGTGATGTGCGCGGCGTGGTGCTTTCCGTGCCACGCGTAAAGCGCCAGGTTCGTGTCCAGCCGCACCAATCCAAGCTCAGGGTGGCGGAATGTGCGCGCGAAATCGGCATCGGAAAGGCCGCCCAGCAGTGCCACCCAGCGTTGATGTAGGCCGTCGATCAGTTTGAGCGATACCTCCACCGGCGCGGTCGTGGCGTCGTGCAGTTCCGCCCACTTCGACTGATCGTAAGGTTTGATGGAGGGCGAGTCCTCGGTCAGCGCCAGGCGGAAACGGATGTAGCTGTTCATGTGGCTGTCCGGCACGTGATGGATCACCTGGCGCACGGTCCAACCGCCGGGACGGTACGGAGTGTTGAGTTGCCGGTCGTCCAGGCCCCGCACCGCGTCCCGAAATCGGGCCGGTGCGTCGGCGATCTCCGCGATCAGTTGCGCGCGCCTGTCCGGAGCGACTGGAGCCTTGAAATCGAACTTGCCGATAGGATAGCTGAGGTCCATGGAAAGAATGTGATCAGAGGCCCAAGGATAGTTGACGTCCATGGAGAGAATAATAGCAGTAGGGAAGGCGCTTCCGCCTGCCAACCGGTTGAAGCATGACAGGCCCATAAATCGATGGTCTGTCCTGCCTTACCCGCCTTCCTCCGTGTTCCCCACTTTGAGCACGGCCAGGAAAGCTTCCTGCGGGATATCGACGCGGCCCACGCGCTTCATGCGCTTCTTGCCTTCCTTTTGCTTTTCGAGCAGCTTGCGTTTGCGCGAAATATCGCCGCCATAACATTTGGCGATCACGTTCTTGCGCAGGGCGGAAATGTTCTCGCGCGCCACGATCTTGTTGCCGATGGCGGCCTGCAGAGCCACGTCGAACATCTGGCGCGGGATCAGCTTGCGCAGGCGCGAGATCAGATCCTTGCCGCGCTCGAAAGCGAATTCTTTGTGGACGATAATGCACAGCGCGTCCACCGGCTCGCCCGCCACCAGCACGTCCAGCTTTACCAGCGACGACACGCGATACCCCGCCAGGTGGTAATCGAGCGAAGCATAGCCGCGCGATGCCGATTTCAGGCGGTCGTAGAAATCCAGCACGATTTCGTTCAGCGGCAGCTCATACGTCAGCATCACCCGGCTGCCGCCGATGTATTCGAACTTCTTCTGCTCGCCGCGCTTCTCTTCCAGCAGTTTGAGGATGCCGCCCAGGTACTCTTCGCGCGTGATCACGGTGGCAAGAATGATCGGCTCCTCCACCTGTTTGATGCTTGAGGGATCCGGGAACTTGGTGGGGTTGTCGACCTCGATCACTTCGTTCGACGTCGTGGTGATGCGATAGCGGACGCCGGGCGCCGTCGTGATCAGGTCGATATCGAATTCGCGCTCCAGGCGCTCCTGCACGATCTCCAGGTGCAGCAGGCCGAGGAAACCGCAGCGGAAGCCGAAGCCGAGCGCCACCGAATTCTCCGGCTCGAAACTGAAGGCGCTGTCGTTGAGGCGCAGTTTTTCGAGCGCGTCGCGCAGTAGCCCGTGCTCGTGCGATTCCACCGGATAGAGCCCCGCGAAAACCATCGGCTTGATCTCTTCAAAACCGGGCAGCGGTTCGTCGGCCGGAAACTCGTCGTCGAGAATGGTGTCGCCGATCTTGGCATCGGACACGGTCTTGATGTTGGCGGATAGGAATCCCACCTCGCCGGCGCTCAGCTCGTCGCACGGCGTGGCCTTCGGCGACTGGTACCCGACCGTCTCCACTTCAAATGTCTGTCCGTTTGACCAGAGGCGGATTTTCTGGCCCTTGCGCAGGCAGCCGTCGAACACGCGCACCAGGATGATCACGCCGCGGTAGGAATCGAACCAGGAATCGAAGATCAGCGCGCGCAGCGGCGCCTCGGAGTTGCCTTTGGGCGGCGGCACCAGGTGCACGATGTGCTCCAGGATGTCGTGTACGCCGATGCCCGACTTGGCGCTGCACAGCACGGCGCCCGAGGCGTCCAGACCAATCACGGTTTCGATCTGCTCGCGAATCCGCTCCGGCTCCGCCGCCGGCAGATCGATTTTGTTGATCACCGGAATGATTTCCAGGTTGTGGTGCAGCGCCAGATACGTGTTGGCCAGCGTCTGCGCCTCCACCCCCTGCGACGCGTCCACCACCAGCAGCGCGCCCTCGCAGGCTTGCAGGCTGCGCG
>OCTA010001277.1_pt1 | contig 23197 bp, 16 predicted proteins | sample 1538991 | NCBI WGS metagenome assembly OCTA01 (sample SAMEA3539302, study PRJEB22396) | soil metagenome | biome: tundra; feature: field; material: soil | place: USA | collected 2010-05 | depth 0.15 m | reverse complement strand
CGCGGCCTGAAAAGATGACAGCCCCGTCAAGGTTTCAACGACCTAGCGGAGCTAGAGGAAACCGAGGGCCGGCCCGCTATCTGCATCCGCCGGGAGCGTCCGCAAGCGGATCCACAACCGCACAGCCGAGTCCGCCGGAAGGCCGCGGCCCATCCTCAGCGCCCGAGGTCACGCGACGGTCGCATTAGAGGTGTTCGCAAGGTGTTCGCACTCACGCGACCGGCCGGCAATTCACGCTGTTGGTGCTCCACGGGGTCAGCCAGGTTTGGGATCGACGACCATGCCTCCTGCCGCTCGGTGGCCGTTCGGCGCCGGTGCCGGGGGTGTCTCACCGACAAACCTACGCGCACAGCACGCCCTGCTGGAATGCGGCTGAGAACCGGGAAAGAGGCGTGGCGGAATCTGTTTCGCCGATCATCGCGTGAGGTCGCTGAGGTCCAGCTTGTTCAATGCCGCCGGTCGCGACGCCTCCGGCGGGCACCGTACTCCCGCCGCCTCGCCAGCCCGGCGTTGCGCTCGCGATCGGTGAGCGTCCGGGTTTTGCATGCCGCGAACAGCGCGACGGCGCTACGCACCGACTTCTCGCAGCCCCCGACCGCCGCGCGTATCGTCCCGATGAGCATCTCGAGCATCACCTCGGCGTTGCGCTCGCCTGGGAAGGCGTTCTCGGGCAGGTTGTCGACGAGGTTGTCGTCGAGCACGATCAGCAGGAATCCGGTCCGCAGAACCTCCTCTACGCAGTCGCGAACGTAGTCAACGCTTCCCGCAGGTCGCACGCCATTTACAGAGCCTCGTGAAGTCGAGATGCGCCCCCCCCGTCGAGACTGCCGACTTCGAAAACCTTCATCCGTCGAATCGCGTCCCTGGTCTCTCAAGCCTCCCTTCCCCGGCGCCGCGATCGCCGGCGCGCCGCAGTAGCCCACCCGTAAACCGACACGCGCGATGCCCGAAAGGCGTCCCTGCGGGATCCTGGGCACGGTGCAGACCGGAACCTGGTCGTGCTCGGTTGTGGAGTCCAGCCGAAGGCCAGGCGCGCCGCGATCACACGTCTAGCCGAGCTCCCGGAGAACGAACCACGGATTGTTCTGGCAACCGGCCACTAGATAGGCGAAGGCTTCGACCCCCCCGCGTCTAGACACCCTGTTACTTACCATCCCAATCGCCCGCAAGGGCGCCGTCTTTCAGTACGCAGCCGCCTTCACCGCGCTCATCCAGAAAAGCGCGACGTTCGCACTACGACCACGTCGACAGCGATGTTCCCGTGCTCCGGCATGTATGCCAAACGCCTGCGGCCGTATCGAAAGATCGGGTACACGGCCGATCCGACTGATCAGTCCCGGCTCTCGCCCACGATTCTCTGTTTCATCTCCAGTGAGATTCGGGGCAGTAGCGACCCGCGCTTGCCCTTGGAGCACCGTGCGGCGAGTTCTGTCAACGTTCGAAAATGGACCTCACCATCGCCATTCGGGTTCCCGGCCCGACCGGTTATGAGTGGCTTCAAGCGGGTTACGTAGACGCTGATTTGCAGGGCTTTTATTGAACTACGTCAGAGTAGCTTAGGCTATATTTGCTTATCTTGGTACCCGTTTCGGTACCCGGTTTAGGATCGGCGAACAGTGGCCGGGTGGCGCCTGGGAGAAGCCGCAATATCGGTCCGCGGGGTCAGTCCCCGACAGCTAGCAGCTCATTGGGCCCGCCGTCGGCGCGGCACCGCACGCGCCGGGGCTGACGACTTGGTGTCGCCGGTTGGGCTGGCAAGCCGTCGCTCGAGGTCGGTGAATGCGTCGATGAGTTCAGTTGCTTCGAATGCACGATTGCGTCGGCCTACGGTGGTCTGCCGGAGGATGCCTGCTTCGACCAGCCGAGGTATGGCCTCATTGACCGCTTGCTCGCTGCGTCCGATGAGCGACGCGGCGCTCTGGACGGTCACGACGGGCGCACCCGGAAGCGCGTCGATCAGAAGGTCTAGCGCCGACTCCGCTCGGACCCTGCCAAGACGCGCTCGCCATGAGTCCTGCAGTTCGACGACGCTTGCCTCGTACAGCTCTGCGTCGGATACTGCTCGCGTTGTCGCCGCGGCGAAGAGTCCGATCCAGCGGTCGAGGCCGCTCCGAGCCGCGGCCGAATCGGAACGTCCGCGGTAACGAGTGTCCATGAGCGCGTCGACGTAGTCGACGGACCATGTGGCGAGCACGAGCGAAACCGGCGGCAGAACCTTTGCGGCCAAGCCACGGCGGCGCAGGATGACGTGGATCAGCGCACGCCCCGTCCGTCCGTTGCCGTCGACAAAGGGATGGATGGTTTCGAATTGGGCATGGGCAATTGCAGCCTGCGCGATCGCCGGTAGAGAGTCCATGTTGCAGAAGGCGCAGAGATCGTCGAGAAGACGCTCAACTTGCTCGTGCGGCGGAGGTACGAAGGCGGCGGAACACGGGTTGTAGCTGCTCCCACCGATCCAGTTCTGCTCCCTACGCACCTTGCCGGCGTACTCATCGAGCCGGGTTCCGGCAAGCAGGTGCCGGTGGATATCAAGTAGCTCGTCGGTGGTGATCTTCTTCCTCGGGTCGCTGAGGTGTTCGATCGCCCAGTTCATGGCCTCGATGTTGTTGAGCACCTCGAGCGCAGTGACGTCGGGTGGCTGCTCGCCGATGACCTGCTCCGCCTGCGCGTGAAGGAGTCGGCGGCCTCCGACTTCGAGGCCTTCTATCCGAGACGAGGCGACTGCCTCGGCGCGCAGCAAGAGGCTAGCTACCGCCTCAGAGTCGACGAGACTTCGTGCCTGCAGATTGAGACGGACGACAGCGGCCTCGGCATCCGCGATGTCGGCAGCGGTCTCCCCGGCGAGGTTGATCGGCCTGCCGATGAGGGGATCGGGCACGTACGCTTCGTACGTGCAGCCCTGACGGTCGCGGCGAGGTAGGCCCGGCGTCAGGTTGGAGGTCCAGCGACGGCGTAGTACGGAAGCCACAAAGTCAAGGTTAGCATATAACCTTGATTACAGCCTTGTCCAAGTCAAGGTTGCGCCTAGTCAAGCTTAGGCTACAAGTTTGATTATGGTCGCTATCCTCAAGGTTCTGATGGGTGACGGCCGCGAGCCCGACAAGGAATCCGAATTCGAATCCGGACTCTCTCGCTGCCATTCGACGACCCCGAGCGTCGTCACCGGATCCGCGAGTACATCGTCCTCTGACGGTCACTGCGCGCCGATCCCGGGCACCTCGCCATTAGCTGACCCATGAAACCCATGCGGGCGATCCTCGAAGGCACTTTGCGGCACTGCTGAGCGCGATCGCGGTTTCAGACCGAGGCAGGCTGCAGAATGGCGTGGTGCCGAGGCACGTCAGCTCGTGCTCCGCCCGTCCGCCGTTAAGCGATCAGGTAGACCCCAGCCGCGCAGTCGAATCCCTCCTCAGGGGTTCCCTCGAACGCCCCGGAAGGCAGGAACGACGGCTCGTAGACCTCGTCGCTGTACTTGTAGAACGCAAACGCCCAGCGGTCCATACTGCCCAGGTATCCGAGCCTGCACAGGCGTGTTGGGGTCGCGTCGATCAGATCCCGGGTCTCCTGCGGCGTGTCGGGCAGATGCCAGCCGTTCTTGGGGAGCGCGTCGACATACGCGAACGAGCCCCGGAAGCGGACGTCGATCGCGCGGCAGTGCTCTTCCCACCGGGCCATTGCGTGCCGCTCGAGCCGCTTGCGCAGCATTAGGCGTATGGGCTCAGGAACGCCCTGTCGGCGAGCACTGATGGCGCTACGCGGCATCACGCTTTCCTTGCATTCACTCAGCCAGCGCACGCCGTTCGGCGGCGCCCGCGAGCTGCACGTAGGCGCGACCAAGGAGCTCGATGAGGTCCTGATCACCGACGTCCACCGGCGGGGGCCCGAGCTGGCGCAGCAGCGCATCAGGGGCCTCGGCGGCGAGCGGGCTGACGTGCAGTCCTGCCAGCTCCGGCCCGGCGCGCCAGAAACTGTCGAGCAGGTCCGACAGCGGCGGCGGCTCGTCGCCCGCCGTCGCGCCGGTGCTCGCGGCGGCCAATGGCGCGCGCTTGCCGGTCGCCCTCGCGCGCCGCGCGCGCAGCTGCTCGAGCAGCTCCTCCCGAGTCATGCCGCGCCACGTGAACAGCGTGAAGGGGTCCTCGTCGAAGCGCTCGGCCAGGATGTAGTAGACGGCCGCGAGGTGCTTGCACGGGTTGGCGGCGTCCGGGCAGGTGCAGGTCGCCCGCAGCTCCTCGTAGGAGCCGGGCAGCAGCGTCAGCTTGCAGGCCGCCAGCACCTCTTCGATGTCATGCGGCATCTCACCGGCGAGCAGCTTCGCGAGCGTCAGCGCCCGCGCCGCGATCGCCTTCTCCGCGCGGCGCCACTGATAATCAGAAAAGACCTTGGCGCGGATCCTCACGCGGTAGGGCGTGTAGCGCGAGCCCTGGACCTTTGCCAGCACAATCCCAGGCTCGACGTCAAGCTCGGTCACCTGCCCGGCGCGAGCGTAGATGCGACCGCGCTCGAGCCGCGAACCGAGCCCAAACGACTCGAGCAATTCGATGAACCGCTCCGACCACCAGCTCTCGCCGATTGCGCCGTCGCGGCTGCGCGCCGCGATCCCGCCCTGCGCTGGCAGCGGCGTCGGCGGCTCGTACTCCGTGAGGTAACTGTGCGACGCGGTCATGCCGCCACCACCGCATCCCCGGAGAGTGCGACCAGCTCGCGCAGCTGCGCGGTGTCGAGCTCGGTCAGCCACGCGTCGCCGCTACCGACGATCTGGTCGGCGAGGTCCTTCTTCTCGGCGATCAACCGGTCGATGCGCTCCTCGAGCGTTCCGACGCACGTCAGCTTGCGTACCTGGACGTTCTTGCGCTGGCCGATCCGGAACGCGCGATCGGTCGCCTGATCCTCGACCGCCGGGTTCCACCAGCGGTCGTAGTGGATCACGTGGTTGGCGGCCGTCAGGTTGAGCCCGGTCCCGCCCGCCTTCAGCGACAGCACGAACACTGATGGCCCCTGATCGGACTGGAAGCGCGCAACCATCTCGTCGCGCGCGGACTTCGGCGTGCCGCCATGGAGGAACAGCACCTCGCGCCCGATCCGCTCCTGCAGGTGCGCCCGGAGCAGGTGGCCGAACTCGGCGAACTGGGTGAAGCACAGCGCCCGGTCACCCTCGGCGAGCGCCTCCTCGAGGATCTCCTCGAGCCGCGCGAGCTTGCCCGAGCGCCCATCCAGGTGCGAGCGGTCCTTGAGCAGGTGGACCGGGTGGTTGCAGACCTGCTTGAGCTTCACCAGCGCCGCGATGATGACCCCGGCCCGCGCTATCCCGTCGACCTGTTCCGCCCGCTCGAGCATCTCGTCGACCACCGCCTGGTACAGCGTCGCCTGCTCGCGCGTCAGGTGGCAGTCGACCCGCATCTCGATCTTCTCCGGCAGATCGCCGATGATCTCCTTATCGGTCTTCAGCCGTCGCAGGATGAACGGACCAGTCGTGCCGCGCAGGCGCGCCGCCGCTGCGCCGTCGCGCCAGCGCTCGATCGGCGTCGCGAACTGCTCGCGGAAGCTGCTCGCCGAGCCGAGCAGGCCCGGGTTGAGGAAGTCGAGGATCGAGTGCAGCTCGCTGAGCCGGTTCTCGACCGGCGTCCCCGTGAGCGCGACGCGGTGACGCGCGCGCAGCCCCCTGATCGCCCGCGTCTGCTTGGCCTCGCGCGTCTTGATGTTCTGCGCTTCGTCGAGCACGATCCGGTGCCATTCGATCGCCTGCAGCGTCTCTCGATCGCGCAGCGCCAGTGCGTACGTCGTGACCACCAGGTCGCTCGCGCGCGCGGCGCTCGTGAACGCCTTCCCCTTCAGCCGCTCGCGGCCATAGTGGACGTGCACGCGCAGGCTCGGCGCGAACCGCTCGGCCTCCCGCTGCCAGTTCCCGGACACCGACATCGGACAGATGAGGAGTGTCGGGCCCACAGGCTTGCGGGCAGCTCGGCCGCCACCGCTCCGGGCACTCCGGTGTGCGGGCCGCTCGCGCTCGGCCAGGAGCAAGGCGAGCGTTTGCGGAGTCTTCCCGAGACCCATATCGTCCGCCAGGCACGCTCCGAGTCCGAGGCTCGACAGAAACGCGAGCCACGCGAGCCCGCGCTGCTGGTAGGGCCGCAGCTCGCCCACGAACGAACCGGGCGTCGGCACTCCCTGGAGCCGGCGGTCGCCGTTGGCGCGCAGCAGCTCCCCGAGCCAGCCCTTGGCGTCGATCTCGACCTCGAGCGCCGAGGCTCCGCCCGAGCCCGAGCCCGAGCCCGAGCCGCCGACCCCAAGCCCCTCGCGCAGCAGGTCCCCCGCCGACGCGCGGCCGCGTACGCGCCTGCCCTTGAAGAAGCGCAGCGCCATCTCGACGTCCTCGGTGCGCAGCGCGATCCAGCGTCCCCGCGCCTTGACCAGCGGCAGCTTCAGCTCCGCCAGCGCCTCGAGCTCGGACAGCGACAGCGTCGTGTCGCCGACGGCGACCTGCCACTCGTAGGCGCACAGGCCGTCGATCCCGAACAACCCCGTGCTGTCCCACTCCTGCTCGGGGTTGGCGCTGAGCTTGACACGCAACGGCTGGCGCCACCACGGCGGCGCGAGCACCCCAAAGCCGCCCTGCTCGAGCGCCGGCACGGCCTCGCGCAGGAAGCTGTAGGCCTGCTCGGCGGTCAACTCGACGCCAGTGGGCGCCGGCTCCAGCAGCGCCGGCTCGAGGTCGGGCCACAGCGCCAGCGCGTACCCGAGCCCGCCGAGGAGGCGCTCCTGCGGGTTCTCGAGCATGTGGCCGAGCGCGGACAGCCGCTCGCTGCGCGCCCACACGTCCTCGGCCGGGACGAGCACGCTCGGGTCGTCCTTGGACTGCAGCAGGATCTCGACGCGCCAACGGTCATCGAGATCCGATTCGATCTCGGACAGCGCATCGGCGTCCTCGTCCGCCTCGGCCTCACCGTCACCCGGCGCCACGAGCCGAAAGCACGTTCGGAACATCCGTTGCGCCGTGTAGCGCCGGCCCGCAGCCCACCACTCGTCGAGCTGCTCAGCAAGCGCGGCGAGCTCCCACGGATCGCCGTCCACCACCGGGTCGTGGGCGACGAGCGCCAGCAGCCACGCTCGCACGGCGCCGGCCACCAGCGACTCGCCGAAACCGCTGAAGTGATCGTCGAGCAGCTCGCGCGCGCAGGCGTCGACGACGGCCGAGAGCAGGTCGCCGAGCACCACGTCGGGCGGGCGGCCGTCGGACGGGCGGCCGTCGGACGAGCGCGACGGCTCGGCCCGCAGCATCGGCGGCATTGAGCGAGCGAGCAACGCCACACGAGCGGCGTCGGCGCCGTCGTCGGTGACCGGCAGCCAGCGCGCCACCCATCGCTCCCCGTGGCGGATCAGCCCGGGCCGCAATCGCCCTCGCGCCACCAGTTCGAGCGCCAGCTTGCCCGCCTCGGCCAGGAACCGCACCGACTCCCCGATCACGACGCCACCGCCCGGACCGGGGCGCGCGCCGCGCGCGGAGCCCGAAGTCGGTGCGGCGAGCAGCAGAGCGAGCGCCGCGCCCGCGCCGAACCCGAGCCCATCGACCTCCCATGCCTCCAGACACGACGGCCGGTCCGGCCGTTCGTGCTCATCGACCACGCGCAGCAGTTGCGGAGAGGCCTGGGGGCCGAGCTCGGACGACGGCAGCATCAACGCCAGTTTGCGTTCGACTGCAGCCTCGGAGAGGTTCGTCATTCCGAACCGCGCAAGCACCTTTCGCAGCAGACCCGCGTCACAGGCGAACGGGTGCCGTCGCGGGCGCGGCCGCACCGGCGGGCGGCCGGGATGCCCTCGCGCGTGGGCGGGCAGCGACGACTCCTCGCCCCAGACGCACAGCGTCGAGTCGCGCGACCACAGGGCGTGCAGGACGATCACGGACGGCATCGTCGCGCAGCGCCCGGACGAACCCGGAGAGCCCCGGGACGGGAGGTCTCCGGGCTCAACAGCTGGGCGCGCAACCAGCTAACTCGTTGTACCGGCTACCCGGTCCCAAGCTGTACCGGTCTGATGGTACAATCGTGACGGATGGCCGGCTCGCTGAATCCCTTCATCTGGGATCGCCCTCTCGATGATCCCTCCAAGATCATCGGCATGGACGCGTTCGCCCACCAGGTCGCCCTGACCCTCAAGGGCCAGACGAACGTGGCGCTGTTCGGACCCCGAGACACCGGCAAGACGACATTCACCAACCAGCTGGCGCTAGAACTCGCCAAGGAGCATGGGGACGACGCGCCGCCGTTCGACGTCATCAAGATCAACCTCCAGCGCGTGGTGAGCATTCCGGGCTTCATCGGCTGCGTCCATGACGCCATGACCGCTCATGCGGACAGGCGCCTGCGCCGAGCCGCTCAGCGGCAGATCAGCGCGCTGGAAAAGGAGATCGGCTTCGACATCAAGGTCATCAAGGGCACGGTCCGACGGGCGGCGCAGCTCCCAGCTCAGGACGCGGAGATGCTCCACGCCCAGCTGATTTCGATGCGCGGGCTGTCGGGCCATCTGGTCGTGATCTTCGACGAGTTCCAGCGCCTGCGCCGCTGCCCGGGAGAGCCGCTATCGATCATCCGGTCGGCGCTGATGAGCTCCGGCGCCAACCACGTCTCGCTGCTGTTCACGGGCTCGATCCGCAACGCCCTGCAGATGATGCTTGAGAGCTCCGACCAGCCGATCTTCGGCGAGGCCGCGGAGATGCAGCTGCCGGCGATCGCCCGCGCGGATTTCCTCGAGTACCTGGACTTCCAGTTCCAGGCCACGGGCAAGCCCGCCGATGAGGACGCGCTCAGCTACCTCCTTAATGCGACACAGGCGCATCCGCGCAGCACTCAACAGCTGGCCTGGGAGTGCTGGATGAACACGTCCGCGGGCGAGCCGGTGACCCTCGCCACGGTCACGCACGCCCACGACCGCCTGGTGCGGACCATCGAGCGGTCCGAGTTCGCCTCGGTCCTCAACGTCCTCATGAACGGCGAGGACAGCGAGGTGAACGAGGTCCGCGCCCTCCAGCTTCTCGCCGACCGCGGCGGCGACAACGTGACCAGCCGCCCCACCGCGGCCCGCTACGGCTTCTCCAGCCATTCGCGGGTCCCCACCTCCCTGGCGCGCTTGCAGCGTCGTGGCCTCGTGGATCAGCGGGATGGCGTCTGGTACATCGTTGACCCGCTGTTCAACGAATGGCTGCGCCGGGCCTCGCCCCTCGCCGATACGGGGGGGCCGGAGCCCGATGACGCTAGATGACTGTACCGGCCTCCCGGTACAGTTTGGTACCTACTACCCGGTACTGCCCCAGGCCCACTTGAGGCCCTTCAATCGCGCGCAGCTCGCGAGCAACTCGGCGGGCCTGCCCGGCCAGCTTACTTGTCAGCACCCGTGTTCCGTAATCAACGTCTTCTATCCTTACAAAGCTCGCCTGACTCTGAAAGGATCGAAAATGCCCCCGAGGACCACAGCGCGAATCGCCGCCGCGGTCCCGCTCGGCCATCGCGAGACACGTTTGTGGCCGGCTGACCCGGGAGCCTACGGAGGTCGCAAGGCGCGGCGCGGTGGCCGCTACGAAGTGTTCATTCCGGATCCGATTCGTGGTCGGGACTTTGCGCTCGACGGCGAGGCGGTGGCTGCTGTCGCCGAGGCCACGCGAGCACTTCAACATCTCGACCATTCACCTCCGCGGGTTGCCACGCTCGGCGCCCTCGCGCGCAACCTTGTCCGTTCAGAGAGCGTGGCGTCATCGCGGATCGAGGGCGTAAACATCTCTCACAAGTGCCTTGCTCGCGCCGCCTACCAGGCGGACAAGGGGCATCGAAATCACCGCGCTGCCGAAGTCCTCGGCAATGTCGAAGCGATCGAACGAGCGATCGAACTCGGCACCGACACCAAGCCACTCAAAGTTGCCGACATCGAAGACATCCACCGCACGCTGCTGCGCTTCACCGTCGACGCCCACGTCGCCGGCGTCATCCGCAAGACGCAGAACTGGATCGGCGGCAACGACTACAACCCCATCGGCGCCAGCTACGCGCCCCCGCCGCCCGAACACGTCCGACCTCTGCTCAAGGACCTGTGCGCGTTCGTCAACCGCGACGACGTCGCCCCGGTCGCCCAGGCCGCGATCGCCCAGGCGCAGTTCGAGACCATCCATCCATTCGCTGACGGCAACGGCCGCGCCGGCCGCGCGCTCATCTACACCGTGCTGCGTCGACGCGGCGAGGTGTCCAATTACATCCCGCCGATCAGCCTCATCCTCGCCGCAGAACCAACCGCCTACATCGGCGGGCTCACCGGCTACCGAGAGGGGGAGGTCAGCCTGTGGTCCGCCCGGTTCGCACAGGCAACCGCCCGTGCCGCCCAGGAGGCAGAGCGCCTGGCCGAACTCATCGAGGAACGCCAATTCACCTGGCTTGACGCGCTTGGCCAACCGCGCAAGGACGCAGCCGTCCGACAGCTCGTGAGCGTTCTTCCCGCGCATCCGGTGATTGATGTCGCGGTTGCGCAGAAGCTCACCGGAAAGTCCCACGTGGCCATCGGCAGAGCCCTTCAACAGCTCGAAGATGCCGGCATCCTCAACCGGCTGAACGAACGCAAGTGGGGGCGAGTCTGGCAGTGTGACCAGCTACTCAGCCTCGTCGACAGCTTCGAAAAGAGCGTCAGGACGCCTCACCGGTAGTGCCGAGGTGTGCAAGAGCGGATGTGACCCCGTCGGTCTCCGTCGAAGCATCTCGCCCACACCGAGAAAGCTTGTCCCAAACGGGATAACAGAGAAGGGGCGTGCGTTCCGTCCGCCCCACGCGCGATCCTAGGGAGAGTGGGCGAGTTATCGGATCAGCGGCCAGACAGGGGCACCTTCGAGCCATTTGCCGAGCGCTGGTTCGCCCCCCTCGTCGGTGTCTTCCTCCGAAGCATCCGCCACCCAGCACTTGCGTACGACCTCGCTACCGAGACGCTCGCGGCGGCTTGGCTGCAGTGGGACGTCGCGCCCAGCGGCGACGAAGCGGTTGACTGGCTGCTGCGGCTCGCCGCCCACGTGCTCGACGCCACGGTCGAGCGTCGGCGTGTCCCGTCGGTCGAGCGGCGGCGTGGCCACCGGCCCACTTCGCGGCGGCTCAGCGTCGCCGAGCAGCGGCAGATCACGGCGCTTGCCGAGGAGCACATCGAGCTACCGGTCTTGGCACGGGATGCGGCGGACGCCCTCGCCCGCATGGCTCCACCGCCGCACGTCGTGACCGAGCTTCGTCTGTCCGGGCTCGTGGAGGCGGACCCGCTCCCCGACCACGAACGCGATCCCCATGGGAGCTGAACTCTCACATGCGCTGGTGCGATCGGCGCTCGAGCTCTCCGGAGCGGTTGGAGCGCCCGAAGGCGAGCACGAGCGAGACGGACGCACGGCACCGGTCCCCGACCGCCTCGGCGCCCACCACGTCCTCCGGTACGCAACGGCCGAGGAAGCCGAGACGTACCGCCGCATCATGCGCGTCCTGTACCTCGAGCACCAGGCCTTCGGCCTGCGCCTGCGTCCCGCACAAGTCGCGGACCGTCTCCGCGAGCGCTACGCGCTGACCGTCGACCTCGACTGGCTCGAACAGCGCCTCGCGGCGCTCGACCAGTGGGGCGCGCTCGAACGCGACCACGATGCGAGCCTCGCCTCTACGGCGGCCGAGTGGCGGCGCAACCGCTACACCTACGACGTCACGCCCGCGGGGCGGCTGACCGAGGAGCTGCTCGCCCGGCTCGACGCGCTCGGCGAGGAGATCGGGCGGCTCGACACCGCGCGGCTGCCTTCGATCCGGGACGCGCTCGCGAAGCTCGCCGACGAGCTCGCAGAGCCCGAGCCCGACGGGACTCAGTTGCGGGGCCTGTTCGAGCGTCTGCTGGCCGAGGTCGAGGCGTTGCACGGCGGAGCGCTCGCGTTCATGCGCTCACTCGGCGACTTGATGCGAGCCGTCGAGCAGGTCGGCGAGGACGAGTTCGAGCGCGGCAAGGGTGCGCTGCTCGAACATCTACAAGGCTTCAAGAAAAGCAGGATGCAGCATTCGGCCGAGATCCTCGCGCTGCTTGAGCAAGTCGAGCTTCATGGCTCCGACCGCCTTGTCGAGCGGATCGTCGCCGCGGAAGAGTTCGTCGCTCTGCCCGGCGGGTCCTCGGTCGATGACCAGCGAGCGCGCCGCCAGGCCGAGCTGCTTCAGCGCTGGGAGGGCTTGCGCGCGTGGTTCGTCGGCGACGAGGACAGCGGCTCTCCGTGGCGGACGCTGAACGACCAGGTCGTCGATGCGATTCGCGCCGTGCTCGCGATCGCCGAGCGCCTGATCGAGCGTCGCTCGCTGCGCATCGATCGCGCCGGCGTGCTGCTGCACCTAGCCGCTCAGGTGGCCGCGGCGCCGCCGGGACAGGCCCCCGCTTGGCTGCGCGCCGCGTTCGGACTTCGGACTCCGCGTCACGTCGGCGTGCCCGAGCCGGATCCCGAGCAGATCGCCGATCGCGGACGTACGTCGTGGCTGCAAGCGCCGCCCGCGCCGGTGGTGGCGCACCTGCGAACGCCGGGCGTGCGGACGCCCGGGACTGGACGGGGAGCTCAGATCGCAGACCTGTCCGAGAGCCGCCGGCGGTTCGAGGAGCGCCGGGCCGCGGAGCGCCGGGAGCTCGACGAGCTGCTCGCGCGCATGGCCGCTCGCGGGCCGATCAAGGTCTCGTCGCTCGAGCGTGTCGACGCGCACGAGTTCCGTCACCTCCTTGGCTGGATCGGCCGCGCCTACGAGTCTGCTCCGGGCCGCGATGGCGCGCGGCGCGCGAGCTCCACCGACGGCCGTGCGACGATCGCCCTGCGACCGCCGGCCGACTCGCGTCGCGAGCGAGCGCGTTTGCGCGCCCCGCACGGCACGCTCGACATGCCGGACTTCGAGATCGAGGTGCTGCGCCGGTGACGCTGCGGGAACTAGACGACCGCAACGAGCAGACCCAGGCCTTGCGCGCGCTCCTGGCGGCGCCATTCGTTGGCGCCGACGAGCCGGCCTACGCGCTTCTCCGCCGTCACGAGCGCGAGCTCGCGAGGACGTTGCAATCGACTTACGGCTACCAGCTCGAGGTCGGCAGCACCGCGGCGCGCGCGTCCGGTCCACCGACGCCGGAAGGCCTGCGCCGCCCGCTGCGGATCCCGCCCGCGTCGATCAGTGGCCGCCGGCGGCCGCCGGACGAATGGCCGGCCCTCGCAGACCGGGCTTGCGTGCTGCTGCTGCTGACGCTCGCAGCGCTCGAGCGGGGCGGCGCGCAGACCGCGATCGCCGAGCTCGCCCGGAACGTCGAGCGCGCCGGCGCCGATGTCGAGCCACCACTGAGCGTGGACTTCCGCGCGCGCAGCGAGCGCGTCGCGTTCGCCGACGGGCTCGACTTGCTCTGCACCTGGGGCGTGCTTGAGCACACGTCGGGCTCGCACGATAGTTACGCACGGCGCGAGCAGGGCGAGGACGAGGCGCTGTTCACGGTCGATCGCCGCCGGCTTGCGCTGCTGCTGCGCGATCCAGCGATCACGCTCGAATCGACGACGCTTGAGCAGCTGCTCGATGAGACGTGGCGCTACCCACCAACACCGGAGGGGGAGAACCGTGCCCGTTCCGAGCAGCTCGCGCGGCGGCTGACCGAGGATCCGGCGCTCCTGCTGTCAGACCTCGACGGAGAAGAGCGCACGTACTTCCTCGGTCAGCGCGCGCGGATCGAGAGCGCCGTCGCTACCGCAACGGGGTACCAAGTCGAGCGGCGCGCCGAGGGCAGCGCACTGATCGTCAACGATCGCTCGTTCACGGACGTGCCGTTCCCGACCAACGCGACCGTCAAACAGGTCGCGCTGCTGCTCTGCGACGTGCTCGCGGCAGCCGGCCCGGGCGGTGAGCTGAGCGCCGAGGCGCTTCGGCACGCCATCCACGAGCTGGTGACCGCGCACGGCCGCCATTGGAGCCGGGACGCCGCCGACCCCGCGCAGATCGCAGCGCTGACCGAAGCCGCGATCGAAGTGCTGCTCGCCTGCGACCTCGCTCTAGGCACCGAGGCGGGTGGCCTGCGGCCGAGGCCCCTCGCAGCCCGCTTTCGATCGCCGCTGGTGCGGGCGCCGGGGGTGCAGCGATGAGCCCCAGTTCCGGGCGCTGGCGGCCTCGCCGCGCTGGGATCGTCAACCTGTACGAGTACGCGAACCAGGTGTTCGACTTCGCCGGGGGTCGGCTGCTGCTGCGCGGCCACAACACCTCGGGCAAGACCAAGGCGCTCGAGCTGCTGCTGCCTTTCTGCCTCGACGGCGACATCAATCCGAACAAGCTCGATCCGTTCGGCTCCGTGCACAAAGACATGAAGTGGAACCTCGTCGGCTGCACCGAGGACGACAAGCGTGTCGGGTACGTGTGGCTCGAGTTCGAGCGCCTCGACGAGAGCGGCCGAACGCTGCGGATCACCGCCGGTATCGGACTGCGAGCGCACAGGGCGCAGGCTGACGTTCCCCGCTGGTATTTCATCGCGCGCAACCGGACCATCGGAGCCGACCTGGCGCTGCTGCGCGGCCGCGACCCGATCGGAAAATCCGAGCTCATCGCGGCACTCGGCGACGACGGCGAGGTGCTCGACAGCCAGCGCGACTACCGCACTCGCCTCAACGATCTGCTGTTCGGCTTCGGTGGCGAGGAGCAGTACCAGACGATGCTGCGGCTGATGCGAGACCTGCGGCGGCCCCACTTGTCAAAGACGCTTGACCCCGACCGCGTCGCCGAGCAGCTGACGGCCGGCCTGCCCGGGGTTGACGAGGGACTGATGCGGCGCCTCGCCGGCGGCCTCGAGCAACTCGAGACGCTGGAGCGCGGCCTCGAGCGGCTGCGAGATGTACGCGAGCGACTGCGCCGCTTTTACCAGCGCACCTACAGCGCCTACGCCCGGGCTGCCGTTCGAGAGCGCGCCGAGGCGCTCCGCCAGGCACAGACCGCGGTCGAGAATGCGGCCGAGCAGCTGCGCGCTGCGCGGGCGGAGCTCGAGGCCGAGCGCGAGCGCGCCGAACGCGCGACCGCCGAGCGTGACGCCGCGGAAGCCGAACTCGCGCGCCTGAGCGCTGAGGAGCACGCGCTTATCAGCTCGGCGGCCTGGTCGTCTGTGGCGGAGGTCGAGGGGCTGCGCGAGCACGCGGCGACACAGTCGCGAGCGGCGACCGCGGCGCGCGAGCAGGCCGACGCCGCCGCCGCTGGCGCGAGCACGCTCGAGGCAGAGCTGATCACCGCGCAGGCGGCGGCCGCTGAGCGGCGCGAGCGTGCGACGGCCGAGCTTGACCTCGCGGTTGCGCTCGCTGCGCGAGCGGGGCTCGCGAGGCGCGCCGAGATGCTGGCCGAGCAACTGCGCGCGGGTACGCTGAGCCCAGAGACGTGGAGTCCGCTGCTGCGCGATCTGGCGTCCGATTGGCGCGACGTCCTGCACCGCCACCGCGAGCTGCTGCGCGACTCGCAACGCGCCACCGCTGAGGCCGAGCGAGCGCGCAGTGACGAACGCGACGCGGCCGCACGCGTCGAGGCGGTGTTGGCGCGCAAAGCCGCCTGCGAGCAGCAGCTCGAAGAAGCCCGCGCCGCGCTCACCGCGGCGTTCGCAAGCTGGCGCGCGCGGCTGGCGGAACTCGAGCTGGACGACGATGCGGCCGCGGCGGCCTTGGCGCTCGCGCTCGCCGGCCGGCCGGCCGCTCCCGCATTGACGGCGGTGGTGGAGCGGGCGCGACGGTCGGCCGCCGACGAGCGTTCTACACTCGCGGCGGTACGTCGGACAGCGGCGGAAACCGTCGCCGCGACCGAGACCGAGATCGAACGCCTCGCCGCCGCGCACGACGACGGACCCCAGCCGCCCGCTTGGACGCGGGCTGACCGCGCCGGGCGCACAGGCGCTCCAATGTGGCGGTTGATCGACTTCAACGACGGTGTTCCGGCGGAGTGGCGCTGTGGGCTGGAGGCTGCGCTGGAGGCCGCGGGCCTGCTCGACGCGTGGGTGACGCCGAGTGGCCGGCTGGAGGACCCGGCGCTCGCCGACGTGGTGCTGGCGGGCGGTCGACCGGCGGCCGGTGCGTCGCTGCTCGAAGCGCTCGCGCCGGTCCCCGACCAAGCGGTCGGCGAGGCGGTCGTGACAGAGCTGCTTCGCAGCGTCGGGCTGGGTGAGCACGACACCGGTTCGTGGGTCGACTTCGACGGGCGATTCCAGCTCGGCCCGCTAGCCGGTCGGGGCAGCAAGGATCGAGCCGAGCACATCGGCGCGGCGGCGCGCGAGGCACGCCGCGCGGCTCGGATCGCGGAGCTGCGAGACCGGATCGCATCGCTCGAAGCGGAGATCGAGGCTCACGACGCTGGCATCGCCGAGGTCGATCGGCGCCGCGCGACGCTCGACGCTGAACTCGATGCGCTGCCACCGGTTGACGCGATCGCCTCGGCGGTCGATGCGGTCAGAGTCGCCTCGGCGTTGGAGGCCGAGGCCGTGCGTGCACACGAGCAGGCGTCCGTCGCTGCGCGGATGGCCGCCGACGCGGAAATCGCCGCCGACGCCGCCCGGCGCGAGCACGCAGCCGCGCACGGGTTGCCGACGCCGCTCGACGAGGCGGCGCTCGACGGCCTCGGCGATGCGGCTGCCGAGCTCCCCGGCGCGGCGGCGGCAGTCGGGAGCGCATGGGCGCTCGCCGATCGCGAGGCGCAGGCCGCGACCACGTTCGCCACGCGGCTGTCAGAGGCCCAGCGGGTGGCGGGCGAGCAGGATCGCCGCGCTCGGGATGAGCAGGCCGAGTCGGATCGTCTCTGTGCCGAGCACGCCGCGCGGGAGGAGGCGCTCGGCGCAACCGGCGAGGAGCTTCGTCGCCGGCACGCGGAGGTCGTGTCTGCGCTGCGGGCGATCAGGGCGACACACCGCCACGCGAGCGACGCGGCACAACAGGCGCAGATCGCGCTCGCCGGGCTGGAACGGGACGCTGACATACGCGCACGCGAGCACGAGGCCACGCGCGCGCGGCGTGAGGAGGCAAGCATCGCCTTCAGGCAGCTGGCGCAAGCGGGGGTCCTGCAGACGGTGCTCGGCGACGCCGTGCCCGTCGACGCTGAGCAGCCCGCCGGCTGGACTTTCACCCGTACGCTCGAGGTCGCACGCGCGCTTCCGCAGGAGCTGCTCTCGGTGCGCAGCACCACAGGCGAGCTCGGCATCGAGGTCCAGCGCGGAGTCCAGCTGCTCGATCGGGAGCTGGCGGAGGCCGACATGGGCGCTTACGCGACCCGAGGCGACGACGAGCTGCTGCTCGTGCACGTCACCGAAGGTGGTGGCGAGCAGTCGCTCGCGCAGATACTCCAGACGTTCAGCGCGGAGATCGCCGACCGCGAGCAGATCCTGACCGTCGAGGAGCGCCGGGTGTTCAGCGAGGCGCTCGTCGAGGAGATTGCCGATCACCTGCGGCAGCGGATCCACGAGGTGCGCGGTCGCGTCGAGCAGATGAACAAGGTGCTGGAGCGGAGCCCGACGGCGGCCGGCAAGAAAGTTCAGCTCGAGTGGCAGCCGCTCGACGATGACCAGAACACCCAGCGCGCGGCGCTGGCGCTGTTGCGACGCGATGTACGACACCTCGGCGAGGAGGGGCGCCGTGACTTGGTCGCGTTCTTCAGAGGCCGGATCGAGACCGCCCGGCGCGAGCATGGAACCGCCGGAGAGCCGAAGCCGATGGCCGACACGCTGATGGATGCATTCGACTACCGCAAATGGTTCGCGTTCCGGCTTCACGAGCAAACCGACAGTGGCAGCGTCCGGCTGACGAAACGCCGCCACGCGGTCGGCTCAGGAGGGGAGCAGTCGGTGCTGATCCACCTGCCACTGTTCGCGGCCGCGGCGGCACTGTACGGCAACACCCAGGCGCCCCGCCTGATCATGCTTGACGAGGCACTCTCAGGGATCGATGACGAGACCCGCGAGCGCGTGCTGGAGGCAACCGTCGCGTTCGACCTCGACCTGGTGATGACATCGCATGAGCTGTGGGGGACCTATCGGTCCGTGCCACAACTCGCGATCTACCAGCTGCACCGTGAGAACGGCACCTTCGGCGTGCACGCGATCCCGTTCATCTGGGATGGAGACGTGCTGCGCGAACTGGAGCAGGCCGAGCTGCTCGTGTGAGCGCCGCGGCGCTTGATCCGGCGCTGCGGCGGGCTCTGCTCTGCGCGCGCGACAAGCGTGAGCGGCGGGGTGGCTCGGGGGATGCGAAGGTTGTCGTCGCGGACCTGAAGCCGGACGAGGCGCTGGCGCTCGATGGCCTGCTGTCGGTCTCGCGTAGGAGGCCGGTGCTGCCTGGTGAGACGCTGCGGGTCGCGTTGTCTACGTTCGAGGCCGCGCTCCGCGCGTGCGGGTTGGATCCGCGGCACGAGTACGAGCGGGTCGGCGGGCGGCCGCTGCGGGATCTGCCGGCCGAGCGTGCCTCCCGGCTCGAACTCCGGACCGAGTTCCGATCCTGGCTCGAGTCGCACGAAGTAGTCCAGTCACGGCCTTTGGTAGCCGAGTGGTTCGATCAAGCAGGTCGCCAGGGACGGGTTCATGCGGACATGCGGCCGCTGGTGGAGCGGGCGCTGCGTGTCGTCGGCGCTCTCCCGGCTGTTGAGCCCGTGCAGCGCACGGTGCTCGCGGCGAAGTTGCTCGACGGCGATCCGCACGCTCTGGATGTCGGAACCCCCCTGCACGCACTGGCGGTCTCGCTGCTGGAGGCGGCAGCGGAGCTCGGTCCGGACATCGGCGCCCGAGCGGTCTGGTCGGCCTGGAACGTGGTCGTCGACCCGATCTCCTCAAACGTCTCGGTGCTGAACCTGCCTGCGGTCGGCGAGGGCGACGCCGCGGAGCTTGTCCGCGCGATCCGTGGGACTCACCTCGTCCTGACCTATGGGCAGCTGTCGGTGAGCGACCTGCGGTGGCCGTCGGGGCTCCCATGCTTTAGCTGCGAGAACCCGTCGGTGCTGATCGCGGCCGAGCGGGCGCTCGGCGAGGCGTGTCCGCCGCTGGTCTGCACCGGCGGGCGTCCATCCGACGCGGTCCGGCTGTTGTTCTCCTGCATCCACCGCGCGGGTGCACAGATCCGCCACCACGGCGACTTCGACGAGGCGGGCGTGCAGATCTTCCGGGACCTCGAGGATAGGTACGGCGCCGTACCGTGGCGATTCGACGTTGACTCGCTATGCGAAGCTCTCGGCAAGCTCGGCCACGCCGCGCCAACGGCGCGTCCGGCGACCCTCGACGGCGCCGTCCAGGGACTTTCAAAGGCTGTGCCGGAGGAGCTGCTGATCGAGGCTCTGCTTTCGGACCTGACCTCCCCGTGACCGCAATGCCGATGCCGCGAGGATGACGATGGATGGCTATGCGTTGGCATGCTGGGCGCGAGCGGGCGCACCCAGCGTCTGCGCGCCTGCGCTGCCGCGATCGGCTGTGAAGCGATGTGCAAGTATCTACGGCAAGGGCCAGAACGTCGACATTCGGGTTCTTGACCTAAAGGGTTATGAGTGGCTTTGGGGTGGTTTGGTACATGCCGATTTGCAGGGCTTTTATCAAACTGCGTCAGAGTAGCTTAGGTTATATTTGCTTATCTTGGTACCCGTTTCGGTACCCGGTTTGGGCATGGAATCGACCCGGATGCGCAGTCCGAGCTACCGAGCTACACGAGCCAACACGATGCGCTCGACCAGGGTTCCCGTGGACTCGACCGCACTGCAGAGGCGGACCGGCTGGCTGGAGGTTCCGGTTGTGTAGTCCGACGGCCGGAGTCGATACGGTGGGCTCCGTGAGCACGATCGTGAGCAGCAGCGCGCGCACGGGCGCGAACGCGCTGTTCGCGCACCATCCGATGGGCGTCTCTACGGGGGTCTTCGACGAGTCGCGAAATGCGTGGGAGCAACTGGTCGGTGAGGCATGCGGGGTTTCGACCTATGCAGTCGAGCTCTCCGCGCTTTCCGAGGAAGAGCTTCCCGGCCTAGTCGCGTATCTCGCTAGCGAGCCGCGGCTCCCATTCCGCTACGTAAGCGTCCATGCGCCCACTAAGAATCGCCAGCTGGACGACGCCGTGAGCGCTCGCGCCCTCGGAGACCTGCCACTCTGGGTGAGATCGATCGTGACCCATCCGGACGGTCTCCGCGACCTCGCTCCATATCGCGAGCTCGGCACGCGCCTGGTCCTGGAGAACATGGACGACCGCAAGAGCACGGGACGCGTTGCGGACGAGTTGGAGCTCGTCTTCGACGAACTGCCGCATGCAGGCTTCTGCCTTGACGTCGCGCATGTCCATGCAATCGATCCAACGATGGCGGCCGGTCACGAGCTGCTCGACCGATTCCGCTCGCGATTGCGGCAGGTCCACTTGAGCTCTCTCAGCGGTGGGCACCACGTGCCGCTCACGGAGGATGACGAGGTTCTATTTGCCGACGTGCTCGGCCGGTGCAGCGATGTTCCCTGGATCCTTGAGGCACGGCCACCAGAACGCTGGCTTGCCGAGTTGACGGCAACGAAGGTGGTGGCGGTTGGCGGGTCGCCGCCGACCGGACGACCGTGAATGCGGCGCACGGCGTCGCTCGTCTGGAAGCCGCGACCGGGATTCGTTTTGCCCACATAGCGGCCGCCCGGAACGAGACTGACCGGAGGCTCGTCGGGCGCCGAGAGCGGCTCACGTCGCTCGACGTCGACGCTGACGCGACTGTCGTGCTGATGGGCTCGTGGGGTCGCCGCGAGGTCACCAGCGAGAGCGACGACGACTTCATGGTCTTGTTCGAGAGTTCGGAGCGCATCGAGGCGCAGCCGAGGGCCGACCAGGTTGCGGAGGCTCTTGGCGGCCGCCCGCCCGGCGAAGAGGACATCTTCAACACGCAGGTCTGGCTCGACGATCTGCGCGAGAAGATCGGCCGAGACGAGGACAGCAACGCCAACCTCACGCGGCGGATGCTTCTGGTGCTCGAGTCGGTACCGGTATGCGGGGATGAGACGTCCGTCCGATCACGGCGAGCGCTGCTGGCCGGATATCTCGACGCGAACGTCAAGCAGTACCGGCCCCCTCGATTTCTGCTCAACGACGTGATCCGCTACTGGCGCACGATCCGGTCGATTTCGAGAGCAAGATGAGGGCTCGTAAGGGCGAGGGCTGGGGTCTGCGAAATGCAAAGTTACGGCTGTCTCGCAAGGCACTGTTCGCTGGCGGACTCCTCCCGGTCCTCGAGTGCTACCGCCATCCGATCGGTGCGATGCTCGACTATCTCGACGAGCGCGTGTCGGTGCCTCCTCTCGATCGGATCGCTGATGCGTTCGCCGATCATGGAGCGCTCGATCCCGGCGTCCGGACGCTCGGCGCCTACGACGAGTTCCTCGCGATCCTCGACGACGGTGATCGGCGCAGACATCTCAAGGACCTCGGCGTCGACGACGCTTCCGACTCTCCGGTCTTCACCCGCGTCGCTGAGCTCGGCAGGGAATTCGAATCAGGGCTCCTGTCTCTGCTCTTCGACGACCCCGAGCTTCGCCGTTGGGTCCGCGAGTAAATCGTCTTCTGACGGTCTAGGTCCCTGGCTCGCGGGCTCGGCGCGAGTGACCCAGCGTCACCGAGGTCAGTGATCCCCGAAGGAGCTCTGCAGCGCTCGTTGGCGCGACGGCCGTTCAGACCGAGGCAGGTTGCAGAATGGCGTGGTGCTGAGGGACGTAGACGCCGAGATCGCTAGCGCGCAGGCGCGACTGGCGGAACTCGACAATCGACGCGAAGTCGTCACCCAGGAGCTCGCGGACCTGAACCGGCTCCGTGCCTCGGGCCACCGTGACAGGCAAGCCGCCGGCGGGACCGTGCTCTCCGCGGCCTCCAAAGTCGAGCTCTTCCACAACCTATTCCGCGGGCGACAAGACGTGTTCGCGGTGCGCTGGGAGAACCGCGCCAAGGGACGCAGTGGCTACTCGCCTCGCTGCGGCAACGAGTGGAAACCGGGCGTCTGCCACAAGCCGAAGGTCCGCTGCGGCAGCTGCACGAACCAGGCGTTCGCCTCGCTCGGTGATCGCGAGCTGCTAGCTCATCTTCAAGGCCGCGTAGTTGTGGGCATCTACCCACTGCTTCGGGATGACACATGCCGGCTGCTTGCGATCGATCTCGACGGCTCATCGTGGGGCGCCGACGCGCGAGCAGTCAGGGAAACGTGCCGCTCGCTGGACCTCGAGCCGACAATCGAGCGTTCGCGCTCCGGAAACGGTGCGCACGTGTGGTTGTTCTTCACCCAATCTGTCGCGGCCGCCGATGCTCGCCGGCTCGGGTTCTACATCCTCACGGAGACGATGGCGCGTGGCGCGGCGCTCGGCGTCGCGTCCTACGACCGGCTTTTCCCGAGTCAGGACGTGCTCCCCAACGGCGGCTTTGGCAACCTCATTGCGCTGCCGTTGCAACGGGAGGCTAGAAAGCTCCGCAACACCGAGTTCTTGGATGAGGAGCTCGAACCACACGGAGACCAATGGTCGTTCCTCGCCTCGGTCCCGAAGATCGCTCCGGATCGCCTCGCCGAACTGATCGCTGATTCAACCGCGGACCGCGTACTCGCGGTCCGCACGGCGACCGAGCGTCCCGAGCTGCCGTGGCGCCCCTCTCGGACGCTCGCTGAGCGGCTGCGCGGAACCGTGGTGCCTGACAAGGTGGACGTGACTCTCGCAGAGCGGTTGTATATCGATCGGACGGGGCTCCCTCCGGCCCTGGTGGACGCGACACGACGCCTGGCGACGTTCCCGAATCCGATGTTCATGGAGCTACAGGCCATGCGCATGTCAGTTGCACGAACTCCGCGCGTGATTGGTTGCTTCGAGGAGCTGGGTCGCCATCTCGCACTTCCACGCGGCTGCCTGGACGATCTGCGCACGCTGCTCGCGGAGCTCGATATCGCGATCGAGCTGGACGACCAACGAATCGCCGGAGAACCGCTCGCGATTGAGTTCGACGGGAACCTGAACGCGAGTCAACTTCAGGCTGCCGATGCAATGGCTGCCTATGAGACGGGTGTGCTGTGCGCTCCGCCCGGATGGGGCAAAACGGTCCTTGCCACCAGCTTGATCGCCTCCCGAGGGCGTTCCACGCTCGTGCTCGTACATCGCAAGCCGCTCGTCGAGCAGTGGGTGGAGCGGCTCTCCGAGTTCCTCGGCATTCCGTCGAAGGCGATCGGGAGGATCGGCG
>OCTA010001276.1_pt1 | contig 23198 bp, 19 predicted proteins | sample 1538991 | NCBI WGS metagenome assembly OCTA01 (sample SAMEA3539302, study PRJEB22396) | soil metagenome | biome: tundra; feature: field; material: soil | place: USA | collected 2010-05 | depth 0.15 m | reverse complement strand
CGGGCGGCCAGGGACCGGCCGGCGTGCTCTCGACGGCCGGGACGGGCAGACTCGGCGCTGGCCTGCGCGGCCACGGGCGCGGCCACCGAGGCTCGGGTGCCGGGCAGGGCGAGCGCGAAGGCGACCAGCACGGCGGCGGCCTCGACGCTCAGGCTGATGTCCCTAGCGGTCTCGTTCCGCGTGATGACCAGGCGGCCACCGCCCGCGGGCAAGACGAAGCCCTGCGCCCACCCGCCGACCGGCTTGGCCATCGTGGTCAGCGGTTTTCCGTTCAGGGTGGCGGACCAGCCGCCCGCGGCCTCGGCCAGCACCAGCGTGCCCGAGGTGGCCGGCCCGATGACCGCGTTCACGCCGATCGCACCCGATGGGACCGTCACCGCGGGGCCGGCCGCGGTGACCACCCAGGCGCGGGCCACCGGGCCGGACACCTGCCACAGGTCGTAGGCGGGGGCCCGGGTCAGCGGCTGCAGTCCGGCGGCCGCGTCAAGCTGCTGCGCGAGCGCCTGATCGATCGGGGCCGGGAGCAGGACGTAGCCGATATCGAACTGGCTGAGTGCCTGCCCGGTATCCCCCGCGTCGCCGCTGCCGGCGGCGACCAGTGAGGCGACCACACCCGACAGGGCACGGGTGGAGGAAACGGCTTGCGCCAGTTCCGGCTGGCCGAGCACCGGGTCGGTGTCTCGCAGGACGGCGTAGGACAGGGTCCCGCCGACGGGCCGCAGGACCAGCGTCCGGTTTCGGTCCGGGCCGGCCGACGAGGCCGCGACGAAGGCGGGCAGGATCTGCGGAGCGGCCGCGGTCACGGTTCCGCCTACGCCGCCGGCCAGCCAGTACCCGGCCGCCAGCACCGGCGCCGACAGCGCTACCGCGAAACCGGCCAGGGTCGCCAGGACCCGCCAGTCGGTCCTGGGCACCCGGCCGCGGATGAGGTCCGCGACCTGGCGCAGCGGGCGCCCGGCCGCCTCGATCAAGGGTACGGCGGCCAGCAGCAGTCCGGCCGCCGCCACCGCGATCGCGATACCGGGCCAGGCACTGACGGCGGGGCCGCCTGGCGGCGGCGTCACCCGCACCCGGCTCACCACCAGGGCGATGACCAGCCCGGCCAGCGCGATGCCCCACCCGGCGTAGACCACGGTGAGCCGCCGGCGGGCCAGCAGCGCGCCGAACGCGGGCAGCACCAGCCCGGCCGTCACCCACACCGGCGGCAGGCCCGGGCCGCCCGGGCTGAGCAGCAGCAGCGAGGCGGGCCGCAGGCCCGCGACGGCGAGGCCAGGCCGCGGCAATCCCGCTTCACCGAACAACGCGGAAGGGCTCACGACCAGGTGGAAGGTCCACGGTATGAGGATGGCTGCGGGCACCGCGGCCACGATCACGGCGTTGACCACCGTCCGCAGACCGAGCCAGCGCCAGGCCAGCGCCGCGCCGATCGCGGCCACCACCGCGATCGGCCAGGCCAGCGGGACGAACGCGGCCGCGATGGCGACCAGCAGGCCCGCGGCCCAGGCCGCCCGGCGGGCCGCCCGCGGCGTCCCGGTGAGCATCCGCCCGGTCATGACGGCGACCAGCGGTAGCAGCACGAAGGCGACGGCGGTGCCGATGCGCCCAGCCGCGACGGCCCCCATCGCCACCGGGAGGAGCGCGTACGTGGCCGCGATCCAGACCCGGGCCGCCAGTACGGACGTGACGCGGCGGGTGGCCAGGAACGCCGTCACCCCGGCCGCGGGAACGCAGCCGAACAGCAGCACATCCACGGCCAGCCAGGGCTTGCCGCCCAGCACGGTGGCCAGGGCCGCCACCGCGCCGATATAGGGCGGAGCGCTCGCGGTCGTGCCGATGCCCGCATCGTGGTAGCCAGCCAGGTACTCGCGCCACAGGTCACCGGCACTCCCCCAGGCCGGCACCAGGACGCCGCCCCCGAGCGTGCCCGAGCCGGAGAACACCGAGCCGGTCAGGGACCGTTCCGCCACCAGCGCGACGACCGTCAGCCCGGCGAAGAGCAGCACGCCCGGGCTCGTCAGCACCCGCCGGGTGACCGAATCGGCCGGGATCAGCAGCATATCGTCGCCGGGCTCGTCCACGACAGCTTGATGCAGACCGCCGGTCTCGTAGCCAGATCGGCGGGACAGCAGGCCCGAGGTTCGTTCGGCCAGCCGGGCTAGCGTTCTGGCCCGCGGCAGCTGGGGCCGCAGGACGGCGTAGCCGTGCTTGCGGTGGGCGGCGCGGCCGGCGCGCGCCCGCCAGAGCAGGACCGGGTGCCGCAGCAGCCAGGCCACCGCCCCGAGATGAGCGGCTGCCTTGCGCTGCTGCTTGGTCACCAGGAAGTAAGCGGCGCGCGCCAGCGACCCGGCGATGCAGCCTCCCACCACCGTGAGCATGGGCCACAGGGGCAGGTTGACCGCGAAGACGTAGAGCGCGCTGCGCCGGTCGAGCATGCGCGGATGGCCGCCGCTGGCGGGCGTCTTGCGGATCTGGCGGGCCGACAGCTCGCGGTGGTACACCACCGCGTCGGTGATCACCCGGACCTCGTAGCCGGCCGCGTGCACCCGCCAGCAGAAGTCGATGTCGTCACGGAACAGGGGCAGGTTGGCGTCGAAGCCGCCGACCTGGTCCCAGACGTCCCGGCGGATCAGCATGCCCGCCGAGCTCACCGCGAGCACCGCGCGGCTCCCGTCATGCTGGCCCTGGTCGATCTCGCCCGGCTCGACCCCGGTGAAACGCCGCCCGGCCCGGTCTGTGGTCACACCCGCCTCACGCAGGACACGCCGGTTTGCGGTGTCCCTCAGCTTCGGGCCGAGCACCGCGATCGACCGGCTGCGGCTGGCCGCCCTGAGCAACTGCTCCAACGCGTCGGCGGCCGGTTCGCAGTCATCGTGAAGCAGCCAGATCCACTCCACCGGCGGTTCCTGGTCCGGGGCCGAGGCCGACACCGGAGTGCGCGCCGCGGGATGCTGCAGCGCGCGGGATATGGCGGCACCGTACCCGGCCTCTGGCTCCATGCCGAAGACCGCGTCCGGGCCGAGCAGCTCGGTCAGCGCCGCCCCGCTGCGGTCCCGGCTGCCGGTATCCACCCCGACGGTGCGGTGCACGGAGTGTGTCTGCTCGCGCACGGCCTGGAGGAGGCCCGGCAACAACCGGGCGCCGTCGTGGGCTACCACCACCGCAGTGACGACGTGCCGGAGGTGCATTACGTTTTGTGACAAAGGACCTGTCTGATAGCTGGGCAGCGGCGCCTCGCTCGGCTACCCCGCCCGGCAAGAGCGCGTGGACTACGTGAACGACAACCCCCGCGCTCACGCAGCACTAAAGATACACAGGCGAAAGGTCCGCAGCGGGCTGAACGCGTGATGTCCAGGCCGCCGACCGGGCCGGCCTAGACGGCCTGGCGTTTTAGCCGACGGCGTTCCCGCTCGGACATGCCGCCCCAGATACCGAATCGCTCATCGTTCTCCAGCGCGAACTCCAGGCACTCGGCCCGGACTTCGCAGCTGCGGCACACGCGCTTGGCTTCCCGGGTCGATCCCCCCTTCTCCGGGAAGAACGCCTCCGGATCTGTCTGCGCGCACAACGCCTGATCCTGCCAGCCCAGCTCGTCAACATCATCTGGGCTGACGAAGACCTGCGCCAGCGGGACGATGACCTCAGTCATAGCGCATCCTCCCTCCCCAACCTCGAACCCCCCCGATCTCGCCACTCCCCGCGGCGGCGAGAATCACACCAATGAAATTACACTCGCGTGTCTTGCTTCAAGTCAAGCGAAGAAGGTGATAATGGTCGCCTCGTTGCCCGAGATGCGAGATAAGTAACTCAAAGAAACCAGGTTCGGCACGCTCCGTGAATTCCGGGACGCACACCTAGTACCACGGGACGCACACCTAGTACCAACGGTCACTCCCGGCTCAAGGGGGTGGCCGGCCCGGGCGACGGCGGGGACCTGCCACACTTGCGGGTATGCGCATAACCGTGCTCGCGGGCGGCGTGGGGGCCGCGCGCTTTCTCCGCGGCCTGAAACAGGCGGCCCCGGACGCCGAGATCACCGTCATCGGGAACACCGGTGACGACATCACCCTGTTCGGCTTGCGGGTGTGCCCGGACCTGGACACCGTCATGTACACGCTGGGCGACGGGATCAACCCAGAACAGGGGTGGGGGCGGGCCGACGAGACGTTCAGCATCCGGGCCGAGCTCGCCGCCTACGGCGCCAGCCCGGACTGGTTCACGCTCGGCGACCGGGATTTCGCCACCCACATCCTGCGCAGCCAGCTGCTCGCGTCCGGGCAGCCGCTGTCCGCCGTCACCGCGGTGCTCTGCCAGCGGTGGCAGCCCGGGGTGCGGCTGCTGCCCATGTCCGACGACCCTATCGAAACCCATGTCGTACTGGCCGGCCCGGGCGAGCCCACCGTGGTTCACTTCCAGGAGTGGTGGGTGCGCCTGCACGCCGAGGCGCCCGCGACCCAGATAACCGCCGTCGGCGCGGCGGACGCCGCGCCCGCGCCTGGCGTGCTCGAGGCGATCAGCGACGCGGACGTGGTCCTGTTCCCGCCCTCGAACCCGGTGGTGAGCATCGGCACCATCCTGGCCGTTCCCGGCATCAGGGCGGCGGTCGCGGCCAAGACCGTCGTCGGCGTGTCCCCCATCATCGGCGGGTCGCCGGTCCGCGGGATGGCCGACGCCTGCCTGACCGCGATCGGGGTCGCCACCTCGGCCGCCGCGGTCGGCGCGCATTACGGGGCCGGGCTGATCGACGGCTGGCTCGTCGACGACCAGGACAAGGCCGCCGCCGACGATCCGGCCCTGGCGGGCGTCGAGGTGCGCGCCCTGCCCCTGCTCATGCTGGACCTGCCCGCCACCACGGCGATCGCCGCGGCGGCCCTGGACCTGGCCCTGGAGCTCACCCGGGAGCGGGCGTAATGGCCGGCCGCCCGGCCGCGGAGGAGCCGGCCGCGCAAGAGCCGGTCACCGTCATCCCGGTCACCGGGCTGCCCGAGATCACCGCGGGCGCCGACCTGGCCGCGCTCATCGCCGGGGCCGTCCCGGACCTGCGCGCAGCCGACATCCTCGTCGTCACCTCGAAGATCGTGAGCAAGGCCGAGGGCCGGGTGGTGACCGCCTCCCGCGATCAGGCGATCGAGGCGGAGACGGTGCGGGTGGTGGCCAGGCGCGGCGCCACCACCATCGCGCAGACCAGGCACGGCCTGGTCCTGGCCGCGGCCGGGGTGGATGAGTCCAACACCGCCCCGGGCACCGTCGTGCTGCTGCCCGCCGATCCCGACGAATCCGCCCGGCAGCTGCGCAAGGCGCTGCACGGGCGCACCGGCGTGCGGGTCGGCGTCATCGTCACCGACACGATGGGCCGGCCGTGGCGCGCCGGGCAGACCGACAACGCCATCGGTGCGGCCGGCGTCGTCCCGGTGCGGGACTATCGCGGTACGGCCGACTCTTTCGGCAACATCCTGGAAGTCACGATCGCCGCCGTCGCCGACGAGATCGCCGGGGCCGCGGACCTGGTGAAGGGCAAGTCACGGCACGTCCCTGTGGCGGTGGTGCGCGGGCTGGCGGGCCTGGTCACCGAGCAGGACGGCCCGGGCGCGCGGGCGCTGATCAGGCCGGCCGAGGAGGACATGTTCCGGCTCGGTTCCGCGGATGTGCCGCTGGCCCGCCGGACGATCAGGGCCTTCACCGGCGAACCGGTCGATGCCGCGGTGGTACGCCGGGCGGTCGCCACCGCGCTGACCGCGCCCGCCCCGCATCACAGCCAGCCGTGGCGTTTCGTGATCTTGTCCTCGGCGGCGGCCCGGACCGCCCTGCTCGACGCGATGCGCGAGGCCTGGATCGGCGACCTGCGCCGGGACGGGTTCACCGAAGAGCAGATCGGCCGCCGGCTCCGGCGCGGGGAACCGCTCAGGGCCGCGCCGCTGATCGTCGTGCCGTGCCTGGTCACCGACGCGGCGCACGACTATCCCGACGAGCGGCGGGCGGCCGCCGAGCAGGCCATGTTCATCGTCTCGATGGGCGCGGCGGTGCAGAACCTGCTCATCGCGCTGGCCGTCGACGGGCTCGGCTCGGCCTGGATCTCCAGCACCCTGTTCTGCGCCGACGTCGCCGCGCGCGCGATGGACCTGCCGGCCGGCTGGCGGCCGATGGGGGCCGTCGCGGTCGGCCGCCCGGCCGAGCAGGCCAGGCCGCGGCCGCCGCGCGACCCCGCGGACTTCCTGCTGGAACGCTGAACTCGCCGGCTGGCGCGATCGCTCGCCGACCCGGCCAGCGCGGGTTAGCCCGGGCCGGCGGCCAGGATCGGCAGGCGGGTGCGGACCGACGCGCAGACGCCGTCGGAGGCGGCCGCGGCGGCCATCCGTTCGGCAGGCACCTCGCCGTAGGTGGTGGTGCGCTGGCGCATCGGACGGCCGAGGGGTTCGGCGATCGCGTGCAGCTGGCTGATCGTCTTGTAGGAGCCGTGGTCCGCGCCGGCCATCCGGCTGATCGTCTCCTCCATCAGCGTCCCGCCCAGGTCGTTGACGCCGCCGCGCAGCACGTCCCGGCAGCCCTCGTCGCCCAGCTTGACCCAGGAGGCCTGGATCGAGTCGATCGCGCCGTGCAGCAGCAGCCGGGACACCGCGTGCACCGCCCGGTTCTCCCGCCGGGTCGGCCCCGGCCGGGCCAGGCCGGCTAGGTAGATGGGCGCGTTCTCGTGGATGAACGGAAGCAGCACGAACTCGGTGAAGCCGCCGGTCCGTTCCTGGATCGACCGGATCACGCGCAGGTGGCCGACCCAGTGCGCCGGGGTGTCGACGTGCCCGTACATCATCGTCGAGGAGGTCCGCAGGCCGAGCTCGTGCGCCGTGGTGACCACCTCGATCCACACCGAGGCGGGCAGCTTGCCCTTGGTCAGCACCCAGCGCACCTCGTCGTCGAGGATCTCCGCCGCGGTCCCCGGCAGCGAGCCGACCCCCGCCTCCTTGGCCCGGACCAGCCACTCCCTGATCGGCAGGCCGGTCCGCGAGGCGCCGTTCATCACCTCCATCGGGGAGAACGCGTGTACGTGAAGATCTGGGCACCGACGCTTGACTTCGGAAGCGATTTCGAAGTACGCTGTGCCTGGTAGATCGGGATGGATCCCGCCCTGCATGCACACCTCGGTGGCCCCGGCGGCCCAGGCCTCGTCCGCGCGGTCACCGATCTGCTGCAGCGACAGCGTGTACGCATCGGCGTCGGTCCGCCGCTGCGCGAACGCGCAGAACCGGCAGCCGGTGTAGCAGACGTTGGTGAAGTTGATGTTGCGCGTGACGACGTAGGTGACGTCGTCGCCCATGGTTTCGCGGCGGAGCGCGTCGGCGATCCCGGCCAGCGCCTCCAGGTCCGGGCCGTCCGCGGACAGCAGGGCGATGGCCTGGGCGTCGGTGAGAGCGGCCGGGTCCCGTTCGGCCTGGCGCAGGGCGGAGGCGACCTGGCCCGCGGACAGGACGGCGGGGGCGCCGGGAGTGGCTGGGACGCCGGGGCGAGGAGCCTGGCCCGGGGCGGGCACAATAGTCCGTTCGGCGATTTCATTCCAGTCGCCGTAGACCTCGGCGAAATCATCGCGCCGGTCATGGGTGCGGCCGGTGGTATCGATGGTGACGTGCAGGTCGGTGCGGCCGGATCCGGCTTCGGCCGCCCACTGGCCCAGCCCGCCGTCGGGCTCCTGCCAGGGCAGGCCGCGCGGCATCGCGCCGTCGGCGGCCAGGCCGGTGGCCGGGTCGGCCAGCGCGGCCACGTGCCGGGTCAGCCGCGGGTCCAGCCACGGCTCGCGGATGTAGGGCGGGTAGATGGTCAGGCGCTCACGCAGGGCGAAGCCCGCGGCGGCGGTGCGGGCGGCCAGCTCGTCGATGCCGGGCCAGGGGCGTTCGGGGTTGACGTGGTCGGGGGTAAGCGGCGAGACGCCGCCCCAGTCGTCGATGCCGGCCGCCAGGATCAGGTCGTACTGGGCGCCGACCAGGTTCGGCGGCGCCTGGATCCGGGCCTTGGCGCCGAGCACGAGCCTGGTCACGGCGATCGTGGCGGCCAGGTCATCGAGTTCGGCGTCGGGCACGTCGCGCATCCTGGTGTCCGGTTTGGCCCGGAAGTTCTGCACGATGACTTCCTGGATGCCGGCGTATTCGCGGGCGACCTTCCTGATCGCGAAGATCGAGTCGGCGCGTTCGGCCATCCTCTCGCCGATGCCGATGAGGATGCCGGTGGTGAACGGGACGTTGCTGCGGCCCGCGTCTTCCAGCACGCGCAGCCTGGTGGCCGGGTCCTTGTCCGGGCTGCCGAAGTGCGGACCGCCCTTCTCGCTGAACAGCCTGGTCGAGGTCGTCTCGAGCATCATGCCCATGGACGGGGCCACCGGCTTGAGGCGCTGGAAATCCTGCCAGGACAGCACACCCGGGTTCAGGTGCGGCAGCAGGCCGGTCTCCTCGAGCACCCGGATCGCCATCGCCCGCAGGTAGGACAGCGTGTCGTCGTAGCCGTGCGCGTCCAGCCAGTCCTGGGCCTGGTGCCAGCGGTCCTCGGGCTTGTCGCCCAGCGTGAACAGGGCCTCCTTGCAGCCCATGGCGGCGCCTGCGCGGGCGATGTCGAGCACCTCGTCGGGCTCGAGGTACAGGCTGTGCAGCCGGTGCGGGACGGTGGCGAACGTGCAGTAGCCGCAGCGGTCCCGGCACAGCCGGGTCAGCGGGATGAAGACCTTACGGGAATAGGTGATGATGCCGGGCCTGCCCGCGGCGGCCAGGCCGGCGTCCCGGGTGCGGCTGGCGTAGCTCAGCAAGGTCCGCAGGTCATCGCCGCGGGCCTGCAGCAGGATCGTGGCCTCGTCCCGGTCGAGCGCCTTGCCGTCCCTGGCTCGCGCCAGTGTCCGGCGCATGGCCGACGCCGGGACGTTCCCGGCCGCTTCGCTTATCCCCTTGGCCCCGTTGACCATCCCCTCGGCCCCGTTAACTATCCCCTCGGCACCGTTAACCGCGCCAGCCTCGCCAGCCTCGCTGGCTTCTCTGCCCTCCTGAGTCTCTTTGCCCATGCCGTTATCAGAGTCGCCGCGGAAAACACTCATCCTCGAACTTTACGCGGCCGGTCTGCCCCGGTCGCGCAGCCCTTGGACCGGACCGGCGCCAACCGACGAGGCTAGCCACGCGGGCGCCCCGGTGCGGGCGCCCGGACTAGAAGGCGCGGTAGTCGCGGACGGACATGCGCGGGCCGTGGCGCGGGGGGCGGGTGCCGCCGAGTTCGATGAGCCTGGTCACCCGGTAGCGGTGGCCGGCGTAGGGGGCCAGCAGCTCGAGCATGCCGGCGTCGTCGGTGATCCGGCCGGCCAGCGTCCAGCCGACCGCCTTGGGGAGGTTGTAGTCGCCCACGGAGACCGCGTCCGGGTCGCCCACGGCCCGCTGCCTGATCTCGGCGGAGGTCCACGGGCCGATGCCGGGCAGCGCCCGCAGGCGGCGGTCCGCGTCCGCCGGGCCCAGTCCGCCGGTCTCCTCGAGCCGGGCGGCGACCTCGGCGGCGGTGATGATCGTGCGGGACCGGACGCCCTCGACCCCGGCCCGGTGCCAGTCCCACGACGGGATACGCGCCCACACCCGGGGTGGCGGGAACACCCGCATCCCGGCCGGGGCGGGACCCGGCGCCGGCTCCCCGAACTTGACCAGCAGGAACCGCCAGGCGCGGTGGGCCTCGCGGCTGACCACCTTCTGCTCGAGCACCGCGGGCACCAGCGCTTCGAAGACCCGGTCGCTGCGCCCGACGCGCAGGTCCTGGTGGCGGCGCATCAGCTCACCGACCACCGGATCCCGGCCGGTGAACCCGGACCGGTCGTCCTGGCCGCCGAGCTGGGCGGGCACGTGGTCCAGCAGCCAGCCCGCGCCCGGGCCCCACGCCTGACCGGTCACCAGCGTGCTGCCCGGGACCTCCGCCGACCGCGACAGCACCCGCAGCGTGCCCGGGCCGTCGGGGGTCAGCGACGTGCGCCACACGGCGCCGGCCGGGTCCACCGCGTACGCGGGATCGCCGCCGCCGCGGCGGTGCACGGACAGCACGAGGCGGACATCGAGCGGGAACGGCAGCTGCCACTGCCGGGCCAGCGCTGGCATCTCCGGGGCGGCCGTCACGCGTCTGAGCCGTTACGTACCGGCGGAGAAGCGGACCGAGGTCGGCTCGAGCCGCACGTCCGGCCAGATCCGGATGCCGCGGGCCAGCTCGTTGCCCGCGCCGATGAACGCGCCGTCCCCGACCACCGCCTCGTCGAGCACCGCGCCGGGGGCCACCACCGCACCGCGGCCGAGGATGGAATCGCGCACCACCGCGCCGTCGCCGACGATCGCGCCGTCGAACAGCACGCTGCCGTCCACGGTCGCCCCGGCGCCCACGCGGGCGCCTGCGCCCACCACGGTGCCGCCGGACACGGCGGCGTCCGCGGCCACCGAGGCCCCGGCCAGCAGCAGCGAAGGCCCGGGGGGACCCGGCACCGCCGGGCCGGGCAGCCGTCCGAGCACGAGGTCGCAGGAGCCGCGGACGAACGCCTGTGGCGTGCCGACGTCGAGCCAGTACGCCGACTCGTGGTAGCCCATCACGAGCTGGCCGGCGTCGATCAGCCCGGGGAACGTCTCCCGCTCGACCGACACCCGGCGGCCGGCCGGAATCTGGTCGATGACCTCACGCCGGAACACGTAGCAGCCGGCGTTGATCCGGTTGGTCACCGGGTCCGGCGTCTTCTCCAGGAATGCCGTCACCCGCCCGGAGGCATCGGTCGGCACGCAGCCGAACGGAGCCGGGTCCGCCACCTCCACCAGGTGCAGCGTCACCGCGGCGTCGGTCTTGATGTGCAGGTCGACCTGCACGCCCAGGTCGTGCCCGGACAAGATGTCGCAGTTCAGCACCACGACCGGATCGGCGGCGCCGCTGCCGCGCAGTGAGCGGGCCGCGTTGCGGATCCCGCCGCCGGTATCGAGGGGCACCTCCTCGGTGACGTAATCGATGGACAGCCCGAACGCCGAGCCGTCCCCGAGGGAGGAGGCGAACATGTCCGCCTTGTAGCAGGTCGCGAGAACCACGTGGGTGACGCCGCCGGAGGCCGCCCGGGCCAGCACGTGGGCCAGGAACGGGACACCCGCCGTGGGCAGCAGAGGTTTCGGCTCGGACAGGGTCAGCGGCCGCAGCCGGGTCCCCTGGCCGCCGACGAGGACGATCGCCTCAAGCGGTTCACGCGGCATGAGATGAGAGGTTACACCGCGCTGACATCGGCGGCGGTCTGTTCGGCGGCGCGCCGGTAGCTGGCCAGGTGGGCTTCGGCCGACGCGGCCCAGGTGAACTCCTGGGACCGGTCGTACCCGGCGTTCCCGAGCCATTCCCGCCGGGCAGCGTCGTCGAGCAGCGCGCGCAGCGCGTCCCGGATGGAGTCGGCGTCGGGTTCGGTGTAGGCGACCGCCTCGCCGCCCACCTCGGGCAGCGAGGTGCAATGAGTCGTCAGCACCGGCGCCCCGCAGGCCATCGCCTCGAGCACCGGCAGCCCGAACCCCTCGCCCCGGCTCGGGAAGGCCACCACCATCGCCCCGCCCAGGAAGCCGGGCAGGTCGGAGAAGCGCAGGTATCCGGGGCGGATCAGGCGCAGGTGCGGCGGCACCGAGGCCACCGCCGCGTCCACCTCGTCACTCCAGCCTCCGCCGCCGCCCAGGACCAGCGCGGGCGGGTCGTCGAGGTCCGCGACGGCCCCGGCCCAGCCGGTGATCAGCGCGGCCACGTTCTTGCGCGGCTCGAGCATGCCCAGGAACGCCACGTACGACTTGCCGTGCAGGCCCAGCCGGTTGGACACCTGCGAGACCTGCTGCGGATCGGGGCGGTGGAACAGCCGGTGGTCCACGCCGTGGTAGGCGACATCGATCTTGGTCGGATCGGCGCCCAGGACGCGCTCGAGCTCATCTCGCGTCGCCTTGGACGGCACGATGAGCCGGGCGGCACGGCGCGCGGCGGTCCGGATCGCCGACTTGAAGAACATGGCGCCGACCGAGCTGTACAGGTCGGGCTCGGTGAAGAAGGTGACGTCGTGCACGGTCACCACGGTCGGCCGGCCAGGACGCAGCGGCATCGAGTAGTACGGCACGTGGATGACATCGGCGTTCACCTGCTGGGCCACCACCGGCAGCCCGCTCTGCTCCCAGGCCAGCCGGGCGGACCGGTGCGAGAGCGCCGTCGGGCCGGTGACCACGCGTGCCCCGGGGGCGAGCCGCCCGTAGCGTTCCTCATCGGCGCGCTGGCAGACCACAGCCATATCCGCGCCCGCGACGTCGAGCGCGCCGATCAGCCCGTCAACGTACCGGCCGAGCGCTCCCCGGTCGGCTGGCACGTCGGTCGCATCAACTAGTACGCGAGGTGCCACGACCGCACTTGCTCCTCTCCTGGGTCACCCGGGCAGACTGACAAAGCAGAGCTCGCGTCAACCGCACGGCCCGGCACGCCTTCGTGGATGTCCCGTCAATCATGAAGCCTACGCCCTGCGCCAAGTCACCGACGAGCACTTCGGCCCGGCCCGGTCGCAGGACCTCCCGGGCGGCGGGCCCGGACGAGCACGATGGCACCGCCGTCCCCGTGCGCCCCGCGATCGGCCGCCGCGACCAGTACCCGTCCCCGGCCGCGACGTCGAGCACCCGCAGTCCCCGCAGGTCATCACCCAGCCAGCGCAGCAGCGTACGGGCCTCGCGGTAACGGCAGACGTGCACCTCGTGCCCGGCCACGGCCACCGCGTCAGCAACCTTCATAAGAGAAAACCTATTAGCCGAACGGACCGTGGTGCGCGTTCTGTGTCTCCCGTCCCGCCCCGGGGCGGGAGGGGCGAGGGTGACCCGGGTCAGCATGAGGGAACGGACTTGCCCGCTTTGATGGCCTGGAGGTAGTCAACAGCCTGGGACAACGTGCTCACCTTGACCAGGCGCAGGCCGGCCGGCACGGCGCCCTTGGTGTCCGAGCAGTTCGACGCCGGGGTGAGGAAAATTGTCGCGCCCGCCTGCCGCGCGCCCACCATCTTCTGCTGGATGCCGCCGATGGCATCCACCTTCCCGCTGGCCTCGATCTCCCCGGTGCCGGCGATGAACTTGCCGCCGGTCAGGTTCATCGTGGTCAGCTTGTCGATGATGCCGAGCGCGAACATCATGCCGGCGCTCGGCCCGCCGATGTCGCCCACGCTGATCCGCACCTGGAACGGGAACTTGAACTGCGCCCCGATCTGCACGCCCATCACCGGACGGCCGCCGGATTCCTTCGTCCCGACCTTGACCGGCCGGCTCTGGCCGTTCCTGATGATGGTCACGGTCAGCGTGCTGCCCGCCGGGTGCGCGGCGATCAGCCCGGTCAGGCTGGTCGCCCCGGTCACCGGCTGGCCGTCCACGGCGGTGACCACGTCCCCGGCCTTGAGCACGCCGTAGGCGGGGAAGCCCGGCTTGGCCTGCGCGACCACGACCTGGGTGGTGTAGCCGATGTGCAGTTCGGTCAGCGCCGACGCGGTCGCGGTCTGCTGCGAGCCGCTCATCTGCAGCGTGTCCTGCTGCTGGGTCTGCTGCTGGGACGAGCCGGGGGCGAAAAGCTCCGATTCCGGCACGACCGCCTCGTCCGGATTCAGCCAGGCAGCCAGCGCGGTGAAGATGTTCAGGTGGGTGCCTGGGCCGCCCGCATAGCTCACCGTCACCAGGTTCAGGTGCCCGCTGGCGGGGTACACCGGGTGCCCGGAGATGCTGATCAAGGGCTGGCCTGACGAGTCTTTACCCAGCGTGTTCAGCGTGGGGCCGGGCCCGAGGATGACGTAGGGCACGGACACGAGCACGCTGACCGCGATCGCCGCGGCCGCGCTGACGGAGGCGATGAACAGCGTCAGGGAACGTCGGGACATGGTGCGAACACTACGCGCGGAAGCTGGGGATCAAGGGGTGCCCACCCATTCGCTCTCGCCGTCGGCGAAGAGCTGGTGCTTCCAGATCGGCACCGAGGCCTTGAGCTCGTCGATCAGCGCCCGGCAGGCCTCGAAGGCCTCCCCGCGGTGCGGGCAGGACACGGCCACGACCACGGCCAGGTCGCCGATCGCCAGGTCACCGACACGGTGCACGGCCGCGATCCCGAGGACGGGAAATTTCTCCGCCACGACCGCGGCGACGCGCCGGAGCTCGTCCGCCGCGGACGGGTGCGCGCTGTAGGACAGCCCGGTGACCTGCCGGGCATGGTCGAGGTCCCTGACGGTGCCGGCGAACAGGGCGATGCCGCCCGCGCCGGGGTCCGCGACGGCGACCCGGACCTCGTCCACCGACAGCTCAGCCGCCCGCACGGCGATCAGTCGTAGCACGCTCACGAGCCCAGATTACCTGGTCGCGCGTCAGCCCTTGTGGCGGCGGCGGGCGCGGCGGACGATGGCGGCCGTGCCGATCACGGCGACGGTGGCCCCGGCCGCCCCGGCGGCGGTGATCGTCGCCTCCTTGCGCGCGATGCGCCGGCCGGCCACGGCGTGCCGGCCCTGGCGCTGGTCGAGCAGGACGCGCAGCACCGCCTCGTTGCCGAACGCCGGGCGCCAGCCGGCCTCGCGCAACGCGGCGCAGTCCACCACCCACGGGTACAGCACGTAGCGCAGGTCCATGGCCGGCGCCGGCGTCACGCCGACCCGGTGCAGCCGCTGCACGGTGCCGAGCGTGAGCCGGGCGGGCAGCTCGATGCTCTTCAGGCCGCTGATCCGCTCGACGTCGTCCGGCTCGAGCCAGCCGTCACAACCCACCGCGAAGCCGCCGTCGATCCCGCCGCCCACCGCGAATTCCAACGCGGAGCACAGGTCATCGACATGGCAGAACTGCCAGCGCGGCGCGCAGCCCTTCACCGTCAGCAGCCGGGGTGCCTCGAAGTGCCTGGTCACCAGCGTGTCCACGGCGCCGGGAGCCGAACCGACCAGGGCGGCCGGCCGCACCACCGTCACCGCCATGCCCGGGTTGGCCCGCGGCGAGCGGCGAGCCAGCTGCTCGACCTCAAGCAGGTCCCCGGCCACGCTGCTATCGGCGTCGGCGGCCAGCGGGGCCTGCTCGGACAGCGGGACCTGGTTGTCCGGGCGGGCGCCGTAGACCATGGCGCTGGTCACCAGGATGACGCGCCCGACCCGGCCCGCCGCCGCGGCGGTGAGCACGGTCTGCGCGCCCCGGACGTTGAAGGCCCGGCGGGTCCGGGCGTCGGAGTCAGGCGTCAGGTCAAAGTCCGCGTGCACGACGACATCGACGCCGTTCAGACGGCCGGCCAGGGCCGGGTCGCGGACATCGGCCACCCGCCACGTCACGCCCCCGATGTCGCCCCGCTGGCGATCGATCGCGATGACCTTCTTGACGTGCCGCGACGAGGCGAGCCAGGCGGTTACGGCGGGTCCGATGCCGCTCGCCGCCCCGGTTACCGCCACCACGGGCATAGGCTGATGACGCGCGGCGCTGCGCTCGGAGCGAACCGGCCGCCGGGCGTTTGTCACAGTGTGCCTCTCCCGAGATAACGTGACGGTCATGACCCTTCTATCCTGCCCCAGAGCCAACGATGGCTGACCGGCCGTTCGGCTTCGGTCTGCCCGACAAGCCAGAAGATCAGGGCGGTCAGGGACCCGGCGCGGGCGGAAACCCGGGAGCGGGCGGTCCCGGGGGGCCCGGCGGGCCAGGCCCCGGCGGGCCAGGCCCCGGCGGACCCATGGGACCGTTCGGGGGGATGGGTGATCCCCAGCAGTTCGCCGACGCCCTGCGGCAGTTCGCCGACATGCTGTCCTGGCGCGGGGGCCCGGTTAACTGGGATCTCGCCAAGAACGTGGCCCGGCACGCGATCGTGGCGGGCGGGGACCCGAGTGTCCTGGACGCGCAGCGCCGGGAGATCACCGAGGCGGTCCGGCTGGCCGACCTGTGGCTGGACGAAGCCACCGCGTTCCCGTCCGGCGTCCGCAAGATCGAGGCCTGGAGCCGGTCCGAGTGGCTCGAGGCGACCTTCCCTGTCTGGGCGAAGTTCTGTGACCCCATCGCGGCCAAGGGCGTCGAGGCCATGAGCGGGATGTTCAGCACGGACCCGGCGCAGCTGGGCGAGGACATCCCCGAGGAACTGCGGCAAGCGCTCGGGGCGTTCGGCGGTGGTGCGGGCGGGCTGGGCGGCCTGTCGGCCATGATGCGCCAGATCGGCGGGGCCATGATCGGCAGCCAGACCGGGACGGCGGTCGGCGAGCTGGCCCGTGAGGTGGTCGGCTCCTCCGACATCGGACTGCCGCTCGGCGCGGCGGGTACAGCCGCGCTGCTGCCCGCCGGCGTGGCCGAGTTCGGCCAGGGGCTTTCTGTCGACGCCGGTGAGGTCAGGCTCTTCCTCGCGCTGCGAGAAGCCGCTCACCAGCGGCTGTTCGCGCACGTCCCGTGGCTGCGCGCGCACCTGCTTGGCGCGGTCGAGCAGTACGCCAGCGGCATCACCGTGGACATCGCGCGGCTGCAAGAGGCGATGCCGGAGGTCGACATCACCAATCCCGAGGCGCTCCGCGACGCGCTTTCCGGCGAGGGGCTGTTCCGGCCCGAGGACACACCTGCCCAAAAGGCCGCGCTGACCCGGCTGGAGACCGCGCTGGCGCTGGTCGAGGGCTGGGTGGCGACGGTGGTCAGCGCCGCGGCGCGCGAGCGCCTGTCGCACGCCGATGCGCTGGCCGAAGCGATCAGGCGGCGCCGGGCCACCGGCGGCCCCGCCGAGCGCACGTTCGCCACCCTGGTCGGACTGGAGCTGCGCCCGCGCAGGCTGCGGGAAGCGACCACGATCTGGCAGGGCCTCACCGAGGCCAGGGGCATCGACGGCCGGGACGCCCTGTGGTCTCACCCGGACCTGCTGCCCGCCTCCGATGACCTGGAGAACCCCGAGAGCTTCGTGCACGGTCAGCCCGAACTGGATATTTCAGATCTAGAGGACGACGGCGACGGCAGCTGACGGGTGAATATCACTCCTTTACGCGATCTGCCCACTCTGCGATCAGCCCGGGACTGGCGCGGCCATAAATCGGGACCGCCCAAAAAGGCTAACCACGCGCGATCATTGAAATGGTCCCGCCGGGGATTGCCTGTCGACGCCATCATGCCGCCAATCGGGTGAATTCCGGCAAAAAGGCCTGCCTGACCAGGCCAGGACTGCATGATTGGAAGCCGCACAGGGCAGGAGCACGGCATGGGCGAACCAGAGCACACAGATGTGGTCGTGATCGGCATGGGACCGGGCGGCGAGTACGCGGCCGGCACCCTGGCCGAAGCCGGACTGCACGTCACCGGCGTCGAATCCCGCCTGGTCGGCGGCGAATGCCCGTATTACGGATGCGTCCCTTCCAAGATGATGATTCGGGCCGCCAATCTGATCGCGGAAACCAGGCGGGTTCCTGGCATGGCGGGAACGTCAACGGTCACGCCCGACTGGTCGCCGGTGGCGCGGCGGATCAGGGAAGAAGCCACCGACTACTGGAATGACAAGAAGGCCGCTGACCGGTTCACCGGCAAGGGCGGGCATCTGGTCCGCGGTTCCGCCAAGATCACCGGGCCCGGGGAGGTGACCGTCAGCACCGGCGAGGGCCACCGGGTCTTCGGCGCCCGCAAGGGCATCGTCGTGGCGAGCGGGACCGATCCTGCCATCCCGCCCATCGAGGGCCTGGCCGGCACCCCGTACTGGACAAACCGGGACGTCGTTCAAGCCGAGCAGGTGCCGCAGTCGCTCATCATCTTGGGCGGCGGGGCCATCGGTTCCGAGTTCGCCCAGGTCTTCGCCCGCTTCGGCGCCGCCGTCGCCGTGATCGAGGCGCTCCCCCGGCTGCTGTCGTTCGAGGAACCCGAGTCCAGCGAGCTGATCGAGCGGATCTTCACCGCCGAGGGCATCACGGTCCGCACCAACGCCCCGGCCGAGCACGTCAGCCACGACGGCACCCGCTTCACCGTGCACGTGGGGGATACCACGCAGACCGCCGAGCGGCTGCTGGTCGCCACCGGCCGCCGGGTGGGGCTGGCCGCGCTCGGCGTGGCGGCGGCCGGGCTGGACGAGACGGCGCGCGCGATCCCCACCGACGGGTGGATGCGCGCCGCGGACAGCGTGTGGGCGCTCGGTGACGTGACCGGCAAGGGCGCGTTCACCCACATGTCCATGTACCAGGCGGACATCGTGGTGCGCGACATCCTGGGCCAGGGCGGCGCGCAGGCCGACTACCGGGCGGTGCCGAGGGTCACGTTCACCGACCCGGAGATCGGCAGCGTGGGTCAGACCGAGGAACAGGCGCGGGCGGCCGGGCTGCGGGTACGTACCGGCGTCAGCCAGATCCCGGCCTCGTCCCGAGGCTGGATCCACAAGGCAGGCAACGACGGCTTCATCAAGCTGATCGAGGACGCCGAACGGTCGGTGCTTGTCGGCGCCACGTCGGCCGGCCCGTACGGCGGTGAGGTCCTGTCCGCCCTGCAGGTGGCGGTCCGGGCCGAGGTGCCCGTGGCCACGCTGCGCGACATGCCCTACGCCTACCCGACGTTCTACCGCGCCATCGGGGACGCGCTCGCGGATCTTGGGTCGTCATGACCCACCGCCCGGCCGTGGTCGCCTTCGACATGATCGAGACGCTGATGTCGCTCGAGCCGCTGCGCGAGCGGCTCACCGAGGCCGGGCAGCCGGCGTACCTGCTCGAAGCCTGGTACACCCGCACGCTGCGGGACGGCATGGCGCTGTCCGCGACCGGGGATTACGTGGCGTTCACCGACGTCGCGGAGTCCTCGCTGCGCGGGCTCACCGGCTATTCGATCAGCGATGAGCAGGTCGCGCAGATCATGGCGGGCTTCAACGACCTGCCGGCCTTCCCCGACGCGGTGCCCGCGGTGACCAGCCTCACCGGCGCCGGGATCCGGGTGGCCTGCCTGACCAACGGGTCCTCCTGCCTCGCCTCGTCGTTCATCAACCGCTCCGGGCTCGGCACGCTGGTGGACCGGGTGATCTCGATCGGCGAGGTGTACCGGTGGAAGCCGGCCACGGTGGTGTACCTCTACGCCGCGGAGGTCCTGAAAGTTCCGCCGGAGCGGATGGCGCTGGTCGCCGCGCACGACTGGGACTGCCACGGCGCCAAGCGGGCCGGGCTGACCACCGGCTGGGTGAGCCGCAAGTCCGGTGGCTTCGGCGCGCCCTTCGCGCCTCCCGACGTGGTGGGCGAGGATCTGACCGAGGTGGCCGCCAAGCTGCTCGCCCTGGAACCCTGAGGCGACGCTCGCGCCGACGTGCCTCCCAGATCTTTCTACGGCGGACCGCACCACGGGTGCGCTCGCGGCTGCCTACACTGCGGGAACCTTTATACGCAATTGCGTGAGACGTTTCCGCGGCGCATCCCCGGGCCCCTGACCACGACCATGGAGGCCAGGCCCAAATCCGGACATAGACCCGGCCGAAACGTGAATACCTCGGCGATGATCCTGGCGGGGTCCGGTCGTCTGAACTGCGGGACCCGCCAAGGAGGAAGACATGACCATTCAGGGCAAGATCACCGGCGTACGCACGGTGGGCGTACCGGTCACGGATCAGGACCGGGCGCTTGACTTCTATGTCGGCACGCTGGGCTTGGAAAAGCGGCTTGACGCCGACATGGGCGGCGGCAGGCGCTGGATCGAGGTGGCCCCGGCGGGGGCGGCTACCTCCATCGCGCTGGTCCGCGCGCGCGAGGGCCTGCCCGCCGGGGTCGAGACCGGCATCAGGTTCGTGAGCCCGGACGCCGACGCCGTGCACGCTGGGTTGCGCGCCAGCGGCGTCGACGCCGGCGAGGTCTTGCGCTGGGAAGGCGTCCCGCCGATGTTCGCCTTCCGCGACCTCGACGGCAACGGCATGGAGATCGTCGAACAGCGGTAGCGCCGCGCCCGGGCCCCGCTGGGGCCCGGGCGCGTCCCGCGGGTGTTAGTTGTTCGCCGAGATAGGCGTGGTCACGTTCGAGAAGGTGTTGGAGGCCAGCCCGGACGCGGCCACCGCCTCGATCCGGCCGCCGGTGATGGCCACCGCGCAGGCTCGCGGCCGGGCCGACGGGTCCGGATCCATGGTCAGCACGTTCGCGTTGACCAGCGTCAGGTCCGCCATCGGAGCCGCGGTTACGGGGCGGTCAGCAGCGCCAGCAGCGCCGCGACCGGAGTGCTGGCGAGCCGGTAGCGGACCACCCGGCCGTCGCGCTCGGCGATCACGGTCTGGCTGGCCCGCAGGTAGCGCAGCGTCTGGGACACCGTGGCGTCGTTGATCCCGGTCGCGGCGGCCAGATCCGAGACGCTGATCGGCCCGGCCGCCTTGATGGCTGTCAGCAGCGTGAGGCGAGTCGGATCGGCCAGCACGGCGAACTGCCGGGCCCGGGCCTGGATCACCTCGGCAGGCTCCAGGGCGGCGATGGCCTGGCAGATCCGCTCACCGTCGATGACGCGGTGATCGGCCCGTTCGGCAGGCAGCAGATGCACCGGACCAGGATCCCACACCGCACGGCCCTGAGCGCAGCCAACGCGGGCACGACTAAAAAGCTGATCATCTGATCAGTCTTGACGGTTAGCCGGGCCGCCTTGTACGTTGGCCATGCCCTCGGCGAGCTACTCCCCGGGGGTGGCAGCCCGTCCAGCGAAGTCCGGTCAGCGATCCTCTGCTGAGAATCCGGCACTGTCCCGCAACGGTGAAGCCCCGGCCCGCAAGCACCGGCCGGGGACGAGTCCGGTCGCCTGGGCTGGCCTGCCGGCGAACACCAGTCCTCGGCGGAAGGGCGGAAGCGCGTGCCTGGCGATCATGGCCGGTGGCGGCGGATAGGCGCGGAGCTGTCGGGCCGCGAACGGGGCCGGCTGGCCGCGATGTTCGGCTTCATCCTGGCGCTGAACGCCGCGGGCTGGTGCATTTACATCCTGTGCGTGATGCCGCACCACTTCAACTACCGGGGCGAGGGCGGCAGCCCGGGGCTCGGCATCGGGCTCGGGGTCGCGTTCACCGCGTGGTTCCTCGGCTTCCGGCACGCCTTCGACGCCGATCACATCTCGTGCATCGACAACACCACCCGCAAGCTGATGGCCGACGGGAAGCGGCCGCTGGGCAGCGGGTTCTTCTTCTCCTTCGGCCATTCCACGGTGGTGATGACGGTCGGGGCGGGCATCACCATCGCGGCCCGGGCCACCTTCGGCGCCGTGGTCGACCCGCATTCGGCCTACGAGACGGCGGGCGGCACGGCCGGGACGCTGGTCTCGGCGGGGTTTCTTTACCTGATCGCGCTGCTGAACCTGATCGTGCTGGCCGGCATCGTCAAGGTGTTCGCACGCCTGCGCCGCGGCGCCTACGACGAGACCGAACTTGAGGCCCAGTTGCAGGCGCGCGGCCTGATGTACCGGTTCTTCGGCCGGTTCATGCGGTCGATCAACCACACCTGGCAGCTGTACCTCGTCGGTCTGGTGTTCGGCATCGGCTTCGACACCACCACCGAGGTCGTGCTGCTCGCCGCCACCGCCTACGCCGCCATCGGCGGCCTGCCGTACTACGCGGTGCTGGCGCTGCCGTTCCTGTTCTCCGGCGGCATGATGCTGTTCGACACCCTCGACGGCTGCTTCATGAACTTCGCCTACGGCTGGGCGTTCGCCAAGCCGGTCCGCAAGGTCTATTACAACCTGATCATCACCGGGCTGTCGATCGGCGCGGCGTTCATCGTCGGCACCGTCGAGATCCTCGGCGTCCTGACCAGCGACCTGCACCTGACCGGCGCTTTCTGGTCGGCGATGGCCAATTTCAACATCAACGTGGCCGGATTCTGCATCGCCGGCCTGTTCGTCGCCGTCTGGGTGGCCGGCCTGGCCTACTGGCGGCTGGGGCGGGTCGAGGCCCGGCGGGTCGAGGCCCGCTGGACCGCCCATGTCGCCATCGAGCCGGCCCGCGGGCCGGCCGAGCAGGTGCCGGCCGAGCCGGCCGCCGGATCCTGACCGGCCAGACCGGCGGGCCACCGAGCAGAGGCCGGGCCGATCCGGCTGCTGAATCCGGCCGCGACGGGCGGGCCACCAGCGCGTCGCACCGGCTGCAGGCACGCACCCGGGTCCGTTCGGAAAATAAGAAGGCCGAACGGACACCGGTGTCACAGTCCAGGCCCGGCAGCCGCCGGGGTGGGGTTAGCCCCCGGGCGGACGGGCGGGTTTTCCGCATTGCCGGCCGCCGGGGGCCGCGGGTACGCTGCCGGTAGGGGCAGCGCACAACCTGCCCGCTTCCGAGCCAGCGACCGGCCCGCGCCGACGATGGCCGCGAGGACAAGGGTCCACGACTCGTGTGCATCTTCTGGTCATGCCACTCACCGTGGCGGGCAGACGCGGGCCGACCCGCCAGGAAGACATCATCATGACTCAGGACAAGGCGCGGAAGACCGCCACCCGTCAGCGCATGGCCGAAACCGGTGAGCCCTACTGCGAGGCCAGGCGTGCCGCCGAGCGTGACCCGGCCACGCCGCCCGGGGAAGGGCCGCCCGAGGAAGACTGGTACGCCCGGATGGCCGAAGAGGCCGGCCTCAGCGTGGCCGAGGTCCGGGCCCAGGAGATCGCGGCGCAGGCCAGGGTGCAGGCGGCGGAGGCCAGAGAACGGGCCGAGCAGGCGGAAGAGGCGGCCATGATGGCGCACGACGCCGCCGACCTGGCCGCTGAGGCCGTGGCGATGACCCGCGGCTGGGCCGACCCGGACGAGCAGGAACAGGCGAGGCGGCGGGCCGACCAGGCTCGGGCCGCGGCGCACGAGGCCCAGCGGCGGGCCGACCTGGCCGAGCAGGCCGCCGACCGGGCCGAGGAGATGGCCGGTGAAGCGGAGGAAGCGGCCGAAGAGGCCGAAGAATTCGCTGATCAGGCCGAGGAGAGGGCCGGGAGGTTCGGCGATGGGCCGGACGAGCAGGTCCGCCGGGCTCACCGGGTGCACTGGACCGAAGGCCGCCCGGACGATGCGGGCTGGGAACCACCCAAGCCCCCGAAGCCGCCCAAGCCCCCGAAGCCGCCCAAGCCGCCGAAGCATCCGGGTCACCACGGGCCTGACCTAGGTGACCGGATCGGCCAGGTCCTGCAGCGGTTCGACATGCTCTGGGAGCGGGCGGAGGAGATGGTGAGCCGGGCCGAGCGGATATTCAGCCCAGCCCACCAGGAGTCGCACCCGGATCAGCCTGAACCTGGCTCGCCTGGCTCAGGCTGACGGCACCCTGCTATCTGCTA
>OCTA010001274.1_pt1 | contig 23225 bp, 18 predicted proteins | sample 1538991 | NCBI WGS metagenome assembly OCTA01 (sample SAMEA3539302, study PRJEB22396) | soil metagenome | biome: tundra; feature: field; material: soil | place: USA | collected 2010-05 | depth 0.15 m | reverse complement strand
TCACCACGGTCGCGGGCAACGGGACATCAGGCTATAGCGGTGACGGCGGCCCGGCCACCAGCGCCAAATTGTGGTGGCCATGCGGCATCGCGGTGGACAGTTCCGGCAATATCTACATCGCAGACGGTTGGAGCAACAACCGCATCCGCAAGGTGACGGTAGCCACAGGCATCATCACCACGGTCGCGGGCAACGGGGGAGTAGGCTATAGCGGCGACGGCGGCCCGGCCACCAGCGCTAAATTGGGGTCCCCACAAGGCGTCGCGGTGGACATTTACGGCAATATTTACATCGCAGACTTCACGAACAACCGCGTCCGCAAAGTAACAATTTCCACCGGCATCATCACCACGGTCGCGGGCAACGGCGGCTATGCCTGTACCGGCTCTGGTGGCGCTGCCACCTCCGCGCAACTGGCGTATCCAAGTGGTGTCGTGGTGGACAGTTCCGGCAATATCTATATTGCCGGAGGTTGTAACGGCATCTGGGAGGTGAAGGCAGCAACAGGCATCATCACTAATGTCGGTCTCGGGACGTGCGCTGTTCCAGGGTCGTATTCCGCGAATTTAGCAATAGACAGTTCCGGCAATCTCTACATCCAGGACAATGTTGACCTCTACATCAGCAAGATGACGCCAGCGGGCACTATCTGCATCGTCGCGGGTAATGGCGAGTTTGGCTCTAGCGGTGACGGCGGCGCTGCCACCAGCGCCGAAATGTATCAGCCGGCTGGCGTCGCGGTATTCAATGGCAGGTGACCAACTTCTACACATCCCATGCCATGTTTCTTGTTGAGAATTGGCACTTTCAGTCAAACAACCTAAAGGACACCGCTAATGAAGACACATAGTAGAGTACTTCTAAAAACTCGGTTTACTGTTGGTGTCATTCCCGTCTTCGCGGGGGTGACAATCGAGAACGGCGTATTTAGAAATGCACACTAGACTTTCCGGATTCACCCTCATCCAGATAAGCATTCTGCTTGTCGTCGCGTCGCTGGTGATGGTGGCGATACTGCCTTCGTCGCAAACGAACCTCACGGCCAATAACGTTACCACCGCAAAGATGAATACGATCCTGACGGCGCTGCGCGAGTTTGAAGCAAAAAACGGCAGGCTCCCTTGTCCCGCCGACGCCAGCCGGCCCATTAGCGGCGCCAATTACGGAGTGGAAGCGGTAAACCCCGGCTCCAGCACCAATTGCACCGGCGGCTCTCCGGCCGCCAACTTCGTGGACGCCGCCAATCATACGGCCATCGGCATGGTCCCGCTTCGCGCGCTGGAATTTTCCAATGACTACGGTCTCGATGGCTATGGCCGCACTATCACCTACGCGGTGGACACCGCCGCGACATCCTGCTGGGCATCGGCTTCGCTTCCCGGAAATATCCTCATCGCCAACCTATGGACAACGAATAACACGACCGTAGCCGTCGTCAGTCACGGCGCCGATGGCTATGGCGCATGGATACCGCTTACCGGGTCCACCGGCACTGCGGTGCGTCTTAACGCGGGCTCCACCGACACCGACCAGCTCGTTAACGCGCATCTGTTGACCACCGGAGTCTTTCCTAACCCTACCCCAAGTTCACGGGTGGTGGATTCGGGCGGGACAAGCGTCACTTTTGTGAATAAAGCACCCACCGCCGCGTTCGATGATCTCGTCGTATATCAGAGCCCGTTTTGGAACATAAACAACCTGCCGCTTTCCACTCAGACCACGTCGGGTCCCGTCGTCGCAGGTCCGGCCAATGGCAATTATGTGCTGGGGCAGACATTGACGTTCACCGCGACGTTACCGCTCAATATTACGGTCACCGGCACGCCGCGGCTCGACCTGCTCATCGGCGCAAATACGCGCTATGCCAATTACGTAAGCGGCTCCGGCACGACCGTCCTTACGTTCAGCTATACCGTGTAGGCAAGCGATGCGGCAGCATCGGGCGTGGCGCCGACTGGCATCACTGTATATTCGCCCATCGATCTCGTTAACCAGACCGCTTCGCTGTCGTCAGCAACATCCTCCGACTATTGCTTTATCTATTTCACGCCACCGAGCCTTTCACTCGTAACCATCAGCGCCCCATCCGGCATCGTCATCGACAGCTCTACCAACTGCACCGGCTCCACCCCTTGCATCGATGTCGTGGACAGCAATAACAGCCGGTTTGCCAAATGGACGGTCGCCACTCCCGCTTATAGCAACAAGCTTGGGACTCTGGGCACCGGCACCAGCAATTTCACGAACCCGTCCTTCATCACCAAAGACACCAGCAATAACCTCTACATTGTGGATACCGGGGCAGGCTCCAGCGCCAATAGCCGTGTGATGAAATGGACAAACCCGGCGAGCCCCACCGCATCCGCCTATAGCAGCACATTCGGCACTTACGGCGTCAATGTCGGCGTCACCACCAATCCGGCCAAATTCAACAATCCCATGGGCATTGGCATCGACACGACCACTAACTGCACAGGCAGCACCCCGTGCCTGTGGGTAGCCGACACTGGCAATAACCGCATTCAGAGATGCAGCACCACCGGCACCTGCACGGTGCCTGCGGCCACCGTCGCCACCTATGGCGATCTCACGCTCAGCAACCCGACCGGCATCGCGATCGATGCCAGCAACAATGTCGATGTCGTCGATACCGGCAACAACCGCGTAGTGCAGTTCAACTCCAGTGGCGCGGCCACGACTAGCTTTAACAGCGCCACGAATAACTATTTCTCCGGCAACGGCGCAGGCGGGGCGCTGAGCAATCCCACCGGTATTGCCGTTGACAGCAGCGGTAACATCTGGGTCGTGGACACCGGCAAGAACCGGGTAGTCAAGTTCAACAGCAGCGGTGTTTATCAGGCTGCCTATGGCTCCCTGGGTTCTACTGCGGGAAAATTCAATACCCCCACGGGCATCTACATGGACGCAAGCAATAATTTCTATGTGGTGGACGACAACAACAGCCGTGTGCAGGAATGCACCGCCGCAAGCTCTTACGCGACATGCACGAGCTTCGGTACTCACGGTGTCGGCAATAGCAATTTCAATTTCTGAGGGGACGCTTAGTATGGCATTTCAATGTATAGAGCCAGCCAATCCCCGGCCCTCCCCCTGGAAAAAGGGGGAGGGAGTGGCCCTCCGTAGCGGCTTCACGCTGCTTGAGCTCTCTATTGTGCTCACCATCATCGCGCTGGTGACAGGCATGGCCATCAGCAGTGGTATTTCGGTCGTGGCCACTGCGCGCCAGGCCGCGACGGTCCAGAAGATGAAAGCCATCGACCAGGCGCTGATGGCGTATCGCGTTGCCAACAGCCGCCTGCCGTGTCCGGGCGATCTGACGATTAAGCAGGGCAGCGCCAATTTCGGGGTTGAGGCGGGCGGCTCCAGTGTGTGCACCACTGGCACAGGCGTATGCACGGCCAGCACGACTGCCGGTACTTGCATCGGCACGGCCGTGTCGCCTGCGGCCAATTATTCCGCAAAGGGCACTACCTATACACTGGAGACGGGAGCGGAAGGCGCGGTGCCGGTCGTCACACTTGGGCTTCCCAACGATATGATGGTAGACGGCTGGGGCAACCGTTTCCGCTACGCCGCGGATACGACAATGACAACGATAGGCGCGTTCCACGATTCGCCGGTGAACAACACATCCGGTGCTATAACCGTCAACGACGTGAACGGTAACGCCCGGGCAACAGACGCGATTTACGCCCTGATAAGCCACGGTGCGAATGGCCACGGCACCTACACGCAGGCAGGCGTCACCGTGAACGCAGGCTCCGCCAACGCCAATGAGTTGACCAATTGTCACTGCACGAGCGCGGGAGTTTATACCGGCACCTACGCGCCCACCTACGTGCAGGAACAATCCCCGACGCTCGATCCCACCAATTCCCTCGACACCTACGACGATCTGGTCACTTACAAGGAACGCTGGCAGATGCAGACTTCCTGGGACCCGATAGCCACGATATACATCGCTGACAGTGACGGTGGTTGCGTCCACAAGATACAGGGATGCACCATCACCACGGTCGCAGGCCACACCGCTACACCCTGGGGGTATGGTGGCACGATGGGATGCGATAGCACGATGGGCTATAGCGGCGACGGCGGCGCTGCCATCGGTGCCGAGTTATATTGGCCAGATGGTCTCGCGGTGGACAATTCCGGCAATATTTACATCAGCGACCAAGAGAACTACCGCATCCGCAAGGTGACGGCGTCCACCGGCATCATCACTACGGTGGCGGGCAACGGAACGGCTGGCTATAGCGGCGACGGCGGCGCTGCCATCAGTGCCAAGTTGAGTACCACAGCAGGCGTCGCCGTGGACAGTTCCGGCAATATCTATATTGTTGAGTATCAGAACTCCCGCATCCGCAAGGTGACGGCGTCCACCGGCATCATAACCACGGTCGCGGGTAACGGCGGGTTTGGCTATAGCGGCGACGGCGGCCCGGCCACCAGCGCCAAGTTAGATTGGCCAACTGCTCTCGCGCTGGACAGTTCCGGTAATATCTACCTCGGAGACAATGGCAGTGGTTGTATCCGCAAGGTGACGGCATCCACCGGCATCATCACCACGGTCGCAGGCCACACCACCGGAGGCCTCTGCGATGGCACCAATGGCTTTAGCGGCGACGGGGGCCCTGCCACCAGCGCCACGTTAAGTACCATAGACGGTGTCGCGGTGGACAGTGTCGGCAATATCTACATCTCTGATTGGGGATGGAACCGCATCCGCAAGGTCACGGCAGCAACCGGCATCATCACCACGGTCGCGGGCAACGGCACGGGCGGTTATAGCGGCGACGGCGGCCCCGCCACCAGCGCTCAGTTAGATAATCCAGGAGGCATTGCGGTGGACAGTGCCGGCAATCTCTATATCGCTGACAGCTGGAAAAGCTACATCCGTAAGGTGGCGGCATCTACCGGCTCCATCACCACGCTCGCAGGCCAAGGTTTTAACGTCGAATGGGCGCAAGAGGGTGGCCCTGCCACCAACTCATATCTGGGTTCACCATTCGGCATCGCGGTCGTCCCGGGCGTGGCGGTTTCGAACAGGTGAGTTAGAGAGGCCCGGCTTCAGGTTACCGCTCCGCCATAACCAGTCTCAACGCGAGATCTCATGTCGCGCTCGATGTATGCCATGGGAGGTGCTGCCGGCCGAATTCCAGTCCTCAGTAACGGCTGCGATAGTCCGATTTCACCGAGCATAACTTCCCCTTGCAGTCAACATGGATGTAGGAAGCGATTACCTCGCGCGCAAAGACAGTCAGCGTCTGGTCCCGCCGAATCCATTCGCGCAAGGAATTGGCGGTCAGGATGAAATCATCGAGGTCGTCCCGATTGAAATCCTTCATCAGGCGGCCGAAAACCCTCATGAGCTTCTGGTAACGCTCGTGCGCGGTCATGTGTAGCATAGGCCGGAACAATTCCATTGTAGAAGGTTGCGGTCAAGTGGCGGGGGCGAGATCGACCCGCGCGGCGAATTGTCAATGCACGGTTCGCCGACGCCGTTGCTTTCTGCGGGTGCCGTTGCAGTTGTGCCTCACTTCTTCACGTCGCCCTTCCCTGTTTCTTTAACGCATGATAAAGGACATTATTATGCGTTAAACCGGGAAGGGGGTTTTTGAAGTTAAAGGCTCCGTTTGGATTTTCATACTAACTATCCTCGCAGCCCCTCCAGCATTTGCCGACAACGCGAAATGCTGGGGCATCGGCGGCGACGACAAAAGCCGTCCCGACATTTCCTGTCAGCCCCTCACCGAAAAGCTGCTGCTCAGCCTCCGGGGCGCAACGCCACCGGAAGTCACGAAAGCCATGAATGCTCCGGGCCGACCCATCGAGCGCGGGCTTCATTTCGTTACAGCTACGCAAACCTACGACGGCGATTTGAACGTCGAGTTCGCCGAAGGCAAAGCAGCGGTGATTACCGCCATTGTCATGCCGTCGCCGGACAGCTCCTCCCGTCATTTGGAATTCATCTGGAACGCTGACGGCTCCTTCTGCTCGGATGTTCCTGGAGAACACAAGCGTTGCAACGAGGAGACGAACACACCATGAAGGCCCCTGCCCCGCCAATCCCCTCCCCGTCAGGGAATCTTCCCTCAAGCGTCTCTGAGCATCTGCCCGATATCATTCACCGCGCCGGGGCCAATGCTGTTTTCGCCGCGCAGGAGTTTTTCTTCGGCACGATCCGCAACGAACACACGCAGCGCGCCTACCTGCACGCGGTGAAGCGTTTTCTTAAGTGGGCCGAGAACCACGGTGGGGGGGAGTTGACGCAGATCGCTCCCTGGCACGTCGGGCAGTATTTTGCCGGACTCGCGAAAACCACCAGCATCGCCACGCGCAACCAGCACCTCTCCGCCCTGCGGCATTTCTTCGACGGCATGGTGACCCGCCATGCCATCGTGCTCAACCCCGCCCTCTCCGTCCGCGGCGAGCGCTACAGCGTGATGGAAGGCAAGACCCCGGAGATCCCTATTCCGGACGCCAGGAAACTTCTCGCATCGATGGACACCTCCCACGTCGTCGGCCTGCGCGACCGGGCCATCCTCGCAGTGCTCGTCTATACCGGCTCGCGCGCCGGGGCTGTGGCCAAGCTCAAGCGCGGCAATTTCTACCGCGCGGGAGAGCAATGGATGCTCCACTTCGAGGAGAAAGGCGGCAAATCCCGCGAAATCCCGGTGCGGCATGATCTTCAGGAAATGATCGCCGCCTATATCGACGCGGCGGCCTTAAGCGATGCGCCCAAGGATACGCCGCTGTTTCAAAGCGCCCTCAAGAGGAAGCGAAGCCTTTCCGGCAAGGCCATCCACGTCAACGACATCTGCCGGATGATGAAGCGGCGGCTGAAGGACTTCGGCATGCCCCTGCTCTACTCTCCCCACTCCTTCCGCGTCACCACCATCACCGACCTGCTGGAGCAGAACGTACCGCGCGAGGACGTGCAGCACCTGGCCGGCCACGCCGACCCGCGCACCACCAACCTCTACGACCGCCGGGAGCGCCGGATCAAAAAGAACATTGTGGATAAGATTTCCGTGTGAGGATGCCAAAAACGATACCCTTAATATCAATACGGCGAGGAATGCGATGAGTGAACTTCCGGTATTCGAGGCGGCGGACGGCATCAAGGAAACGTGTAAATTCTGCACGGCCCTTGGCATCGTTCCGAAGCAGATCGAGCATATCCCACAGTTGCTCAACGCCGGGCTGGACAACGGCACGCTCACGTTCGTGGAGCACGGCGACGATTACTTCGGGGTCACCTGCAAGCACGTGGTCGAGGTCATGCGAGGCCGCAATGAAAAGTATGGCGAGGGCACTTATGTGCTTGCGACGCTCAAAGACGGAACCCATGTCCTGGGCGACGAGTTCCACATCCCCAGCTCGCCCGCAGGCAGTCACGTCGGCCTGGATATCGCCATCGCCCGAATCCCGAAGGATTTTCCGGGTCAGATGGGCAAGCGGTTTCTCAAGCTGTCGGAAGTGAATGACCAACGGCCGATTCCTCTGAAGTACGCCATCGCCGTGGGCTTTCCAACTGGCGACAAAACCCAAAAATACGGCCCGGACGGCTACCGCGTGGCAATGCCGTGCGTTCAGGCAACGGCAGAGTCCGTGGGCAGCGAAAGGCAGTTTCTTTCGATTCTGCCCGAAGCCCCCGCAACGGGCCATCTGAGTGGAGTAAGCGGCGGCCCGGTATTCTGGTCCACGGCGGATCACTTCGGGCTGGTCGGCTTCGTTTACGAGGGAGATCAGACCGGCCCGGCAGACGACATGATCCAGCGCCCGCGTGTTCGTTTCTTTGTGGAAACCTGCGACTACCATGAGTTTTCGCGCTGGACCGAAGAACTGCGCACCGCACGGGCGGGGCGGGTTATGCCGGTAAGGCGTATCGCCTGACGGGAAGCCCGCAACGGTTGCTAGAGCGCTCGCGGCGGGCTACCCTGAATCCTTACATCGCGGCGGCACATGGAAAATCAAGCTCAAGAGCGGGCGTCCGAAGAGCGGTTTCTTCTCTACATCGACATCCTGAATTTCAGCAACCTGGTCGGGCAGAAGGGCAAGGTGGAGGAACTCTACGAGATTATCAATAAGCTCCATGTGCATCGGCATGACGTATTCACCACGATCATCTTCTCCGATACGATCCTGGTCTACAACAAATCGCATGCCAGAGGTCTGGAAGACGTTCGCTATCTGGTCATGTACCTGTGCGAATTTGCTCAGGATCTGTTTTACCGACTCATCGGCAGGGATATTCACTTCCGCGCCTACATCACGTGCGCTGACTTCGCTCACTACCCGATGGAAAATATTAAGGACGTGTTCTACGGGGAAGCGTTGATCGAGGCGTACAACGCCGAAAAGAAGATTCAGGCCATGGGACTGTTCATGAGCAACCTGGTTGTCCCATATAGCGACATCTTCAAGACGGTGCGCTTCAATCGAAGCTGCCGGTTCGTCTACATTATGCAGTCCCTGCAGCGATACAGCGCCAGAAAGCAGGATTATCCGTTAGATCCGGCCAGTATTGTCGATACCGATGCCGTCTGGCTGCTTGCCTATGACATACGGTATCTGGAGACCATTCATAAGCACAAGAGCGATGCGGCACTCTCTCCGCGTGTGAGGAGGAAGTACGAAAGGACTTGGCGGCTGCTGATGAAGCAACATGGCGGGTTCATGTCCACTCTCGAAGAGAACGGCTTTGACCCCAGGGCGATTTCGGCATGTGATTGGACCGAACCGCTCGAACGCATCGGCACACGGAGGGGGTTCTTTGGGTGAGAGGTCAGTCCCAGGAGTGCCGGCAGGTCCCCATAAGCCTGGGTGTGCGAGAAGCGGAGATTATGCGGCACTTTTCCGGAGTCGCAAATCTATCCACAGATGATGTAGTTTGAAGGGCGACACTTCAAAGGTGCGCTCAATCGCATGCTCACAGCGACTTACTCCGCCGGGATTCCACGTACCAACGAGAACGATATCGGTCAACGAGATCTTGCCGATTTCTTCGTTGACCTCACTTAGAACGTCGTGCGCCTCCATGTCTTGCCAGTAGCCCACCATGACTCCGCTGGGAAACCGCTTTGCATAGGCCCATTCAGGATCTTTGAATCGCACGACGCCGTGGTGGACATAGTTGACGTTAAAGACCCAGTCGGCACGGATCGCCTTCCCCAAACGCTTGCACTCGACAACGAACTGCTTGCTGCTGTGCTGGGCATTGGCTTCGTAGCGATCAAGGTAGATCCACTGAAAATCAGGCCGCTTCAGTTCGCGCTTCGCGCGGGCCTCGTCGTCTGGATCGGGTTGGTTGTTGCACTCGGTTACGGGACCAATTTCATCTTCGGGATACAGCTCACGACTCGCTTCCAGAAGACAAAAATAGAAGAGCCGGTTTAGTTCCACTTCTGTTTCCGGCAGGTCCGGCGTTTCACGCAGTCGTTTCAGCGCGTGGGCAATAGTGGAGAGGCACTTGGCCTCACGGTTGGCCCACAGACCTAGTGAGTGAAGCGGGGGGCCGAGCGCACTCATCGTTTGCCATCCTGCGCGATATCCTCCAGGTTCATCAGGTGTGTCAGTGCCGATTCGGCATCCTCGCGAGCGGCGGTGCGTGTCCAGAAACGCCGTTCGTTACGTTTGATAAAAAGAATTCCGTGGTCGCCGACAGAGCGAAAAAACGTATCGATAAAGATCCGGGAGCTATTCGCGGGCACCCGGGATGATTTCTCCAACTTTGCCAGGAGATCGCGCCATGCCCCTGTCCCGTTTCCTGCTGGCACCGGAACAGCCGTATTCTTGTAGTGCGTTTCGAACGATACGGCGAGAAGCGGTGCGCGCGAGGGCGGTGATGCTATTCGCCAGACCAACTCTCCATTTGGCGCCAGCTCTTTGTTCCAGCATTCAAGGAAGATGCGAAGATATGCCGATAGGCCGTCGTTTGCCTGAGACACTTGTGCCAATGTGCCAATGCTGCACTCTGGCCGCTTCACCTCACGGAGCGCATCACTCTTCTGGTTGCGATAAAAGAGATCCAGGCCTACCGCGCACATTTCATTCACCAAGTCCCGTTCAGCCGAATTCAATTGGTAAAGATCAAACACGGCCGCGTCCAGGGCGCGTTCAAGCTCAGGAAGCCGTTGCTGCGCCTCAATGCCGCCAAGCTCCAATCCGTCGGGTTTGAGATCAAGATTCTGGAGTTCTTCGACGATCCGCGCGATGCGGTCGCGTAGTTTCACGTCTTTCGGGAAGCAGATTGGCATTTCTTCGACGTTTTCCATATGGATCTCGTCGTGCCACATTCCCCATGTGCCAGTAGTAGCAAAGTAGTAATAGCGGGCAAGGGAAGACCAGTAAATGGCCGTAATAACCTGCTCCTGCCAGGGTTCAAAGCCTTTTAGGCGTATGCCTTGTATTGAATGCCTGAAGCATAGTTTTTGGATCTCGAACCTTGCAGCGATGATGCCGCCTTCCTTGATACCGCGTCCAATTAGGAGGCGGCGGCCGTGGTACACATCTTCGACGCCTCGCCGCTCAACCTTCTTCGGCACCGTCAACAACTTCTTTGTATCTATCGGGCCATACCTGGAAAGTTGCCCGACCGGGAGTTCGCGATATTTTTCGAGCCAGTCCGCTGGGTGCGCCTTGTTCGCTTCCTGAAAGCCGCGACCTGATGTAACCTCGACTTTCGCCAAGTGCTTGGGCAAATCCTTCAACTGAGGGAATCTATCAATTGCCTGTATCAAGGCCACATCGCGATGACCGCCCCACCAATAGATCTTCCACAGCCTTTCGTTGGCGAGACAATCGCGTTGTGAGAGCCAGTGCATATCACCGCGGTTCAATACGATGCATTGTGTGTTCGCAATGATGGCGGTTCTTTTGGCAGACCAATACTGGAAGCGGTTTTCGTTCAGCGTCCCCGGTACTGCCTTCTGGAATACGACAGAGACGAACGGCGAAATGCCCTTCGCCTCGCGCTGCGGGTCAGAGAAAAAGACCTGCCGGACATGAGCGAAATTGACGACGTGCTCCAGCCGCGCCGATGAGAGCCACACACGCCGGAAATCCCGGCTATTCTTGTGGTGCTTGAAAAATATGCCGGAAGAAACCAGCAGTCCAGCTCTGCCTCCGTCCTGCAGTAGTGCGAGGGTCAAGTGGATGAAGGCTTGAGACAGCTCTTTGAAGCCGATTGGGCGGCCCTGCTTCGGATCACACCAGCTGACCGTTGCAGCGATTGCCTCTTGTCCATCCAGATCTTCCTTCTTGGGCGTGCCCCAGGGCGGATTTCCCACAACAACAGTGGCGCTGCCCGGTCCAAAACGCTGCGTCACTTCCGACGGCAGTTTGCCGGCGATGGCCTCGAAGGAATTCGCATGCAACAGCACGTCGAAGAAGAGCGCGCCCGGCTTCTGGCTCTCGCGTTGCTTGCGTTCTTCCTCCGACACCCATTTCAGGTGCGGCAATCTTCGTTCTTCATTGATTTCGCGCGGCTCCTGATAGTGCAGGAAGGCTAGGTAAAGACTGAATGCCGCTACGCGGACGGCTTCCTCGTTGATATCTATACCGGCGATCTGCTCCCGTAGAATCTTCCGGAGCTGAGGACGGCTTATGCGTTTACCGTTCTGCTCGCTCCAAAGATGCCGGACCATGCGACGGAAAGATTCCACCAGAAAAATACCCGAACCGCATGCCGGATCGACCACGCGGGGGCGCTTTGCAAGAACATCGGGCGTGAGGGTATGGGCGAGAACGAACTCGACGAGCGCTGGAGGAGTATAGTGCGAGCCCTGGTTTCGATCTTTCCCCTCTCGCTCGTTGTAGAACTCTTCGTAAATAGTGCTGATCAGCTCAATCGGAATAACATCGAAGCGGTACGCGAAAAAGAACAGTTCCTGTTGCGGCGACGTGCTGCCAAGCAGGAATCCCCTCAGTTTGTCGAGGTGAGTTTGCTGAATGCCGTCACGCTCCTCATCATCAACGGGGAATGTATCGCCGTTGAAATCGTGGGCTAGCTGATCAAACAGTGCGTAAGTGAACTCCTTGTTCTGCAGGATACGGAGAAAGCGCAACTCCGTGAGCCTTGGTTCCAAGGCGGGGCCGCTGGGAGCTTGTGCCAGAAGCTTCTGCCAATCCTTCCGCCCTTTTGCGACAGTCTCAAAATACGAGGATAGAAGAATCTCACGATCTTCAAGGTAGCGAACGAAAATAGCTCGTCCAATGAGCGAGTGAAGATGCCGAAGCTCCGGGCGCTTCGTGCCCCGCGGAGCAGAGACTGCGGCTAATTGCTGCCGTACTGTTTTGAGATCTCGGATAAGCGCACGATCCGCGCGGCTGGCAGAATTGCGGAAACGGTCATCGCCGAACACAGCTCCAGTTTCTATACGTTCGCGGTGATAGGCGGCGAGCCGTGACTGCACCTCGGCAATGGAGGTGACACGCTCGATAAGACGCTCGCGGCCATCGAGGCTCTCATCCGAGCGTGGTGGCGGCTTGGTAAGGTCAATCAACATTAACTCGCCGGGTCCGGCGAGAAATAGCAACTGCGGACGAGACATGCACCAGATCCGCTCGTAGAGCTTTTTCAGAGCCTCGGCTGAGCCATCTTCTGCTTTGGCAAACACCACGACAGGATCGCGATCCACGAAAAAGATGCATTCCGCACCTACCTCTGCCGCCAGAAACTGCCAATCCCCCTTGTCAAGCCATTGATCCTGGTCGCCGGAATGAGGGGCGCGGGTGGCGGGGAGGAGAGTGCCATGCTCAAACGCCAACTGCTGGTAGGCGGCCGTGAGGAAATCGGCCGGAGATTCCAGGCTGTTCATCGTTTTCCCTTTGATTTCGACTCTTCAACACTGCGAAGGCACTCGGCCCGCCGCCCTACGAATACTGGCGGGCGTCTGTATTGCTCCCGCCTAAAAGCATTGTACCGCAGTGGCGAACAAAAGGCGAATACGGCTCCCTCCGTCCAAAAGGCTAGGCCCAAAGCTGCGAGGTTCCTCACTCCGATGGAAGTCCGATTCGATAAGCGTGCGTCGAGACTCACCATTTGTGGGTGCCCTTGATGATTGTTCGGTAGTTTTCGTCTAACCGGGGGCCAAGAAGCATCAAGGCCGCGAGACGGCGCGCGGTATCGGTGACGTACCGGGCTTCATCGACGCTCAGACTCCTCCCGAGGAGTGCCTTTTCCCGGTAGCTAAGCCATTTCTTGATCACCGCGTACCCGCTGATCGTGTAATCCCAGAGCCTGACGGGGATGTTTCGCCAACACACACGGTCGTTCAAGTACACATCCACGGTTTTCTCTCCGAGAACCGCGACGGATTCCGCAAGCGCCTTGGCCTCCTGGGGCGTGTACGGTCGCTCTATCGCTTTTCCCTTGCCCGGCATCGTGGCACCCCCCTTCCCTGCATGCCCCCATCCCGCAATCACGTCAAGATCGCCTTCGTCGGGATTCACTGAGGACTTGCCGTCGCATTCAATTACCGCGATGGACTGTAGATCCTTGCGAAACGGAGCTTCGCTGACGCCTTTCACTTTGCACTCAGCGTCGAGAAGCGCACTAATTTCCTTGCCCAACGCTGCGGATGTCTTCAATGCGCCGATGTCTGCCGGAAGTGGAATACGTGGCCAGTCCTGTCGGAGCGCGCCTTGGTTCTCCGTGCGATAGGCCGGTGAATGAAGGACAGCAATGATACGTGGCCAGTCCTGTCGGAGCGCGCCTTGGTTCTCCGTGCGATAGGCCGGTGAATGAAGGACAGCAATGGCGTGATAGAAGAGCAACTCATGCGAAGCCCCGATTGCTGCCAGGTACTCTTCTGCCTTCACCGAGATGTTTGGGTGTGATTGAGCACTGCTGAGCAGATCGCCCGGCTTATGCAGCAAGAGCGGAAAGAAGTTGGAGAGCCCGTTTCCAAAATTGTCAGCCAGGCTGCGCGTTACATAACCACGATCAAAAGCATCCATCGGCTGCTTTTGACGCGCTTCAATCCAGAGGTTCTCGGGAGTTACGTGGGGGACGTATTCCGGCCGCCCTCGGTCAAGGAGCTTCGTGTCCGGTTCGCAGTAAATCCAGCGATAGTCGAACGGCCGGTAGCAGAAGCGCAGAATCTGCGTTGCGACGAAGCCTTTCTTGATGAGAGACTGCCGGGTCTTGGTCGCGTCAAACCCGCCCGCGGCGTCCATGGCAGCAGGCAATCGACGGTGGATATCGTCGTTTGAAACCGATGCATCAAGATACAGTTCCATGCGTTCCTTGAGGCGCTCGCGATCAATGTCCGTGACCAGATCGTCCCGGCTTGTTTTGACACCGGGAAACGAAGTGGGAAAGAGATCTTCAAGCCGGGGCCAGGCGAGATAGTTTTTCCCGACGGTCATCTCGAAGAACGGCAGGCCCAAGTCAAGTGATGGATGGATCTCGTCGTAGAGAGAGACGCCGTCATTGTCGGCGGAAGCGAGTAAGTCCGCCCTCTTCGTCTTGCCCCAGATATGACGGAAGCTTACCTTGTCGGTGCCCTTCGCTTCACTGCGGCGGACCATGAGAGCCACGGCCGTTCCAACCTGAATCCCCTCGCGGTTGAACTCGGTGGAAAAGACGCTGGGATCAGGCCGGCCGTCCGGCGTGACCTTTCCGGTTTTGTATTTGTCGCCGTTGAGGCAGTCAATCCAGACGTGATCGAACGCCTCCAGGTAGCGCTCACGCATGCCGGTGTACGAAAGACCGTCCAGCCAGGAATAGTTGGAAATGAAGCAAACGATACCTTGCCCGGTTTTTTCGACGATCCGCCGCTCGGCCATGCGGTAGAAGCGGACGTAGAGTTCGTTAAGCCCCTGCCCTTGCGGCGCGGGCGCCTTCTTCGTGGTCTTGTAAGCGAGGGAGAGATCCCGCTCTTCCTCAACGCGGGCGATCCCAGCAAAACCGTTATACGGTGGATTTCCTAGGATCACGAGGATCGGCGTTTCGCGCTTTACATGGTCGGCGGCATCGCGCTCCTCTTCCAGTTCCACGAAGGGCAGTTTCTTGGGTTCCTTTGGAGGCTCCCAGCCGGTGAGGGCGTTGGTGAGATACACCCCTACCCGCTCCTTCTTCTTTTCCGACAGTGGCGCACCGTGATGCTGGAGCATCAGGCCGATTTGAAGATGCGCCACAACAAAAGGAGCCGGCAAGATCTCGAATCCGAAAACACGCTCCGTAGCGGCTTTCTTAAGGTCGGTGGCAATGAGGGCGTCACCGGCATTCTCACTCAGCGTCTTTGCGATGCGATTTAGCGTCTCCACCAGGAATGCCCCCGTGCCGCAACATGGGTCCAGCACGTAAACCTGCGAATCGGCGAGCCCGGCAGGCCTGTTCAGCTCCTCGCGCAATACCCGGTCAACGCGCTCCACCATATACTGCACGACTTCGCGTGGGGTGTACCAGACGCCCAGTTCCTTTCTCAGCTCGGGATCAAATGCCTCAAGGAACGGCTCATAGAAATACTGGACGGCCGCTCCTTCATCGAACGATGTGAAGAATGAGGCGCGGTCTACGCGATTAAGCACGGAGCTAGCCCAGTCCAGGACTTCGGGCAGATTCAGCGGTTCAAGCTGGCCGGGGTCGGCCACTTCCCGGAAGAGCTTCCGAATGATCGGAACACGCAGGTAATAGTCTGCGAGACGCCAATCAAACCGCGCCTTCTTGTCTGTGGGCGGATGGCTCTTACTCCATAACACCCAAGCGGAAAACATCCCGTAAAAGAGGGTCTGAATCAGAGTCGAGCGGAAGAAGTGCTCGCCGCGGACTGTGTCAAATTTCATCCCCAGCCCTTCTTCCAGCGCAGTTCGAATAGTGGCGAGCGTGGGTAAATGGCCCTCCTCTACGCGGAATTTCGCTTCTCGTGCATAGGATGCGAGAAACCAGGCCACATCTTCGGGAGCAGCCAGCGCGGCCGTGTTGAGAAGAACGCGTTTGAGGAATTCGTGGAAGCTTTCGGATAGGCGTTCCGCAGTCGCTTTCGCGACATTGGCGGCTTTCCAGAATTGAATCTCGGAAGGCGCCAGCCTATAGGTCTCCAGCTTCGTCGGCTTTCCCTCGCCATCCTGTCCGATGAGAACGAAGTCGCGGTAATTCGTTACAAGCACCTGGCGGTACTTGCCCCAGTAACGTGTTACCTGCTCACCATTGGCGACAACCCAGGCATCCTCGCCGGTTCCCTTAACCTCTATGACACCTCGGGCGGGATTCGTTCCCTCCGGAATCTCAGCGCCAGCAGAACGCTGGAGCTGATCAGAGGAAAAAAGCCCCCCGTCGGGAATACCTACGCCGCGATTCTTGATGTTGATCACGCACCTGACTCGCGGCTTCAGCGTCTTGCCGATCCCGTTTAACAGATTCGAGAGCGCAGGATAGTAGGACGTCTCCTTAACCGCGCTCCCGGAAGAGCGGATATCATGCAGTTCGCGTAGATACTCTTCCAAAAGGTTCATGGCCTGTACCAGGCGATCAACAGGTGCTCACGAACGAAAATCTGCCGATGTGTATTCTGGCTAGTCGGCATGGTTCGCTTTCAACGCCGCGAAGGCTTCGTAGAGCAGCTGATTCAGTTTCTTGTTGTGCTGGGCCGCATACGTCTTGAATTCGCGCCGGAAGTCTGCGGGCACCTTGAAATTGAGCGGCGTCGGTTTGGACGCCTCCGGCTGGTCAGCTTTCCGCTTCGGTCGCGGCGTGCCCTTTGGGGTTTGAGAGACAGGGGCCTTCGCCATGCGTGTCAGGCTTCCTTTCCGCGCTTTGTAACCAGATCAATGTCGTTGTGGGCGATCATATCCTTGATTCATGGCCGATGTTGAAGGATATAACAAAAGCACGAAAGAACGCAATCGTGTTTTCGTCTCATCAAACATTTGTCACGCGTAGCGTTGCGGGCTTCCAACACCCAGCTGCCTTAAGCCCGACTCCGCGGCCTGCTGCGCTCCAGCCACGCGCCGGCATTCGTCACCGTCACATGGACGTACCCTTCATCCCCTCCCCTCGCCCGTTCGCGGGCCTTCTCGCTCACTTCGAGGAGCTTGGCCTCCGTCTCCTCGGCGCCCCATCCTCGCTGCAGGGCAAGGTAGGAAAACCAAAAGTCCGCCCGGCTGCGATCCGGGCCATCGTGCCCCTGCGGGGCGCCGGCGAGCGCCCTTTCGTAGCTGGGCCACTGCCGGTCCTTATCGGAACTGTTTTCGCAGCGGCGGGTGAATTTCAGGGCCGTTGCCTTTATTGGCGCCGCTTTAGCGAGCAGGCCTAGTTCTTCCAGCTGCTCGGGCGTCATTACACGGCCGGGGTGGGTTTCAACGATGCTCACGGTAGGAAACGCGGGCGAATACTTCAGCTTGAAGTTCTCGGTGCCGGCGACGCGGGTGGCATGCGACGCGGACTTGTCGTTCCCGCCCACGGCCTTGCGCACACGACGCGTGAATTCCTTGAATCGTTCCTTCCCCTCGGGCACGCCGGCTACGGCGATCCAGGCCTGATAATTGCCGGGGCTTGTGGCGTGGATTATGCACGCCGCCTCGCGGAGTCGGTCCAGCTGCTCGGGCATCAGGTCGTCAAGCTGTACAAAAGCTGTGCTCGCGCCGCTGGGCCGCATTATCAGGTTCTCTCCCGCCATCATCGTTCCCCCATCAGGCAGGGCCACTGGCCGACGGATAGCGGCAGTGCGCACCATGGAGGGAAGTTTTTGACGCAGCTCCTCCGTGGAATAGGTCTTGCCCCATTTCACTTTCTTGTGTCCCGGCCATTCAAGCTCTGTTTTCGTGACGACGAAGGATTGGGCTCCGCAACTGGCGAATGTATTGAGCATGCGGAGTGCCGCAGCGGTATCGCCCATGGGTCCCCTGCCCTTTCATACTGGCGGCACAGTCATTTGCTTCCAGTCAGAGACGACGATAGATGCACGTGACGAGACATGCAAGCGCTGCATGATGTTGAACTACTAATAGACGCATCTCAGCCCCCCGCCGTGTTTCATTTGATAGTCAAGAAAGGTTTCCTTTCTTGGGAAGCGAAAGGCTTCGATGGCCTTGAGCTTCCAAACCTCTCCTCATTTAGCGGCCTTTCGGGTTGTGGGAATGGAGTGTTTGAAGAAACTTGCCAGTGTTAAATAATCTGTTAAAGAACGTGTTAAACGGTGGACAAAGATGGATAGGACATTGAAATTGTTATTTGTTTGGACGGGGGGTCGTCAACGAAACCACGAAGTGCTGTCAGCGTAACCCCGAAGAACTGTCAACGAAACCACGAAAAGTACGCGCCGAAAAACTTGACCTTTCGCGTCAGTAAAACCACGAAGATGGTTGTTCTGTCAGCGAAACCACGAAAATAGTGCTTGCGTCAACGAAACCACGAAGCTAGAGTCGGTCGTCAGGAAAACCACGAACCTTGAATTGACGCATGACGATAGTCGATGAAGCGCCCGCTGACACGCTGTTCCGGGACGATAAGAACACCACCAAATCCGCCCTGCTCCCGCAGCGCCATCCCAATCACGATCTCTTCATCTGCGACGTACTGGATGCCATCCCCAAGGACGACATGGCAAGCATGGAGCATCCGATTTTCTCGCTGGCCACAAAGGCTGACACCAGGGTGCTTCGCTACGAGCACAGGAATGTGGTGGTCGAGATTGCGCCGAGCGTCAAGGGACTGGCGACGATCTACGACAAGGACATCCTGATCTATTGCATTTCGCAGGTCATGGCCAAAAAGAACGCGGGTGAGCCCATGGGGCAGACACTTCACCTGAACGCCCACGAGCTTTTGGTATGGACCAATCGCGAGACCAGTGGAGATGGCTATCGCCGCCTGAAAGAAGCTTTCGAGCGGTTGAGCGGGACCCGGATAACCACGAATATCAAGGCCAACGGTGAGGAGATTACGGAAGGCTTCGGCCTTATCGAGAGCTGGCGGGTGGTGAGAGAAACGAAATCGGGACGCATGAGCGAGCTCAAGGTGCGCCTCTCGGACTGGGTTTACCGGATTATTCAGGGATCAGAGGTGCTGACCTTAAGCCGCGACTATTTCCGCCTCAGGAAGCCTGTCGACCGCCGTGTCTATGAGCTGGCGCGCAAGCATTGCGGCGAGCAGGATGAATGGAAGATCGGCCTTGAGCTTCTGCATAAGAAAACCGGCGCGAGCAGTCACTATCGCGAGTTCAAGTCGATGATCCGCGAGCTGGTCCAGAACGACCACCTGCCCGATTACCGGGTATCGCTTGAGGATGAGATGGTAATTTTCAGGAACCGGATGAACTGGCAGCCCTCCAAGGTGAAGTCCGCTATCCGATTCTGGACCCCGAGGCCTACCACGACGCAAGACTCGTGGCTCCCAACTACGATGTTTATTTCCTGGAGCAGGAATGGCGGGATTGGTGGGTGGATAGCGGCATGCCAGAACTCGGGTTTCCCGGCAAGGCGTTTGTCGCCTTCTGCCGCAAGCGCCACCAGATGAAGCCGAATCCCTGATACTCCCCTACCCTCCTAGCTCAAAACGATTCGGGCAGCGATTGCGGCGCTCAAGCCGTTGCGCGGCGCTTGGTGGATTTCACATTGGTGCGTTCGTACTGCTGCTCCATAACGCCGAATACCTTTCGGGCCAGGCGCCGCACGGGCGGCGACGGGGCATCAAGGGATTGCGCCAGCAGATCGCCCGCTGAATTGACAAACGGAATCACCTTCGTAATCACGCGTGACGGATACTGCCTGGAAAGGCGGTTAATGAAGGACTGGGCAGCCGGTATCGCAAAGATGTTGGTGGGCCATGCGGTAGGCCATGCCAGTGCGTTGGTGATTCGCTCCATGTCCGCGGAGACGGTGTCCATGTCCTCATGCGACGGGCGGAACGGAAATATGCACAGATCCACTTCCTCGGCGATGGCCGAATCGAACGCCGGGCGGTTGCCGCCGCCGCCAATGATGAGCCATCCGTCGGTAGTCTTACGGCTCGCGCTTAAGATGTTCGCCAACTGCTTGGGCTCCCTGCCGTCGAGCACGTCGTAGGGCCTGCCCTTGTCACGAATTTCGCGATCAGGATCGGTTAATACATAAGCCGCGGCCTGATTGCACAGGATGGCGCCCAGGCATGCCAGATGCGAGGTGGCGGACTTGCCTACGCCGCCTTTGCTGCCGCCGAAGAAAACGAGTTTGGTCGGGCTCATAAAACACTCCGCTCTAAGGCTTCAATCATGATCTGCTGGGCGGACACCACCCTGCCCTCCTCCCGCGTGCGCTCGGACGCCTTGATAACGAACTTGCTTAAGAGCGCGCTGCTCGGACGAAGCGTAATGGGAACCGTATCCGGCTCAGGGGCTTTGGCCTTCTTTGGTTTCGGGCGCGCGGGCGCGGGTGCGACCGGAGGCGCTTTGGCGAGGGGGGTTGGAGACACTAACACGGGTGCCGCAGCAGCCGCAGGTGCCGGCGCGGAACCCCTGCCCGCCGGCTGGCTGGCCGCAGCCGCAATGCGGGCGGCCAAATCACTGGAGTCGCGGTTTTTCTTCATACAGGGACCTTTGCTGTGATGGTGCGATGGTGCGGCCTCACAATACCGCGGTTGCGCAACATTGCAACACTGCGAAGTCACAAGGGCGCAACACCACAGCATTTTGCCGCTAGAGCGTTGCAATAGTACGACACTGCAATTGTTCAGCGCCGTGACTGTCTAGGGTTTTGGCGTCACAACGCCTCGGCGTTACAATGGCCCACCATTCTACGGTTACGCCGTTGCAGCGTTTCGATGCCATAGTGCTGCACCGCTGTGACATCGCGGTTTCAGCATGTCACGGTGTCCTGATGTCATACCGTTATGTCACTACAGTGTTTTGGCGTTGTGATGTCGGGGCGTTGCGGGGTTTCGGTTGCGCAATGTCACGCCGCTTTGGCATTGTGACGCTGTGGCGGCGTAGTTCTGCGATGTCGCAGCATCGTGATGGTTTCGCGTTGTGATGGTACAGCGCTGTCGCATTACGACACTGTGGTGTCGCAACATTGTGATGGTACAGCGCTACAACAGTTCCCTTAATTGCACGAGCCGCGCCTGAACCTCCGCCCAGGAAGGGTAGGGGCCATAGCAAAGCATTTTGCATTGGGCCTCGTATCCCGCGCCGATGATGGCTCCCAGATCCGCGGGCGGAAACAGTGCGTCGCTGTTGGAAAAGCGCATGTCGGCGGGGCGGAAGTAGCTCCTGGCAAAGTGGGTGGTGCTGATGCGGTCGTAATCGGCCTTGATCTCCGCGTACTCGGCTGATTTCAGCATGGCGGTCACTTCCGGTTTTGCAGCCAGTTGAAACAGGTCGTAATAGTGCCGGGCGTAGGTGGAAAGCGGCGTGCCGTCTCGCTTCAAAAGCTCGACCTTGCCGTGAATTGCAAACATTTTCTCGACGAACGTGCGACGGAAGTGCAGCAGACGCATGGAGAATGGTTTTTCGTCCTCTGCGTCCATGGATAGGCCCCTGGCTTGGAGGTACTGGCTCAGATAGGAGCTCAGCGCGATCACGGTGGTAGGCTCACGGCCGCTCGCGGCGCCTGCCTCCAGCAGCACACGGTTGGCGACGTCGCCGGCCGCACCGAAGCGCTGCGTGTAGGCAAAGCGGTCGTTGCGCCCGAATCCGCCGATGGTCTGGCTTTCCTCATTGACAAAGGTCAGGGCCGGATGCGCTCCGACGGCATCGCGGAGTCGCTTGAGTTCCCGGTCGATGCCGTTCTTTCCGAGCTTCGGCATGAAGGCCTCGGGGTCGAGAAAGATATCGATGTCTTCCGAGAAACGCTGGATGAGATTCCAGCCCTTGAGCAGGCTGGTGCCGCCCTTGAAGATAACTGTGTCGCCCGCGGCAGAGGCGATGACGCGCAGCGCCTCGGTGACATAGTAGTCCTTCTCGATGATGGCAGGGCGCAACCCCTGGGCGCGAAAATGTTCCGCCGCCTGAAGGATTGCCTGCTCAAAATCGCGATGCTCAAAGAGTTTCACTTTTCCGGGCGCTCCTTTGCCTGCCAGGTGTGAGCGTATTTGAGCGCCGCAAACAATCCGAAGTCAAACCGGGAAAGCGGATTGAGCGAATCCCGCAGGGGCTGAAGCCGGGCAGGGGGGAGTCCCTTCTGTTCGCCGATGGCCCCCAGGATCGCGCGCACCCTTGGAGGCTCGGAATCGGCGACCTTAAGCAGGCGATCAAAGCGTTCGTCCTGCGACATCAGCGCGATGGTCCTGCGGATGGTCTGTTCGGGTGAAAGTTCGCTCGTCCTGCCGCCATGGCGCAGAAAATCGAGCAGTGCAGCTTCGGTGCTGGAGAGATCCGCCCAGGTGTGCGGCCTGCGCGTATGAACGACCGTGTCGGTGCCGATGAGCTTGCGCGGCAGGCTTGCGGCGTTGGTGGAGACCTCGCCCTGTTTCGCCGTTTGAGTGGAAAAGCCAAGAAGATTGGCGGCGGCAATCCCGGAGGGAAATATCGCGGTCTTTGCCGAGGCGAGATTCTGGATGGCCGCCGGATTCGGGCGGCTTTTGCCGAAGGTCGTCTCGCGGGTGCGGTAGTAGACGCCCTTGCTCAGGCGTTCGAGCATGCCTTCGCGTGTCAGGCGGGAGAGCGCCTGCGCGACGGCGGTAAAGGGAAAGTCGCCGAAATCCTGAAGACGCCAGAGTTTCTCGCCGCCGCGCTCGATCCGCTGGCGGACGGAACTGGCGATATGGCGTGAGCCGGGCGCAGTTGTGGCGGTGCCTTTCATGAGACCAAGTATGCTCCTGAGGGGTAATCATGTCAAGTTTTTATGCTACAAAACTTGACATACGGCCCGAGTGCGAATGGGTAGGGAGGTTGATTTTACTTGAGGATTCTTTCACTCCACTTTCACTCACTTAAGGGGCGGTTTGGATTCGGAATTCGGGAAGTTGCTGATTTCAATGCACCTGTATTCACCGCAGTAGACGCCATTGTCTTGTATTTTCAATCTACGGTCATTTTCCCAAGCTGGACGTCGCCGGTTCGAATCCGGTCTCCCGCTCCATATTTTCAACAAGTTAGAGACACCCCGCTCAACCTTTTGCTCCAATTTGCTCCATTAATTCACGCCCACGGCTTTCTCCAAAGCGTTGACTGCTTCCAGCCGGCGCTCGAGTGAAGACTTGGTGTAATCGTTCTGGTTCACGTCGACACCGTGGCCCATCTGGTCCGCTCTCACTTGGGGATCAACTCCAAGGTCGTCCA
>OCTA010001271.1_pt1 | contig 23270 bp, 46 predicted proteins | sample 1538991 | NCBI WGS metagenome assembly OCTA01 (sample SAMEA3539302, study PRJEB22396) | soil metagenome | biome: tundra; feature: field; material: soil | place: USA | collected 2010-05 | depth 0.15 m | reverse complement strand
CGACCACCACGATCACCACGATGACGAGCAGCACGCCGCCGCCGATGTACATCAGGTCACTCTCCTGTACGAGCCGGCCCCGCCCAGCGCGACCGACACGCCGAGGAAGACGATGATGCCGGCCAGGATGTGCGTCACGGTGAAGTGGCTGAACCACACCACCACGCCGGTGATCACGATGATGATCCCCACGACGACGGACCAGGCCCAGTAATTACGCATCCGCGGTCACCTCTCCTCGTTACCGTCATCATCCCACGATGCACGTGCATCCGCCTTGTGCAACAGCCGTAACATTTTAAGGGGACGAGGCGTGCGCGGGGGGGTGAGCCGTGGCTGACATGGCCGATACGCAGCATCATCCCGGCAACGGGCGGCCGGACCCGACAGACCGGACCACCCAGCTCGTCGACCGGGCAGTCGACGCGTTCCGCGAGGTCATGGAAACCCGCCTCGCGGGGATGGACCGGGCCACCGAGCTCGTAGCGCAGGCACTCCGGGCGTTCCGCGCTGAGGCTGACGTCCTGCAGCAGCGCGGGCGCGAGGCCACCACCAGCGAGATCGCCGCACACGGGGACCTGCTCGCCGCGAGGATCGGCGCGATGGACAAGGCGACAGAACTACTCGCCGCGACCGTCGGCCAGGTGCCGTCCGATACGGACAAGCAGGTCCACGCCCTGCGGGAGCTGCTCGGCACCCGGATTGACGGGATGGACATCGCCACCGAGCTGCTGGCCGTCAACGTGCGGGCGGTGCCGTCCGACATCGACAAGGCAGCCCGCGCGCTGCGCGAGATCCTGCAAGGCGAGATCCGGCGGGTGCAGGATGTCAACCTGGAGAAATTCAAGGCTATCGACGGGACGTTCGCATCGAATGCGCTGGCGCTGACTGCCGCGCTCGCCGCCCAGGAGAAGGCCGTCGCGACCCAGAACACAGGTAATACCCTGGCCATCAATACGGCAGCATCGAACACGAAAGAGACGATCGCGGCTAACGCCGTCCAGGCCCAGACGGGGCTAAAGAGCCTGGGTGATCAGTTCGCGGACCTGAAAGAGCGGGTGGTGCGGATCGAGAGCACCGGTGCCGGGCAGGTCGCGGCGGTCGGCAGCCCATATGAGGCGTCGGTGTTCCGGCATGCCGAGACCACCGCTCAGCAGACCAGCCAGCGCGCGCTCATCTCCCAGGTGATCGCAGTGATCGCGGTACTGGCATCAGTCATCTCCGTAATCGTCGTCATCATCAGGAAGTAAGCGGGACACCAGCACCATCTGCCCGAAGTCGGCCGCCACCACCAGCACGCTGGCCACCGGCACCGGAGGAAGGTCCCCGTTGGTGACGTACGGCGCGAGGTCCTGCGGGAGTTTCAGCAGCGCGGCGCGGCGACCAGCTCGGCAACAGTGTCCATGCGGTCATTGTCCCAGGCCGCAAAGCGAAGGACCGCGCCGGGACGGGGGTCCGGCACGGTCCCTGCTTCCTCACTGGTGCGGGAGCTGGGGGTGCACCTGCTACTAGCGGAACACGTTTTGAGCTTGCCCGCCAGACCTAACTTTCCGGGCGGGGGTGCGGCGGTCAGGCAGCCTCAGCGGGTGCGGGCTGGGGGTACGTCTTCGCCAGCTTGGTGATCAGCTCAGCGATGAGGGTCCTGGCTTCCGGCGGCAGCACGGCGGCCTCGACGGCCTGGATCAGCTCGTCGTTCTCGGCTTCCTCCCCGATCGCGGCAACCTGCGGCATCAGCTGGTCGGCGAGGTTGTGGCCCCGGACGAGAAGCTCTTCGAGGTCGGTCTTCATGCTGGCGGCGAGCGTTGCGAGGCTCACGGTATCTCCTGGTTGTGACGGGTCAGGCGGGTTAACCGTGATGGTATCGCCGTCGCTGGCCGGCGAGCCGTCGCCGGCAGTCCTGCCGGTTTCAGCCCCTCGCTGTCGTCTTCTTCACTGCGGTGGTGGCCGGTGTGCCAGATGTAGGTGCCGAGGGTGACCATCAGGAGGAAGTAAGGGATAAAGATCGCGGCGATGACGACAGCATGACGGGACATGGCGATAGGAGGTGCCTTCAAAATGGGGGGTTGACCAGCGGAAAGGGGCGGCCGGGGCCTGCCCTCTATCCTAGCGGTGCGGCCAGCAGAGTCAGGGCGGCCGGGTCGGTCGCGGCGCTGGTCCGGGAGCGGCCGTAGCGGACGAACACCCACCGGCCTCCGACGCTGGTGATCGTTCCCTCCTCCGCGCTATCGATGCCGCCGCCGGGTGGCTGGTAGATCACGCCGTGGCCGATGTGACCGCGCGCCTCATCGACCGTCATCGCTGTCATCCTCCTGCGCTTCCGCTGCCGCCAGCGCATCCCGCGCGGACTGCACGTACATCGTCCACCCGTCCCAGTCCTGTTCAGGGTGAGGGATCTCCCCGATGAGGATGCCGCCCTGGATGCCCGACATCGCCATCACGTCCGCCTCAGCGGCCTCCCGGATGAGACGGTCCGACCCGGCCGCGTCGCCGCGGGCGTATGCCTCGACGGACTCGCTCAGCAGGCCGAGCACCCGGACGGTGCGGCGGCGCTGGTCAAGGTCAGTCATCACTTGCTGTCCTCCCGCCCCTCCAGGCTGCTCGTCACCGAAGCGGCGACATCAAGGTCCACTTGCGCTCTCGCCGCCGCCCCGGAGGCGTCTTCCAGGTTCATGACTACCGCCATGACGGACACGGCAGGGTCTTCGGCTTGCCCCGCGACCTCGATCCTGCCCGTCGCCTCTTCCTGCTCCAACCATGCGCCGAGCTGGCCGAGCAGCTGCGGCAGCCGGGCCTCCATGGAGGACAGCTCCCGGACTACCCGGTCTACGTCAGATGGTTTCCCGATGGCCTCATGGTGCATCGTGGTGTGGTTCAGGACTCTCATGATTTCCGCGAGGGTCTCCGCTAGCTTCAGGGTGCGCTCCGGGCTCGGCGGGGCGCCGGTGCTGAGGTCGATGTTCACGGTGGTCATGTTTCCTCATTCTCTCAGCCCGGCTCTTCGGAGCCGGGCGCGGCTGTTACGGGAACTGCGGTGATCCGACGGGGTTGACGGGGTGATCACCACAGCACCATCCGGGGACTCCCAGCGAAGATGCCCGGCACCGGTCCGGGTGACGCGCCACCCGGTTCTGTGCGCTGCGCGAGCCAGGGCGCGGAGGGCTTCGGGGATGCGGAGACGGCTCACTTGGCAGCCGTTTCCATGGTGCTCATGACGCGCTCGACAGTGCGCTCCGACACGCTCGCTCGCCTGGCTACGACATCCTTGGCAAGGCCCGGATTGCGCTTCAGGATTGCCCGCACCTTGTCGCTGCCGGACGGCGCTTTCTGTCGCTGGCGGCGGGTGTCTGGCGGAGGTGGCGGGGGCTTCTCCCCGTCGCGGTCTTTGTCCTGCTCATCGTCGTCTTTGTCGTCGTTGCTGTCGTCGTCCATGTCGGTCTCGGTGTCGCCGGATCCGCCGTCATCCGGCGTGTCCGCTGTCGCAACAGAACGCGCGTCGCTGACGAACCTGATGGCCATCTCCACCGACCCGACGAACGCCGCGGCGGGCCACGCCGACACGACAGCGGACTCCCATCCGAACGGCAGGCCGTACGCGACATTGGCGGCGACAGTGGCACCGACGCCGAGCGCCAGCATGAGGCGCGACAGCGGCGGCACCGGGAGCTTGTTGCGCGCGGCGTGGAGCATGACGAGTGACGCCGCGGCGATGAGCCCGTCGACCGACAGCGGCAGGAGCCGCGCGGCGGTGCCGTCCTGGCCGTGCAGGTGCCCGAGGTCGAAGATGTGAGAGTACGAAACCACTGCGGCAAAGGCGGCGACGGCCAGGACCGTGAAGGCGGTCAGCAGGCGGATCACCTTGTCGCCGTCGATAGCATCGCGGGCGGCTTCCGCCACCTCGGCGAGGATGGGGTCCTCTGGCTGCGGCGGCCAGTCCGACGCGGGTCCTGCCTGCCGCACCGGGGGGAGGGCAAACGGCACCAGGACGGGAGCGTGCGCGTCATTGGCTTCGCGGGTGTGCCCGTTCACGGTTGTCATGCTGATCCCGTCCCTTGATCGCTTCGGGTCTGTTGCGGGCATTACGCCGCCTCCCGGGTGACCCCGGTCAGGAAGCTGCCGTCGTGCGGCAGCTTCCCGCCGTCGTGCACCAGCTGGTAGGGCTCCTCATACGTCCCGGCGAGGTCGTCGGGGACCTTGCGGAGGCAGTTCAGGGCGTGGGCGAGCCTGGTCCCGGTCTCGTCCAGGATCTCCAGGGCGGCCTCGCAGTCGGCTAGGACAGCCGTCGCCTCAGCCAGCAGGGCGGCGCCCTCAGCCCTGGTGCCGGGGTCTGTGCTGGCCGTCAGCGCGCGGGCATGCTGAGCCTGCTCTATCGCCGCGGTGAAGTCCGCCCGGCATCCCGCGTTTATCCGGCGGGCCCATTCCAGCAGCTGGGCGACGGCACCCTCCAGTTCGGCAGTCGCGGTGAGCAGGGTCGCGTCGTCGGGGCACGGGTCAGCGGCAGCCCACAGTTCCTTCCCGGCGTCTCCGCTCGTGAGGGCCAGGGCGGCGCCGACGAGGCCGTGGGTTGCCTGCGGGTCTACCCGTGCGCACCATGCGCTGGCGTTGACCTCGGCAGCGGTGAAGCCGGGCTCGCGGATGTCGTCGGCGAGGAGATGGGCCTGTCCCGTCCAGGTGGTCATGAGAGCCTCTTTCGCCGGCGGAGAGTAACGCTAAAAACCCTCAGATCTTTGAGCGGCGATTGAGTGACGCTCAAAGAAAACCCCTCCCCTATGCAGGAGCCGGCGCTCAAACGCTCAAAGGAATGAGAGAGCAGCCCCGCGGGACGAGACGCAATCACAATGCGTCACCTTCGCTCGGCTCGACAAGCAGCCAGCGGGCCGTCCGCCGCTCCCCTTCCATGCGGACGCGCCCTTCTGTCCTCAGTCGCTCCAGGTAGGTGCGCGCCGTCCATTTCGTCACCTCGAGCACTCCCGCGACCTCGCCGATGGTCGTCCCCGCAGCGAGCAGCGCCAGCAGCGCCTCGCGCTTGTCCTCGGGGATGTCGGTGGCCTCGCCGAGCTGCTGCCAGCGGGCGGCGGCGTGGGCGATCTGATCCTCGTGCGAGATCACCGGCTCGGGCATGGCCGCGGTCTCCGCGATCATGCGGCGGGTCTCGTCGTTGCGCTCCCCCATCTTGCGGAGGCGTACGCGCAGGTCATCGTCCAAGGAGTCCTCCGCTTCCCGGTCGTAGGCGTCAAGGGCGATCGTGGTCACCGCGGCGGCGGGCGCAGGCCCAGTGCCGGCGGGGGCGTCCTGCGGTGCGGCGTCCGGCCGGGGCCCGGCGGCGGGAACAGGCTCGTCTCCGTCCTGCTCTTGCGCCCACCGGGCATAGACATCAGTGCTCAGAAGATTCGCATATGAATCTCCGAGGAAAGCTTTAAGTTCAGGTTCAAGTTCAGGCTGGAAATGCGCCCGTTCCTCAGCCAGTTTCCGCAGGTCAGCGGGCTCTTTCAGCAAGAACGTCCGGCCGGTGCGGATTTCCCCGCCGAGCTCAGCGAGCGCCCAGACGCCCTTCTTGCCCTCGCCGTACCTGGACATGTCGGGCATCTCCAGGCCGATGTCGCCGGCCGCGTGCATCGCCTCGCCGCGGCGCCCGACCTGGCCGACCGCGAACACGTCGACCAGGGCCCGGACATCCCCGCCGCCGATCCACTCGGCCGTGCCGCGCTGCCCGGCGACGACCGGGGAGACGCCTTCGCTGCCGCCCTTGCTGAAGATGTCCCGCAGCAGCTCCCGCCCGGCCGGGTAGCGGGACAGGGCGTCGATCTCGTCGCCGATGAGCAGGATCAGCGGATGCTCAGGGGAGGGCTGGAACACCGCCGTCTCGCGAGGCTGCTGCGACCGCCACTCGATGACGGCGTTCAGTACGCGGAGGATCTTCATCGCGCGGGCGGCCTGGTGCCGGGTGAGCGCGGTCAGGTGGCAGGCCGGGGCCCATTCCTTGTCCTCCAGCGCCTTGGACAGGTTCAGGTCGACCACCAGCACGTCACGGGCCTTCGTGGCCCGCTCGCGGAGGTTGTTCAGCAGGACCGTTTTGCCCGCTCTCGATGTGGCCACGATGAGGATGCGCTTGCCGCCGTCCTCATCCCAGACGGGCAGCGTCATCGGCTGACCCGTCTCCGGGTCCTGGCCGATGATGAACGGCTCCCGGCAGGTGCACGGTCCGGACAGGTCGATCTCGGGATCGACGCTCAGGACGGGGTGCGGGATCGGGTGCTTCCACGGGTCGCGCTCGCGGATGTCGACGCTCACCTGCCCTTCGTGGCCGTGCACGGCGATGCTGACGCGGGTCCGGGAGATCTGCCTGTCCTGGGCGATCCACCCGGCCGCGTCGCTGGCGGCGATCTGCGAGGCCAGCTTTCCGCTGCCGGTCACGTCGAGGATCAGCTTCTCGCCGAGGCGCGTCTCCTCGCGGCGCAGCAGGAACGTCTTGTCCAGCCGCCACCTGCGGCGGGTGCCGATCCAGTCGGTCCTGGCGTTGCGCCAGTCCCGCGCCTCCAGTACAACCTCATGCCGGCGCACCCACAGCCACCCGGTGAGCGAGGTTCCCGCCCATGTCAGGGTGAGCGCGCAGTACGGGCCGGCGAGCGGGCCTAGCCGTGCCGCCGCCGCCGTCCAGCCGCCCGCGGTCATGATCCCGCCCGCGACGTGGCGGGCATGCCTGCGGGCCCGCTCCCGGCCCTCGGCCTTGCGGCCCTCGGCCTTGTGACGGACCTTGCCGTAGCCGACCGCTGCGGCGGCGGCGGTGCCGAGGGTGATGTCCAGCCACGGGACGCCGGTGAGATACATGATCTCGGCCGCCGTCCACACCCCGCCGCAGGCAAGCGGCATCGCCCGGACCGCCCGCTCAGCAGGCGCGCGCCTGAGGCGCGCTGGGGTGTCGTCGGCATCCATGGGTTACCGGCCACCCCCGGCAACAAGGAAGGCGTAGAGCTCGGCAGTCTCGGTGAGGAACCGGCCGGGCGTCGTGATGACCGACTGCGGGAGCCAGACATCGGGGCCGCCGCTGAAGCTGGGGCCGCTTCTCAGCCAGGGGAACCGGCCGCGCTGGAGAGTGACGGCCGGGCTGCGGCTGTACGCCATGGGCGTGTTCTCGTACTGCCTGCGCATGGCCCGCATACGCAGGCGCAGGTCGGCGATGTCACGGGCCTGTGCGGCCCACTCGAGCAGCGGGGCGGCCATCTCCGTAACCAGTTCCGCGTGGTAACGGTCAGACGGGCCGAGCATGATGCTGGCGAAGCGGAGAATGTCGGCACGGTCGTCGCCGTCAACTGGCGGACACCGTGTCGGCGTGGTCCCGGTGGTCATAGTCATTGGGCCTGGTTCCTTTCGGTTGCCTGCGGAGCGCGCTTATGCCGCTTCGCCGGTCAGGAAATCGCGGGCCTTGTGCGGGAGCTGGCGCCCTGCCGAGATCCACTCCTGGACGGCGGCATAGACCACGCCGAACCGCTTGTGGACCATCGCCAGCAGGGAAGCGTGCTGAGCCGCGCTGTCGCCCGCCTCAAGCAGTCCCGCAACGTACGCCGGGTCCAGGCCGACGCCGGACAGGCAGATGTCGGCGAACGCATGCCAGGCGTCCGCGATGGCGCACTCGCCCGCCGCATTGGACTGCATGAACATCTTCAGGGCCTGGTCGTCCTCGGGGACGAAGCCGCCGATGAAGGAGGCGAGCACCGCGTACGGGGGCGGGACGGGCGCGGCGGTGGCCAGCGCGGCCGGCTCGGGCGCGAGGCCGAGTACCGGGTCGGCCATGACAGACGGGATGTTCCGGGTGGTGACGTGCTCGGCAACGACGGCTTCGGTCTCGGTCTCGGTGGGCTCATCCTCGCCGCCGTGGAGGCGTTCGGCGATCCGCCGCCAGATGCCCCGCGTGTCCGCACCGAGGTACCTAGCGCCCGAGCCGACCGCGAATCTCGCGCGCCACGCCGCGCCCTTCCATCTGCTATCGGGCGCGGCGGCCGGGCCTTCGGCCAAGGCCACCGCTGTCGCTGCCGCAAGCGCCAAGAACGCCAGCACTCCAGCGCTGAGGGGCTTCAGTACGCCGTCGACTGCCAGCAGGACCACGGCGGCGCAGGCGTACAGCCCGGCGCCGATCCACGGGCCGCGGGCCTTCTCGCGGATGCCGTGCCAGGCCGAAGACAGGCAGGCGCCCAGCAGGCCGAGAGCGGCCAGCCAGCCGAGGGCAGTGAGTATCATCGCTGGCTCCTGTTCCGGAAGAGGGCCCGGTCGATCCCGCGACTGATGCGGGCGTGATACCGGTGTCCGAGAGCCGCAGTCACGGCGAGCATGACGACGGGGACGGCCACGACGAGGACGGCCAGCCGGGCCGGGCGAAGGTCGCCGAGCCAGGCGAGGCCCGCGGCGCCGATGCAGAGAAACGCGCTCGCCCATATCCAGTTCCCGAACGGGCTCTCGCCCGGAACCCGTCTCTTCCTGACCTCGAGGACGGCGATGAGGACCGCAAAGATTGCGAGCATCCATCCGCTGGCGTGCATGTCGGCGGGAGTGAAGCGCATGGGGGGCCTGCCTTCCTTAGCAGTTCGCCGTCAGGGTGCCGTTGTAGTGGCTGGCCGCCCACGGGCTGGCCATGATCGCGTCGCAGACGGCCTGGGCGGAGTTCCCGGCTCGCAGGGCGCCGAGGATGCCGGGGTAATAACCGTTGTTCAGGGTCTGGACCGTGTACCGCAGGCCGTCCGTGGCGTCGGGGAATGCCCAGGCACCGGTTGCGTTGCTGCCCGGCCAGCCGGCGCCGGGACCGGGGTTGATGTTCAGAGGGTTGTAAGCCGCCTGGTTGCCGAACCCCCCGCCTTCCCTCACCTCCCACTCGCGGACAGCGCTGAGGTTGCAGGATGTCTGCGGCAGGCTGTCCGCGGCGAGCAGGGCACTGGCCCAGCCGGCCGGGGTGCCGAGGTTGCTCCCGGCTGGGACGATCACGGCGGTGACGGCGGCGGTGCTCCCGTGGCCGCCGCTGGATCCGTGATGGGCGGCAGCCTTCGCGCCAGACCCGGCCGCCAGCACGACGAAGGCAGCGACGGCGACAAGCGGGCCCTTGCTGTCGTTCTTGCCGTAGCGGCGGCGCGGGCGGTAGCGGTACTTCCGCGGGAGGCGGTAGGCGGCCATCAGCAGCTCCTCACCACGTCGGGCCCCGGGCCGGGGTCCTGGGCCGAGCCAGCGCCGAGCCCGCGCATGAACCGGGCGAACGCGAGGCCGCCGGGCATCGGCGTCCCGTCAGGTGCGCCGTCGTACTGCACCGCCGGGCCCGTCCCGGCGCAGTTCGCCCATCCCCATTCGGTCCAGGGGTAGCCGGGGAGCGCCGTGGCGATCACCGTCCCCGCCTTGAAGGACCCGCGCGGCAGCAGTCCCTTCAGGTGCTCCGCGACGTAGATGACGTTTCCCGCGAGTGGCCCGCTGGTGAGCTTGTAGGCGATCTCGGCGCAGCCCGGCCAGCCGTGCGGCAGGCAGTACGTCGTGCTGGAGAACACGACGGTCCCGGCACCGATCGCGCGGACCGGCTCCGGCACGGCCGGCTTGTAGTCGACGCCCTGATCGGTACGGGCCAGCGTCCACCGCTCTCCGGCCAGCGGGTTCACGTACCCGGCCGGACTGGAACTGGTTGCGCGCGGTGGCGGGGTCCTGCGGTCGGCAGATGCTCTCGCTCCCGAGACGGCCAGCACGGCGGCCACGGCAACCGCAGCGACGACGGGCCCCCCGCTGCGGCGGTGACGGTAGGCGTAGGCGGCCATCACGAACCGCACCGTTTGACGATGTTGACACCCATGAATTTGAGGAGGGTCGGACTGCTCGCCGACCGCCACTGGGGGCCGTATTCACTGCAATCCAGCTCGCCGCGGCATCGTCGGCAGGTCCCGCGAAATGCTGCCCGCCAGACCGGGTCAGCAGGAAGCCTTCGCCATGCCATCCGGTGCCCGTGGTCGGCCAGGCGTGCGTTCTGCTTGTCCTTGTGGGCGCGAGCCTTCCCGAGCGGGGTATCGGGGTACTTGGCGGCCATGGGTCACCTCAGCCCGAGCAGCCTGAGCAGGCCCCAGAAGGAGAGAAACAGGACGATGGCGATGACAGCCCATGCGGCCAGGCTGGCTTCATGGGGGGACATGTGACCGGCAGCGAGGACGAAGGCGGGGCTCACGGCCGGGCCTCCCTTGTCATGTGCAGGGTGACGATGCCGACCACGGACATCGCGCCGCAGATGACAACCGCGGCGAGACTGACGTGGAACAGGTGAACCCGGGGGGAGCCGGCGACGGCGATGGCGAGACCCCAGGCGGAGACCACGCCCAGCAGGATGCGGACGACCCTGGGCCGGCCGCAGAAATGCGCAGTCAGTGCTAGGGCGACGATCGTCACGGTCACGGCCAGGTCTGCTATGCGCCAGGGCGTCCACCATGACGACTGGGCCAGCGCGGACGCCCACTCGTAGCAGGTACCGGGATGCATATCCGGGCTGAACGACGCCGGCGGGGCAGGTGCGGGCCGGCAGCCGCGGGCGAGGATGCTGAGCATGGCGGTCACCGCCCTGCCCGCTGGTTCAGCTTCCCGGCGCGGCGGTCAGCGTGCTCCAGTGCGCGCCGGCCCCGGAAGGTCCGCACGCCCAGGAGTCCGCGCCCGGCCCGCTGCCGGTGCGAGTCCCACACGATCCACCCGCCGTCGGGGTCGGACGGGTAGCGCAGGAGCGGCGTGTACCTGCCCAGCCCCCGGCCTCCGCGGTTCTGCCTGCGTGTCATGGCGCGCTTACCTCCGCCGGGCCGCGGCGGCGTACGGAGTGGCCCGGCCCGGCTTCGGCCTGGCCGGCCTCAGTGCCAGGACGAGGCACACGATGACGAACAGCGCCAGGACGATGAGAGCGCCGGCGGCGGCGTAGTGCGCGTCCTCGTGATGTGTCATCCAGGACACGGAGCCTGGCTGTATCACCAGCCATCCCAGGCCGAGGAATACGAGCGCGCCTAGGAACGCGTGGAACAGGTTCTTGATCATGCTGCCGCCTTCTGGGGCTGGGTTTTGGTGATGGAGTCCCGGTCGTATTTCGCTTCCTGCCACCGGGCCCTTTCGCTGGCGTTCGTGCATGCGCGGCACCGCTTCCACTCGCCGGCCGGGCCGGCCGGGATGGTGTTCTCCGCATCCATGACGTGCAGCCTCTTCCCGCACAGGCCGGGACCAGCTGGGGCGGCGGGCCTCATGTTGTCCCGCTCGCCCTCGGTCAGGCCGGCCCACGTCCCGAACCGCTCCGGGGACGCCAGGGCGAACTGCAGGCACTGGTCTTTCACCGGGCAGCCGGCGCAGATGGCCCTGGCCTTGCGCGTGGCGGTCACCCCGCTGCCGTCGCCCGCGGGGAAGAACAGCTCGGGGTCCTCGCCGCGGCAGGCGGCGCGGTCACGCCAGTCCTGGTGGCGGGTGCCGGAGCGCTGGGTGACCTCGTGCCCGCGAAGGTAGGCAGCGACGGTGTACGGGTTCGTGCTCATGCCGTCACCCCCGCCGCTGCCCTCTTGACGTGCTCCAGCCACAGGCGGTACGCCTCCTGGGCGGGCAGGACGGGCCGGGCCCCGAGGTGATCTCCCTTTGGCCGGCAGCAGCAGGACACGGCAACGTGATTCGTGCGTCCGGTAAACGCCATCGTCATCGTGTGGCCGGGGACGTGAGGGGCAGCCATGCCGGGCTCGCGGACGGGACCCGGTGAGTGCAGCACCTGCAGCGGTCCCCGGCCGGGCTCGGGGCCGGCCTCCGTCACGTACTCCTGGTCCCTGGCCCAGGCGTCCATCAGCGGGACGCCTGCAGGATCGCGGTCACCCCGGCTGCCGTCATCCGGCCTGTCAGCTCCCGCACGATCTGGCGGTGGAGCCTGGACACCTCGGCCCGGCAGAACATCTCGGCCTCGCGGTCCCCGGGGGTGGCGGTGGCCAGGAAGCTGAGGTCCGGCTCGGCCATCGGGTCGGAACCGGGGAAGAGGGGGATCACCGGGCATGATCCGGGGCGGCGGTTCGGGGTGGCGTGGCAGGGGCGGTGTAGGCTGAGCATCAGCTTCGTTCCTTCCTTGGCGGGATAGAGCAGGGCTTTGAGGCGCCGTCAGCGTGTGACCGCTGGCGGCGCTTTCGTCTGTGCGGGTGCGGTTCACCGGCCGCCCCTCCCGGTGTCGATGAGCGGCGTACGGCGGTCGGGGATGTAGCCGTCGGCCTCCAGGTCGCGGCCGATGTCCTCAGCGACCTCCTCGGCGGTCTCGTCCGCAGGGCCGGATCGGCGAACAGTGACCGGAGCGTGGTTCCCGTCGCGGGTGACGACGAGGACCTTGCCGTTCCCGGCCTCGACGATGACGGTCCGGGTGACCTCGTGCCCGCCGGTGGTGACGGTCTTGATGTAGGTGGAGGTGGTCATCAGGCCACCTCGCTCACCGGGTTACGGGCCAGCCACTCGGCCGCGTACTCCTCTAGGACGATCACCCGGCCGCGAACAGCGGCAGCGAGGAAGTCTTCGACGAACCGGCGCGGCACGCGATAGGTGCCCCGGAACTTCACGGCAGGGAACTCGCCTGCCTGATAGGCCCGCACGATGGTCGAGCGGGACACGCCGAACATCTCGGCGACCTCGCGGACGGGCAGCAGGAGACGAGGGTCTCGCTTGCGTCCTGGTGCGCTTGCTGCGGCTGGGCGTAGCCCGGTCGTCATGGCGGCTCCAAGTCGTCTCCGGTGAGCACGATGCCCACCTGAGACCAACGTTAAGTCAACTTAGACGGCCAGTCAAGGTGATTCAGCCGAGCATTACGACGCGGGCGAAATCGGCAGCCTCAGCGCCGGTCAGGGCAGACTCTTGCAGCAGCGAGAAGATGTGCTCGTAGGCGTCCACGTCGCGCGGGTCGGCCAGGAAGTCCTCTTTGGTGTAGCCCTCGGTCAGTACGACCGGACCGTCTGGGGCGCGGAAGATCGCAAAGCCGTGGAGGTAGACGGCGCGAGCCTCGCGGTCAAACGGGATGACGGACAGCGAGACGGCCGGGAGCGCGGCGGCGGCAAGAAGGTGGCCGAGCTGTTCCTCCATGACGGACTTCGGCCCCGGACGCCATCGCAGCGCGCCCTCGGTCAGCACGTAGTCGAACCGCCTGCCCGGCTCGCTGAGGATGGCCTGCCGCTTCATGCGTTCCTTGACGGCGGCGTCGATGCCGCCCTTGCTGGTCACGTCACCGAAGGTCATAACGCGCCGGGCGTAGCCCTCACCCTGGAGCAGGCCGGGGATGACAGAAGGCTGAAAGTGGGCAATCTCTGTCGCCGACTTATCCATGCCGGCCATCTCCCGCTGCCGCGCGGCCAGCCCGGCGCGGTGGGATGCGCGCCACGACCGGGCCTCAGTGAACGCGGCGTAGGCGAGCTGGGACAGCTCTTCGCGGACGGCATCGTCGGCCCCGGTGGCCTGCGCCCACTCCTCGACGTCGGCAGCAGTGGCCTGGGTGCGCCCGTTCTCGATCCGAGTTACCTTGGACTGGCTCCAGCCGAGGGCTTCACCGAACTGGTACGTGGTCAGCCGGGCACCCTGGCGCAGGCCGCGGAGGACGGCGATCAAGCGCTCTTGCGCCGGAGTCGGCGGATGGCTCATGCCTTGCCTCCAAATTTCAAGTCACTTCAAGTCACAGTACGACTAGCTTCAGTCCAAGTCAGGGTCTAGCCTAGAGATATGCGCATCGTGCACAACGTGACCACCCTTGAACAGCTAGCGCAGGACTTCACCAGCCTGTTTGAGCGGCGTGTCTTCCGGCTCCTGACCCTGGACTACTACGACGCCGCGAACGAGCATGAGCCTTATGCGCGGTATCTCGCCGGCGAGCCGGTCGACCCTGCATGGCGCGAGCCGTGGAAGCGGCTCGTCCGCGGTACCCGTGAGTCGGGGCGCATCATGGAGCGGGTCCACGTCGTCAGCGAGCCGGTCAGCGACTACGTACGGTTCTCGCTGCTGCACGGATACCCGGCCAGCGTTGAGGCGGGCGAAGATGTGCGCGTCCTGGGCGGGACGCAGGCCGAGGAAGCCGGGCTAGTGCCCTGGGACTTCTGGCTGTTTGATGATGACCTCGCCGCGACCCTCAACTACGGCACGGACGGTTGCGTCGAACGCGTCAAGCCACTAGATCGGCTAGACCAGCCGGGCGTACTGCGGATGCTCGGCGATGCGCGACGACTGGCGCTTGAGCTGGCGGTCCCGCTAGCTCAGTACGTGGCAGAGCACAACATCACCAACGAGAGGACGCAGGCGGCATGAGCAGCAGCGAATGGGATGGCGCGCAGTTCTTCAAGGCTGACGGCAGCAACGACGTGGGGTGCGTGGAGATCGCGTTCCACGGCGACCGGATCGGCGTCCGCGACACCAAGGACAGCGGCGCGGGGCCGGTGCTCGGCTTCACGGAGCACGAGTGGGACTGCTTCATCGCCGGGGCCAAGCGCGGGGAGTTCGACCTGCCGCAGTGAGGCGAGCGGAATCAGCGACGGCCCGTCCATGGAGAGTATGGACGGACCGTCTTGCTGCGCTGAGGCAGCACCGCGCGCCGTCCGGGTGATGCGGGTGATCCGGGTTTAGCCTCAGAGAACACGAAAGCCCCGGCTCCAACACCGGGGCAAATCGCGAGACCAAGCCACGTTCAGGCCGTCACCCAACGCCATAGTAACCCGCACAGCGCCGGTTTCAAGGATCGGCACGCGGAACATTGGCGAACGTCCCGGCTCTGGTCTCGCCCCGAGCGAACGGAGTGACCGTGACGTCCATCCGCAGTTCCGCCGCCATCCTCAACGACCCGAGCCTGTCATTCGCCGCCCTTGGCATCTGGACCTACCTGTTCTGCCAGCCCTGGCCAGACGACGCCCGGCCCACGGTCGAGGAGATCATCGGCCTCAATCGCGGCACCCCAGACGAGATCCGCGCAGCGCTCTCAGACCTCCAGACCCGCGGATTCCTCCGGCTGGATGCGTGACGTGGGATACAGGCTGTACCGGGAAGTCCGCGACAGCGCTCCCGCTGAGTGGACAGCCAGCGAACGCCTCGTGGCATGGGCCCTCGCCGACGACGCCAACGATGAGACGCGCCGATCCTGGATCAAGATCCCCGAACTGATGAAGCGGACCGGGTTCCGCAGCGAGCGGGGCCTGCGGATGGTCCTGCAGAAACTCGCCGACAGCGGCTACGAGTTCCGCATGGTGCTCACCAGGGACAAGCAGGGGCGGCCCGTGTTCGCGGTCAAGGGTCGGTCTCTGGACTTCCAGGTGCCCCGGATGGGGTTCACGCCGCCCGCACTGGTAGGAGGAACAGATATTCCGCCTAACCCGATTAAGGAGGAACATCTCTTCCCGGTAGGAGGAACAGATGTTCCCCCCCTCTCCTCACAATCCTCTCCTCAGGCAGATCAAAAGAAGGCCCCACGGCGTGCCGCGCACTCCGTGCTCGGCGATAAATCGGACACTCAGCCGATCCTCGATGACGTTCGACGGGCTGCGGTTAACGCCTACGGCGACGTTGCGGCAGACCTTACCGACGAGCAGGCCCTGCACATCTACGAACGCTTCTGCTGCAACAAGGCCGGCCAGCCGTACAGGATCGCCGCCGACCCCTACGCCTACCTCGCCGGCGGCCCGCTGAACGACGTGCCCACCCTGGCGCAGGCTCTCCAGCCGACGGCGAAGAGGCGCATCCCGGTGGCAGCCCTTCGGCGCTTCAATGACCCCGAGACGCCCGACGGCGATCTCGTAGGGATCGTGGAGAGCGTGACCGGCACCCTCAGCCCCGGCGAGGAGCCGGCAGTCGAGAAGATGATCATGGACGGTCGGCCGCTGCACTACATCGTGAACGCGGTCTTCAGCGGCAACCTCAACGTCGCCGCCTAGCCGCGCCTCACAGCGCCCGGATGAACACCCCGAACCCCGACACCGGGCATGTGGCCATCGTCGCCGCGTTCGGTGATCAACTCAATACCGAGACAGGAGACCCATCATGACCGAGACCGCCGAGACTGCCTGGGATGATGAGCGAGGCTATGCATGCTGCGGCGGCTACCGCGAGCACAGGTACCGCTGCCCGGCTCGCGTATGGCCTGCGACCGCCACTCCCGAGATCAGGCGCTCGGCTGTCCGCGGCGACTGCATCGCCCCCGCTCACGCTCAGATCGAAGACCTAGGCGTCCGCGGGCTGGACTACCAGCAGCGGAAGCGGCTTACGAAGATCCTGGCGCAGGTATGGGATGACGGTTTCGGGTACGGAGGCCAGGTCGCCGATGTGCGCTGACGGCGTTGACCTCGGGTGGTCCTGCCGGCTATGCGGCAAGCCGCTGCTCTCGTGCTGGGACGATGGTCCGTCGATCTCCTGGCACATGAACGCAGCCGACGCCATGGCGTGCACGGCGGCGGAGAGGACCGCCGCGGCGCCGACACCGCCGAAGGAGACGGATGCCATGTGGCGCGCTAGACGGCTGCGCGGCGAGTGAGGTGGCTTGCAGGCCGTGCATGCCCGCCGCGAGTACGCACGGGCAGGTGAAGCCGCGGCCAGCGCCTGCGGGCCGCGGTGCTAGCCGGGCACTTCCCGCACGGGCAGGGATCGCGCAGGAGGACCGCGAGGACGGCGGGGTCATCGATCCAGGGCCGTTGCACCGGGGTCACCTCCCGTGATGTACCTTCGCCCACGGTAACTCCCCGGTGACAGATATTCCACCACGCGTCACGGTTGTGTTTACACTGACGGTCATGAACGGTGACGACTTCAGAGGCTGGCGGAAGCCCCGGCGAAGCTTTTCCAACGGGCAGTGCGTCCAGGTCGGCCAGGGCCCGGCTGCGGTCGGGGTGCGGGACACCAAGCTCAGGGAGTCCCCGGTGCTCGTCTTCAGTGCCGGGGCCTGGGCAGCGTTCACGGCGGGGGTGAAGCGCGAGCCCGTGGCACACTAGCGGAAACACTGCCGCCAGCAAGGAAGGGACCTGCCGTGACCGACCCCGGATACCGCCACATTGTCCTGGTGATCGACCGCTCAGGATCAATGGAGCCCGTCAGGCACGACACCGAGGGCGGGGTGAAGACCTTCATCAAAGAGCAGCGCGAGGTCCCCGGGCGCACGACCCTCTCGCTGTACCAGTTCGACACCGAGCACGATGAGGTGACCTCGTTCTCCGATGTCCGGGATGGCCTGAAGTGGAAGCTTGTCCCGCGCGGCGGCACGGCGCTCCTGGATGCGGTCGGCTTCGCGGTGACGAAGACCGGCGAGCGGCTGGCGACGATGGGCGAAGATGCCCGGCCCGGTGAGGTCATCGTGCTCATCGCCACCGACGGGGAGGAGAACTCCTCGCGCGAGTACACGCTGCCGCAGGTCAAGGCGATGCTCACGACACAGCAGGACGCCTACGGGTGGAAGTTTGTGTTCATCGGCGCCAATCAGGACGCGTTCGCAGCGGGCGGGGCGATGGGCGTGCCTATGGCGTCAAGCGCGAACTACGACACGGCGACGACAGTCGGGGCTTTCGCGTCGGCGTCGTCCATGGTCACGCGGGGCGCTTCGAGCGGCAACTACGGATTCACCCCGGAAGAGCGGGCGGCAGCGACGGCGAAGCCCCGGCGCGGAGCGGCACACTAGCGGGCATGACCGAAGCCGGGCCGAACCTCCTGTCGCTGCCATGGCGCACGGGCAGGCATCTCGGCCGCACCGTCTACGCCATGACCGGCCCACGGGCGTCCGATGACGACCAGGTGCTCGGGATGATGGACAGCCGCGAGCTGGCGGAAGAGGCGTGCGAGGCGCACAACTACCTGCTGGCGATGAGGACATCTCCGTTCACTCGGCCGATGCACCCGGCGACCTGATGACCACTTACCTCGCTGAGAGCCTCAGCGACTGCTGCGGCTCTCTCGTCATCGTGGAGGGCCGCACGACGCTGTATCACAAGTGCACTTCCTGCGGGAAGGCGTGCGACCTGGCTGCGCCGCCGCTGCCCCGGTGCAGGGATCTCCCTGCCCGCGCTTGACAATCGGGCTCCATTGCGGCATTATGAAGGTGTCAGCAAGGAACAGCCGAAGGAGCAGGAAATGGCACTCACCAGGAACGACATCACCGCAGGCGAGACCTACGTCATCAGCTTCCCGCGCGGCATGCACAAGACCGACTTCACCAAGTGCCTCACCATGGCCCGCAGGAACGGCAGCTACGACGGCGCCGCCCGCACCTGGGAGATCACCCCGTAGGGCTCGCACGGCACCGCGGTCGTCGCCGAGATGGCCGACCGGGGCGCGATCGTCGAGTGCACCACTTCGTGACCCGCCAGCGCGACGAGGCCAGGGTCGCGGAGGCTAAGCGCCTCTACGGCCTCGGCCTCACCACGTACGCGATAGCCGGCCAGCTCGGCGCCGACCCGCGCACCGTTCAGCGCTGGCTAGGCCCGGACCTGCTGAACTCGCCCGGACCCCGGCCCCGGCCCGATGTCCGCAACAGCGCGATCCTGGACCTCAGGGACCGCGAGGGCCTGTCATTCGGGGAGATTGGCCGCCGCGTTCACATGTCCAAGACGGGGGCGCGGATGAGGTACTACGCGCTCACCGGACGGGAGAGGCCCGAGCGGGGCCGCGCGGTTAGCCTCCGCTGACCTGCTGGCCACACTCGCCTTACCTTCCCGGTCAACCTTTGCTTGAGGCGGGGGAGGTCCAGCGCGTCATCGTGGCCTGCCCGACTGCCCACCTGCGCCGCCAGTGGCAAACCGAAGCCCACAAGATAGGGATCGAGCTCGATCCCGGATTCGCTAACCGGAACGGCGCGCTCTCGCCCAGCTATCACGGGGCGACTATCACGTACGCCAGCCTCGTCCCCGGCGCGAAGATCGTCCGGCGCCTTTGCTCAGTTCCGACCCTGGCGATCCTGGATGAGGTTCACCACTGCGCCGAAGAGGAGCACTCGGCATGGGGTAAGGGCCTGGCAGACGCCTTCATGGGGGCCGCCGCCCGGAGGCTGATGCTGTCGGGAACCCCGTTCCGGGAGGATGGCAGGGCGATCCCGTTCGTTATCTATAAGAACGGGATCGCGGAACCAGATGTCCAGTACGGCTACGCGGAAGCCCTGCAAGATCGCGTCTGCCGGCCGGTCGAGTTCCTGGCCTATGACGGCGAGATGCACTGGCGGGAAGTGACTGGCAAGCGCCTGGCGATGCTTCTGTCGGCAGCCACGCGCGACGATGACGCCCGCATCGCGTTCCGGTCTGCGCTCCTCCCCGAGGGGGAGTGGCTGCCTGACGTGCTCGCCGCGGCCGATCGGCACCTTACGCAGATGCGCTCAACGACGGCCGGCGAAGGCGGCATCCCTGATGCGGGCGGCCTCGTGATCGCGGCCACGCGAGCACTGGCCGATATGTATGCGCTGCTCCTTCAGGGCATCACCGGACAGAAGCCCGTCGTGGTGGTAAGCCGCGAGAACGGGGAGGACGTTGAAGGCGAGCCCGACCCTAGTAAGCAGATCGCCGCATTCAGCGCCGATCCGTCTGCCCGCTGGATCGTCGCCGTAAAGATGATCTCCGAGGGAGTAGACATCCCGCGCCTGGCGGTCGGCGTGTACGCGACGAACATCTGGAGCGAGATGTTCTTCCGCCAGGCTGTCGGCCGGTTCGTGCGCGCTCGTAATCCCGATGAGCCGGGCGCGGCCCTGTTCATTCCTTCAGTCGGCAGGCTCCTCCAGCTGGCGGCCAGGATTGCCGACGAGGTGGACGTTACTCTTCGCGCCGAAGCCGAGGGGGGCGGGCCGGTATCGGATGGCAGCGGCATTCAAGGCGAGCTGCCGCTGCGCCAGCCCCTCACGTCGGGCAACGCCACGGAACACAGCCGCATCCGCAATGGCGAAGTCCTCAGCCCCGACGAGCTGGCGCATGCGAGGTCGTTGCGCGAACGGCGCCCCGAGTACCGGAACCTTCCGGACACCGTACTCGCCTTTCTGATCCGCGACCTTGCGCCTGCCGCGCATGCGGCATCCGGCAACCCGGCCGCCGAAGTGCCAGGCCTTTCCGTGGAGAAGCAGATCCAGTCGCTACGGCAGGAAGTTAACCGCGCGGTCAATCGCTATGCCTACAACACGGGCGAGGATTTCAAGAAGGTGCATTACGCGCTCAGCAACGCGTGCGGCGGCGACACGGTGCCGACCGCTTCGATCGAGAGCCTTGAGAAGCGCCTTGCCGTCCTTGCCGACTGGTCGCGCCAGCGGTGAACCCTCTCGTCCGCAATCGCAACATGGTCGATGCGCTTGCCAGCGCCGTCCGCGGTGGCTCGGAAAGCCTTGGCCAGGTCCCTGGGCTCCTCTGCCGCGTGATCGAAGAAGGGGCGTGGCGGAACTTCACTACTGCGCTCGGCAAGGAGGTGTCACACGCACGCCTCTCCGACTTCATCACGAAGCCGCCGCTGGACGGCCTCGGCGCATCTGTGGACCTAGTGAGAAAGATCATCGCCGATGATCCGCGCGCCCTTGACCTTCTCGATCGGGAGTTGCAAAATCCCGCATACCTGCATGACGTGAACAATGTAAACGTCTCAAGGCCGCAAGGAAACAGCAAGGCCCGCGCACTTCGCAAGCTGCGCACCGAAGCTGACCGCGGCAACGAGCAAGCCGCGGAGCTTCACGCCGACGTACTCGCCGAGCGCCTCTCGGCGCATGCCGCGATGATCCAGGCGGGATTCCGGCCGAAGATGATCAGCGTGCCCATCAGCAAGCCCGAGCGCGTTGCCGCCTACCTTCGCAAGCACATGCCCCGCGAGTCGCTGCTGCGGCTTGTGGAACTACTCACCAAGGAGGACTAGGCCCCGCTACAGCGCCCGGATGAACGCCCCGATCCCCGACGCTGCCTCCCCGATACCGCTAGCGAACGCTGAGACGACAGGAGACCGACCGCATGAGCAGGGCTGTCAGATGGCTGACGAAACGCTGTCGCACGCGCCTTGACGTGATGGGGATGTTCGGGCTCGGCTACGTCCTCGGCGCGCAAGACCTGGGCACCTGGTGGGGCCGCGCGATCTTCCTCGCCGCCGCAATGGGCGTGACCGACATGGCGGCGGCGAGACTGCGGAGACTGGCCGGGCGTTCCGCCAAGGCGACAGGAGACGAGACACCATGACCGAGATAAAGCCCGGCGATCTGGTGGCCGCCATCGACGCCGAGGGCGAGGAGCTGCCGCGCCGCGCCATCAGCGGCGTAGTCCAGGGAGGCAACTTCGACGTGATCTGGGTCTGCCGTGAGGAAGAGTGGCACGCAGCCCAGCGCGAGGGACGCCACCCTGACGGCGTGCCGTGGCCTGTCGGGGACGTACAGCCGCGTCACCCGGATGAGCCGGGCAAGGCCGCAGACGAGGAATAGGAGACCCATCATGACCGAGACCGGGACCGGGCCGTCATGGGCAGGCGAAGCGCGGGCCGCAGGCTGGCTGCCGCCAGACGGTACGGCAAGGGAGCAAGCGGACGCGCACTACAAGCGCCTGTTCGCCCTCCAGGGGCAGGCGAGAGACCTCGGCCGGGGCATCATCACGTGCGGCGGCCACGCGGGCAGGAGTCACTACGGCGCGGTAATCGCCACCTACCCGCAAGGAAGCCGGATCGCCAACCGGGACTCCTGGCGCTGCCATCACGCCCACCCGGACGACCTGAGCGCCCTGGAATGCGCGCTGGCCGAGGCGCAGCGGCTGGCCGGCGGGGGCAGCTACGAGCCGTGCAGTAACGGGCCGGACTGCCCGGATGAGTTCTGCCGCCGGGACTGGGCGCGGGCCAGCGATGTGCCCTAGCGGCGTCGACCTGGGCCACGCCTGCCGCCTGTGCGGCAAGCCGCTGCTCTCATGCTGGGACGACGGGCCGTCGATCTCGTGGCACGCGGACGAGGCCGACGCCAGGGCGTGCCTAGAGGAGCAGCGAGAAGTGGCCCGCGGTTAGGCCGTTCAGGCGGGGCGTGGTGACCCGGGGATCCGTGCATGGCCGCCGCGAGCACGGGCGGGCAGATGAAGCCGCGGCCATCGCCTGCGGACTGTGGTGCTGGCCGCGCATCTCCCGCACGGGCAGGGATCGCGCAGGAGGACCGCGAGGACGGCGGGGTCATCGATCCAGGGCCGTTGCACCGGGGCATCCCCCCTTCCGCTGTTAACACGGTAACCCGCAGCCGACGGATACACCACCACGCGTCACGATTGTTTACACTCGCGGCCATGAGCGATAACTCCGGGAACTGGCGGAAGTCCAGCTTCAGCTACAGCAACGGGCAGTGTGTTGAGGTCGGGACGGGCGCGGCATCGGTGGGGGTTCGCGACACCGCGCTCGACCGCTCCCCGGTTCTGACGTTCGGCGCCGGCGAGTGGCGCCGGTTCCTCGCCGAGGTGAAGCGTGGCGGCTAAGGCCGGCCGGGAATAGCAACAGCCCCGCCCGGGGACGGGGCCGGCACCTGCATGGCAGGGGGATCACGGGGGAGCCTACCCGCGGAGTGACATTGCGCTTACCTGGCTGTATTTTGGCTTGACATTGTTGTCAGAGTGCAGCCATCATGTAGGCATGACCACGAAACATATATCCATCCGCATCGACCCCGGCCTCCACTCCTGGCTCATTGCCGCCGCCGCCGGCGAGCGCCGCTCCGTGAACGCCTTCATTGAATGGCGACTGGAGCAGGAGCGGGCCACCGGGAAGCCCCCTGCCCCCGAACAGCCCTACACGGTCACCATCCGGGCGATCGACACCGGCAGGCGGGAGGTCGACTCCCGGCACGCCACACTAGGCGCGGCTGTCGAGGCCATGCGGGACGTCGAAGACCTTGAGGGGATGCCGTCATATCAGCCGCGCGTCGAGCACGACGGCCGGCCGGTCGACACGGAAACCGCGAGCTACTGACCCAGGACCACCCAGACCACAGGAGAGCAGCAGTGAGGGATATTGAACTGAACTTCGAGCAGTCGGATGCCGACCAGGAGAGAATCACCGCCGCACTCCTCGCGGCAGTCGGCGCCGCGATGGATGCAGGCGAGATCACGATGATCACGGTCGATGGCGACCCGGTGGCCGGGATCGCGCCGGCCGGACAGATTCGCCGGCTGCCTGCGGACGTGTTGCGCGGCATGCAGTTCGGGAACGGCAACGTCCAGTCCAACACGTTCAGCTAACCGCAGACGCCAAAGAGGCCGCCCCCCGATGCAGCAGGGGGCGGCCTTCGTCATGTCGCTCGGTTAGCCTCCGCTGACCTGCTGGCCACACTCGCCTTACCTTCCGGCCAGTCTCTTTGT
>OCTA010001270.1_pt1 | contig 23285 bp, 13 predicted proteins | sample 1538991 | NCBI WGS metagenome assembly OCTA01 (sample SAMEA3539302, study PRJEB22396) | soil metagenome | biome: tundra; feature: field; material: soil | place: USA | collected 2010-05 | depth 0.15 m | reverse complement strand
TAAACTTCCCGCCACCGGCTCCTCGGGCGGCGCTGTCCAATGGCGCTCTGGGCCCGGTCGCGATCCGTGAATTCCGATGTCCGGAATACCTCTGCGAAGGCCGCATCGTGTATCGTCCCGGTCCGGAAGAGGTCGGGTTCTACGAAAACCATCGTTGGGCGATGAATCCCCGCCAGGCTATCACGCAGTACCTGGAGAACGGTCTTCGGACCCAATCGCTTTTCCAGAGCGTGACGGTCCGCGAGCGTGGCTCGGAGGCGGCGTATGTGCTGAGCGGCAGCATACAGCGATTGGAGGAAGTGGACGAGGGCCGCGACGTCCACGCCGTTTGCACGATCTCGGCGCAACTGCTGGATACTCGAACGAGATCCGTTGTCTGGAGCCACACGGCATCGGAAACGGTATCGGTGGAGAAGCGGGACATCGCCGGTGTTGTCAGCAGCCTCGCGGCAGCCGCTGGGACTGCAGCCGATCGGTTGCTTAAGTCGATGACGGACGAACTGCCGGCAACGACGGCGCAGATCGGCTCAAGCACCCGCCCAGAAGAAACCAGCCCACGCACAGTGCCGATCCACCCACGGTGAAGAGACACGGAATGCGTCATCGCAACGCTCACGTTCGGCTGGACCCGATGAATATTGGACTGCCGAGGCTTTCGATTCCCCATCAAGGTCGCGTGGCGGCCGTCGCGCCCCGCGTCGTGCTGCTGGAATTTCAGTCTTGAAGAATTGCTTTTAGGAGGTAGAACTCTATGGCCGTTAATGGACCGGTTATCGTGGCGTTTGCAGCTCTCGGTGGATCCCTCGTTGGCGCTTGCTCGTCCATAGCTGCGACGTTCATGGGACAGCGGCTGCAAGCTCGATGGGCCCGCCTCAGAGTTGAACTGGAGGAGCGCGAGAAACTGTACGGAATATTCGTTGAGGAAGCTGTACATCTGTTTGTCGACTCTATTCGACAATCGGCAATCGACCCCGCAAAGTTTATGCGGCTCTACTCAAAGGTAGCCCGCATACGCCTGACATCGAGCGATCGGGTTCTTCGTGCCGCGGAGGAAGTGGGAAGGCGGCTACTTGAGGCGTATGAACGGCCGCCCGAAAATCCCGCCGAAGTCGTTGCTCGTTACGTGAACGGCGAGGAGAATATGGATCCGCTCCGAGAGTTTACGGAGGCTTGCCGCCAGGAGCAGGCTGAGGCTCTGAAACAAGTTTGAAGATGGCCCGATACCGAGGATATCCGCCACCATTCTGTCCAGTCCATCGGATGCAGGCTATTTCGAGCAATCCGGCTGTCGCATCTCCCCCTCCTTACGATCATCAGGCCGGTGCTGAGAATTGAAACGTACTCGGAAATTGCGGACCTCCTTGATCTTTCGGCCAGGTTTCGGCACGCAGAGGTGGCGGCACTGGCCCGAAACCGGATCGCACAATCGGCAGGATCTTTTTGCCAAATGGCGCGAGGTCAATCTGCATTCCACGTTTACGACCAGCCGCCCCACGCAGTTCTGGTCGTAGATTCCGCCGAGGACTTCTGTTGTGTTGAATGGCGAAGAAACTCTCATGGCCTCCCCCAAATCAATTAGTTGAAAATGCATTCACACTGTTCAGCCAGCGCCATAGCCTCGCTTAGTCCGCCGCCGGCCGGACACAGATCGCCTCAACCTACACGAGGTCTGCGGCAACCTGGGACAGGGCGTACTCCTGGAGATGGCGGGCGTCAGCATTGAATTTGCGGATGCCCTCCGCCAGCTTCTCGGTCGCCATGGCGTCTTCGTTGTGCATCCAGCGGAAGGTCTTCTCATCCAAGTGGAGACGATCGCCCGTGGATGCCTTCGCTGTTTCTGAATCGAGCTGCCGTTCCAACTCTCCCTCGGTCTGCTCCAATTGGTCGAGGAGGTCCGGGCTGATGGTGAGCAGGTCCGCTCCGGCCAGGCGGACAATCTGATTCACGTTGCGGAAGCTCGCGCCCATTACCTGAGTCTTGTAGCCGAACTTCTTGTAGTAGTTGTAAATGCGGGTTACGGATGTGACGCCGGGATCCTGATCCGGCGGAATCTCCGCGCCGCCACGTTCCTTCTTATACCAATCGTAAATACGGCCGACGAAGGGCGAAATCAGAGTCACTCTCGCTTCGGCGCACGCGACCGCTTGGGCGAAGCTGAAGAGCAGAGTCAGATTGCAGTGAATGCCTTCTCTTTCGAGCCGCTCGGCGGCGCGAATGCCCTCCCAGGTGCTGGCGAGCTTGATGAGAACGCGCTCAGGGCTGACGCCTCTCGCCTCGTAAAGCGAGATGAGTTTACGGCCCTTGGCGATGCTGCCTTCGGTATCGAAGCTGAGGCTCGCGGCTACTTCGGTGGATACGCGCCCAGGAACCACCTTCAGAATCTCGCATCCGAACAGCACGAAGAGGCGATCGATAAACTCCTCGGCCATTTCCTGGTGGCTGCCGCCGCGTTCGGAAGCCAGCTCCGCGGCTTCATCCACCAGGCGCCGGTACCTTGGCATCTGCGCCGCATGATACAGGAGGGAAGGGTTGGTGGTGGCGTCCTGGGGGCGGTGCCGGGCGATCGCCTCGATATCTCCCGTGTCGGCCACAACAGTGGTGTATCTCTTCAGAGACTCCAATAGCGTCATTCTCGTTCTCCTTGGCCGAATAGATTGCTGGAAGCGACGGTCAATTCGTGACCGCGCTGTATTCGAGCTGTTTCACTTTCGCTAGCCGACGCCTGTGGCGCGCCGCCCCGCTGAATGAGGCGCCTAAGAAATTCCGGACGCAGTCCCAGGCCACGGCGATTCCCGTCGTTCGCCCGCCAAGACAGAGGATATTCATATCATCGTCCTCGACCCCCTGGCGTGCCGAATAATCGTCATGGCAGAGCGCCGCACGCGCGCCGTTCACTTTGTTGGCCGCCACCGATGCGCCCACGCCGCTGCCGCACAGCAAGATGCCCCGTTCCACATCTCCGGTCGCAACCGCGCGCGCGAGCGGGATTGCAAAGTCGGGATAGTCATCATCGGCGTCGAACACCAAGTTTCCAAAATCGATAACCTCGTGTCCTTCCGCCGCCAGCTTCTTGGCAAGCTGCTCCTTCATCTCAAAACCGCCGTGATCGGCGCCGATACCTACTCTCATATGCCACCCCTCAGCTCCGAGATCTATTCCGGGCAATCTGACTCTTCGCCGCGGCTACGATGTGATCCGCGGTAAAACCGAATTTCTTCAACAGTTGTTTGATAGGCGCTGACGCCCCGAAGGTTTCTATTCCAATGTTCTGCCCCTCTGTTCCCGTGTATTTGGTCCAGCCGAAGTCCGAAGCTTCTTCCACGGAAACTCGCGCTTTCACACGCGGAGGCAGAACAGAGTTCCGGTAATCGCGATCCTGATCGTCGAACAGTTCCCATGACGGCATGCTGACGACACGCGCGCGCACGCCTTCATTGGTCAGTTGTTCGTAAGCTTCGAGACAAAGGGAGACTTCGCTGCCGGTTCCGATAAGAATCACTTCCGGATCGGCGTTGGGCGCGTCCGCAAGGATGTAGGCGCCGCGCGCCAAACCGGATGCGGCGGCGTACCGGGAGCGGTCGATCGTGGGAACCGCTTGACGCGTCAGGACCAGCACGGCCGGCTCATGGTGCAGTTGGAGGATTACCTTCCATGCTTCGCGGACCTCGTTGGCGTCGCACGGTCGGACCGTGATCAGCCCGGGCATAGCGCGCATGTGCGCGAGTTGCTCTACCGGCTGATGAGTTGGGCCATCCTCACCCACTCCAATCGAGTCGTGAGTGAAGATGTAAATCACCGGGATCTCCATTAAGGCGCTCAGGCGGAGCGATCCCCGCATATAATCCACGAAGATGAAGAATCCGGAGCCGAAGGGACGCACTTTGACCAGGCTCATTCCGTTCAGGATCGCGCCCATGGCGTGCTCCCGGATTCCGAAATGGAAATTGCGTCCGGCGTAATTTTCCGCGGAAAAATCGCCGGCGCCTGCGAAGGTAAGCCTGGTCTTCGTGGATGGCGCCAGATCGGCGGACCCGCCGATCAGCCAGGGAATGTTCTTAGCCACTGCGTTCAGCACCTTCGCCGAGGACTCCCGTGTCGCCAGGCCTTTCGGGTCCGTGGGGAATTCAGGCAGATCGCGGTCCCAGCCTTCGGGAAGCTGGCGGTGCTGCATGCGAAACAGTTCTTCGGCAAGCTCGGGATATTGCTTGCGGTACTTGGCAATTTGGGCAAACCAGGCATCGCGTAGATCCTTGCCTCGCTTACCAATTCCCTGCCGGAATTGATCGTAGACGCCGTCCGGCACGTAGAAGTTCTTGTCTTCGGGCCAGCCGTAGTTCCGTTTGGCCAGACGAACCTCCTCGTCTCCCAACGGCTCTCCGTGCGCGCCGCTGGTATCCTGCTTGTGGGGCGCGCCGTAGCCGATATGGCTGTCGACGATGATCAGCGTAGGCCGATCGCTGGTGCTTTGAAATGTTCGAAACGCGCGAGCAACCATCTCCAGATCGTTCGCATCGGCCACCCGGGTTACGTTCCACCCGTAGCCGATGAATCGCGTGGCCACATCTTCCGTGAAGGTCAGAGCAGTGTTGCCTTCGATGGTGATGTGATTGTTGTCGTAAATCCAGCAGAGATTGGCGAGCCCCAAATGTCCCGCCAGCGATGCGGCCTCGCCGGATATGCCCTCCATCATGCAACCGTCTCCGCAAAGCGCGTAGACGTTGAAGTCAAACAGTTCGAAGCCGCGGCGATTGTACCGCGCGGCAAGCCACTGCCGCGCGATGGCCATCCCGACGCTCGTCGCAACGCCTTGGCCGAGCGGTCCCGTAGTGGTCTCGACACCCGATGTCCAGCGATACTCGGGATGGCCGGGACACCGGCTATCCAACTGCCGGAAGACCTTCAGGGCGTCCAGTGGCACCGAGGGTTCGCCCAGGGTTTCGTAGTCCTTGCTGACCGCCCGCACTTCCGTCAAATGCAGCAGGGCGTAGAGCAACGTGGATGCGTGGCCAATCGAGAGGACGAACCGGTCCCGATTGGGCCAGACAGGATCCTGCGGGTCGAAGTGCAGGAACTGCTGCCACAAGCAATAGGCTACCGGCGCCATCGCCATGGGCGTTCCGGGATGACCGGAGTTCGCCGCCTGGACCGCATCCATGGCGAGCGTGCGGATCGTGTTGATGCTGGTCAACTCGATCGGAGAACGTACTGACACGTCGGGAATCGCAATTGTTGCGCTCATCCGGAAATCCCGTTCTCGACGTTCATCCCACTGGGACGTGAGATCGTACAGGGAGAATTGACCTGTTCAAGATCAAGTTGCTGCGTCGGATCGATGCTGATATTCCATGTTGTGTGGGGCTTAGGCTGCCCACATACGGAACACAGCACATTTTCAATGTTATACACCGTGAAATCGCCTGTTGGCTTATTCATCTTTTCACTCATCGTTGCTTTGGCTTGAGATTTACTTAATGGGCCAGCGCCACCCTGTAATGTCTGGAGCGTCGATGCCATGTTCGTATGCATGCCGCCGGCAAGCGATCTGCCGGTTGCGAAACTTCTCCTTGGCATGCACGCCGATGGCCTGAAGTTTGGGAACGCGGTCGATAGCGTCAATCGCAAGGCTGAAGCGGTCGGTCTCGTTGTTGATCGCCAGTTCCATTGGCGTATTGATATTGCCCTTCTCTTTGTACCCGCGGACATGCAGCCTCTGGTTCTTCCGGCGATACGTCAAACGATGCACCAGCCAAGGGTAACCGTGGAAGTTGAAAATGATGGGTTTGTCTGTGGTGAAGAGGGAATCAAAATCACGGTCCGTCAATCCGTGTGAATGCTCGGTGCTCGGCTCGAGTTTGAAAAGGTCCACCACGTTAACGAACCGGATCTTGATATCGGGGAACTCCTCGCGCAACAACGCCGTCGCGGCCAGTGCCTCCTGCGTGGGGATGTCGCCGGCCGCGGCGAAAACTACATCGGGTTCGCAGCCTTGATCGTTACTCGCCCAGTTCCAGACTCCGATGCCTTTCGTACAGTGCTCGATTGCCGCTTCCATATCGAGGTACTGGAGGTGCAGTTGTTTATCCGACACGATGACGTTGATGTAGTTCTCACTCCGGAGGCAGTGGTCCGCAACGGAAAGGAGGCAATTCACATCCGGCGGAAGATAGATGCGCGTAACCGCCGCGCTTTTGTTAAGCACCACGTCGAGAAATCCGGGATCCTGATGCGTGAAGCCGTTATGATCCTGCCGCCAGACCGTGGATGTGATCAGCAGGTTCAATGACGCGACATCGCGCCGCCAGGAGAGCTGATTACAGATGGACAGCCACTTCGCATGCTGGTTGAACATGGAGTCGATCACGTGGACGAACGCTTCGTATGAAGAGAAGAAGCCGTTTCTTCCGGTCAACAGGTAACCTTCGAGCATGCCCTCCATGGTGTGCTCGCTGAGCATTTCGACGACGCGGCCATCGGGCGCCAACTCGGTGCCGTCCTGGTCTTCGGGGAAATACTCGGCAATCCAGAATTTCTTGGAGGCCTGGTAGATTGCGTGGAGCTTGTTGGAAGTGTTTTCGTCGGGCCCGAACACACGGAAGTTCGTCATGTTCAGACTCATGACGTCTCTCAGGAACGTGCCCAGCGGAGGGACATTTTCGGCCTCGATCGCACCGGGCCGGTCAACTTTGACGGCGTAGTCGGAGAAGGGCGGCAGGCGCAAAGCCTTTTTGAGAATTCCACCGTTGGCGTGCGGATTGGCGCTCATCCGGCGCTGACCCACGGGCGCGAGTTCCTTCAGTTCGGCGATCAGCTTGCCATTCTGGTCGAACAGGTCCTCGGGCTTCTGCGCTCGCATCCAATTCTCGAGAAGCTGCAATTGCCCGGCGTTTTTCTTGACTTCCGTCAAGGGAACCTGATGCGCTCTCCAGGAGCCCTCGACCCTGTGGCCGCCGACCTCTACCGGGGCGCCCCATCCCTTTGGGGACCGCAGAACGATCATGGGCCAGCGCGGCCGGCGCGCCACGCCGGTCGTGCGGCATTCGCTTTGCGCTTTTCTGATCTCCTCAACACAGTGCCCGACTGTCGCCGCCATTGCCTGGTGCATGCTGTCGGGGTCGGATCCTTCGACGAAGCAGGGCGTCCAGCCGTAGCCTCGCAGAAGGTCCTCCAACTCTTCGTGAGTGATCCGGGCCAGAAGAGTGGGGTTATTGATTTTGTATCCGTTCAGGTGGAGAATCGGCAGAACGGCGCCGTCACGAACGGGATTGAGGAACTTGCTAATGTGCCACGATGTCGCCAGCGGCCCGGTTTCCGCCTCGCCGTCGCCCACCACGGCGGCAACGATCAAATCCGGATTGTCGAAAGCGGCCCCACAGGCGTGCGAGAGCACGTAGCCCAGTTCACCGCCTTCGTGTATCGAGCCGGGCGTTTCCGGCGTGCAGTGACTCCCGATCCCGCCGGGAAACGAGAATTGTTTGAAAAATTCCCGCAGTCCTCGCTCGTCCTCGCTCTTATCCGGATAAACCTCGGAGTAGGTGCCCTCAAGATAGCCCGGCGCTAAAACTCCCGGCGCACCATGTCCCGGGCCAGCCATGAAGATCATGTCGAGGTCGAATTTCTTGATCAGGCGGTTCAGATGGATATAGGTGAACGCCAGTCCGGGGCTTGATCCCCAATGCCCCAGAAGCCGGTTCTTGATATGCTCGGGCTTAAGCGGCTCTTTCAGAAGCGGATTGTCCTGAAGATAAATCATGCCGAGCGCCAGATAGTTGCATGCTCGCCAATAATCGTCGGTCCTTTTCAGCTCCGAAGGACTCAGGGGGAACCCCGAAATCGTCGACCGTGCGATCCCATAAGCGCTCAACGAGTCGCTGCAAGTTTGTTCCGTTTCTATAACAGGCGTCATTTTCCGTAAATTCCTTCTGCGCAGAGCGGCTGGAATTTCTCGCTCCCGGCTGGAACCAACCACAGAACCCTCCGCGGCCGGAACTTCACAAGCAATAAGTAGCCTCTGCGCTGCTCTGCGTGGTAGTATCACACTGGATTTCGCACTTGATTGCCCATTCTTCTGTGGGCCGCGTGGAGCCGGCCACCCATCCTGATCTGTTGGATGTGTGAGGGTTGGCGCCGCTGTTGAAACACCGCTCGCCGGATCCGCGTCTGCGCCTTCAGCATATGCCCATGTCTTCTGCCGAGGTTCGGCACCGATACGCCATTGACGGTAGGTTCGAGTTGCGCAACGGTATGCCATACGCGCGGCTACGATTGGTGCGGCTCTCCCAGAATGCACCGCACCGTGTCGCGCGCAATCAGCAGTTCTTCGTTCGTGGGAACGACCCAAGCGTGCAGTTTCGACTCCTCAGTGCTGATGCGGCCCTCCCGGCCGACTGTCTGCTGGTTTTGATTCGCATCCAATGTCAGACCAGCCCACTCCAGGCCTGCGCAGATTCGCGCGCGGATTTCCGGTGAATGTTCGCCAATACCGCCAGTAAATACCACCGCATCAGCCCCGCTCATCGACGCCAGATAGGCGCCGATGTATTTGCGCGCCCGATAGCAGAAGACCTCGATTGCTAAGCGCACGCGCCGGTCGTCGTTTTGCCTCAGTTCCTCTTCCAAGACCTTCATGTCATTAGTGAGGCCGGAGATGCCAAGCAGTCCGGACTGCGTGTTCAGAAGGGTCTCGACCTCGTGTGTGGAGAGTCCTTCCTTGGTCGCGATGAGGTTGACGATCGCCGGATCCAGATCGCCCGCGCGCGTCCCCATCACCAGGCCTTCGAGCGGCGTCATGCCCATCGAGGTGTCTACAGGCTGTCCTCCGCGAATTGCCGCTGCCGAGCAGCCGTTACCGAGGTGGAGTGTGATGATGTGCGTTTGTTCGCGGGTGAGCCCATGCAATACGCGGTAACGATAGGCCACGTAGCGGTGTGATGTTCCGTGGAAGCCATAGCGCCGGATACGGTGCCGCCGGTACAGATGGTAAGGCACCGCGTACAGGTATGCGCACTCCGGAATCGAAGTGTGAAAAGCGGTATCGAAGACCGCTGCCTGCGGCGTCGCTTGCCCGAAGATCTCCCGCAATGCCCGAATTCCTTTCAGGTTGTTGGGATTATGCAGCGGCGCCAAGTCGATGCATTCTTCAATTCCCTTCAAAACTTCATCGCCGATGAGGACCGACTCCTTGAACAGCTCGCCGCCATGCACCACGCGGTGTCCCACTGCGTGGATGTCTCCCAGGCTGCGAATCTCATCAATCCCGGAGCGATCCGATGCCAGCCAGCGCAACACAAAATCAAGCGCTCCAGAGATATCACGGATGGGTGCGGTCAGCTTCTGCCGGATACCTTTGCGGTTCTGTACGGTGATGATCGCTTCCCCGCCGATCCGCTCCACCTGCCCACGGCACAGAAGCTCATCGCTGTCATGCCTCATTCGCTTAAGGTCGGTGACAATCACCTGGAACTTCAGACTGGAGCTTCCTGCGTTGATGACGAAGACGTTCATAGGTTCTTTCGATTCTGCCGGTAAGAGGCAGGCCCGTCACGATGGATATCACTGGTAAAGCCGGCCGATATTGTATTTCCGCATCCGCGATTGCAAGGTAGTCCGCTTCAGGCCAAGCCGGGCGGCTGCGCCGCTCGGCCCGCCGGCTATTCCCTTGGCTTCCTTCAGCGCCTGCAGGATTCGGGCCCGCTCTTTGGCGTCCGATGCGTCCGAACCTGGGCGGCCCCGAGCCGCGGCCGGGCTGGACCTGTCAGTCACCTCCGGCATCGCAAGGTGAATATCAGGCCCCTTGCTCAAAATCACCGACCGCTCTATGACGTTCTGCAGTTCGCGAATGTTGCCCGGCCAATCGTAGTTCGTGAGCGCCTCCAACGTCTGTGTTGGAATTCTTTCGATTTTCCGGTCCATACGCTGCGCGTGTTTTTGTACAAAGTAGCGGGAAAGCAGCGGGATGTCCTCGCGCCGCTCGCGCAAGGGAGGAACGTTCAGCGGGAAGACGTGCAACCGGTAGTACAGGTCCGCCCGGAACCTGTTCTCATCGACCATTGCCTTCAAGTCCCGATTGGTTGCGGCGACGAAGCGGACGTCCGTCCGGATCGTGCGATTGCCGCCGACACGCTCAAATTCCTGATCCTGGATCGCGCGGAGCAGCTTCGGCTGCAGTTCGAGCGGCATTTCGCCGATCTCGTCGAGAAAGAGCGTGCCTTGATGCGCCAGTTCGAAGCGTCCGATCTTTTGCGCCGCTGCTCCGGTGAACGAGCCCTTCTCGTGCCCGAAGAGCTCGCTCTCGAGCAGGCTGCCGGGGATCGCCGCGCAATTCACTTTGACGAAGCTACCCCTGCTACGGCTGCTTAACTCGTGAATGGCCCGGGCCACGAGCTCCTTTCCCGTGCCTGTTTCCCCAAGTATCAGAACGGTTGCATCGGTGGGCGCAACTATCTGAACGCCTTTCAAAACAGACTGAAAAGCCGCCCCCTCACCAACCATGTTGCCGTTGTTGTAGTCCAGCCGGATCTCGTCCTCCAGGTAAAGCTTCTCAGTAGCCAGCCGCTCCTTCATCTCCCCGAGTTGCCGGTACGACAAGGCGTTTTCCAGGGCGATCCCAATTTGTCTTGCCACCTGTACCAGAAACTCGACGTCTTCGTCCGTCCAAACGTCGCGTGTGGTTCTGGCGATTTCGAGCGTCCCCAGCGTGCCATTGCTGGTGACTAGCGGAACCGAGCAGGCGGACTTGCAGCCCAACTCCACGAACCGGCGGTATTCCGGAGAGGGGTAGTGAGCCAGATCTACGTCGGGCACGACCACAGGCTTGCCTGTTGCGAGCGCCTTCGCCGATGGCATCCCCTCCGGGTCAACGTGGCCCAGCGCCTTGTCGAAAAGCTGAGCCCCGGTGAAATGGAGATCGACCATCTCGAGGCCGCCGGTCTCGTCACGTAACATCAGCACCGAGAACTCGTGTGGGATTACTCTTGAGAGCTGCGCGGATATGGCAGAGACCAGCTCGTCTGGGGACAGCTTCGACACCAGCGCGTTGGTGATGTCGAACAGCCTTCGCAGGCGGTCCCGCTCCCGGACTGCCGCCTGGCTCGCGAGGAAGGACTCGACTGCGACGGCGAACTCGCTGGCAACTCGCTCGAGGAACGAGATCTCGGCCGGACTAGGATTGAGTGGCGTTACGGAGCTGAAGCCGAACGCGCCGAGCCGGTTATCACCGGCAGTGAGGGGGACGAGGACCGTTGTACCGATCCCGAGATCGCGAGCGAGTTGTACGGCCTCCGGCCAGCGAGTTTCAGACGCCGAGATCACGAGTGGCTGCTGGTTCATCCACACCCACCCGGCCGGATCTTCGTGGATCGGCAGCCGGAGGCTCGTGATGACGGCACTGCCAGGCGCTTCCAGAATATGCTTCTGCATCACGTTGCCGTTCGGATCGTACAGGCTCATCCCGATATGGTTAAACCGGACAATCCGGCGAAGAGATTCGCCTACGCCCGAGAGCAGACTTCTCAGGTCAATGCGGCCGGCGATCGAACGCGAGAGCGCGATAACAGCCTCGTAAATGTCGGTGGAGGATGCCTCCACAGCCCCGATCATAAGCAGTTTTGTCTCCTGCTTCGGGATGGCAACGCCCTTGCCAAAGGCCTGGCCGATTGCCTTCACGCACTTGCACGCATCCGGGGGTTTTTTTTGGGCAGGTGCCGAAGTCATCTGCCGAGACGAGTCGGCAATCCGAGCCAGCAGTGCCCTAACTAAATCGCCAAAAACAGCGGCTGCGCGCACCAGGTCAAGACTTCTTCCAGGGTTTGCTTTGAAATACGGCCGGCGGTTTTTCGATCGTCGATAAAACTAAGCAGAAGCCAATCAATGCACTGATAGACCAGACAGCCCACATTCGCGTATCCTCACTATCGAATCAGTGCACATTATGTTCCCCGCGGAAGTCCTGGATTCTGTTGGCACAAGCATGCCGCCTCCTCGTCTCCTGCCGGGCAAGTGCCCGATTTCATGGCTCGCGCCGAGGCGCGGCGGGCCGTTTGGAATATTCTGCCGCACTGATTCCGGGCCACGACCGCCAGGGAGTGTTGCCAAGTGTCCAAGAGATAGCTGGGGAAAAGATGTGAGAACAACGATTCGCTTCCACTCGACTCTGGGCTTTTGAAAATCGACGGGTAGACAAACGGCCCGGCCGGAGGCCCGCAGATCCAGGGCGTCTGATCTCGAAGGGCCTCGGTTTCGATGTCCAATTATTCCTTGGGCGCGGCACTGGCTCTTACCGTGGCTGGGGGATAGTTCTTGAACACCTTGGCCATGGCCTTCTCGAGGTTGCGATAGTTCTTGTCGGGATCCTGCTTTATGTCGAGGGTCTTGGCCGCTGAGCCGCGCCACACGAGTACTCCAGCATCGGGGTCGAACATCCCAATAACCAGCTTGCCGGTTTCGATGCTCGAAGTCGTTACCCGAGTGTCGCCCAAGCTGCCCCACCAGCGCGGACCACCCCAACTCAAACTATCAAACTGCTTCTCCTCTGAAATCGATGCCCGATAGCCGACGTATAAATCGCCGCCGGCCTCGACACGCCGCAGACCCTTGCCGGCAAGTTGCTCATCCACAGCGCGCTTTATGTCCTGATCCAGGATCTGGTCGCCGGGCGCCACGGGTTTGTAATCGATCCATTGGTACGTTTTGTAGGCCTGAAAGTTTGCCGAACGGTTGTAGTCGAATTGCACCTCCTGTGCGAAGGCGGCTACGCCCAGGTATATCAGCGCTGTAAGACTCATGAGTTTCATATATTGTCCTCCTTCAAGTGTGTTTCGGTGCGCGCCCTTGATCGGATGCACGCCGGTTTCCAGGCCATGTTTCTCTCATATAAAGGAGTTACTCGCCAAACGAGCGCCACGTTTCGGCTCGTGCCATATCAAGAGCCGAACATGGTACGCTGATCCTCCGCCAGCCGGTGTGCTTCCGTTGTCGGTGCATCAACTCTCAGTTCATCGCATTGCCTTTGCCGCCCGATCCGCACTGGCGTCTGATGGCCGTTGTTCCATTTCCCGTTCGAGGTAGAGAAAGTGGCCGCTTCGCTCGATCTGTACGACTGCGGGTTTGTTGTCCGTGACCTCATGAATCGCCCCGCGCAATTCCTGTACGTCTTGGATCGGCATACCATTCAGCGAAACGATCACATCCCCGATGGCCAGCCCTGGACCGGAGGGTGCATTGCTGGTGGTTGTCGCGACAACGTAGATACCCGTCTTTGACCGAAGACCGTTCAGCACGGCAATCGTAGCGTTTACGGTTTTTCCGAATATGCCCAACTCTGAAATGAGGCTCTCGCGCGGGTCCATAGCAACGTCTTTATAGGTCTGATCGTCTGCCTCCACTGGCGGCACATGGAACTGAATCGTCTGCTGGCCGCGCAATACTGTCACATCCACCGGAATAGCCGGATCGTGCAGATACATCATGGCGTTGTAATAAGGCAGTGCGGAAACCCCGGCGCCATCCACGGCGGTGACGATGTCCCGCGGCCGAAGTCCGGCAGTCTCCGCCGGGCTGCCAGGAAGAACATCGGAAATCATGACTCCATATCCTCGGCTCAGGTCGAGTCCCTGCGCCAGCGCGGGTGTTACCGTCTGCATCAGGACGCCGACCAGGCTCTGCCGCACGACTCCGTGACTTCGCAGTTGTTCGTAGACATAGCGGACAACTGCGGCAGGGACCGCAAAGCCGAGGCCTTGATTACGGCCGTTCTCGCCGAGCAGGAAGGTATTGATTCCTATCAGTTCGCCTTCGACGCCCAGCAGCGGGCCGCCACTGTTTCCGGGATTAATGGCTGCATCGGTCTGGATATATAGCATCGGATAATCCGGATGCGGCTGCCTGCCGACGGCGCTGACGATTCCGATCGTCATCGTATTGTCGAGACCCTCGGGGCTGCCGACAGCCAGCACAACCTGCCCCTGACGGGGACCCCTCGCGTTCTGGTCGAGCCGGATGGCCGGCAGCCCGGAGGTTTCTATCTTCAGGAGCGCAATGTCGGTTTCTCGATTTGTTCCCACCACCACGGCATCCAGCACCTCCCGTCTTCCCAGCGGTTCGCGATTCGCGCTAACCACCACGGCATCCAACGCTGGCTGTTTTCCTACCGGTCCATCGCCTGCGTGGTCCGGTTTCGGTGTCAGCATCACGCGAATGCGACGGGCATTTCGTACCACATGCTCATTGGTGATGATGTATCCCGAGGGATCCACGATGACTCCTGAGCCGACCACCCGGCAAGATGTCAAAATCGCGGCATCCTCACCGTTGGCCGATGCCGAAGCACACCAGCCCGTAACCTGCACCTGCACCACGGCCGGCGCTACCGTCGCGGCCAATCGCTCCAGCCCGTTGCTGAACTGGGCGAGCGCGTTCGTTCTTTCGTCGCCTGCGGCCCGCACGCATGCCGTCAGACAAAGAATCATCATTAATCGGTGCATGTTCCCTCCCCGCCCTATACGCTGCCTCGCCATCATCGATTCCCCGTGATGCGGGCCAGGTCCGCGGCCGCTACGTTTCGGTCGAATTCCGCCCGCAACAGATCGGCCTGTGCGCTCAACATTGAGGCTTCCGAATCCAGGAACACAGAGCGATTCGCCGTCCCCGCCTCCGCCTCGTTGCTCGTCACGCGGCGGGCCTCGGTGGTCGCCGCCACCAACTGTCTGGCCGATTCAACGCCTGTCTCGGCCCGGTTCAACTTCCGGACGGCTTTCTCCACGTCGATGCGCACCCGATTGCGCAGCCGCGCGAGATTCTCCTCGGCCTGCGCCACCTCCGCCGTCCGTTCCATTACCTGCCCACGGCGTTTGCCAAATTCGAAGAGGGTCCACGTCATGTGCACGCCAAAAACGCCGTTATTGGCCGAGGAGAGGAAAGGCGCGCCATCCTGATAAACGTGCTGTGCAAACGCGCTGACCTCGGGTATGTACTCGGCGCGGGCAGCCCGCACCCCCGCGTGCGCCTTTTCAAGTTGATGAGCCGCGGCCTCGATCTCGGGATTCTTCGCCAGCGCCGCCCGAACGGCCAATTCGCTTTCCGGCGAGCCGTCCGAACCGGAGCCGTCCGGTTGCGAAAGGTCAAGTTCAGCATCCACGGGCAACCCGCAAAGATCCGCCAGCTCTTCCGTCATATCAGCGACGGCATCCTGCAACTGTCCATGCACGTGCTTCGCCTGTGCGATCTGCGCGCGCACTTCGGCGGCCTTCACCTCCAGCGCTACGCCCGTGTCAACCGAGTTGCGCGTTTCTGTAATGCGCAGTTCGGCGGCACGAATCTGGGCGTCCACCGCGTCACGCCGGCGTGCGGTGGCGAGAATGCCGTAGTACACCTCCTTCACTTTGAAGGCAACCTCGGTTTCCGCCCGGCGCATGTCGGCTCGCGCGCCGGCTGCGTCCGCGCGGTTCACAGCCACTCCAGCGCGGGTTTTGAAATACTGCGTGATCGGCTGCGAGAGCGTCGTGGTGCTAAGGCCGAAATTAGGTTTGCCCTGGGACAGCGATACAGATGTACCCGGTATCGGCCCGATTTGCGGGTATACACCGATGGCGCCTTGGGCGATATCGATGTGTTGCTGCTCCGCAATATGCACGGCGTTTGTTTCGTTCGACAAAGACGGGAAGTAGCTGGCCCGCGCTCCGTGAACCCGCGCGTCCATCTCTCTCACCTTGTCGCCCGCAATCTTGACCATCGAGTTGTGTTGTGTGGCCAGCGATACGGCTTCCTCGAGCGTCAGCTTGCGCGGTTGCGCGTGGGCGGCGGCGCCGCATGTGATCGCTAGCAGCACCGCGGCTACAACTGGCGCCACTCCCTTATGATCGTGATGATTGTGGCTCGGAAGTACCGGGTCGGGCCTGGTACCACGTTGGTGAATCAGAACGTACAGCACGGGAATCACGATAAGAGTGAAGAACATTGAACCTACCAATCCGAACGCAATTGCGCTCCCCAGCGGCGACCACATGCTGGAACCCGAAAGAATCATCGGCGTGACGCCGACCGCAGCGGCCATAGTGGTCAGGAAGATGGGCCGGAGCCGGCGCTCACCAGCTTCAATGGCGGCCTCCTCGATCGGCACGCCTTCCTTCATTCGCTCGCGTGTGTAGTCCACCAGGATGATCGAATTCCGCACAACAATACCTCCCAGGCTGACGATTCCCAAAAACCCGGTGAAACCGAAAGGATTGTGAGTCACCATTAGCCCGACGGACGCGCCCAACAGACCCAGCGGGATTGCCGCCATAATGACCAACGGATCCACCACCGAACGGAACTGGAACATCAGAATGAGATAGATCGCCACTGAGCTGATGAACAGGGCACTGACCATCTCGGGAAATGTATCCTGCTGGTTTTCAAATTCGCCGCCATACCACACGCGATACCCTGCCGGCAGCGGGAGCTTATCGGTGACTGGCCGGATGCGCGCCAAGACCTGGCTCGGCAACACCCCTCCCTGCGCCCCCGAACGGATCGTCAGAGTGCGCACTCCGTTGCGGCGAACAATGCGGCCCGGGTCCCACACGGGGGACACCGTGGCCATGCTGTCCAGAGGCACTCGCGCGCCGGTCACGGGTGAAAGCATGTATGTGTTGTTGACATCGTTGAAGCTCTGACGGCGCATCGGTTCCAGCCGCAATGCGACGGCAATGTCGCGATCCCCTTCCCAATATGTTGTAACCGGGGCTCCTTCAAAGCCGCCCGCCAACTCCTGGCCGACGGTAGCGTTCGTGAATCCCAGACGGTTGGCCACCTCCTGGCGCAGATTCACCTTCAACCGGTATGCATCCTCGCGCCAATCGGTGTGCACATCCAGCGAACCTGGAGTGTGCTGGAGCAATTGGGACACCTCATCGCCCCAATGCCGCAAAACGCGGTCGTCTTCGCCGGTGAGCCGGACCTCGATGGCCGCCTCCTGTACTGGACCTTGCTGCAACTCGCTTAGGAAAAGACGGGCTTCCGGAGCCGCCTGTGCGAGCCGCGGGCGCAGTTCCTTAACCAGGAGCGGCGTTACTTCCGCCGATTGCGTTGCCACCAGCACCTGGGCGTAATTCTTGTCCGGCAGTTGCGGATTGACGTTGTAGTAGAAACGCGGCGCGCTCGATCCAATGAACGAGGTGAAGTTGACCACTTCCTTCTCGTGACGCAGCACGTCTTCGATGCGCCTCACCGCGGCATCCGTGGCTTCGACCTTCCAGCCTTCCGGAAGCCAGACGTCGATCACGAACTGGTCCCGCTCGGCGAACGGAAAGAATCGTTCCGGAACATGATGAAGCACCACCGCGCCGGTGATGACCGCCAGTACGCCGCATGCGACCGCAACTGTTTTCCATCTCATAGCCACGACAATCACGCGGTTGTAGACCCACTGGATCAACTCCAGCGGCGTACGCCGTTTCTTTCCCTGATCCGCATCGGCGCTGTGCAGCCCCTTGCGGATGAAGAACTGGCTCAGCAGGGGCGTCAGCAACATCGCCACCAGAAACGACGTGGAAAGAGCGATCGCTACGGTCACCGGAAGCGCATGAATGAATTCTCCAGTAGCCCCGGATAGGATCAGGAACGGCAGGAAAGAGCAGATGATCGTCAGGGTTGCCGTCAGCACGGGAATCGCGAGCTCACTCGCGCTGCGCCATGCCGCTTCCGCTCGATCCACGCCGTGATCGAGCAGCTCAATGTAGTTGTCCGCGATCACGATGGCATCGTCCACCACCATACCGAGCACTACAATCAAAGCGGCGATCGATACCTGGTGCAGTTCGATGCCGAAAGCGTTGAGCAGGCCGAAGGTCGCTGAAATGGTAACTGGAATCGCCACCGCGGAAACCAGTGCCACACGGAACGGCAGCAGCACCATCGTCACCAGAATGACCGAGGCGATGGCTATCCCGAACTCGCGGATAAAGTCCTTCACGCGCTCGGCCACAACCTTGGGCTGGTCCGCAACGAAATCCGTCTTCAGATCCGGCGGCAACAGCGGGCGCAGGCTATCCAGCGCAGCGTGAAGCTCCTTGCCGAAGTCCACGATGTTGTTGCCTTCCTGCATTTCCACCGAGAGCAGTATGGCGCGCTCGCCTCGCGAACGCGAATATTGCGTCGGGTCCTTATAGACGCGTTCCACATTGGCAAGGTCGCCGATGTAAACCGGCTGTCCAGTCCGCGAGACATCGATCATCACGTGCCGGATCTGATCCTCACCCTGAAACGCGCCGGTCGCCTGGATCGGCGGTTTGCCGCGCTCGGTCGGCACGGCGCCGGCATAGTTCACCATATTGCGGCCTTCGAGCGCCTTCATGACCTGTTCGGGTTGCACGGAGTACTGAGACAACCGGCCGAGGGAGCTCGTGACGTCGATCTCCTCCTTCTGCTCCCCAATCCGCTTCACCTTGGAAACGGAACGAATTCGCCGGATGGCCGCCTCAACCCGCTCGGCATAATCTTTTAGTTCGCGGTAGCCGTATGCGTCGCTATGAATCGCCAGCAGCACCGCGACCGTGTCTCCAAAGTCATAGTCGACGACCGGGCCGAGCACACCGTCCGGAAGATCCGTCTTCTTCAGCTCCGCCATATCGAGACGCAGCTTGGACCAGAATTTCTCCGTGTCCTGAATGTTGTCTTCCAGGTTGAGATTGACGAACATTGCTCCGTTCATGCTGGTTGAGTAGGTCTTCTCGCGCCGTACGCCCTCGATCTTGAAGATGCGCTGCTCGACTTTGCGCGTGACCTGGTCCTCGACCTCCGTGGCCGACGCGCCCGGGTACATGGCCGCCACAATTCCGGTGCGGACGTGGATCTTCGGATCCTCCCGTCGGGGCATCCTCAGCAGCGCATAGACGCCGCTGACGACCAACATGATCGTGAGGGCAATCGTGACCTGGGGATAACGCAATGAGGCGCGGACCGGGTTCATCGCGCACCTCCCGCAATTTCAACCACGCTGCCCTCGCGGACCTTTTGCTGCCCGGCAACTACGATCTGCTCGCCGCCGTGCAGGCCGGATCGGACTTCGACTTCCGAACCGATCGGGATGCCCAGCTGGACCCGGCGCGCGTAGACCCGCTGGCGATCCGGGAAGTAGACGTACACATTAGGCGCTCCTTGCGGATCGGGTACGATGGCCTCGCCGGGAATAGTCAGCGACGTGATCTTGGCTGGCCCGAAAATGCGGGCCTCCGCAACCATGCCGGAAAGCAGCACCGGTCCAGGGTTGGGAACCAGGATCTTTACCGTGTAAGTGCGCGAGGCCGGTTCGGCCGCCACCCCGATAATCGCCACCTTTCCTGCGAAGCGCCGTCCGTCGAGCGAAGGCACGGAGACCTCTGCGGCTGCACCTTGGTGGACCCTTCCGATGTCGGCTTCCGGAACTCCCACCCGGACTTTGACCGGGTTCAATTCGACAATGGAGAAGACCGGAATTCCGGCGGCGACGGTTTGTCCCGGATCGACTCTGCGCATGCCGATGCTGCCGGAAATCGGCGCCACAAGCCGCGTGTCATTGAGCCGCTTTTGTTCTTCGCTCGCCTGGGCGTCTGCCCCGTGTGCCTGTGCGGTGGCAGTCGCGCGATCCTCCTGCCGGGTCCCTTCCTCTGCCATCTCGTAGCGTTCCTTCGCGGCGTTGTAGGCCGCCTCGACTTTCTGGAAGTCGTTTGGAGGGAGGCTCTTCCTCTCGACCAGGAACTTCATGCGTTTGTATTCGTCTGCCCAGCGGTTATATTCGATGCGGGCCTGCTCCATTTCCTGTTTCCGCGGACCGGCATCGGCCTTGTGCGCGACAGCTAGCGCCGCTTCCTTCTGCGCCGTCGCGGCGTTGAACGCATTCCGGTAATCGGTCGGTTCGATTTCCGCCAGCAACTGCCCTTTGCTTACGTGCTGGCCCTCTTCGACCAGCACCCTAGCTACCCTGCCGCCGACCTGGAAAGCCACATCGGCGGATTCCGAACCTTCGACCGATCCACTGGCGCTCACCGATTCGGCCCGCTCCACGACGGCTGGAGTCCGGACCTGAACCGGCAGGGCCGCCTGGTCGCCTGCCGCGTGGGTTTCGTGCTCACAAGATGTGAGCAGCGTAAAACACGCAAGTGTAGTGAGAGCGAAAACGTAGTTCTTCAGCATTGCAATCATCCTAGGTGAGAGATTTCAGAGGCAGTCATGCGATCAAACACCAGCTTGGCGGCCTCCGTATACATGTGTTCACATTCAGGCTCGGTATCGATAGCCAGACTTTCCAGGCTGTAACAGCCAACAGTACAAGAGCGACGATTTCCGGCCGATCAGCCGGAACTCCGTCTGTCGCGCCAAAACACTGGCCCACGGAAGCGGCGTATGTTTCGAGTTCTCGTCGGCGGAGTTCTGCGAGGTGCTTCCGTACTGAACGATCTCGCATCGCCCTGCGGCTGAACTCCATGCGGAGGACGATGAAATCCTTCAGCCGCCATTGATTCGAGAACCACTCCCGGACGGCGGCGCTCCACTCGGGGGGTTCGGATGCTTGTCGGAGGATGTCGTCTAGTGCTTTTGGCAGGCGCCGGTCGATAAGTGCGAGGAATACCTGCTCTTTGTTGTCGAAGTTCGAATAGAAGGCGCCCCGGGAATACCCGGCCGTTTCGCTAATCTCCTCGACTGAGGCGTCATCGAAGCCTTTGCGGACAAATAGCCGCTCGGCTGCTTCGATGAGGCGCATGCTCGTCACCTCTTTGTTCTCCCCCCGCGTGAGTCGCTTCCGTGCCCTCATAGCGATTCGCTCATGCATCCCGATCCTGATTCGCGTTCCGGCAACACAGGCGAATTCGCATTCGATTGGCCATTCGTTGCGGAGCTTGGAAGAAGGCGCCAAGCCATTGAAAACATGACGGTTTGCGCCGCTCTTGAGAGCTGCACGTCGGATCGTTGACTCCGACATCAGCACGTGCCAACGTCTCCTGCCGAACTTCGGCGCGGCGCGGAGCATCACAGTGGTGGTTCGAGTTGGTGGCTGGTTCTTCATAGCTCGCGCGTCCTAGAGTTCACGCACAGCAATGGCGTCTACCGTCATATTGCGACATCGCCAAGCGAGAGAGTCTTGCGAGCGCGCTTCCGCTGGAGCTTGGCCGCTCTACCGTCAGGGCCGTCCGCACCCGCCCGGTTCGCGACTGGTGGTAATCAGGTAGCCGTTAGCGGCTGCAGGTGGTTGAAAACACCGGTTCCGTGCACGCCCAGCACGAGGTTCAGATTTGAAACACGTAGCGAAGAGAATGCTGCAGATTGCTGGATGCATCGGCACCCAGCAGCACAGCATTCCTAATCATTGCTCTGGCGAAGACGTGGCGCGACTGAAGCAGGCCAAGGCATCCGCACATCACCCGCCATTGGCAGGATTCCTGAGACGTTGATCGAAGTGCCAACCGGCACCGGATTCTGGAGCTAACGGACCAGGCTGGTCAAGCCGCCTCGCAGCCAACCACCCAGGCTTGCTGAGCCTTGGTCTCGCGCGAGAACAGCAGGCCGGGTGCATCCTGAGCATGGCTGACGCGAATGTAATCGCCGCGGCGGACCTGTCCGGTTGCCATGAGATTCGAGAGCGGGTGCACCAGCAGGCGTTCGATCGCGCGTTTGAGAGGTCTGGCCCCATAACGGACGTCGGTGCCCTCCGCAAGCAGGAACTCTTTCGCGCTCGCCGTCACGTGTATTGAGAATGGATTGCCCTGCGCCGCGACGCCGATCCGCTGCTGCACGATGTCCAATTCGATATCGATGATTCTGCGCAGTTCCGGTGTGCCAAGAGATCTGAACACGACGATGTGGTCCAGCCGGTTCATGAACTCAGGGGTGAACCTGCGCCGAGCCGCCGCGATACCCGTCGTGGTGATCTTGCCGTTCAGTTTTGCCTGGCTCGCAACGTCAGCGGAACAGGCGACGTGAAAACCCAGCCGGGGCTCGGCCAAGGCGGTCATCTCGGCCGCGCCGAGATTGCTGGTCATGAAGATCATGGACTGGGAGAAATCGACGCGCCGGTTGTCGCCCAGAGTCAAGGTCCCTTTGTCCAGGATGCCCAACAAGAGATTCCAGAGTGAGTCGCTGGCCTTTTCAATTTCATCGAAGAGCACAAAGCTGAGCTTGAGATCTTCGGTGTGTTGCCGATTGAGGGCTTCCTGGTTGAGCAGCGGATGTGTTTCCCGGTGGCCAAGATATCCGGGAGGCGAACCGATCAGCTTGGCGATCTCGTGGCTGTGTTGGAATTCCGCGCAATCGATTTTGACCACCCCGTGAGGGTCTTTGCGCAAAGCTTCCGCGGTCGCCTCCACAACGCGAGTTTTTCCGGAGCCGGTCGGGCCCAGGAATAAGAAGTTCCCGACCGGCCTGCCGGCAGGAGACATTCCGGTCAGAAATGCCTGATAAGCTTCGGCTATTTGGGTAATGGCGTCGTCTTGTCCGATGACAAGCTGGCGCAGCCTGGTCTCCAGGCCCTCTGCCTCCCGTCCTCTCTTGTTGGGGTCGAGAATTTCGCTAAGACACATGGTCATACCTCCTTTGATCTCTCAGTCTGCTTTCTGCTCAACAAAACTGGCGCGAGATATTGAGCTTGCGCATGCGAGATTGGAACGTCGTTCGCTTCAGTCCCAAGCGCGCCGCCGCGCCGTCCGGACCTCCCACTTGGCCTCTTGCTTCCTCCAGCGCCTTCAGCATCCGCGCCCGTTCGGCGTTGTGCGGCTCAGCCCGCGATCCGCCCCGGCACATAACCGGAGCCGCCTTGCCCATAAGCTCGTGCATCGGTACTTCGAGCGCGCTTCCCTTGGTCAGGATGACGGACCGCTCGAGTACATTCTGCAGTTCGCGGATGTTGCCCGGCCAGTCATAGTTCGTGAGTGCATCCAAAACCGAGGTCGGAATCAAATCGATGTTGCGACTCATGCGCTGCGAATGTTTCTGGACAAAGTAGCGCGAGAGCAGCGGTATGTCTTCACGGCGCTCTCGCAATGGTGGAACCTCCAGGGGGAAAACATGCAGCCGGTAGTAGAGATCGGCGCGGAATTTGCCTTCCTCCACCATTGCTTTAAGGTTACGGTTGGTGGCGGCGACCAGGCGGGCGTTAGTCCGGATCGTGCGATTGCCGCCCACACGCTCGAACTCCTGGTCCTGAATGGCGCGGAGCAGCTTCGGCTGGAGTTCCAGCGGCATTTCGCCGATCTCGTCGAGAAACAAAGTTCCATGATGCGCCAGTTCGAAGCGTCCGATCTTCTGCGCTACCGCTCCGGTGAATGAGCCCTTCTCGTGCC
>OCTA010001269.1_pt1 | contig 23299 bp, 20 predicted proteins | sample 1538991 | NCBI WGS metagenome assembly OCTA01 (sample SAMEA3539302, study PRJEB22396) | soil metagenome | biome: tundra; feature: field; material: soil | place: USA | collected 2010-05 | depth 0.15 m | reverse complement strand
TTGTCGTCGTGAACGGCACGACCATCACGGCGGTGACGGGCCCGCACGCGCCGGGGACTGTGGACATCACGGTGACGAACCCTGGCCCGTCCGGCGGCACGAAGACGGGCGCGTATTACTACGTACCGCAGACGGGGGACTTCAACGGGGACGGCCAGACAGACATCGTGTGGCGAAACACTGCGACGGGCGCGAACGCGATCTGGTACATGAATGGGACAACTGTGATTGGTGGCGGAAGCTTTGACCCGGCGCCGTTGGCGTGGTCGATCGTGGGGGTGGGGGACTTCAACGGGGACGGCAAGCCTGACATCGTGTGGCGGAACACCACGAACGGGTCGAATATGGTCTGGTTCATGGACGGGCTGACTCCCATCGGCTGGGGGAGCTTTGACTCAGCGCCGACGGCCTGGTCGATCGTGGGGGTGGGGGGCTTCAACGGGGATGGCAAGCCGGACATCGTGTGGAGGAATACCACGAACGGATCGAATGTGGTCTGGTTCATGGACGGGCTGACTCCCATCGGCTGGGGAAGCTTTGACTCAGCGCCGACGGCTTGGTCGATCGTGGGGGTGGGGGACTTCAACGGGGACGGCAAGCCGGACATCGTGTGGCGGAACACCACGAACGGATCGAATGTGGTCTGGTTCATGAACGGGCTGACGCCCACCGGCTGGGCGAGCTTCGACTCGGCGCCGCCGGTCTGGTCGATCGTGGGGCCGAAGTGACGAATGGAACGTGAGCCTTTCGACGGTCGTCCCGAAGTGGACGATCGCTGATCCCCGATGACCGTGTGGCCAGACGATCGGAAACGTTGAGACCGGGGATCCGGGTCGCCGCGTTTCTGCTCCTGGTGGGCGCTCATCGATTCGTCATTGGGCAGGTCGTTTCGGGAGGGCCGCTTTCCGGCCCGCTTCTGCACCCGCCGGGCAACTGGTGGAATGTGGACGTGAGCGCTGCGTGACCGGCGTCGCGAGGTTCATCGGTTCTCACGTGGCCCGCGCGAACCTCTCGTGGTAGATGGTACAAGAACGGGAGGGCCCGCGTCTTACAGCGCCGGAGGGATACTCTCGTTATGACGTATTTGCGCTTCAGCCCTTTGCTCTCGAGATTGAAAGTACTTCTCCGGGCCGTCCTCCCGGCCTCCGTTCTGAGGCGTGTTCGCGCGCGGAGAACCTCGAATCTGCGCGAGCGGAACGCGACGCGCTCGGTGAAGGACGTCTTCCGGGAGATTTACGCGCGGAACCTCTGGGGTGGGGCTCCCGGCAAGTTGTGCTCGGGCAGCGGATCCGCCGAGGAATTCGCGATTCCCTACGCGGAGACGATCAAGCGATTCGTGGAACGCCACGGGCTCCGGACGGTGGTCGATCTCGGGTGCGGAGATTTTTCCGTTGGGCGTCTCATCGCGTCGACGGGCATCCGTTACATCGGGGTCGACGTGGTGGACGAGGTCGTGCGCCGGAACCGCGAGCGCTATGGTTCTGAGGGCGTGGACTTCGTCTGCCTGGACATCACCGCAGACGAGCTGCCTCCCGGCGATCTCTGCCTCGTGCGACAGGTCCTGCAACATCTGTCGAACGCCGAGATTCTCGCCGTCCTCGAGCGAACGCGGGGCTATCCGTTCGTCATCGTCACCGAGCACCTGCCGCCCGAGGGCGGGGCTCTGCGGCCCAACATCGACAAGCCGCACGGCGAGGATACGCGCCTCCTCGAGGATTCGGGGGTCTTCCTGGAGGAGGAGCCCTTCCGGCAGCGAATCGTCGAAATTCTCCTGGAACTTCCCGTGCGCCAGCCGCTGCTGCGGTCGGGGGAGCGCCTCCGGACCTTTAGGATCCGTTGAGCTTGCAGCCCGCGCTGTTCTTGTTGAACGTGTAGAGGAGGTAGACGAATCGCGTCGAGGCGAAGGCCGGGTTCACGGCCACGCCCAGGAGAACGGGCGGGATCTGGGCGAGCGAGGCCATCGGCCAGGCGAGAACCCGCGGCCGAGGGCCCAAACTCGAGATGCACGACGGTCGAGGCGCCCAGTCCCGGAGAGCGGGTCAGCGCGAGATGAGCGCGAGGAAGTCGTCCACGGTGAGGCGTGTCGAGCGGATGATCGAGCGGGGTGTACCCCGGTCGAGCGTCTCGTGGTCCGCCACCGTGACGGGCGGCCGGCCCGAGATCACGCGAAGCGTCCCGTCCTGCGTCGTGCTCAGGAGCCGTCCGTCGGGCGTGAAGCCAGTGCTGTGGGGGCGCTGACGGCCGTGACCAGGTTGTCGCTGAAACCGGGGGGAGGATGCCGGCGGGGGCGGAGAGGGAGAGCCCGATGAGGAGCGCCAGAACCGATCGGGCGAGCCGAGCAATGGAACACATAGAACTCATGACGGAGCGTCGAGGGGTAACGCAGCATTCGGAATGCGCTCCGCCGCAGCCGGGGCGCTAGAATTCAAGTTCGATGAACCACGGCCAGAATCGAAAGCGCGCTCCGACGTGCGACACGCCCGCATCGCGTTCCAATGGAGGGTTGGAATCGAAACGTGATGGTCTTGGAGTCACCCGGCCCGCTTCGAAATTCGGGCTGCGTCAAAGGATGGGCAAGCTGGTATGACGGTAAAGGCAGTCATCTTGGCGGGCGGGCGTGGCACCCGCATCAGCGAGGAATCGCATCTTAAACCGAAGCCCATGATCGAGGTCGGCGGCAAGCCGATCCTCTGGCACATCATGAAGCTCTTCTCTCACCATCGAATCACAAACTTCGTGATTTGCCTCGGCTACAGGGGATACGTGATCAAGGAGTACTTCGCGAACTACTTTCTCCACATGTCTGACGTGACGTTCGATATGGCCACCAACGGCATGGAAGTTCATGAGAAATATGCCGAACCGTGGCGCGTCACCCTCGTGGACACCGGCGACGAGACAATGACTGGAGGACGCCTGAAACGTGTCCGTAAGTATCTGGAGGACGAACCCTTTTGCTTCACCTATGGCGACGGTGTGAGCGATGTCGACATTTCAAAGCTCGTGGCGATGCATCGGCGGCACGGCAAGCGGGCGACCGTCACGGCGATTCAGCCGCCCGGGCGATATGGTTCGTTGCATATCGAGGGCTCCTCCGTAACCAGTTTTCAAGAGAAGCCGGCCGGGGACGGGGCCTGGATCAATGGCGGCTTCTTTGTGCTCAATCCCGACGTGCTGGATTACATCGAAGGTGACACCACTAGCTGGGAGGTGGGTCCGCTGCAACGCCTGGCCGGGGAAGGCGAGCTGATGGTCTATCAACACACCGGGTTCTGGCAAGCCATGGACACACTTCGAGACCAGAATCAGCTCGAGGAATTATGGCGCCACGGCAATCCGCCGTGGAAAGTGTGGAAATGAAATGTTTCGGTGACTGCTTTCGTGGTCGGCGTGTTCTGCTGACCGGGCATACTGGATTCAAAGGCAGCTGGCTCACCCTATGGCTGCAGATGCTGGGCGCGAGAGTCACTGGGATTGCCCTTCCGCTCGAGGCAAGTCCCAGCCACTGGGAACTGCTGGGACTCGACATTGAAGAGCACCGGCTTGATATCCGCGACGCAGGTACGCTCCATAGGGCTGTCGTCGAGGCGCGACCGGAGGTCGTGTTTCACCTGGCCGCGCAATCGCTGGTACGCCGCTCGTACAGAGAACCCCTCGAAACCTGGTCGACGAACGTCACCGGGACGGCCAATCTGCTTGATGCGTGCCGGAGAATACCGACCGTCCGTGTCATCGTGGTGGTGACCACCGACAAGTGTTACGAGAATCAGGAATGGCCCTGGGGCTATCGGGAGACGGACCGCCTTGGGGGCCGTGATCCGTACAGCGCATCGAAGGCGGCCGCTGAGCTTGTTGTCAGCAGCTATCGCGCATCCTTCTTCCAGGGCGAGGGCGCCGCTCTCATTGCGACTGCGCGCGCGGGCAACGTGATCGGTGGAGGCGACTGGTCGGAGGACCGGCTCATACCGGATCTCGTGAAAGGGTTCGGGGAAGGAAAGCCCGCTTCCATTCGATTTCCGAATTCAACGCGCCCCTGGCAGCACGTCCTGGATCCACTTTCCGGCTATTTGCGGCTCTCCCAACTCTTGCTGGATGGAGGTCGCGGGTTCGCCGACGCCTGGAACTTCGGGCCCGATCCCGAAGGCAATCGGACGGTAGGGGAAATGCTGGGCCGCCTGCAACATCACTGGCCCGCGCTGTCCTGGCGAATCGATCAGGATCCGCAGCCTCACGAATCTTCTCTTCTGTATATCGACGCCTCGAAGGCGCGCAGGTGCCTCGGGTGGCGGCCCGTCTATTCGTTCGAGGACTCCGTTCGGCTCACCGCCGACTGGTACCGCAGGTTTCAGGAGACTGGAACCGTGGCAAGCCAGCGTCAGGTCGACGAATACCTCCTGGCCGCTGCCGGCGCTGGCGTCACCTGGTGCGAGGAATGAGAGTCGTCGAAACGGAAATCAAGGGTGTTGACGTTGTCGAAACGGCTCCGGTGGAAGACCATCGCGGCAGTTTTGCGCGACTGTTCTGCGAGCTCGATCTTTCTTCGGTGATGTGCGACCGACGAATCGTTCAAATCAATCATTCGTGCACGCGCGCAGTTGGCGCGGTGCGCGGCATGCATTTTCAAGTTCCGCCGCATGCCGAGATGAAGCTGGTGCGTTGCCTCAAGGGCCGGGTCTGGGACGTCGCACTCGATCTGCGTGCGGGCTCGGCGACACTTCTGAAATGGCACGCACAGGAACTCACACCCCGGAATGCGCACATGCTCGTCATTCCGGAAGGCTGCGCGCACGGCTTTCAGGCCCTGGAGGCCGAGAGCGAGTTGCTTTACCTTCACACGGCCCCTTATGTGTCGGCCGCTGAGGGGGGCGTCGCTCATGACGACCCTCGATTCAGCATCGCCTGGCCTTTACCAGTGACCGACCTTTCCGTCCGGGATCGGGCCCACCAGCCCCTCCCGCCTGGATTCGCGGGGTTCGAGTCGTGAAGTGCCGCCATTGCCATCATGTTCTCGAGCACGTGTTTCTCGACCTCGGCTGTGCGCCACCGTCCAATGCGTACCTTTCGACAGCCGACCTCGCGGCACCAGAAACGTTCTTCCCACTGAAACTTTTCGTCTGCGCGCACTGCTGGCTGGTGCAGACCGAGGACTACGCTCGGGCCGACGAACTGTTCCGGCCCGACTATGCCTATTTTTCATCCACGTCCGAGACCTGGCTCGGCCACGCCGCCCGCTACGTGGAGAACATTCGGACGCGCCTTGGCCTGGACGAGCGGAGCTTTGTGATCGAGGTCGCCTCGAACGACGGTTACCTGCTCAAGCACTTCGTCACGGCGGGGATCCCCTGCCTCGGAATCGAGCCGACGGCAGGCACGGCCGCTGCCGCGGAGGCGCTCGGTGTCCCGGTCCTGCGCGAGTTCTTCGGCCATGGTCTCGCGATGCGTCTCGCGACGCAGCGCTCGCGGGCCGACCTCCTCATCGGCAACAACGTCTACGCCCATGTTCCGGACGTCAACGATTTCACGGCTGGGCTCGCGGCCCTCCTTAAGCCGGATGGAACGATCACCCTGGAATTTCCCCATCTCCTGCGCCTCATCGAGGAGAATCAGTTCGATACCGTCTACCACGAGCATTTTTCCTACCTCTCGCTGCAGACCGTAGGCCGCATCTTCGAACAGGCCGGCCTGCGCGTGTGGGACGTCGATCGTCTGCCCACTCACGGCGGAAGCCTGCGGGTTTACGGCTGTCATATAGAGGACGCCCGCGTCAGGACGCCTGCCGTCGAGGACGTCCTGAATGAAGAGCGACGAGGCGGCCTGCAGGATCTCGCGACCTACCGGACCCTCCAGGGCAACGCCGATCGAGTGAAGAACGATCTTCTCTACTTTCTGATCGAGCAACGGCGAGCGGGAAGAGCCGTTGCCGGTTATGGAGCCGCAGCCAAGGGAAATACGCTTCTGAACTACGCCGGTGTTCGCACGGACCTTCTTCCGTGGGTCTGTGACGCGGCGCCCTCGAAACAAGGCAGGTTCCTGCCCGGCAGCCGGATCCCGATTCTTCCTCCCTCCGCGTTGCGGCAGCGCCGGCCCGACGTCGTTCTCGTCCTGCCCTGGAATATCGTCGAGGAGATCGTGGCACAGCAGGCCGCCGTGCGCGAGTGGGGTGGCACGTTCATGGTGGCCGTCCCGACGCTGAGGGTCGTTACGTGAATCTCATGGTAACGGGAGCCACTGGTTTCGTGGGACAACATGTGGTCGCGTCCCTCCTGGGACGCGGACACCACGTCGTGGCGGTAGCCCGAGACGAGGCCCGTGCGCGCAAGCAGAACTGGTTTGAACGTGTTCATTTCGTGGCATGCGACGGCCACCCCCCCCTCTCCCCGTCGCTTCTGGGTCAAACAGGTTGTTCCCTGGACGCAACAATCCATCTCGCGTGGCCCGGTCTGCCAAACTATGGCGCGCTGCAGCACATCGAGGAGACCTTGCCCGCTCAATACAGGTTCCTCAAATCGCTAGTCGAGGGCGGCGTTCGTCGGCTTCTCGTCACGGGCACATGTTTCGAATATGGAATGCAGAACGGGTCGCTCTCGGAGGAAATGCCGAGCTCCCCCGCTAACCCCTACGCACTCGCCAAAGACGTTCTCCGGAAATGTCTGCAGCAGTTGCAGCACGACCGGCCCTTTACACTGCAGTGGGCGAGGCTCTTCTACACGTACGGACCGGGACAGAATCCGAACAGCCTGCTGGCCCAATTGGACCGCGCGATAGACGCTGGCGAGGCGACTTTCGATATGTCGGGCGGTGAACAACTGCGTGACTACCTGCCCATCGAAGACGTCGCCTCGCGGCTCGCGGCGCTCGTGGAACACCCCCATCTCGACGGAATCATCAATATCTGCAGTGGTAAGCCGGTGTCGGTGCGACGCCTGGTAGAACGGCACGCGGCTGCCAGGAACGTCAACATTCGCCTGAACCTGGATCACTACCCATACTCGCCGTATGAGCCGATGGCGTTTTGGGGAAACCCAGGCAAATTTGTCAGCGCGACAACCGAGGATTAAGTATGCCACTCGACCCGACGGAGGCTTTCGCCCAGGAACGCCGCGAGCGCATTGGCAGATACCCGAACAGTGCCCTCGCGCGCGCAGCGCAAGCTTTCATGCAGGCCAGCACTCCTGATCGCTACTCGTATAACTTCACCTGGCTCGGGCGGCCAATCATTCAGTATCCGCAGGACATTGTCGCCATGCAGGAACTGATCTGGTGGGTCAAGCCGGATTTGATCATCGAGACTGGAATCGCCCATGGCGGGTCGCTGATCCTGAGCGCATCGATGCTGGCCCTTCTGGATTACGCCGAGGCGAGTGCGATCGGTGAATCCCTCGATCCACGTGAGGCCCGACGGCGCGTCCTGGGTGTCGACATCGACATTCGCGCTCACAACTTCGCCGCGATCAAGGCGCACCCCATGTCGAACCGGATCGAGATGCTTCAGGGCTCCTCGATTCAGCCCGAGATCATCGCTGCCGTGTGGAAACGAGCGGCATCGTTCAATCGAATTCTGGTGAGTCTCGATTCCAATCACACCCATGCGCATGTGCTGTCGGAGTTGAAGGCGTACGCGCCGCTCGTGAGCATGGGGAGCTACTGTGTCGTGTTCGACACGATCATCGAAGATCTGCCAGGCGAAATGTATCCCGACCGGCCGTGGTCACGAGGCAATAACCCCAAGACGGCAGTTCGCGAGTACCTGAAGGAGATCGGCGCGGAGGAGCCGGTCGGTGCAGATGGAGTCGGTCTCGCTTTCGAGGTAGACGGTGCGCTCGAGGCGAAGCTGCTCATGACCGTAGCACCTGACGGCTACCTGAGACGCCTACCGAAGTAATGGCCTCGGCACGAGTCGGAAAGGACGTCGCCGCAAACCTGCTGGGTCAGGGGTGGGCTGCGCTGTGGAACTTTGGCTTGGCTCCGGTCTATGCACGACTACTTGGAATCGGAGGCTACGGCCTTGTCGGGATGTTTCTGGCGGTCCAAGGCGTCCTGGCCGTTCTCGACCTTGGCCTGACCCCCGCCATGACCCGCGAGACGGCGCGGACGTCAACTGCCCATGAGGCGAGGAGTCTGGCGCGAACGTTCGAACTGCTCTCCTGGTGTATCGGCGGCTGTGTCGGCGCGGCCGGATTGTTGTGGGGCCCGTTGGCGTTCGCGCACTGGGCGAAAGGCGGGGCGCTGTCGGCCGCGCAGGTGGCGACCCCAATCCGGCTGATGGTTCTCGTTCTTGTCGCGCAGTGGCCAATCGGCCTGTACTCGGGTGGACTCATGGGCCTTCGAAAGCAGCTGCTGCTGAACGCGATCAATGCCGCCGCGGCGACGGTCCGTGGCGTGGGTTCAATTCTCGTTCTCGTTTACGTGTCGCCCACCGTCACCGCCTTCTTTGCCTGGCACGTGGTGATCGCCGCCGTCCAGACGACGGTATTGCGAGTCTTTTGTTGGAGGGCGCTGCCACCCCCGGAAGGAACGCCCCGCTTCGAGGGCGCACGCCTGGTAGGGATCGTATCGTTCGCGGCCGGGATGAGCGGAGTCGGAGCGGTGTCGCTGCTGCTCACACAGCTCGACAAGATCGTTCTCAGCCGACTGCTGTCGCTCGAAATGTTCGGCTATTACGCCCTGGCGAGTTTGTTCGGCGGCAGCATACAGGTCGTCATAAGTCCCTTGGCGCGTGCGCTCTTCCCGAACTTCGCTCGCCTAACGAGCAGCGCTGACGAAGTCGCGCTTGGTGTGATGTACCATAAGGGCTGTCAACTCATGTCCGTCATGGTGCTACCGATCGCCTTCGTGGGAATCCTGTTTTCATCCGAGCTTCTCCTTCTGTGGACGCGCGACCCGCGCGTCGTGGATCAGGCACGGGGGGCGGCAATGCTTCTCCTCGGGGGCACTGCATTGAATGGCCTCGTGAGTGTGCCGTACGCCCTCCAGATTGCGCACGGCTGGACGCGTCTGGCGCTCACCATGGCGACGATACAGGTATTCCTGCTGACGCCGGTCGCCTATGTGCTGGCGCTCCGCTATGGACTCAGTGGCGGCGCGTCGGTGTGGTTGCTTCTCAACGCGATGTATGTGGTCATCAGCGTACCCCTCATGCATCGGCGCTTGCTTCCGGGTGGCCTTACATCATGGGCCCGGGATGACATCGGAAAACCGTTACTGGCCGCAGCCGTCATTGCCGTTATCGGTCGCCTGGTGGTGCCGGCGAGTGCGCCCCCCACCTTGCCGCAGGTTGTTCTCATCGCCTGCGTCGGACTCGTGGCGCTGATTGGAGCAGCCTTGGCGGCACCCTTGGTGCGGGCGCGGGCGCTCGAGGAGTTCCGGACCGGCAGGATGCGTCATGGATGATCGGGCGGGGTCGCGCGATAGCGTCAGGCTTTGTGGTTCAGGTCCGCTGGTCACAATCGGCCTGCCGGTCTTCAACGGAGAGAGGCATCTGGGTGAAGCGCTGGAATCGCTGTTGAATCAGGACTATCGCAATATCGAGGTACTTGTCTCCGACAATTGTTCCACTGATGGGACCCGCGAAATCTGTCTGCAGGCGGCACGAAGAGACGAGCGCGTTCGATACCTGCGACTCGACGAGGCCGTGCCGACGCTGGAGAACTTCAACCGTCTTCCGCCTCTCGGCCGCGGCACCTATTTCATGTGGGCGGCGCACGACGATGTGCGCGAGAGAGGATTCATCTCGAGTCTTGTCGGCGTGCTGGAGGCCGAGCCCAAAGCGGTACTTGCCTTTTCGCGTTTCGACAATATCGATGAAACCGGGCGTACGGTGCGCCGCTACGCCGAGGACTGGAGGAAGGTATTCTCGGAGCCGGTGTTCCGACAGTTCTGGAAGTTTGCACTTGCGGACGAGGGGGCGACTCAGAAAGCGAATCACATGTACGGCGTGATGAGACGGGCGGAGCTCGCCGCGATCGGCGGCATGGCCCGCTGCGAGGTGAATTACAGCGGAGAAGACATCGTGACTCTCATGCGCCTGCTATCTCGGGGAAGGTTTGTCGTGGTGGATGAAGTATTGTTCCATTACAGGGTTCGCACGCGAGCGACGCGCACGAACCAGCCACTCTTCGGCTACCTATCCAATCGCGTGCGTGGGGCGATCCCGGGACATCACAGCAACCTGTTGACGTTCCTGCGCCGGAACCACGCACTCCATGGGGGCATGAGGCGGACGATTCTCCGGGAGGCCCCGCTCGCCCGGCATCAGAAGGTGATCCTATGTCTGGCAACGCGTGTCAAGGAAGTAACCGTGCCGGTTCGCGCAACGTTCTCGAGTGCGTTCAGAGAGTTGCGGGGCTGAGGCGGCGCAAGATAGCGGCGTTACCCGGATACGAGGTCGTGCGTGATGAAGAACACGCTGTGTGATGCCTGTGGCTCGCGGAACATCTACTCGATCTATCGGGTTGACAGAATTCCGCTGTTTCAGAACCGGCTATTCGCGACGGCAGAGTTGGCGCGACGATCGCCGACGGGGCGCGTGAATCTGACGGCGTGCCGGGATTGCGACCTCATTTTTAACAGCGAATTCAATGCGTCCCTAATGAGCTACGATGATTCCTATCAAAATGCACAAGAGCATTCGCCCAGCTTCATGGCGCATCTGGAGAAGATGGCGGCCATCGTCTGTGAGCGGCTGACCCCCGGCGATCATATCGTTGAGATCGGCTGCGGCAAGGCAACGTTCCTGGAGCAGATCAGAGCGAGGAAATGGCACATTACCGGCTATGACCCGGCGTATGAGGGGAACAGCCCGTATGTCTTCAAGAAGTACTTTGATGTGCAGGAAGCCTCGGCGTTGAAAATTGATGCTCTGGTCATGCGCCATGCGCTGGAACATATGGAATCCCCGTACGCACTCCTGAAGACCCTGAAGGCCATCGTTCCCGAGACCGCCAGGATTTTCATTGAGGTGCCGCGCTATGAGTGGATCGAGAGCCACGGAGCTTTCTGGGATGTGTTTCATGAGCATTGCAACTATTTCACCGAGGAGTTTTTCGGGAATGTCTTTTCGCACAAGGCGCAGATCATGCGCGTGTTCGGAGACCAGTACATGCTGGTGATCGCGCAGGCGGGGGACAGCGTGCCGGCTCTGCCGGCGGGATCGGCGTTTGCTCATAAGAATGTATTCGGCCGGCAACTGGCGAGATATCGGGCGCTCATGCACGAGAAGAGACGGAACGTCGTCTGGGGCGGGGGCGCAAAAGGCGTCGCGTTTGCAAACATTCTGGACCCGGGCGCGCGCAGCATAGAAGCTGTCATAGACATCAACCCCCGGAAGCAGGGGCAGTTCCTCGCCGCCACGGGGCATCCTTGTATTTGCCCCGATACAATGGATTTTGCTTCGCTGGACGAAAATGACTGCCTGTGGATTATGAATGCGAATTACACTAGGGAGATTATCGCGTCACTGCCCGCACTGCGGTGCAGAGTAGAGGCGCTGGGGGAGGCCTGACGCGCCTCCTGGGTCCCTTCCGGTGATCCTCCGCCCCTTAAAGCTGGGGGAGGATCCGGGCGACTATGGTGAGTGAAGTCAACGAGATAGCGGGGGCTAACGCCGGAAAAGAAAGGCCGAGAGGAGTGGTGCCGGGGGTCGGCTTGCGGCTACCACTAGAGTTGAACCTCAAATGGATATAGCCTTGGCCTGCCACGAACAAGAAAAAGGAGAGGTGCCAATGAAAGTCAGGTTCATTCCATCTGCTTTTCGGATTTGCGCGGTAGCAACTCTTGTGTTCTCGGCCTACTCGGGCTGGGGGGCGCAGCCCACGAGCACGAGCACTGGTCCGGCGGCGCTCGCGCAGGCGGTGGACCGCAATTCCGTCGTCAAGGAGATTCTCAACGTCTGGGGCGACTACCAGATCCCGGTGAACGCGGAAAACAATACTCCGTACGGCCCCTTCGACCTCGGGTCGGCGCTGAAGAGAGCGACGGCCGAGCAGCTTCTGGATGCCGGCAAGGCGAAGACCTTCGATGACCTGGTGGCGGCGCTTCCCCGGAGCTCCGGTGGCGGTGTCGTGCCGACGGCGCTGGCGGTGGGCCAGAGGATCCCGCTAGTGATTGGCGACGCCACCGACGACCTCGTTTACACACCCGTGACGCCCTGCCGGATCATGGACACGCGGTTTCAGACGGTCCCGGCCCGAATCGGTCCGAATGCGGGCGTGCAAAGAAACGTCGTCGGCACCGACTACTCGGCGCAGGGAGGCTTCGCAGGCAGTTGCGGGATCCCGTCGACCGGGCCAGCCGCGGTCTCGATAAACATCGTCACGACGAACCAGTCGGGTACCGGGAGCCTCAGAGTCATCGCGACGGGCGCGGGCAACCCCCCCGTCTCCATCATGAACTACGATCCCACCGCGAACCTAGCGAACGCGGCCGTGGTGGCCGCGGCCACTGGCGGCGGTCCGAACATCTACGTTTACTCCGCAAGCGCCGCGACGGACGTCATCATCGACATCATGGGCTATTTCAGCTCCCCGGCCGCAACGGCGGTGGACACCACCTTTGTAGAAAGCTCGGCCACATCGTGCAATAACCTTTCAAATTGCTCTGCCTTGGCCACTTGCCCAGCAGGTTACGCCGCCACCGGGGGCGGCCTCCGGTGGGGGATTTATACCACTGGGTTATATCTCGTCGGTAGTGAAGGGAGTGGCTCGGGTTGGTTCATTCAGGCTCGTAATGAGTCCGGGGGCACACAGAGCCTCTTTTCCTACGTGCAATGCGCGAGGGTGCCAGGCCACTGACAGACTAGAGACTTCAAGCTGCGTCCAGAGCCTCCGGGTGGATTCGTCCGCCCGGGGGCTTTCGTTTTTCACCGAGCCGGTCGACAATGCCGGAATGCGGATCTCGTCGGTATGGGACTTGATGCTGGCCGCGTTCCAGGACTGCCGTAGGAACCGGTGAGCTGGTCCGTGGACGCTTGGTGGGCCGTGAGCCATGGAGTCGCCGGGCTGATGACGGCTGCGGCGGGAGGGCTGTGGCTCTGGAAGTGGCGCAGCATAGGGCGCCACTTCTTCTTCCTTTTCTTCTTTTCCCTCACTGTAGCGTACCTGGACGTCTTTCCGGTCCTCTCGCTCCACGAATATGCCGAGACAGCACTCGTCGGGCTGAGGGTGGGCCCGCCCGCCGAAATCGTTCAAGACTATGCGATCGTGCAGTTCTATTGTCTCTGCTTTTTCCAGCTTCCGCTGGTCTTGGGGTACTTTGGGCTGGGCCTCAGGCCGAGGGGCAGGCGAATCGTCTCGAATCCGGGCGGATCGCGCGCCATCGCGATAGCCTCTATTGTTTTCTCGCTGCTGTTTCTCTGGGTTCTCCTGAGCGAGGGGTTGCTCATGGCTCGCGTCAGCGTCGATCTCACGCCGGTTCTCATCGAGATGCCATTTTTCAAGTTCTTCGTCTATCGACTGTTTCAAGAGTCGGGCGTGTTTCTGATCGGCGTCCTCTTCTTTCTCGCACATTTCAGCGCGGGCCCGGCGCGGCAGCTCGTCTGGGCTGCCTGGGTTACGACCGTGGGCGCATACGGCATCTGGGCCGTATTCAATTCCCGTTGGTCGCTTCTTCTTCTCGTCGTCTGCTCGCTGGGGTTCTGGCTCGCCGCCCGTGGAGACAAGATGCCTTCACCCCGGGTATTTGCTCGCATGGCTTCATGCGTCGTACTCGGCGCCTATCTGGCGACGATCGTAGTGAACGTCCGACGGATTGGTTTTGAAGACCGGCTGTCGTGGCGATACTTCGTTCCACAAGGCCTCGGAGCCTTCGGCGATGAGCAGAGTTACATGCGGCTTAACGGAATTGACCTTATGGCGAGGCTTCTGCCGGGAATCGAACGGGAAGGTCCGGCACTGGGTGCGGCATGGGGAAGCGTGGGCTGGTACCTGCGCCGCTTCACCGATCCGAAAGGCTTCGATGAGTTCAGGCTCTCGCGAAAGACCACGGCAAAGACCTATCTCATGGCGAGGTATCTTGGGTGGGACCTGACCGACTATTTTTCTTGTACTCTCACGGATCTATTCGGCAACTTCCACGTTTTCGGCCTGCTGGGCGGGGCCGTTCTGCTGGTGATGCTCCTTCGGTTTTCGGCGTCGAGATTCATGGCGCCACGAGACGGCGCCGCACTGGTGCTCGCCGTGTTTGTGATCGTCCACGCAATCGTGTTCGATCAGGAGGCTGTCGGGTTACTGTTCGGCTGGACGAAACAACTGCCGATCTTGTTCGCGGTACTCGCGCTTCGGCCGTTCCGGGTTGCGGCGGGTCGTACGAGAGGACGTGGTGCGATGGCGAGCCGGACCGTTGTGTTCGTAGCACCTTCTGGCCAGCCCGGAGGGCTCGGATAGTTGACGAGTACGGTCGGCGTGCTCATCGGGATCGAGCATCCGCGGAGCTCGATCTTCCTGCAGGCGCAGTTGCTCAATCGGCTGCTGGAGAGGCGGTATGGTGTCCGAACCGAGATTCACGCCACGAAGTGGTTAGCCCTGTCGGATTTGTGGTCCTGGATCGGAGGCGACAGGCCGATCATCTTTCACTATGGAAGTTTTGCGCTGGCCGCATTCCGACTCTCGAACCGGAAGGGCACGCGGTTCGTTTATCACAATCACACGCCTTTCCGGTTCTACTGGAAGTGGGAACCGCTCGTGATGCTGCTGGACCTCTGCACCGAGCTTCAGCTGAAGCTTCTGCCGCGCAATACGCCGTGGGTCGCAGTTAGCGCATTCAACGCTGCCTGTCTCGAGGAGCTCGGCTTTGAGAGCGTGAAGGTGTGCCCGTTGATCGTCGAGGCGTCTGCGCCTTCGGCGGCTTCGAGCTTCGAGAAGACTGCGATTCCCACGGTGATCTACGTTGGAAGAATCTCGCCACACAAGCAATGCATCGAGCTGCTCAGCGAGATCGGCCGCGCGGCGAAACTGTTCGGCGGCCGCGTCAGGCTCGAAGTCGTCGGCGACGGTAAGCGAGGCTCCCGCTATCTGCGGGCGTTCGAAGAAAAGGTTGCCACCGCCCGCGTCGCTGGTGAGCTGGAGATCGTCTGGGACCGGGAGCCTGTGCCCGCGACAGAGCTCAAGGCGCGTTACGAACGGGCGTGGCTGTACGTGTCCCTATCCCGTCACGAGGGATTCGGTTTGCCGGCCTGCGAGGCCGTCATTGCAGGGACGCCCTCCCTCTATCTCGAATGTGGGGGGCAGGAGACCGTCATGGAAGGGGTCGGCGTGGTGCCCCTGGAACGTAGAAGCGAATTCGCGGCGCGCGTGGCCGCGTTCTTGCGCGACGAGACGACACGTCGGCAGCTTTGGATCGACCAGCTCGCGGTGGCCTCTCGCTACTGTATGGACGCCGTTGCGCCTCTGGTCGCTGGCGCGTATGGCGACCTGCTGGACGAGGCGTACATTGCCGGCGGGGGCTGAGGCGGCGTCGACGCAGAGGCGTCGGGTGCTCTTCGTAAATCAGAGCTTCCCGCCCGACGAGGCGGCGACGGCCCAGATCCTCGGCGACCCCGTCGAGGCCGCTTGCCGCGAGGGCTTCGAGTGCCGCGTCGTCACGTCAGATCGCGGATACGCGGGCCCGAAGCTCCTGCTCTGCCCCCCCATTTCGGCCAGACACCTTGGGGTCCAGAATTGGACCCAGAAAGGCAGCCGGAAATGGCGGAATTCCCACGGAAGGCCGATGGTTGCCGAGTCTTCCCGGTCGACTTCAAGCGGGAGACGGTGGCCCGGATCGTCTGGGGTGAGAAGACCCTGGCCGAGCTTTCTCGGGAACTCGGAATCTCGCCGAGTGTCCTTCGGAACTGGCTGAGGCTCGTGGAGCGTGGAGGGACGACCGCGATGGCGGCCGCCGGGGATGTCGCGTCTCTCGCCCAGAACGTGGACGTGGCGCCTTCGCTTCTCGAGCTTGCCGGCCTCCCGCGCCCGAAGTCGATGCAGGGCATCTCGCTGGTGAAGGCGCTCGCGGGCGACTCTCCACGCAAACGGCTTTTCTTCTCGACGTCCGTGAGCGGGCACCTGACGCCCGAAGCCCGGCGAGCGCTTCGCTGCCCGAGGTGGGCGACGACGCCGCGTCGTATTTCGATCCTACGTCGTCCCAGGAGCTCGCCGGAAAGCTCGCCTGGATCGCACGCGACGGCGTCGCTCGCGCGGCCCTTCGCGCCACCGGGTACGAGAACGTGAAGCGCTTTTCGTGGGAGAAGACGGCCTCGCGGACCCTCGACGCATACGAAACGGCCGCCCGCCATTTCCACCGCCGGGGCCTTCGGATCGTGAACCTGGGCGGCGGCCCGATGTTCCGCGACTTCGTGAATGCGGCGCCTCCCGTGTTCGGGCGCGTCGATTACGACACGTCCGATCCGGCGCCTGTCGGCCCGGGCGTCGCGTTGCACCGGTCCGCTCCTTTGCGCTCATCTTCCCGCCTTCGGAAAGCCCGGACGTGGCTGTGGTTCCTCGCGCGGGTGGGCTTGGGTCTGCTCGCGCCGGGGAGCCCGAAGCGAATTCTTCTCGTGACGAACCCCCCGCTTTCCCCGCTGCTCGGCCTCCTCGCCAGCGCGCTCCGCGGAAGCCGCTACGTCCTGCTCTTTTTCGACGTCTACCCGCGCGCCCTGACGGTGCTTACCTCAATGAGCCCGCACTCGCCGGTCGTGCGCCTGTGGCACGCGTTGAACCGCGCCGCCGCGGTTCGGGCTGAGGCCGTCGTGACGATTTCCGACGACCTCGCACGCGAGGTCGGGCGCTATCTGAGACCGGACCGCGGGCCGCGCCGCGTCGACGTTCTGCCGACCTGGGTGGACACCCGCCGCGTGCGACCCGTCCCGAAGAAAGAGAACGCCTTTGCCGTACGGCACCGTCAGGCAGACCGGCTGACGGTTCTCTATGCCGGCAATCTCGGGGCCGTGCACGACCTCTCCCTCTTGCCCGATCTCGCGGATTCACTCCGCGACGAATCCGGGGTCCACTTCCTCGTCGTGGGCGACGGGACAGGCCGTCCCGCGCTTCAGGCGGAAGTCGCCTGTCGCGGGCTTCCGAACGTCTCATGGCTCCCGCCGCAACCCGAAGCCGATCTTCCGCTGCTCCTGGCGACGGGGGACATCGCGCTCGTCGCCCTCGCGCGCGGCGCGGAAGGCGTGTCGATGCCCAGCAAGACCTACTACGCCATGGCGGCTGGCAGCGCGATTTTCGGTATGAGCAGGCCCGGAAGTGACCTCGCGCGCGTGATCGAGTCCTTCGAATGCGGCGTCAACGTCGACCCGGCCGATCGGGACGCCGCGGTCGCGACCCTGCGCGGTCTGGTGGAGGACGGCACTCGACTCCAGCGATACCGTGCGAATGCCCGACGGGCCGCCGAGAAAGAGTTTTCGAGCGACGTCTGCGTGCCTCGGCTGCTCGATCTTGTGGAGAAGGCGCTCGCGTGAAGTCACTCTATCGCACCGCCGGCAAGCGGGCTCTCGACGTGGTCCTCGCGGCCGCCGGGCTCGCCGTGCTGTCGCCTGCGCTCCTGTTCGTCGCCCTGGCGGTTCGCCTGGGGATGGGGCGGCCGGTGCTCTTCCGGCAGCTCCGTCCCGGACGAGGCGGCAGACCTTTCGCCTTGCTGAAGTTCCGGACGATGCGCGACGCTTTCGACGAAGATGGCCGTCTACGGCATGACGCGGAGCGTCTCACGCAGTTTGGCCGGTGGCTGCGCCGCACGAGCCTCGACGAGCTGCCGGAGCTCTGGAATGTGCTGCGCGGCGACATGAGCCTCGTCGGTCCGCGGCCGCTCCTCATGGAATACCTGCCGCTCTATAGTGCGGAACAGGCCCGGCGGCACGAGGTTCGGCCCGGAATGACCGGCCTCGCGCAGGTGAACGGCCGCAACGCCCTGACGTGGGAGGAGAAGTTTCGGTTGGACGTCCACTACGTGGAACGCTGCTCGCTGACCCTCGATGTGACACTGCTCATGCAAACGATCCGCGCCGTGGTGACGGCCCGCGGCGTCTCTGCCGAAGGGAGCGCGACGATGCCGCGGTTCACGGGGAGCGCCCGATGATGGGGGTCCGGAACTGGGTCGTGATCGGGGCGGGTGGACACGCGGCCGTCGTCGTGGCAACGATCCAGGCGGCGGGGGAAACCGTCCGGGTCGTCCTGGACGACGATCCGCGCGCGTGGGGCGGCGATGTTCTCGGCGTGCCTGTGACCGGTCCCACTGCGGCGTCGGCGGTCCGGCCGGGGGAGGCGGCGGTCATCGGGGTCGGGAGCAATAAGGCACGGCGCGACCTGACGCGCCGGCTCCCGCTCGCATGGGGGGTCGTGATTCACCCGTCAGCGATCATTCATAACTCCGTGGAGATCGGCGAGGGGACTGTCATCTTCGCTGGGGTCATTCTCCAGCCCCGGACCCGCATCGGAAGCCATGTCATCGTGAACACTGCAGCGTCCGTCGATCACGACGGCCTCCTTGAAGACTTTGTTCATGTCGCGCCCGGTGCCCGGCTTTCGGGGCACGTCACTATCCGGGAAGGGGCGCTCATGGGAGTCGGCAGCGCCGCGATTCCCGGAACGACCGTTGGGGCGTGGGCGGTCGTCGGGGCGGGCGGCGCTGTCGTGGCCGACGTGGCGCCAGGCGCGACGGCTCTGGGCGTGCCGGCGCGACCTCGCGAGGGGTCGTCGTGACGCTTCCACGCGTCTATCTCTCCCCGCCTCATCTCTCCGGCGAGGAGCGCGAGCTTGTGGCCGACGCCTTCGCATCCAACTGGATCGCTCCCCTCGGGCCGCACGTGGACGCGTTCGAGCGGGAGATGGCGGGATATGTCGGCGTCGCGCACGCGGCGGCGCTTTCATCGGGGACGGCAGCCCTTCACCTCGCGATGCGGCTTCTCGGCGTTGGTGCCGGAGACGAGGTGCTCTGCTCTACGTTCACGTTCAGCGCCACCGTGAACCCGGTCGTTTATGAGGGCGCTCACCCCGTGCTCGTGGACTCCGATGCGTCGAGCTGGTGTATCGACCCGAACCTGCTTGAGGATGAGATGCGCCGCCTTGATGCGACGGGTCGCAGGCCGAAGGCGGTCGTCGCCGTGGATCTTTACGGTCAGTGCGCGGATTATCGCCACATCGCGCCGATCTGCGAGCGGTACGGCGTGCCGTTGGTGGAGGACGCGGCCGAGGCGCTCGGTGCCACCTGTGCCGACAAGCAGGCCGGTAGCTTCGGCCGCCTCGGCGTCCTGTCGTTCAACGGGAACAAGATCATCACGACCTCGGGCGGAGGCATGCTGCTGTCCGACGAGGAGCCGCTCGTCAGGAAAGCCCGCTTCCTGGCGACCCAGGCGCGCGAAGCCGCCGCCCACTACGAGCATCGTGAGATCGGGTTCAACTACAGGATGAGCAATGTTCTCGCCGCGATCGGCCGCGGCCAGTTACGCGTCCTTCCCGAGCGGGTCGCCGCGCGGCGCCGGAACTTCCGCCTCTACGTTGAGGCGCTGGGTGACCTGCCGGGTGTTTCGTTCATGCCCGAGGCGTCTTACGGCACGGCGAACCGCTGGATGACGTGCATGCTCATCGACCCGAAGTCCTTCGGGGCGACGCGCGAGGACGTGAGGCTTGCGCTCGAGTGCGAGAACATTGAGTCGCGACCGCTCTGGAAACCGATGCACATGCAGCCCGTGTTTTCAGGGTGCCGGTGCGTGGGAGGGGACGTGTCGGCGTCACTCTTCCAAAATGGCCTCTGTCTCCCGAGCGGATCAGCCCTTCGTGCCGACGAGCGCGTCCGAATTGTCGACTGCCTCAAGGACGTCGCCAAACGGGCATAATTTGGGGGTGACGACGGCCAGAAGGAGTGCTTCCGCGAACCTCTGGGTCCGCTTGAGGAACCGCCCCGTCCAGTACCTGTTCGACATTGGCGTGCTATCGATGGCGTTCTTTGTCGCGTACGCGCTCCGGTTCGAGTTCGACGTGCCGCAGAGCATTTTCCGGCAGGCGGTCACGCAGGTGCCACTGGTCATTCTCGTTCAATTTGGCGTCCTCTCCATTGCGGGGGTCTACGCTTTCATCTGGCGGTACATCGGGGTGCGCGAGCTACTCGTATTCGGCAAGGCAGCCTTCGCCGCTACGATGCCGCTCGTCCTGATGCGGCTCGCTTTGCCCGACACTCTGCAGGATTTTCGTGTCCCGCTGTCCGTCATCCTCATCGACGCAGGGCTCGGGTTCGGCGGCGTTTTCTCGCTGCGCGTACTTCGGAGGCTGTTCTGGGAGAACTGGGGAAAGGACCGCGACATTCCCGAGGCGATCGAGCGCAAGCGGGCTCTCTTCGTGGGAGCGGGCGGCGCCGGTGTCCTCGCCTTGAAGGAGATCCTCGGCCGCCGGGACGCGGAACTCGATGTGCGCGGCTTTGTGGACGACGATCCAATCAAGAAGGACTCCGTCATCCAGGGCATACGGGTACTCGGTTCCACCTCTGAGCTACCGGGGCTGGTGAAACACCTTGGAGTCGACGAAGTGGTCATCACGATCGCGCAGGCGCCCCGTGCGGCCATCCGGCGCATCATGCAGATCTGCGAGTCGATCCCGGTGAAGGTCCGGATCATGCCTGGCATTTGGGAGATCCTGCAGGGTGACGTTCACGTCAGCAGCATCCGCGACGTGGAGATCGAGGACCTCCTCGGGCGGAGTCCTGTCAAGCTCGACGAGCAGGAGCTTCGGTCGATGCTCGTGGGCTCGGTCGTGATGATCTCCGGCGCCGGCGGGTCCATCGGATCGGAGCTCGCGCGCCAGGTGGCCCGGCTCGGTCCGAGACGCCTGCTCCTCGTTGAGCGCGCCGAGTTCGCGCTTTTCGAGATCGAGCGCGAGATTCGTCGCCGCTGGCCCGACGCACAGCCGGTACCCGTGGTGGGGGACATCCGCGACGAGGTCCGGATGCGCCGCGTCTTCGAGGAGCACCGACCGCAGCTCGTGATCCACGCGGCTGCTCACAAGCACGTGCCGCTCATGGAGAGCAATTCGTCGGAAGCGGTCCAGAACAACGTTCTCGGGACGTTCCGTTTTGGGCGGCTCGCGGGGGAGTACGGCGCCGAGGCCTTCGTCATGATCTCGACGGACAAGGCGGTGCGGCCGACGTCTGTCATGGGCGCGACGAAGCGCGTGGCGGAAATGGTCGTGCAGGACCTCGACCGCCGCTATCGTACGCGCTTCGTCGCGGTGCGCTTCGGCAACGTCCTCGGCTCGACGGGCTCCGTCATCCCGATCTTCCGCGAGCAAATCCGGAACGGGGGGCCCGTCACGGTTACTCATCCGGAAATGGTGCGGTTCTTCATGACGATCCCGGAAGCCAGTCAGCTCGTTCTGCAGGCGGGCGCGATTGGAAAGGGCGGGGAGATTTTCGTTCTCGACATGGGCGAGCCCGTGAGGATCGTCGATCTCGCGCACGAGATGATCACGCTGTCCGGCCTGAAGCCGAACGAAGACATCGACGTAGTATTCACGGGTGTGCGGCCGGGCGAGAAGCTCTACGAGGAGGTGGGGACTGACGAAGAAAACGTCGCCCCCACTGGCAAAGCGAAGATCCTGATCGGAAAAATCCCGCCCTCGCCCCCGGACATTGTCGAACGAGCCCTGGAGAAACTTAGTCGGCTCGCAGACGACGGTCACGAGGACGCGATCCGGCGCTTTCTCATGGAATTGCTGCCGGACGCGCGACTCGGGGGCACGGCAAGCCTCGTGAACGCCGTTCCACCGGCCAAGGCGCGGGAACCTGGCGGCTCCGCGGTCGCCTGAACTCCGCGAGAGGTTCTACAGTCCGTATGGCTTCATCCGGTGCCGCACCCCCGTTAAGACTCGCGATAGGCCTTTTCGAAGAGCACGACGATGAAGGGGATGACCGCTGCAAGGCAGAGGAAAACCGCGGCGAGCGTTGTTAGAGCTGGCCCGTCGCGCGTGATACGCGGCCCTTCCTTCAACGTGACGACGCTCGTGACGGTGGCAGTCAGGTATTCGTCCAGCAGCCGGTTGTAGCTCTCGACGATCCGGGAGAGGTCTTTCGTCACGAGGGCCAAGATCTCTTCGAGCCCCGACGGCCTCGGGGAAGCAGCCCTAGGCTTCGAAAGCATGCCGAGTTCTCGCTCAGAACGCAACTTTTCGGCCTCCAATTCCTTTGCCTGCTTGTGGAGCTCGGTGACCCGTTTCACGACCGGGCCGACGTAGTCGCTCCGGACGAGCTTCTCGAGCGCGGTCGAATCGACGAGCGGTACTCCGTCGCGGTTCGTGAGGGGGCCGGCAAGAAGCGGCTTGCTTCGGTCCAGCGTCTCGAGAAGCTTGGTGGACTGTTCCGCCTCGCCGGAGATCTGTCGCACCTGGACGTCCAGCTCGTCGATGCGTTGCTGGAGGCGCTTCATCATGAGTTCCCGATCCCGGACGAGGCGACCCCTGTAGATGAAGGCGGTCAGGGCTTCGAGCCTGGTGTCCCGCCAGGTGGCGAGATCGGCCCCTATGTCCCTGAACGAGAAACCGAAGCGCGGATCCTGAAAGTCGTGTGACTCTTTCGTGAGAGCCTCGATCTGCTGGCGAAATGCCGCCTCTCGGTCGCGAAAAAGCGTCGGCAGATCCCAGGAGTCGTAGGACTTGATGAGGTCGGCCAGACTCAAAGTGGAAAAGTCCGAAACGCGCCGGAGGGCCGACTCCTGCTCGAACTTCACCTGGTCCTGGTAAGCCTTCACGAGGGCGGCGAGAAGCTGAGTGGACTGGTCGCTGGTCAGGCCTTTCGGATGCACCCGGATGCGGAATTCACGCGGAAAGAATTCTTCACGCTTCACTCCGTCCCGATCCTGCTTACGCCACCTCGCCTGAACTTCGGATGGAATGACGGGCGTGATCTCGACGCCCACGTAGAGATCCTGGACGGCGGTGCTGGAAGGAAGGCCGGCGTTCGCCCGGGCGCGGGCAAGAACCTGAGGCGAACGAATGTCCTCTATCGAGAATTTCTTGCCGCTCGGGTACTCGTGCCGTTCGATTCCGCGAAAGCTCAGGTCGAGCGTTCCCTCGATCACCGTGCGGGCGATGACGAAGCGCCACAAGAGGAGTCCGACGCCGAATATTCCGGCGGAGACGAGGAAGATCGTCACGAGCCGGACTCGCCGACCCCACAGGAACCGGATCAGATCGCCGAAAGTCGGTTCCTCTCCGGGCTGACGGGCGGCCGGTTCGTGAGGCGTGTTCTCGGGCTGCATGTGAATTCCTTCCGGTTGGTGGGATTCCGAGGAGAGATTGTGAGGACACGCCTTGGGAGCGTCAACCCTGTCCAAAGACGTATCGCG
>OCTA010001267.1_pt1 | contig 23307 bp, 20 predicted proteins | sample 1538991 | NCBI WGS metagenome assembly OCTA01 (sample SAMEA3539302, study PRJEB22396) | soil metagenome | biome: tundra; feature: field; material: soil | place: USA | collected 2010-05 | depth 0.15 m | reverse complement strand
AAATCCAGCGCACACTCGTGCTCGGATTGCTGAACGCCGTCGTCGGCGTGACCCTGTTTCATTTCTTGGACAAGCTGAGGGAACCTGCCTGATCGCGGCGGTAGCGGGTCAACGGTTTCCTTAGCTTTGGTTTAGAGTAAATTGCGGAACCTGTGGGGCGTGAGACCAGCATCGCGGACGATTCCCCCCATGGTATGCGCATCCACGGGATCGTGCCTTGGGATTGTCACGATCCGGATACCGTCCGTCATGACGATGTGCTTGCCTTGCCTGGCAACAAGGAACCAGCCTTTTCGAGAGCCCTAACCGCGCGGAGGTGAGGGATTCCGGAAATCTTCGGCACGCGCTATACGGGGACTTCCACTTCCCGCAAATTCCGTTCACCGGCCAGCTCTTTCGCCACCTCCAGGTAATCGCGGATGGCGTCCCGAATGTTCGCCAGCGCCTCCTCTTCGGTGGCGCCTTGTGACCAACACCCCGGAAGTCCCGGGCAAGATACGCTGAACCCCTCTTCGGTCCGAATCAGGGCTACCGGATACTTCATACTTTTCACTCTAACACGCATCAACGAGCGGCCTCGAGCGGAGCCTACGTACACGAAGCTAGGAGAAGAGTCCGAGTTGTTCCGGCATGTTGAGCTATGAGTCCTCACAAATCGTTGCTTACACCGCCGGGCTGCGCCGAACCCTAGCCGCACCGGAGGGGGCTGCTTAAATTCACCGCACATCGGTCACCTTACCGTCGTGGAACTCGACGGTCATGTCCTTGTACTTGTAAAGAACCTTCTCGCCTAGATCGACGCGCGTCTGCGGAACTCCCAAGGCACGTTCGACTTCTGCAAACGACATCCCGGTTTTCACTTCGCTCACGAATGCACCAGAGGCGGTGTTACCTAGCGCGGCCGCATCCGCGGCTGTGTCGAAGGGCTTAAACCAGTGTGCGGCGAGAGCATCAGCCGCGTCCAGGTCTTTGCCATCACTACCGGCGCGGATACGAATGAATGCTGCCCCCCTTTCAAAGCTCTCGTGACCGAACGCGCCGATCCCTCTGCTGATGGAGTGCGAGGAAACGTTTACCACATTCAGTTGTAGATAGCCAGCATGGAAAGCGGCATGATTTACTTTGAGTACTTCGTCCTTGTGTACTGGCTCTGCCGTAATACGACCACATCCGGGTGCGCCAAACAGCGGGCTCTTGGTCTGAACGGATTGTAGGCCGGTGATGACGACAAAGACTTCAGGAGGGCGCCATTCAAATGCGCGTTCAGGTGGGTGCGCCTCGCAGATCCCCGTAGAAATTCCGTCGTCCATGACGACGACAAATCTATCTCGATACTTTGAGACGAGGCTCTCCTTATCACAAAAGCCTTACTTTCGGGGGCTTCGGCAGAGACACGCGAACAGTAGTGGCGCGATCCGATTGGACTCCTCTGGATTTCTGTCTGTGCCTGTTTACCGTAGAAAAACGCCGTCTCCAGCTCGTGAGCGGTAGTCCCACATTGCGAAATCTCGCGCGCCCCGGCCCCCTCAGAACTCCAGCTTCGCCTGCACCGCGATCATGCGCGGCGAATTGTCGCCACCCAACCCCACCCCCAGCAACCCGGTGGGCGGCGACGTGGTAGAAGTAATCGCCCCAAACCCCGTCTGCGTCGCAGGCTGGCCGGGAATGCCCGCCACCACCGACGGCAATGCGAAATTGGGATGGTTCAGCACGTTGAAAAACTGCCCGTCCACGCGCAAAGTCAGCCCCTCGCGCAGGCGGAAACGCCGGGTGACGTACAGATCGCTCCACACGAAATCGGGGCCGCGCAGACTGTTGCGCCCCAGATCGCCGAATTGGCAGTGCGCCGGGTTGTCGCCGCCGTAACAGGCGCCCGTGCCCGGATCCACCGCGGAGACGAACGCATCCGGGTTGAGCCACTGCATAGTGCCCGGCTGGGTCACACCGGTTACCGGGCCGCTCGCATACGGCGGCACGCCCGGAATCACACTCGCAAACTGCGGACCGCTGCCTTCGACAATGCCGTGGCCGTTCGCGCTATAAGGCGCGCTCAGGACCGTGAATGGAAGACCGCTGTGTACGAACACCGTGCCGGAGATTTGCCATCCTTCCACCAGCGCCTTCAGCCGGGAATGATTCGTCCGGAAGGGCAGCTCGTAAACATAGGATGCGTTGAAATTGTGGCGCACATCGTAATCGCAGTTGCCGTACTGCCGCCGCAGCTCGCCCGGCAGGGGCGATAGAATGCCCGCCGACGAGAACGAAAGAAAGCCGCCGTTTGAAACGGTGTCGAGGCAGTGACTCCAGGTGTAGTTCGCGTGCAGCTCGAAACCGCGCGCCAGGCGTTTTTCGGCGGTAAGCTGCAATCCGTTGTAGTGACTGTTGGCGCCGGTCGAAAGCTGATTCACGGCGGCAAACCGCGGGTCGGGCGGCTGGCCGAAAGGGAACGGAGCGAAGCATCCCGCGCACACGGTCTGATAGCCATTCATCTCCGTCTGGTAGGGCAGATCGATGGCCCGCGTGCCGACATACTGCGCGCGCACGCTGGCGGAGTTTCCAATCTGGTGCTCGATGCCGAAGCTCCACTGCAGGAAATACGGAGCGCGCAGCCGGCCATCGGGCACGGCGTTCAAAGCCACCGGCGGCAGGCATTGCGATGCATTGGGCGACGCATTGGCCTGCGCCCCATTAGGCTGAGCCGCGCACGATAGCTCGCCCTGCTGGAATCCGCGCAAGAACGCCTGGTCCGCGGCAACCGTGGCGTCGATGGCGCTGTGGGGCACTCCGGGAGCGATCGCCAGACCGCCGGCCGAGCCCAGCAAACCGCCTTGGAACGCGTTTACGTACGGCGGGTTGGCGCCCACCAGGTCGGCCACGCTTCCGGGCAGAATGTCGGAGAACACGCCGAAGCCGGTGCGCAGCACGAACCCCGGCGCGAACTGCCAGGCGATGGCCGTGCGCGGCTGCCACAACGCCCAGGAGGTCGCGGGGAACAGGTGCGTCAGGCCGGTTTCGATCACCGCGCTGACGGGTTGATCGATGTCGTGCGGCAGCGACCCGAACGATCCCGGCAGGCGTGCGATCAGTGCGTGCGGATTCTCCGGATTGGAATTGTGCGCCATGCGCACCCCGATCGTCCAGGTCACCTTGGGGCTGAGCTTGACGGAATCCTGCGCGTATAAGTCGACGTTGAGATAGTTGAACGGCTGCGATGCCGCGAGGGGAAAGCTCTCAGTGGCCGTGGACGCCACGCCGTAGATGAATTGCGGGAGCGTCGTGTAAGTGACCAGCGGGGTGGTGTTAGTGCCGAAATCGAAATCGTTAATGCGCAGCCGCCGCGAGCTGATGCCAAAGCTTAAGTCGTGGCGGCCGGTGGCGAAGGAGAGACTGTCGTTGACGTGAAAGCGTGTGGCGCGGCGGCCTTGCACCCAGTTGTTGTCCAGGCCGCCCAGCGCAGTGAACGGCGCGTTGGACCCGATGCCTTCAAGAACGATCGGAAACGCGGCCAGAGTCTGGGCGCGGTCCACCGGACCGAACAGGCTCTCATACCACGAGAACGCCGGGTTGAAATAATTCACCAGCCGCGGGCCGAAGATATGCGTATAACCAGCCGCGAAGGAGTAAAGCGGCTGCGAGGAGATGGCGTTGAACAGCGGATTGATGGCGTCGGTGTAGGCGGCCTGCAGACCCGTATCCGACTGGAAACGATACCAGGTGGTGTTTGCCGCATTGATGTTGTAGTCCAGGCGCGCTGTGACCACCTGCTCGTGATCGCCGCTCGATTGTGAGACGCTGCGGCGCAGGGCGCAGCCATTGCCATCGGGAGGCGCCCCGGCCGCAACAGCCCCGGCCGTATCGAAGGGGCAGCCCAATACGGCCAGCGGCGTTCCGCCCGCGCCGCGATATAGCGAGAATAAGTTGCGATAAAACGGAACAAGCTGCGGCTCGGCCGGGTAAGTTGCGCCCGTCACGCTGTCCACGCCGCCGCGCGGCAGTGCTGCAAGCACGTAGCTGGCGAACGGCGCGCTGGGCACGGTGACCGGAGTCACGATCGGCAGCGCAATGCGCAACTGCTCGAAGTCCGTGAAGAAGAACAGCCGGTTGCGCCGGACAGGACCGCCCAGGCTGCCGCCGAAATGGTTCACGGTGGAGCGCGGTTTGTGATTGCCGGGCGTGGCGTTGGTGAAGAAGTCCGCGGCATTCAGCTTCGAGCCGTTCCACAACTCATAAAGGTTACCGTGGAAGGAATTAGTGCCCGACTTAGTTACGTAAGTGATCTGCGAAGCGCCGTAGCGGCCCTGGTCGACCGCATAGGAAGTCGTGTTGACGGTGACTTCGGAAATGGAGTTCAAACCCAGCACCAGGTTCGTCGCCAGTCCGCTGTTGAGGTTAGTCAGCGGATCGTTGGTTTCCAGGCCATCCACGACGAAGGCGTTGGATAGCGCCGGCAGACCGTTGATCTCCACGTTGCCGTAACCGTTCTGCGCGCCGACGAAATCGTTGCCGCTGCCCGCCGTGTTGATGAGCGCACCGGGAGCGAACTGCGCCGGATAGGTGAGATCGGAGCCGGGATTCGGAAGATTCGCAATGGACTGCGCGGCCAGCGTGGTTGCGGTGTTGGCATTCTCGGTGTTGATCAGCGGCGCTTCGGTGGTGACGACGATGTCCTGGTGCGCGGCGGCGGCCACCGAAAGAACGAAATCGACGGTTTGGGTCTGGCCGACTGCGGCGGCGATCGACGGCCTGCGCTGCCGCTCGAATCCGGGCGCGGCGGCTTCCACCGTGTAGGCGCCGGGCTTCAATTGGGAGAAGCTAAAGCGGCCGGAATCGCCGGTGCGGGCGGTGCGCTCGATGCCGGTGCCGATGCCCGTGAGCCGGACCGTGGCACCGGGCAGCGCGGCGCCGGATGGGTCGGCGATTTGTCCGGCGATGGCGCTGGTGGTTTCGCCTTGCGGGCTGGCGCATAGCGGGAGCAGGAGAACCATCGCGACGGTCGCGATCAGGTTGGCAGCAGAACGTCGCATACGCTCCAGTTTACTACAAACGGTTATGTATAGTTTCTATAATATATTAAACTATAGTGAAATCCTTAAGAATCAATACGTTGGGCTTTGATTGCAAAAAAGGCGCCGCCCCTAACCACCCGTCCGTCGCTAGTTGGTCCCTCGGCCTGCTGATTCTGGCCGTGCCCGGTTGTCAACAAGAGAAATAAAGTCGCCGCGCATCCGGAGGCAGTGTTCGCGGCGCCACCGCAAGCGGTGGAGAAGGCGAACGCGCGGCCAGACTCTGGTTCTACTGCTGGGAAGCCGTGGCGGCTGGTTGGGACGGTGTCAGCAGGCTGTCGGCGGGCCGCGGATGAGTTGCGAGCCAACAAAGAAACAGTCGCAGAGAAGTCCCGCCCGGTGGGCCAGATCCGGAGGGAGGCGGTTACGTGTTTGGGCGACGGGTGAGATTCGGTGGATAGGCCAGCGTGCCCGCCTTGCTTGTCAACCCATCCAGCTCAAATGCTGAGCGGTCCCGTCGAATTGCGTCGTGGTCTTGAACGGCTCCAGCTTTCCTGTAAGAGCCGCTTCCCTGGTCTTCGCCAGCAGCGCCGACAACTGCGCTTCCGTCAGTGGCTGAAACGTGCGCGCGGCTTCCAGGGCTTGGTGCAAACGCTCCATGGTATCGCACCCGGTGATGACTACCGAAGTGGGCAGATTCAGGGCGTAATGCAGGCACTCGATTCCGGTTGCCAGACCGTGCTGGGGCAGGTTGCCGAAGGCCATGGGCTTCATTCCCAACACGCCGATGCCCTGCGCCACCAGCTTCGGCACCACCAGCTTGGCAAAGCTGCGGAAGTGCGCGTCCAGCAGATTCAGCGGCATCTGCGCGGTGTCGAAATGGAAGCCGTTCTGTTCGGCGACCTCCAGCATGCGCAGATGCACGGCGGGGTCTTTGTGGCCGGTAAAACCGATATAGCGGATCTTGCCGGCCTTCTTGGCCTCCAGCAGAGCCGCCAGCGGACCTTCGGCCGAGAAGAAGCGGTCCGGGTCCTCCATGCGGATGTTCTCGTGGTATTGCATCAGGTCCACGCGATCGGTTTGGAGCCGCTGGAGGGATTCGTCGATCTGGCGGGCGGTGGACTGCCTGGTGCGCCCGTCGAACTTGGTCATGAGGAAGACCTTCTGGCGGTAGCCGTCGCGCAAGGCTTTGCCCATCCAGACTTCGCTCTTGCCCTCGTGATAGTCCCAGCAGTTGTCGAGGAAGTCGATACCCTGGTCCACGGCGGTGCGGACCAACTTGATGGCGTCCTGTTCGTCTTGAGGGACGCCCATGTGGTAGCCGCCGAGTCCGATGGCGGAGACGCGCTCGCCGGTGCGGCCCAGAGTGCGATAGAGCATGCCGCCGGATCGCGTTTGCGCGGCGGCGGGGAGGGCGGAAGCCAGGGATGCGCCCACCAGCGCGCCCAGGATTTCGCGGCGTTGGGGATTGGAACCGTGCATGGGAGAGATCTTATCACTTCACGGGCGAGCTTCGCTCGCCGGGGCCGGGGTTGTGTTTCGACGGGCCAGTAGGCCTGTCTTACTCAACGGCTGGCGCGGCGGCGGCTGCGACGGTTGGCGGAGCTACTGCTTCCGGCGCCTTCTTGGCAACGCGCTTCGCGGCTTTCCTGGCAACCGGCTTAGCCGCGGCCTTGGGAGTTTGCTGGGCTTTACGGAACGCCGCCCAACGCTTCTTGGTAGCGGCGATGATGCGTGCGCGCCCCTCCGCGCTCAGCACGCGCTTCGGTGGTTTGGGCGCGGCCGCCTTGGTCTTCCCGGCGTGGAATGCGGCCCACCGCTTCTTTTGAGCTAACGCGATACGCTTGCGGGCGGCGGCGCTCATGGTCCGCTTCTTGGCGCCGGATTCCGGCGCGGCCGCGGCGGCCTTGCGGGCAGCGGGCTGCCCTCCAAGCCGGCTGCGCAGATCTGCGATGCGCTCCTCAAGAGTGCCGAGCGTATGCTGCAACCCAATCAATACAGCGTGAAGGAAGTCCGGATCGTGCTTCTGAGTCTGTGGCATTGCCTGATTATACTCCGAAGCGCGCGGTTGTCTAGTTTTTTGTTAAACAGGCCAGTTGATACAATCAAGCGATGTCTCTAGTGGTAGTGGGTTCGGTGGCATACGACGGCGTGGAAACGCCGCACGGCAAGGTGGACCGCATGCTGGGCGGGGCCGCCACTTATATAGGGTTGGCGGCTAGTTACTTCGCCCCCGTCAAGATCGTGGCGGTGGTGGGGGACGATTTCGCGCCCGAAGACGTGGATTTGTTGGCCGCCAAGGGCATCGACCTGGAAGGCCTGGAGCGCGTGCCGGGCAAGACCTTCTTCTGGGAAGGCAAATACTCGGCCGACATGAACGACCGCGAGACGTTGCGCACGGACCTCAACGTGTTCGCCGACTTCCAACCCAAACTGCCGGAATCGTACCGCGCGGCGCCGTATCTGCTGTTAGGCAATATCCAGCCGGCGCTGCAGCGCGGGGTGCGGGAGCAGATGCATGGCTTGCAGCTTGCGGGCGGCGACACGATGAACTACTGGATTCGCGACTATCGCGCGGAGCTGCTGGAAACGCTGCGCGATTGGGACTTCCTGCTGATCAACGACAGCGAGGCGCGCATGCTCTCCGGCGAGCACAATCTGCGGCGGGCCGCCGCTAGAATTCTGGAGATGGGGCCGCGCACGCTGGTGGTGAAGCGCGGCGAGTACGGCGCGATTCTGTTCGCCGACGGGCGCCACTTCATGGCGCCGGGCTACCTGCTGGAAGACGTTTTCGATCCGACTGGCGCGGGCGATTGTTTCGCGGGCGGCTTCATAGGGTATCTCGCCGCGCGCGGCGTGAACCCGGGCAGCGGCGCGGTCGATATGCAGGACTGGCGGCGCGCCGTGATCTACGGCTCGGTGATGGGCAGCTTCTGCTGCGAGCAATTCGGCGTGGACCGGTTTCGCACTTTGACGCGGCAAGAGGTTGAGGAAAGGTATCGCGAATTCAAAGCATGCACGGATTTTTGAGACCGTGGCGGCCATCGTGCTGTTGAGTCTCTGGAGCGCCGCGTGGGTCTGGTTCTTCTATCGGGGCGGCTACCTGGCATATTACGGCGATGCGGAAGCGCATCTGAATATTGCGCGGCGCATTCTGGATTCGCGCACGCCGGGGTACGGCCAAATCGGCTCGGTCTGGCTGCCTTTGCCGCACGTGCTGACGATGCTGTTCGCGCGCAACGACGCGTTGTGGCGCACGGCACTGGCGGGCTCGCTGGTTTCCGGAATCGGCTTCGTGCTGGCGGGCGCGTTTTTGTTTGCGGCGGCGCGGCGCATCTTCGACAGCAAGGCCGCCCCGATTGCTGCCATCGCCGCCACGCTGCTGTTCGCCACGAATCCCAACGTGCTCTACCTGCAATCCACGGCCATGAACGAGCCGCTGTTCATGGCCGAGATGATGGCCGTCTTGTATTTCACGGTCCGGTTCCGCGATACGCAATCTTGGCAAGGGTGGGTGGCTGTGTGCGGCGCCGGGATGGCCGCGCTCTGTAGCACCCTGACGCGGTATGAGGGCTGGTTCCTGATTCCGTTTGTGACGCTGTTCGTGCTGGTAACGGCGAAGCGGCGGCGAGTCGCGAAGGCGGCGCTCTTCGCGGCTATTGCGTGCATGGGACCGCTCTACTGGTTCGGACACAATTTCTGGTGCTGCTCCAATGTGCTGGATTTCTACAACGGCCCTTACGCCCCCCGGGCCATTCAGGGAACTGCGCATTACCCTGGCTTGGGTGACTGGGCCAAGGCCTGGCTGTATTTCCGAACCGCTGTGCGATGGTGCGCGGGAGCCCCGCTGGCATGGCTGGGCGCGGCTGGCCTGGTGGCGTGCGTAGCGGTGCGCAAGGCCTGGTGGCCAGCGTTGCTGTTGATGCTCCCCGGGGTTTTCTACGTGTGGAGCATGCACTCTTCGGGGGGCACGCCGATCTTCGTCCCGGACCTGTGGCCCAACAGCTATTACAACTCGCGATATGGGTTGGCGCTGTTCCCCGCACTGGCCTTTGGCGCGGCGGTGCTGGTGTCGCTGGTTCCCGCGCGCGTGCAACGCATAGCCGCCGCGGCGGTGGTGTTGGCCGCGGCCACGCCCTGGCTGATCCATCCGCGGCCGGATGCGTGGATCGCCTGGAAGGAATCGCAAGTCAACTCCGAAGCGCGGCGCGCATGGACGCGCGAAGCTGCGGCGTACCTGGCGCCACGCTACCGGCAGGGGTCGGGAATCATCACCACGTTCGGCGACATCACGGGCATCTTCCGCACGGCTGGTATTCCCCTGCGCGAGACGCTGACGTGGGACAACTGGCCGCACTGGCCGGCGGCGGTCGCGCGGCCCGATCTGTTCCTGTGGGAGGAGTGGGCGGTGGTGATGGGCGGCGATCCGGTGCAGACGGCACTGCTGCGCGTAGGCGCGAAGGGACCGCGTTACGAACTGGTGAAGATCGTGATGGCGCCGCACGCGCCCGTGTTGGAGATCTATCATTGCTGTATCGGGTTGACACAGGCAGAAACGCTGAACCATGCGTCCCCATGAGTGGAGACGCGGCACGCGCGAGTGCGCAATGCCGCACACTCTCTCCAGTTTTGGGAATCTTGCAGAATTTGTGGGGCAGACCTCAGCGCCCGGGGGTGTTAGCTGGTAAAATAACTACGCCAGGAAGACAGGAAAGAGGCCCGACTGCGCCAACAGCCAAGGCAGGAGACCGAATTGAACTTTTCCGGTCTACCGCCGAGCACACGGCATTTTGGCCATAGTTCGATTTTCGTGGCGTTTTCGAGGAGCGGAGGGCGTGCGACGATCCGGCCCCCTGCCTTTCAGGGAGGCACATTGATCACCGATATCACCGAAAAAGAGTTGGCCGCACTGACCATTGAGCGCGCAATCATCCACGACATTCCGAAAAAGCTGAGCGGCAGCAAGGCTAAGCCGGAACTGGGGGGAGGCGAACTAAGCGAGATGGCCTCACAACTGGATGGTGACGCGGCATTGATTGTGTGCCGGAAGATAGTACAGACGCTTGGAGGAAAGCACGCATTCGATCTGGTGTTCCGAGAAGAAACGGAATCACCAGTGCCAGGGATCGTTCGCAAACACACGAGCTCGCTCCAGAGAACGGACAGCTTCATCGATAATTCGCGGCGCTTGGCTAAATACCTGTACGAGTCGCAGGACGCGTCGAACTCAGCAGGCCTCTTGTGCATTTTGGACTGCAAGGTAACGGACATGCAAGCTTTTTGTATTTTGAAAGTTGAACGCGAATCGGGCTTAGGTGTGAATACAGCAAAACGAAAAGGAAAACGGACTATCGAATTGTCGGTGGTCCGGGACCTCATCTTGACGACCAGTAAGAGAGTTTTTAAGAACGTCTTATTCTTGCGTACTAGTGAGGGATCTTTTCTAATCCGCGCATGCGACATACAGCAGACGGATATAGAAATCGCCCAGTTCTGGCGTAACTTTCTGGGCTGTGACTTCAAAGTAGTCGGGCGTATCTTGACTAAACGCTTTTACGAACTGAACCAAGAGTACATCGACAAATTCGTTTCCGATCCGACAGAGAAGGCCGCTTGGTGGCAAAGCACGCTTTCGGAGTTGAGTTCCCGGAAGAAAGCTATAGACCCAAACGAATACATCGAGAGCTACGTGCCGCCGCCTCATCAGCCACGATTCGAAAAGTTCTTAACAGAGCACGACTTCCCATTGAAGCCGTTTCGCTTGGACACTTCCGTTATCGTTTCCCACCTACGCAGGATCATGTATCGGGGCGTGAAAGGGTCGATTGTTTCTGTGCCTGCCGACAAAAAGGAGCTCATCAAAATCGAATCGGAGCGCATTGTGGTGGCCGACTCCGTGGAAACGGTGGGTTAGATTGATTGACCGAATAGCCGAGGCCCGGAACCGCTGGCGCACTGAGCAACACTTATACAAAGCGTTCGGTGATTGTGTTCAAGATCGCATACGTGCGGCCCTAACCGCGAATGGCATACAGCCTCACATCGAAGCGCGCCCTAAAGACGAAGTTACTCTAGTAAGAAAGCTGATCCTAAAGCCAGAACATTCTTACGATTCTCTGGGAGATAAACTGGGCGTGCGAGTTATCGTTTCGCACCGTGACGATGCGGCGCGAGTGGCCACGCTCATGCACGACTGCTTTGAGTGCCGCGATGAGGAGGACACGGCCCAGCGTCTCGGGACAAAACAGTTGGGCTACCGGGGTTTGCATATGTTCTTGCTGCTCAAAGAAGGCGACCCTAAATGGATGGAGTTTCGCCATCTGAAGGCAGAGTTGCAGGTCCACACGGAAGCGCAGCACCTCTGGGCGACGATGGAGCATCCGATATACAAGCTCGAACCCTACATCCCGCCGGACCTGGTTCGGCGCATGCATCTGCTTGCGGGGTTGCTCGAAGTGGCGGATGATGAGTTCTTGAGGATCGAACGCGAGATCGCCGTCTCTCCGGGAATGGAAGCAGTTCCAATCCTCGAAGCGCTGGAGCGCCTCTACGTGAAACTCGTCGGTTCGGAGTGGGACCGAGAGCTTTCGTTGGACGTAGTCCGGCATTTGTTGCCACTGTATGCGCCAGAATCGGCGCTCGACATCGTTAAATCCTTCGATGATCTATATATGAGCGAGGCGGCACATTTGGAAATGATCATCACGCGAGAGAAGAAAAGCGACCTGGAGCGAAGTGCATTTATACTTCAGCCTGAAGCGCTGATGATTTACGGCTTATTGAAGAAAGACAGATATTCTTTGCGACGGAAATGGAACCTTCGTTTCCCCGATGATGAGCTTGAACGTTTTGCCTTAGCTTTCGGAATCGTGCTCTAGGTAGGTAGAACTCTCCACCGGCGCCAACTCCGCGCCGAAGAATTGGGTGCGATCTGACAGGTCGGGATGCCGTCTGGGCCGGGCCCTCCAGGACCCGCTATTCGCGCCACGGAATCAGCCAGATCCGAGCGTGAAGAGGCCGACGTGGACGTCTCCCGCAGGACTGGAGTCCTGCCCAAGAGTTACGCAGCTTGCTCGGAATTGGAAAAGTATGAGGCATTACCCGCGAGCGCGTGCGCCACACTTGTGAATGTGCGGGTGGCACGCGGGTGCCAGACATACGCGTGGTTACGCGGGGGCACAGATGGGGCAAAGGCCACACCAGGATGCGAATTTCATTCACGAAAGCGCATGGAGCGAAAAACGACTTCCTGCTGACGAAGAGCGCTGATGCTCCCGGCGGCGGATTGCCGGCGATCGCGCAAGCCATCTGCGACCGCCACACCGGCGTGGGCGCCGACGGTTGGATACTGATCGAGCCCGCCTCGGCCGCCGATCACGACACCGCCATCCGGCTGTTCAATTCCGATGGCAGCGAAGCGGAGATCTCCGGGAATGGCACACGTTGCGCGGCGGCCTTCCTGATCGTGCACGGCCACCAGCAGGAGGTAGTGCGAGTGCGGACCGGCGCGGGCATCAAGCAACTGCGAATGCTCGAACGCGCGGACCTGCGCTTTCTGTTCGAGATGAACATGGGCAGGCCGGAGTTCACCGCCGAGCGATTCCAGTTGCCGCTGCAGGCGGGCGCGCGGGACGTGACGCTGGTCTGGGTGGGCAATCCGCAGTGCGCCATGCCCGTCGCGGATTTCGATTTCGACTGGCGGGCATTGGGCGCGGAGATCGAGCGTCACCCGCAGTTTCCGAACCGCACGAATGTCTCGTTTCTGCGGGCGCGCGACGAGCACACCTTGGAGGTGCGCTTCTGGGAGCGCGGCGCGGGCGAGACGATGAGCTCCGGCACGGGGTCGACGGGCGCGTTCGCCGCCGCGGTGCTGCGCGGACTGGTGCGCAGCCCCGCGCGCGTGCTCACCCCTGCAGGGGCGATGGATGTGCGGTGGGGTGCGGAGATCTTCCTGACGGGTCCAGCGGAGATTGTGGCCGAGGGAGTGTTCCTTGCGGGCAAGTAGGACAGGCCTCCTGGCTGTCTTCGGCTGCTATGGCTACGGGTGCGGCTCGGCGTGCTCGGCGTGCGGGGCTTCCGCAGGCCTGGTGGCGGGTTCCTCGGCGCCGCGATGGCAAGTGTAGCAAGTCACATGCATCTTGCCGTCGGGAAACTTGGTGTTGATCTCCTGCGACATGAGGATCATCTTGCGCGCCATTTCTTTGTGCGGCTTTTCGTCGCTGGCGAAGTCGCCCTGCATATGGCAGAAGTCGCAGCGAACGCCCAGCGCCTCCCGGAACGCCTGCATGGTCTCCATCAGGTGCTCGGGTTGCAGGAGTTTCAGATTCTTGGGCGGGGGCGCGGGTATGCGGTGTCCGGGTGGCGGGCCTCCCGGCGGCTCCTGCGCGAAGGCGGCAAGCGAAAGGAACAATGACAGCATCGTTAGTCTCATAGGCAACTATTATGACATGAGGTTGGGCGAGCTTCGCTCGCCGAATCCTGTGGGTGCGGTTGTCGGAAAGCTCCGAAGCCGTGTACCGCCAACTAACCATGCAATAATCGAAGAAGATGTCCGAGTCGCTGCTGGGCATGGAACTGACCGAGATTCGGGAAGCTCTGGGGCCCGGCCATCCGCAGTTCCGCGCCAAACAAATCTACACCGCTTTGTACCGGCAGAGAGTTGCCGACCTGGTGCAGGTTTCCACGCTGCCCGCCGCGCTGCGGCAGGAGTTGGGCGGTGCGCGTCGCGTGGGCCTGCCGGAGATCGCGCAGCGCTATCAGTCGGTGGACGGCACGCGGCGGTACCTGCTGCGCCTGGACGACGGCCTCACGGTGGAGACCGTGCTGATGCCGGAGGACGAGCGCGACACCGTCTGCATTTCGAGCCAGGTGGGTTGCCCGGTGGACTGCAAGTTCTGCATGACCGCGCTGATGGGGCTGGAGCGCAACCTCACCGCGGGCGAGATCGTGGGACAGGTGCTGCTGGTGGCCCGCGACAACGGGCTATTGGAGGAGCGCACACGGCTCAACATCGTGATGATGGGGCAGGGCGAGCCGCTGCTGAATCTGGCGAACGTGGTGAAAGCCACGCGCCTGCTGACGGATGTGGAGGGCGTGGGGATTCCGCCGCGGCGGATCACGGTTTCGACCGCCGGCATCATCCCGAAGATCGAAGAGCTGGGGCGCGAGCCGGTGCGCCCCAGGCTGTCGATATCGTTGAACGCTTCCACCGAAGAGATGCGGCAGCAGTTGATGCCCATCACGCGGAAGTATCATCTGCTGGACTTGTTGGCGGCGTGCAAGGCCTATCCGCTGCGTCCTTGGGAGAAGCTCACGTTCGAGTACGTGCTGCTCAAGGGCGTGAACGACACCGACGCCGACGCGCGGCGCGTGGTGAGGCTGCTGGCCAACCTGAATGCCAAGGTCAACCTGATCGCGCTGAATCCGGGTCCGGGCATTCCGTTCGAGACGCCCGATCCCGAGCGGGTCGCCAGCTTCCAGGCCATCGTGCGGCGGTCGATGGGGTGCTTCATCCGCAAGCCGCGCGGCCTGGATATCTACGCCGCGTGCGGGCAGTTGAAGCGGAATGAAGCGCCGCCCAGGCCGCTATAAATGCGAACCACCAAAACCGTATCCATTTCCATGTCGCCGGCCGACCTGAAAGTCGCCGAGCGCCTAGCCCGAACCACCAACCGCAGCCTCAGCGGCGTGCTCCGTGAAGGCCTTAAACGTATGGCCTCCGAGCAATACTGGCAGCAGGTTCACACCATTGCCCGGCCCAAGGCCGAAGCCCTCGGCATCACCGAGGACGATGTGACCCGCCTGGTTGGCGAATACCGCGTGGAGAAGCGCGCCAAGATCGGCAAGATCGGCAAGAAAAAGACCAAGTGACCAGAATCGTAGTGGACTCCAACGTCTACATTTCCGCGTCTTTGGCGGAGTGCCCCAAAAGGTCTTTGATCTCATCGAAAGCCAGGACGCGTTGGGCCTCCACATCTCACGACCGATCAATGGACGAGGTGGCCGAAGTGCTGGCCAGGAAGTTTGACTGGACCGCCGCCGAACTGGTGGGTTTCCTGCCACCCTTGTGGCAGCGATGTAGTGTGCCCAGGCCGCCGAGGCCCGCTTCATCGTCACTGGCGATGACGACCTGACTGCGCATAAAGTTTTTTGGCGCAGTCGAAATCATCACGCCGCGAGCCTTCGTCGATGCCCACGGAAAACTCCGCCGATGAACGGCGCGCACATTGTTACGGTTTCAGAAGCCGGCCTTCGAACAGAATCACGCCGCTGGTGGTATCGCGGATGAAGAACGCGAAGGGGTGGTCCGCGCAAAAGATGGTCTGTTGTTGCGGCCTCATCGCCAACATCCGAAGCTTTACGCCGGTGGCCGCCGCCGCTTCGGTGCCTTCTTCCGACACCTCCACGAAAGCCTTGTGCACCACATCGCCGAGAAACAGGTCGCGGCTTCCGTCGATGCCGGAGAAATCGGCCGTACTCCCGAAAGCGTCTGCCATGCCCATGCGCGACAGCATGTCCCGCAACGAGAACGCCGATTCCGCGCGGAATTTCGGAATGGCGGTCTCGACTTTGCGGCTCGTCAGAGCGCCGAACCATGCGGAGAGCATATCGGGCTTGATGGACCGTTCCAACTCCGCCAGACCGTCGTTCGCTTTAGGCAGCAGTATGTCGAACGCCACGGGCGTGCCTTGGTATGCCATCTCCAGAATTTGGGCGGCGGGCGTTTCGCCATACAGGAAATCGGCCTTCTGGTGCATGAACTTCGCATCCACCGTGCGGCCTCCGCCAAGCTGGAAGGGCTCCGCGCGCGTGTCCTTGGGATCGAAGGGCGAGCGCCATTTGCCATAGAAGTAGATGGCGCTGGTCAGGACCAGGCGGGTGGCGGCATCGATCGAACGAGGCCCGAACAACTCCGGAATCCTGCCGTTGGTGTGCTGCGCGGTCCAGGAATTGATCTCCTGGCGGGCTTGCTCCGGATTGGCGTGGAAATCGAGCGAGGTGAGCGCTGCTTGGTAGAGCTTGCCGATGGTCTGCTCAAATTCGGTTTCGAGCGGGAAGCCTTGCTGTAGCCAGAGGCCATTGGCGATGGCGAGTTGGTTGCCGCCCAGGTTCGCCTGTTTGGTGAGTTCCGCCGCCAGCGATGCGACGGCGGCGTGGTAGCCGGGGCCGGGCTCAAGTTGGTCGAGCGTGGCGGCCATGCCGGCGGCGGTCTGCCCGCGCGCGCCATCGAGCAGCATGGAGAGCGCTGTCGAGATGCTGAAGGGCGAGAGGATCAGGTTGCCCCTGTCTTGGGCGAGGTTTTGGGCGAGTTGCCGGTAAGCTGCGGCCGCAAACCGATTCATGCCCGGAGTTACGTCGCTGGAGGCGAGCAGTGCGCCCGCCAGGAGAAACGGGATTGCGAGGATAAGGTGGTGTGTCATGGACGTGCCTCACCTTCATCATGCCGCAAACGGTGGGCGCCTTTCAGCCGAGGGAACAAGCCGGAGGAGATTCTCGTATTCTCGGCATGAAGTTCATGGCCAGCTCGCGCTTTCTCACGATCTACTCGGGGGTTTTGACGGCGGTCTTCGCTGTCACTATTCTTGGCGGCTTCGCCGGCCCCGCCAAGAAGTCGACTTTCGAGGAGATTTATGTTCAACGCATCAACATTGTGGAACCGGACGGCACTCTGCGCATGGTTCTGTCCGGCAAATCAAGGGCGCCAGGCCTGATCGTCAAGGGCAAGGAGTATCCGCGCGAAGACCGCAAGACGGCAGGGCTGCTGTTCTTCGACGACGAAGGCACGGAAAACGGCGGCCTGATCTTCGGTGGGACGAAGGACAAGAATGGAAAAGTCGAGAGCTGGGGCCACTTGAGCTTCGATCGGTACAATCAGGACCAGGTGTTCTCCATCGACGCGGGTGAAGAGGATGGCCATCGCAGGTCCGGCATCGCCATTTGGGATAGAGGAGACTACCCGATTACGGATGCTCTCGAAGCGTTATTGCGCATCCAAAAGCTTCCTGAGGCGCAGCAGGAAGCCGAATGGAACAAATTCGCGGCTGCACACCCCGGTGACGCACAGCGAGCTTATCTAGGACGCGTGGGGGACCGCTCAGTCGGCCTACGATTGATGGATCAAGATGGTCATGATCGCCTTCGGCTCCGGGTGAATCCGGACGGATCGCCGGTGATGCAGTTTTTGGATGCAAGCGGGAAAGTGACAACCCAGTTCCCGCCTGGCACGGACGCTCATTAGCTCGGCCGCATTCAGCGGGCCGGAACCCATTCGACCGCGCCGCCAGCCGTCTTTTGAAGCTGCGGCACAACCGCGATGCCTGCCGGGATCCAAGCGCAGAACGCGCCCTGTCCATCGCGACAGGCGTCTGCGGGGTTGGCCTCCACACGCCGGGTCAGCGCCTCCAGATCGCGCATGTCTTTGGCGGCGGCCACCGCCATGTCGTGATCCGCCTGGCTCACGCGCACTAAAAAGATGAGCCGCACGTGCCTGACGCCGCGAGGCAACTGAAACAAGTGCGCCACCGGTTGCGGCTGCGGAGTGGTGCGGCCGTCTCTGGTGGTTTCCGCCGACACGAACTCCACTCCATTCCGCGCCTTTACCGCATAGTAGGCCACCTCGTAGCCCAGAAAGTCGGCGCCAACGGAAAGGGCGACCGTGTTGCCGTCCACTGTTTGACCAGTGGTCTTGAGACGATAGCCGCCGGATTTGAGTAGGGAGTTACAACGCGCAGGCGCCATCCAGGTACAAGGTCGATGTAGCTGGGGCCGATGGGCTGGACCGCGGCCGCCGGGGCGCGCGCGTGGCGGGCGGCGCACCCGGTCAGTAGGGATGCCAACGCCAGGCAAAGCCTTGGTGCGCGGCGTGCGCGGATCGGATTCAGCAACATCGACGTGCCCTCTCTTAATCCGTCATGCTCGCTGCGCACTTACTTCATCGCCAGCAACGGGCTGTTCGCATTGTAACCGGTGAGACGCACCAAGCGCCACTGATGCTGCACGCTCGTGCCCGGACGTGCTGGCAACAATAAGGGCGGTCGGAATGCGGGGGTGGCTGTCTCACACGCGGCGTCGTATTGCCCGGATGTTTTGGACTCCGTCTACGGTAAAGATTGCCTCCGTCGTTACGCAATACACCGCGGAGCATGTCATGTCAATGAAGCACGCTCTGGCGGGCGGCGCGCTGGCGCTAGCTACAGCTAGAGGAAATCAAACCTGCAAGGGCGTTCTTATTGAGTCGAAGCCAGCTCCGTGCGCCCTCGAGCCAGTGCACCCACAGCCTCTCTCAGCCCGCTGATCTCCTCTTCGAGTTCCCGAATCCGGACTTGCTGCTTCTGGACTTCACTCAGCAGCATGACATTGAGCAAGTGATACCGTACCGACTGAACTTCGCCGGTGGCCGAGCGCGTAACCAATTCAGGGATCACGTCCGCCACTTCTTCGGCGATTAGGCCGTATTCGACCGGATAAGTACCATCCGGCGCGGGTTGCTTATAGCGGAAGACAACAGGGCGAAGTCTCATCAAGCCGCTGCCCGCGTCGCCAATGTCGTGAATGTCCCACTTGAATACTCTCGAGGAAGGCAAGGTTCCCAGTTGGCCGTCACTGCCGATAAAGACTTGCACACCGGTTGTCACACCGACGTCCCGGATGCCGGCGATGTAGGCCGCCGTTTGTGTAGTCCCGATTTTGATCTTGTCCTGGTCACTAGAGCCGCCAGCGTTGCCGATATAGATATTGTTGTTGCCCGTCTTGAGGTTGATGCCTGCTCCCGGTCCGACAGCGATATTGCGCGAACCCGTGCTGTTCTGGTTGAGCGCGTTGGAACCGACAGCGGTATTGCTGGATCCGACTGTGTTGTTCACTAGAGCACTCACCCCAACGGCAGTGTTTGAGTTCCCTGTGGTGTTGTGGGAAAGGGCGACACCTCCCACCGCCACGTTTCCGGCACCGTGGGTGTTACTGTACAGGGCATTGGAACCAACGGCTTCATTAAATCCGTCGATGTTGTTAAAAAGCGCCTGAAATCCTATGGCAGTGCTGAAGTTCCCGGTTGTGTTATGTACTAGCGAATTGAAACCCATCGCTGTGTTGGAACTTCCGGTCGTGTTAAAAAACAGGGCGCTGCCTCCGTTCGCCGTGTTTTGCATGCCGGTCGTGTTTGCGGAAAGAGCGGTGGTGCCAGTAGCAGTGTTATCGTTGCCCTCCGTATTTCTGCCGAGTGTGCCATCGCCGACGCCGGTATTTCTAGCACCGGTCGTGTTCAATTCCAGAGAACCCGCCCCAACTGCTGTATTAAAAGCGCCGGCGTTTTGGAGGAGTGCGCCAGATCCAAATGCAGTGTTTGAGGCCCCGACACCACCGGCGTTGATGTTCGGCATCGAACCCGCTCCAGCCGCCGTATTCGAGTCTGTGTACCCGCCAATCCGTACCAACACGGCATTTCCGGTAACCGGCTCCAGCGTGATATCCAACTGAGGTGCATGGCTGGTGCCGACACTTTCCTTGCTGTCGAGGTACACAACGGTGGTAGATGCGGTGCCCGAGGCTTGTACGGCGACTCCGTAGTTGGATGAAGGTGTAGTCACCCAAGTCTTCACTAGACCGGTTATGTCCACCGTGACGAAAGCCAGGTTCTGGGTCACCGGTATCGTCGCAACGGGTGTCACGCCCAAGGTGGGCGTGGTGTTGTAAGTGAGTCCCATTTCCACCCACGGGCCCAGAATCTCCACGAGATCCACGGCTCCAGGGACACCAAGGCGGTTTACAAATAATCGCAGGTTCGCGTTGGAAATGTCCGAAGCTGTCGTGCTGCCCGGTAACGCGGACAGATCGAAGCGCACCAAGGCTGTGCTGCCGGCACCCACGTTAAGGTTCGGCAATGAGCCGAAGTTAGATGCGGGGTAGACACTGGAGACATACGTATCCGCGGCTAATGTGGCGTCTGCCGCCGAGACGCTTGTGGACACAAGCCCCACTGCTGCGCACGCCAGAAGGGGCCCTAGCCTGAACATACTAAACATACTGAACATATCTTGCTCCTTTCGAAAGTTCGGCTGTTACACGTCGCTGTCTGGGACCCGCTGCCTTTCCCTTCTATAAGCTCCGAGCGTCAGCAGGCCCACACCTAACAAGAGCACCGTTTTAGGTTCCGGAATGGTTGCGATCTCAACCGCCCAGTTGGGGCTGCGCTGTGATCCATCCACGAGGATGAAACTCCCCGGTTCTCCCGTGAATGCCGGTCCGGTGAAGTTCCCCTGGCCCGCTCTGAGAAAGCCGTCTGTGAAGTTCGGACCAAGAGGCTGGTTATCGTCTTCCGTCAATACGAACAGGTAATCGCCTGCATCCAGCGGTAGGCTCAGGTAAGCGTCCCAGCAGAAGCCGGAGGCCGGATCGACCACGCGAGGTCCACAAGATCCGGCTCCGCCGTTGCTGTCCCGAGCCAAGAGCAACTGGTCGCCGGTTGCCTGAAACACCGACAGGATTGGCGCGAACCCGCCTGTCGCGAAAGAGGTTGTCATAGCCACCACGAGAGCCGGACTGGGGACACTAAAAGTGTACGACCACATGTCGTCATCCTGGACGAAGGTTCCGGTGAACGACAGTGTTCCACTCCAAGCGAGTCCTCCAGCCGCAGTTGTCACCAGACACGCAACGGCGAAATGCTGAAGAGCCTTCAACAAAATCGGTAGTATCGCTTTCCTTTGCACGGCAAGTGCTGACATTGCAGTTCCTTTCAGGCAGGTCAAAGTCTGCCGAAACCGATTCCTCCGATGGCCTGTGGACGACCCGCTATGGCTCAGCAGAGAAGTGGCGATCCCGAACCCAGCCCTTGAAGACGGGCTGGTTATAAAACCAACGTTGGATCGGCGGGCGCCATATCGGCGGGAGAAAGGAATGCTTGCAGGCTGCTTTCCCACGGCCCTTCCTAGTTCCTAGGCCTAGAGGATCATGTCCAGCGCCCGCGCGGGCGGGGACTTCCTTTTTCCACAGCGAGGATCCGTCGTATGGCGGATCACCATACTCAGTGGGCGTCCACTCGATTCGTGTTTAGCAGCCGGGGGTAGTGTACCAGATAAAAGGGTCGAAATCAACATTTTTAATCGTGTTGATCGTGTTGGTTATCACAGCAAGGCGCAAGAGCGTCGCGCGCGAGCCCGAGGAATGCCAGTTTTTCGAGCACGAGGCACACCCACCGAGGAGCGAAGTCGAAACGTCAGAGTATCTCATGCCATAGCAGCCAGCGCGATGGCGCCCAGCACGCCTGCATCACCGCCCAAGGCCGGCGGTACGATGTATTCGGCGATGCGCTCCAGAATTTCAGGCGCCTGGATGTAACCGTTCAGCAGCGCCAGCACCTGGGCGCGAATGCGGGGGTAGAGGTGCGCCTGCCGCATCACACCTCCGCCCAGAATAATCCGTTGGGGCGATAGGGTGCAGATCCAGGTGGCCAAGCCCAAGGCGATGTAGTGAGCCTCCAGGTCCCAGGCGGGGTGCTCGGGCGGGAGCGTCTCGCCGCGCTGGCCCCAGCGGGCTTCGAGCGCGGGTCCCGAGACCAGGCCCTCCAGGCAGTCGCGGTGGAAGGGGCAGCCGCCGGTGAAGGGATCGGCGCGCAGGTCGTGCGGTACGCGGATGTGTCCCATCTCCGGATGGACGAGGCCATGCAGCAGGCGGCCGTTGGCCATGCCGCCGCCTCCCACCCCGGTGCCGATCGTCAGGTAAAGAAAGGTATCCAGGCCCTGCGCGGCGCCCCAGCGGGCCTCGCCCAGCGCCGCGGCGTTGACGTCCGTGTCGAAGGCCACCGGCAAGCCCGTGGCCCGGCGCACGGCGCCCAACAGGTCGGTATCGCGCCACCCGTTCTTGGGGGTCGAAGTGATATAGCCGAATTTGGGAGACGCGGGATCCAGATCCACGGGGCCGAACGTTCCGATGCCGATGGACTGCAGCGGGTGCGGCTGCGCCCGGAAGAATTCCAGCGCGCGGGCTATGGTCTCAGCGGGCGTGGTGGCCGGAAACTCGGTGCGCGCGAGCAGTTTGCCGCTTTCGGCGCCGGTGGCGCAGACAAACTTGGTGCCGCCACACTCCATTCCTCCGTAGACGGGCATGCGTCTTTTATACCGCGCGGTTCCCGGCTTGTCCACCTTTCCTGAGAGCAAACCGCCCGCGCAGGCACATTTTCAGTTAAGGAGATCTTGTTATGTATAAAAGCCGCGCCGCCGCAGCCTTGCTCTGCCTTGCTCTGGGGATGGGGTATGCCGCCACCAAAACCGTACCGCCTGCGCGGATGCTCACCGCCCCCGTGGCGCACCCGAGGCAGGCAGCTATCCCTAAGCAGGCGCCCATGAAGGACGCCGACGTTGAAAAAGACATCCGTGCGCGCTTCGCCAAGTCCAAGATTTCGACGCACCATTTTCAGGTGCACGTACAGGGCGGAGTCGCCACGATTGAGGGACAGACCGATGTACTGCAACATAAGGGCACGGCGACCCGGCTTGCCAAGAATGCCGGCGCCATCAAAGTGGTGAACCACATCGCGGTGAGCCAGGCGGCCAAGGACAAGGCGGCTAAGAACTTGGCGTCGGGCAGGCGGCGCGCGCAGGTTAAGCGGAGCGACACTACCGCGCGCACGGTGAAGCGGTCCAGCTAGCGTGTCGGGGTTGCGGCTATGCTGCTCTGTGGGGCAGCCTCTCAGGCTGCGGACCCGCTCTCCAGCGGGTCCAGCCGGCCGGAAGGCCGGCTGGCGGGCAGGAATGCCCGCCCCACAAATTCAGGACTTACCGCTGGATGCGCGCGGATCCTCCCTTTGCAAACGCGCGCACCTGCTCCAGCGTAGCCATGGTCGTGTCGCCAGGGAACGTGGTCAGCAGCGCGCCGTGCGCCCAGCCCAGCTTCATAGCCTCTTCCGGCGGCTCGCCGGTCAGCAGTCCGTAGAAGAATCCGGCCGCGAATCCGTCTCCGCCGCCGACGCGGTCGAGCACGTCCAGTTGGCAGGTCGGGGAGATGTAAGTCTGGCCGTCGATCCAGGCGACCGCGCCCCAACTGTGACGGTTAGTGGAGTGCACCTCGCGCAAAGTGGTGGCGACGATCTTGATTTGCGGGTGCCGCGCGACCACGCGATCGATCATGCCGAAGAAGGCGCTGGGGTCCAGCTTGGACTTGGCGGCCACCTCCGGGCCGGGTATGCCCAGGCCCATCTGCAGATCTTCCTCGTTGCCCACCAGCACGTCCACGTTCTCCACAATGCGGCGGATAACGGCCACGGCGCGTTCGTGCCCGCCGGAGATGTTCCACAGCTTGGCCCGGTAAT